>ERZ1066138.272-NODE-272-length-17610-cov-10.802449_pt1 | contig 17610 bp, 11 predicted proteins | sample MGYA00382785_ERZ1066138 | MGnify/ENA primary metagenome ERZ1066138 (study PRJEB33369, sample SAMEA5778368) | biofilm metagenome | biome: Industrial cooling water; feature: Water cooling tower basin; material: Biofilm | place: United Arab Emirates | collected... | reverse complement strand
GGAGGGCATCCAGCAAGCCTTCAACCGCAAGGCCAGCGGTGGCAAGAAGGTCTCACTCGCCGACCTGATCGTGCTGGGCGGCGTGGCCGCGGTGGAAAAGGCCGCTCGCGATGCCGGCCACAGCATCAGCGTGCCCTTCCAGCCCGGCCGCACCGATGCCACCCAGGCGATGACCGATGCTGCCTCCTTCGCCGTGCTGGAACCCACGGCCGATGGCTTCCGCAACTACTACGCCGATGGCAATCCGACGTCACCGGCCGAGATGCTGGTCGATCGCGCCAGCCAGTTGCGCCTGAGCGTGCCGGAAATGACCGTGCTGGTCGGCGGCCTGCGCGTGCTCGATGCCAACGCCGGCGGTGTGCAGCACGGCGTGTTCACCGCCAAGCCCGGCGTGCTCAGCAATGACTACTTCGTCAACCTGCTCAACATGTCCACGCGCTGGCAGAAGTCGAGCAGCACGCCCGGCTTGTACGAAGGCTACGAGCGCGACAGCGGCAAGCGCCTGTGGACCGCCACCCCGGTCGACCTGATCTTCGGCTCGCACTCCGAACTGCGCGCCGTGGCCGAGGTCTACGGCGCCAACGACGGCCGCGAGAAGTTCGTGCGCGACTTCGTCGCCGCCTGGACCAAGGTGATGGAGCTGGATCGCGGTTGATCTTCGACTGAGCCTGACCCCGGATGGTGTCATCCGGGGTTGGGGCTTGGGGATCAGGGGCTGGGGATCGGGTCACCCATGTGGCCGGTTCATACAGCTGGGGTGCAACGCCCGCCGGACTCGGAATCGCCCCGGGCTGTCTTGAATGCGCTTGCCAGCGCTGCGCCGAACCAGCGACTCGCAACAAGCAACATGGAGGGCGCCGCTCCCGCGGCGCCAAGCTTGGTGTACTGGTCGCTGCCGCTCGTCAGCAGGGCCAGCCAGTCGGCGCTTGCGGCGCTGAGCATTGCTCCGCCTCCGCGCTCGGCACTCGCCGGGTTCTGGTCCCGCGGCGAATCGACAAGCTTGAGATCCCTCAGCACTCGGTTCCCGTGGCGCATACTGCCGGCTGCAGCAGTCGCCCCGAGTGTGGAACGGGCTGTTGGGCCTGTTCGCTGCGGGGTTTCCCCGCGGTTTGTGTGCTTGGCAGGTTGAGGAACGTGGCAGTGACGGATTGTTTCCCGAGTGGAAAACATGCGGTCACCGCGATCGATGACGTCGGGTGCGGCTGCTGCTCCATTTGCGCGGCGCCAGCTTGCTGGTGTCGGGCTTGAGTCATGCGCTACGCGAGCTTGCCTACATTCGACGGACTGCAGACGTTGGCGCGGCGCCTCGGCGTGACGCGCGGCGAGTTGGATTGGTTTGCCGATCATTGCCGCAATCTGGCACGTGGCGCGCCACCCGCGACGCAGCACTATCGCTGGCATCTGCTGCCCAAGCGCAGCGGCGGCTGGCGCTGCATCGAAGCGCCGAAGCCGCGGATGTTGCGTCTGCAGCGCTGGATACTCCGCAACATTCTGGAAGCCGTGCCGCCGTCCGAAGTTTGCTTTGGCTTCGTCGCCGGCAGATCCTGCCTCGATCACGCGCGCCAGCATGTGGGTGCGCCGTGGCTGGTCGCGCTCGATCTGAACGACTGGTTCGGCCGCATTGATCGCGCGCGGGTCCACGCGCAGTTTGCGTGGATGGGCTACGCCGCGCCGATTGCCGCTGTGCTGACGCGTCTCTGCACCACGCGCGCGCCCAGTGCCTTTGTCGTTGAGGCGCCAGCGGAACAGCGCAACTGGTTGCGCACGCTGCATTTGCCGCAAGGCGCGCCCACTTCGCCAGCTTTGGCCAATCTGGTCACGGCCCGCCTGGATCGACGCTTGCTGGGCTATGCGCGCGCCGAAGGGCTGCGCTACTCACGTTATGCCGACGATCTGGCCTTTTCGCCGCAAGCTGGCGCGCTCGCGCCACCGCCCGACCGAGTGATCGATGCGGTGACCCGCATTGCCCGCAGCGAGGGCTTTGCCATCCAGCCGCGCAAGACCCGCGTGCGGCGGCAAAGCGATTCGATGCGCGTCTGCGGCAGCGTGATCAACGATCGCCTCAACGCGCCGCGGGCAGAGTACGACCTGCTGCGCGCCGCCGTGCACCGTTACACGCGCGATCCCGACCCGCTCAGCCGTGCGCAGCTGATTGGCAAGCTCGGCTGGCTTGGACAGCGCCATCCCCGTCGCGCAGAGAAGCTGTTGGCGCAAATGCAGTGTGCGGCGCCGGCAGGAGCGCCGCCACTGGACTGAGGATTGGCAGGATCCCGCAACTGACTTGCGCCCTGGACATGGCTTGCTCGGCGTCGACACGGAGATTGCGGCCGGCGAGGACGCCAGCGTTCCCAGCAGTAACCGACCCCAAGCTGCGGCGCCCCGCCACCTCAGGCCCCGTGTCGGCGCCACCATTCGGCCATCAGGAGGCTGGCGGCCTGGCCGACGTTGAGGCTTTCGACGCGGCCGCTGCCGGGGATGCGGACGCGGCGGCTGGCCATCGCTTGCGCGGTGTCGGACAGGCCGCTGCCTTCGGCGCCGAGCAGCAACGCGCTGCGTGCCGGCCAGTCGCAGCGGAAGGCGTCGTCGGGCGCGTCGGCGGCGCTGGCGACCAGGCTGTAGCCGCGCTCGCGCAGCTCGCTGAGCGCGGCGGTGTCCGGATAGCGGATCACCGGCGTCAGTTCGGCGGCGCCTTCGGCCACGCGGTAGACGGCGCCGGACAGGGTCAGCGGCGAGGACTTGGGCAGGAACACGGCGGCGGCGCCGAAGTGCGCGGCGGTGCGCAGGATGGCGCCGAAGTTGTGCGGATTGGCCACGCCTTCCAGCACCAGCACGAGTTCACGGCTGGGCGGGTGCAGGTCGCGCTCTTCCAGCCAGGCCTGGTAGCTGGGCTGGCGCAGGCGCTGGATCTCGAAGACCAGTCCCTCGTGATGCTGCGAGCCGGTCAGGCGCGCCAGATCCTCCGCCGGCACTTCGCGATAACCCACGCGCGCCGCCGACAGCGGGCCGAGATAAGGCGCCAGCAGGTCGCGCAGGCTGGGCTCGAAGTACACCTTGCGCACGCCATCCAGGCGCTGTGCAGCCACCGCCAGACAGGCCGCGCGGCCGAAGATGCGCACTTCCTCGGCGCGCTGCAGGCTGCGGTCGAAATCGGCGCCCAGCGCGTCCTCGCTGCGCTCGCGGGTGCGCGGACGCGGCTCGCTCGCGCCCCAGGGCGAGGACTCGCTGCGATTGCGCGGCGGGCGCGCATCGCGTGGCGGGCGCGACCACGCCTCGCCCGAGGAACGTTCGGGACGCGAACGCGGCGGCGCATCGCTGCGCGGCCCGCGCGGGCCGCGATCGCCATCCCGCGCGCCCCGCGCGGGTCCGCCATCGCGTGCTCCGTATCCGCGCCGCGCCGCATCGCCAGCAGGCGCGGGCCCATCGCCACGCGGGCCACGCGGCCCACGCGGGCCTGCGCCATCGCGGCCGCGGCCGGCCGTGTCGGCGCCGGACTCGTGCTCGCGCCGGTAGATGCGCGGCGCCGGCGCATCGCCGTCACGGCGCGGCGGCCGCGCACGGCCTTCGGCGGGGGCCTCGCGCTGTGCATCCGGTGCACGCCAGACACCGCTCTCGCCCTGCGCACGCGGCCGGGCCGCGCCAGCGCGCGGACGGCTGGAATCGGAACGAGGGCCGCCGGCAAAAGGCGGGCGGGGACGCGAATCGCGACGATCTTGATCGGACATGGGTGCTCTTGGGTAGACGAACTATTTGCCGCGCTGGCGCTGCCAGGCCTCGGCGGCCTGACGCAGCAAGGGACCGAGATGGATACGGGTGCGTGGAGTGAGCAGATCGACCGGCAGCTTGCGCTCGGCATCCGGCAGCGTGGGATCGGCGCCGAGTTCAAGCAGCAAGCCGGCCAGGCTCACGAAGGCATGGCGGCAGGCCCAGTGCAGGGCGGTGCGTAGATCGCGATCCAGCGCATTGAGATTGGCCTGGTGCGAGGCCAGCAAGCGCACGGCGGCGCCGATGCGGTTCTCATCGCGTGACAGCGGCTCGCTGAGGCCGGCGCCGAGCAGACCGTGCAGCAGGCTGCGGCCCTCGGCATCGGGCAGATCGGGGCGCGCGCCGTGCTTGAGCAGGTTGTCGGCGATGCGCAAGGTGGCATCCAGCGGCCCCTCGCGCTCGATCACCGCGAGCAAGGTCGCGCGCAAGGGCGTCTGGTGACCATCGCCCTCGCCATCGGCGCGCGCACCGCGCTGCAGCAGCATGTCGACGATGGCCTCGCGCTGGCAGGCGGCGGCCAGGGTCAGCGGCAACAGGCCGCCAGCGATGGGGCGGTCGACGCTGAGACCGCGGTCGAGCAGGTAGGCCAGTACGTCCTGGCGGCCGGCGACGATGGCGGCCGACAGCGCATTGGCGCCGTTCGGCGCGGTGGCCAGCGGATCGGCGCCGCGCGCGATCAGCTCGCGCACCAGCTCGGTGCGACCGGCGCCAGCCGCATGCAGGAGCGCGGTGGCGCCGCGCTCGTCCACGCCATCGATGGGCAGACCCAGGCTGAGCAAGCGGTCGACGCCGGCCAGATCGCCGCGACGTCCGGCGGCGGCCACATCGCGCGGTGCCAGCGGTCGCCGCGGGTGCGTGCCGGGGCTCCAGTCCAGCAGGCTGGCCAGTTCCCACTGCGCGGTGCTGAGCGCCAGACCGTAGGCGGTGCTGCCATCGCGTGCCGCCGCAGCAGGATCGGCGCCGGCGCGGATCAGCACCGGGGCCAGTTCGCGCGCCTCGGCCCGCTGCGCATGCACCAGGGCATGCAGCGCGCCGAAAGCGGCCGGATCACGCGCATTGGCATCGGCGCCGGCGTCGATCAGACGCGCCACCCACAGAGGCGACTGCAAGGCCGCGGCCAGATGCAGCACCGGCACGCCGTGGCTGTCGCAGGCATTGGCGTCGGCACCGGCGACCAGGGCGCGCTCGCACAGGCGCTCGAAGGTGCCGCGGTCGTTGTTGTCGGTGAGCACGCTCATCAGCCCGGCGAGCAGCGGCTTGGCGCTCAGCCGGCCGCGCTCGGCGCGCTCGACGATGGCCTCGATGCCCAGCGCCGGCAGCGGCCGCAGCGCGCACAGCCGTTCCCACAGCGAAGCCTCGCCGGTCGCCGCGTACGGATCCAGGCCATGATCGAGCAGGGTGTCCAGATAGCGCCGGTCCTGATGTGCCAGCGCCGCCAGATAGGCTTCGAGCTGATCGTGGGCGCCGACGCCGGGCAGCTTCAACATCTCGTTGAGCAGCGGAAAGCGGCCTTGCGTGGCGGCGCGGACCAGCAGCCGGCCGGGGGCCTCGAAGCCCACCTGGCCGCCCAGCGGCGTTTCGCCCGCCGCGTCCTCGTCCGGCTCAAAGGCGGCGGGGATGGCGTAGTCCGGATCGAGCACCCGCACCAGCGGCCAGCGCCCGGCACGCGCCGCCAGATCCACCGCACGCAGGCCATCCACATCCTGATCGTGACGCGGACAATCGAGGGTCAACAGGATGTCCAGCAGTTCGGCATCGGCCTGTTCAGCGGCCACCGCCCAATGCAGCGCGGTGCGGCCGCGATGGTCGGCGTGATCGGCCTTGGGCTTGCGGAAGACCAGCCGTTGCAGCACGCGCTTGGCGCCGGCGCGGGCGGCGTCCAGCAAGGGTGTCATGCCGTGCTCATCGGCGGCTTCGATGTCGGCGCCGGCATTGAGCAAGACCTCGGCAATCTCGGCGTTGTCGGCCAGCGCCGCCACGTTCAAGGCGCTGCGTCCGTGCGGACCACGCGCCAGCACCTTGGCCTTGGCCTTGAGCAGCAGCTTGACCCCGCGCACGTCATCGCCATCCACCGCCGCGGCGAACAGCAGCGCGGGCGTGGCCTCGGCCACATCGGCCTGCGCACCCCGCTTGAGCAGGAATTCGACCAGCGGCCAGTTGGCGGCTTCGGCGGCCAGGGCCAGTGGCGTCATGCCTTCGCGATTGACCACATTGAGGCTGGCGCCGCCGTCGATCAGGCTTTGCGCCACGCCAGCGTCGCGCGTGAATGCGGCGTGGTGCAGCGGTGTGTTGCCAGCCTCGTCGCTGCGCGTGGGATCGGCGCCGTTGGCCAGCAGCATCATCACCGCCTCGACGCGACCCTGATAGCTCTCGCGGGTGGCGGCCAGCAGCGGCGTGACGCCGTTCACGCTGCCATTCACATCGCCGCCAGCGGCGATCAGTGCGCGTAGCAGCTGGGTGTCGGGCAAGGTGGCGGCAGCCAGCATCGGCGTGCGTTGATCGGCCTGCTCGGGACGCGGTCGCGCATTGGCGCCGGCACCGTGGCCGAGGGCCGCCTTGGCCGCCGTCAGATCGCCGCGCTGGGCGGCGTCGATCAGTTCGGCATCTGGACTGCGCTGCACGGGTTCCGGCAGCGGCGCCACCGGCAAGGGCGCGATGGGCTCAGGGACATCGGGCGTGGGCCCGCCATCGAGCAGGAAGGAGGGCAGGTCGCTGCGCGTGCCGACCGGGCTGGCAGGCGCTGCATTGCTGCGCCGCCGCTCACGTGCGACCAGGGCCAGGATCAGCCACAGCAGCGGCAAGACCACCAGCACATAGGCCAGGCCACCGACCAGCAAGCGCTGCGATCCACTGGTCTGGCGTTCGATCACGCCGGGCAGCGCCCACAGCAGCAGCTGCGCCAAGGCCACCCACAGGCCGCTGCGCCAATAGGCCTCGCGCTCGCGCGTCAGCTCGTGGGCGCGGTCCTGCATGCGGCGCACCAGCGACTCGGGCGGATCCTGTTGTGGCGGCAGCCGCGAGCTGAGCAGCAAGCCGAAACAGGGCCAGATCAGCCATTGCGCCAGCACCAGCACCACCGCCACGGTGGCCAGCAGCAACACATCGAAGAGCTCGGTGCCGAGCAGCGAGCGCGGCATCAGCAGGGTCTGCAGCCAATGCACCAGCCAGCCGCCGGCCAGCATGATCGCGGCGCACAGCAGCAGGCGCTCGGCCGCGCCGTGCAAGCCTTGTCCACCGGGCCAATGGCCCAGCCAGCGGGACAGCACCACGGCGAGCAGCGGATAGCTCAGCCACCACAGCTTCGGCGCCCACTCGGAATCGGCGGCAGCGGCCACGAAAGCCAGCAGGATGGCGATGCCGAGCGCGAGGCCGGTGCCTAGGGAACGAGTCAGGGCGGGTCGAAGCATCGGCCGAGTATAGAAGCTGGCCCGACGGCGGCCCGGTATGGCGTTCGACAATGCTCCACTTGAGCTGCGATGACCTTCGGTTACACTCGGGCGCAGCTTAAGTCACATTCGCGATCAGGCGGCGGGGGCGGCATGCGAGCGATCTGCTGTTGGGTGCTTCTGACCCTGGGGGCCACGGCGTGGGCCAATCCGGGGGAAGACGGCAATATCACCATCACGGCCAGCGGCCAGGTCATCAATGCCTACGCACCGCTGGCCACTGCGGTGACGGCGGGCAGCACCACGCTGCGCGTGGCCGATGTCGCCAATCTGGCGCTGCCCGCCAGTTCCGGCGTGGCCGTCGGCAATCGGCCGCTGGGTGCGGGTGACCTGCTGATGGTCTACCAGCCGCAGGGCGCCAGCATCGACACCACGATCGACTCCAGCCCGGCTGCTGGCGCCGCCGATTACGGTGGCGTCACCGCCTACGGTGGCGCCGGACTGTGGGAGTTCGTCTATGTGGCCAGCGTCGACACGGCCGCCACGCCCGACATCATCAACATCGCCACCACCAGCACCTGTGGCGGCCTCGCCAACGCCTACAGCATCGGCGGCACCGGCGTGGCAGCGGCGATGGTGATCCGCGTGCCGCAGTACCGCAATCTCACCATCAATGCCGGCGCCAGTGTGGTGGCCGGCGAATGGGATGGCAGCACTGGCGGCGTGGTCGCCGCGCATGTGGCCGGCACCACCACCGATGGTGTGCTCACCGTCAATGGCCAGATCAACGTCAGCGGCCAGGGCTTTCGCGGCGGCATCGATCCTGCGCGCACCACCACGGTCGATGGCACCACCGCCCTGGTCTGCACCGATGCCAGTGGCGCGGGTGGCCAGAAAGGCGAGGGCATTGCCGGCAGTTGGGCGGCGCTCAGCGGCGGCTCTTCCTGCCGCGGCGCCCCGGCCAATGGCGGCGGCGGCGCTGATGGACACAACTCAGGCGGTGGCGGCGGTGCCAATGGCTGTGCGCGCGATGGCGGTGGCATCAACTGCGCCGTGAGCTGGACCGGCACCGGCATCCCGGACCGCGGCACCAGCAACGCCTACGATGACTCCTGGAATCTGGAAGCGGCCGGTTTCGCCACCAGCAGCAGCTCTGGCGGCGGGCGCGGCGGCTATACCTGGGGCGGGGCAGACATCGACGAGAACACTTCGGCGCCAGGTGCGGGTGGCTCTGGCGGCGACAGCCGGCGCAATGTCGGTGGCTTCGGTGGACGCTCACTGTTGCGCCAGCCCGGCGGCAGCAGCAGTGAGCAGCCGCGCTTCTACTTCGGCGGCGGCGGTGGCGCCGGCGATGCCAACAACAACGAGTTTCCAGCTGGTGGTGATGGCGGCGGCCTGGTCTTCGTGATTGCGCGGCGCCTGGCTGGCAGCGGCTCGATCCTGGCCAACGGTGCGCAGGGTCAGGACGACGACGATGCCGTGCCCAGCGGGATCACGCCCGCCCCGGATACCTGCTGCGGCGACGCGCCGGGTGGCGGTGGCGCCGGTGGCAGCGTGGTCCTGGTGGTCAACACCGGCGGCAGCAGCACGGTGACGGTGCAGGCCAACGGCGGTCGCGGCGGCAATCAGACAGCGGTCAACAATCCCGGCAACGAGTCGGAGGGCGGCGGTGGCGGTGGTGGCGGCGGCGTGGTGGCGATCACCACTGGCCTGTCCACCGGCACGCGCAGCGCCAGCGCCGGCGTCAACGGCACCACCGTTGCCACGGCGGTCAACAACCAGGCCGGCGTCGGCCAGAGTTGCCCCGGCGCCACCTGCGGCTTCCCGCCCAATGGCGCCACCGGAGGCGCCGCTGGCGAGACCGCGGTGACTGCGCCCACGCGCGGTTCGCGGCCCTTCCAGTGTCTGCAGGACAACCCCTTCCCGACGCCGGTGAGCAATGCCAGCTTCCGCGCGACACGCGTGGCCGGCAGCCTGCAGGTGGTGTTCGAAACTGCTGCCGAGGCGGGCAATCTGGGCTTCCGGCTGTATGCGGAGAGTCGCGAAGGCGCGCGCTTGCAGCCGCTGGGCGGGCTGATCCAGAGCCAGGCGATCGACAGCAGCGTGCCGCAACGCTACAGCGTCGAGGTGCCCGATCCAGGCGCCGATCGGCTGTACCTGGCCGATCTCAGCGTCACCGGAGAGGAAACCCTGCGCGGGCCCTTCCAGATCGAAAGCAGCTATGGCAGCGCGCCGGCCTTCGAGGCCATCGACTGGCGCGCAGCCCGCGAAGCCGCCGCCCTGCGTCGCGCGCCGACCCAGGGCAATGTGGCCCTGGCCACGGTCAGTCAGCGCGGCATGCAGCAGATCCGCCATGAGGACCTGCTCGCCGTCGGTGTGGATCTCAGCGGCATTCCGGCGGCCGAGCTGGCGGTGACCGGGCGCCATGGTGCCGTGCCACGCCGCATCTTCGGCGGCGTCAACTTCGGGCCGGGTTCGCTGATCGAGTTCTACGCCGCACCGCGGCAGAGCCTGTACGCGGTGGAAGAGCGCTTCCAGATCCTGCGCGCCCGCGATGCCGTGCGTGAGATCCCGCGCGTGGCCAGCGCCGCAAGCAACGGGCAGCCGGGCCGCCATCAAGCGGAGCTGCGCTTCGAGCCGGAGCGCAACTATGGCTTCTCCTCGCCCACCGCCGATCCCTGGTTTGCCGAGCGCCTGCTCGCCAATGGCCAGCCGCTCAGTCGCGAGTACAGCCTGCAGGCCGAGACCGACCGCGCCGGGCCGGGCTGGATCGAAGTGGAGGCCTGGGGCGGCAACGACATGCCGGGCACTGGCCCGGATCACCATCTGCGCGTGCATTTCAACGATCAGCTGGTCGGCAGCGTGCAGGTCGATGGCCTGCAGCCGATCCGCCTGCGCCTGCCGGTGACCGTGCAGGCTGGTGCCAACCGGGTGCGCCTGGAACTGCCCAATGATCTGGGTCAGCCGCTGGATCTGATCCACCTCGATCGCATCGTGCTGTCCCATGAGGCGCCCACCGTGGCCAGCGCCGGGCGCTTCTTCGGTGCGGCGGTGCAGATCGGCAGCGATGCGCTGTTCGCCGACGGCTTCGGTGATGTGGTCGCCTCAACAGCCTCCGGCGGCGCCTTGCAATTGGCCGGTATCGGCGCCGGCGCGCGCGCCTATCGCATCACCGATGGCATGCCCGCCTGGCTGGATCTGGACGGGGGCGCCGCCGTGGCCGCCGCAGCGCTACGCGGTGAGCTGTGGCTGTCCACGCCCGAGGCCCTGCATCGCCCTGCGCTCAGCGCCGCCATCACGCCCGCGCCACTGAGCGCGGGCACGGCCGATTATGTGGTCCTGACCCATGCCGCCTTCGAAAGCGCGCTGGCGCCCTTGCTGGCCCGCCGCCAGGTGCAGGGACTGCGTCCGCTGGTGGTCGATGTGGCGCAGGTCTACGCGCTGGAGAGCGCGGGCAATGTCGATCCGGCCGCGCTGCAGCGTTACCTGGCGCGCATCGCTGCGCAAACCCGGTTGCGCTACGTGCTGCTGGTGGGCGGCGACAGCTACGACTATCGCGACGATCTGGGTCTGGGTTCGGTCAGCTTCGTGCCCAGTTTCTACACCCGCACCAGCGCGATCATCGCCTTCGCCCCCAGCGACGGCCTGCTGGTCGACTTCAATCGCGACGGCCGTCCGGATCTGCCGATTGGCCGCTTGCCGGTGCGCACGCTGGCCGAGGCCGAGGAGGCGGTGCGCAAGCTGCTCGCCTACGAGAACCAGCCGGTGCGGGAAAGCGCCCTGTTGGTGGCCGGTGGCAGCGATGCCGACCTCGACTTCGCGCAGGCCCTGCGCGGCTTCGACGAAGCGCTGCCGCAGCCTTACGAGCGTCGCTACGTGGTGCAGGACCAGTTGGGCCTGGCGGCGGCGCGGGCGGAGCTGGTGCAAGCCATGAACGCGGGCAGCAGCCTGCTCGGCTTCGTGGGACATTCGGCGCCGGCGCAATGGACCTTCGACCCGCTGTTCCGCGCCACCGATGTCGCCACGCTGGCGGCGAATGCCAATCAGCCGCTGGTCCTGCAGTTCGGCTGCTGGACCACCTATTACGTCTCGCCACAGGCCAACACCATGGCGCACCGGCTGCTGCTCACGCCGGCGCGCGGCGCGGCCGCCGTGTTTGGTGCTGCCGTGCTGATGGATCAGGCCAGCCATGACCGCATGGCGGCCGCGCTGGCGCCGGTACTGATCCCCGGCCAGCGCCTGGGCGATGCGATCCAGCTGGCGCGCGAAAAGCTGCCCATCGAACTGCGCGAGGCTCAACTCGGCACCGTGCTGCTCGGCGATCCGGCCATGCCGCTGCGCTAGTGTGGTGTTCTGTAATTACGTTGAACTAAATTTCCGATGGATTTTGGCCCGAGGCAAGGCGCGAGGAGGGTGAAAGCCGGCGGCTTGCGCGGCATGCCGCGCGCCGGGTTGAACGCCCGCAACTGGTTGCGGGCCGGAACCGAAGGTCATAGCCAGCACTATGGCGACGACGAGCAACACAGCATCGGGGCAAAAGACGCGGAAATTGTTCAAGGTAATTACGGAACACCACACTAGCCAAGCGCGTCCGGCGTCAATTCCCAGGACCAAGCCGACAAAGCGGCGCCGCCGGAGCGGCGTCCGGTAGCGTCTCAAAGATGGAGAGCGGCGCGGCGGGATTGGGAACTGGGGGCGGGCACAATCTCGACGACCATCCGGCGCCTGGAGCGGTGCTTGGTTGACGCAAAGGAGGCGAAGAGAGCGAAGAACGCGAAGTGCTTGAGTGGGCAGGCGCCAAGGGCGGGCCTTCAGCGCTCCGCTGTCGCGTCACAAATCATGCTGCCCCGAGAGGCGCCCCAGACGTGTAGAGCGCGCTTGCGCGCGATCAGGCCCACACCGAGGCCAGACCCTTATCGCGCCCAAGGGCGCTCCTACAGGGCCCGCCGCCAGCGTCCAGACCCGTCGCCAGCAACGCGCCCCAATCCCCGAGTCCCGAGTCCCGAGCACTACTCCCCCAACGCTGCTTCCACCGCGCGCATCAGCTCGGCCTCTCGATACTCGCCCAGCTTCACCGAGTGAATGCGTCCATCGCGGCCGACGATGGCGCTGTAGGGCAGGGCCTCGCGGCTGCTGCCAAAGGCGCGTGGCAGGCTGAAATCGGTGGGCTCCACCAGCACATTGGGGTAGTCGATGCCGATCTCCTGGGCGAAGTCGCGCACGGTCTCCGGCGTGTCCAGGGCCACTCCAATCACCTCGAAACCCTGCGCGCCGAAGCGCTTCCGCGCCGCCATCAGCAGCGGGATCTCCTCGCGACAGGGTGGGCACCACACGGCCCAGAAGTTGATCAGCACCACCTTGCCCGAGTAATCGGCCAGACGCAGCGGGCGGCCCTGCAGGTCCGGCAGTTCAAAGGCGGGCGCGGGATCGCCGACCCCGGCGCTACCGGGCGCAGGCTTGGGGCCGAACCACCAGGAGCCCAGGAAGAAGCCGCCAAGGCCGGCGCCGAGCGCCAGCACGATGATCAAGAGATGCGCGCGCCAACTCATTTGGCCATGGCCTGGTCGAGCGCCTCCTGCACCATCGACTGGGTCAGGATGCTGGGCAGGATCACCGGCTCGCCGCGCGGCGGGAAGATCACGTACAAGGGCACGCCGACGGCGCGGAAGCGCTGCAGGAACTCGGTGATGCGCGGGTCTTCGTTGGTCCAGTCGCCCTTCAGATAGACCCCATTGTGACGGGCCAGCGTCTGCTTGAAGGCATCGCGCGACAGCACTGTGCGCTCATTGACCTTGCAGGTGACACACCAGTCGGCGGTCATGTTGACGAAGACCAGCCGGCCTTCGCCTTGCAACTCGGCCAGCCGTTCCGGTGAGTAGGCTTCGTAGCCATTGGCCTGCGCCGATGGGCTGCCGCCGGTGGCCGGGTCGAGCCGGCTGATGTAGGCCAGCGGCAGCACGGCCAAGGCGAAGAAGGCCAGCAGCAACGCGCGCCAGCCCCAGCCGGTTTTGCCTTGCTCGCGTTCCCACCACCACAGGGCCAGTGCCAGCATCACGCTGCCGACCAGCGCCGCGCCGGCACCGTCCATGCCCACCTGGTGGCCCAGCACCCATACCAGCCAGACGCCGGTCAGGTACATCGGGAAGGCCAGGAACTGCTTCAGCGTCTCCATCCACGCGCCGGGCCGCGGCAGGCGGTTGGCCAGCGCCGGGATGAAACCAATCAGCAGGAAGGGCAGGGCCAGACCCAATCCCAGGGCCAGGAACACGGCCAGCGCGGCCCAGGCCGGCTGGGCGATGGCAAAGGCCAGCGCGCCGCCCATGAAGGGCGTGGTGCAGGGGCTGGCCACCACGCAGGCCAGCACGCCGGTGAAGAAGGCGCCGCGGCGGCCTTCGTCCTCGGTCAGCGAATGCCCAAGGCCGCCCCAGCTGGCGCCGATGGTGACCGCGCCCGACATCGACAGGCCCAGCGCCGTCATCAGATAGACCAGCACGGCGACGAACAGCGGCTGCTGCAGCTGGAAGCCCCAGCCCAGCGCCTCGCCGCCGGCCCGCAGGGCGAGGATCGCCATGCCCAGTGCGGCAAAGGAGCTGAGCACGCCCAGCGTGTACCACAGCGCGTGACTGCGCGCATAGCCGCTGCCATGACCGCTCTTGGCCAGACCGATGGCTTTCAGGGACAGGATCGGCAACACGCAGGGCATCAGATTCAGCACCAGGCCGCCGAGCAGGGCGAAGATCAGTGCCTGGAACAGGTTGAGTCCCGCGTCCAGACCTGCCGCCGGCGTGGCAGGCGTGGCGCTGGCGGCATCCGCCGTCGCCGCCGGCGTGCCAGGGCCTGCAGGCAGCTCCAGTTCCACCGCCCGTCGCATCACCGGGTAGCAGATGCCCAGGTCCTTGCAGCCCTGGAACTCCGCGTGCACAGTCACCCGCTGCGCGCCTTCCTGTGTGCGCACCACCGGCACGTTCACTTCTGGCGACTGGAAGTACACCGCCACCTTGCCGAAATGGGCGTCCTCATGATCCTGTGCCGGCGGCCATTGCGGCGTGCCCAGGCGCGCGCCCTCGGCCTCGAGGCGCAGCACGGTCTTGTCGCGATAGAGGTAGTAGCCGGGCGCCACTTCGAAGCGGATCAGCAGGCGATCCGAGCCCGCGGCCAGGGCCGCGAACTTGAAGGCCTGATCCTCGGGCAAGGCATCCTGCGCCGAGCCGGCGATGGCCGGTTCCGCGCCAGAGAGGTTCAGGCCGCCACTGCCACTCCCCAGATTCAGCCCCGGCGCCATCGGTGCTGCCGCCGGCAGCGTCACGCTGACGGTGCGCTTCTGCGGCGGATAGCAGATGCCGAGATCCGCGCAGCCCTGGTAGCGCACCTCCAACTGCAAGCTGCCGCTGTCCGAGGCAGGCAGGCTCTGCGTCATCAGCAGGCTGTGCCGATAGCTTTCGACTTCGCCAAAGAACTCATCCACCTTGTGTTCGCCATCGGGCACGCTGAAAGGCGGCAGCGCTTGCCCGTCAAGGCGGCTCAAGCCCAGGCGGTGGCGATACAGGTAGTAGCCCTCGGCGATGGTGAAGCGCACTTCGATCCGGTCCGCAGCCGGCGCGCTGGCCTCGATGCGGAAGGCCTCATCGACCGGCAAGAGATCGCTCTGATCCAGCGCCGCGGCCACAGTCGAGAGGGAAAGTGTCAGCAAAATCAGCAAGATGCGCATCATCGGCAGAGGTCGGCAGTGTTCAGCGAAGGAAGAAGGGACCGCCAAGGCGGCCGGAAAGTTTCAGCAGCTTCAGGCTTGTGGAGTGGACTCGCGCAGCACCCAGTCGAGGTAGTCCGCCGCGCCCGCGGCCACCGGCAGGGCGATGATCTCCGGCACCGTGTAGGGATGCAGTGTGCGCAGCCGCTGCGCCAGCGCGGCGTACTGCGTCGCGGCGGTCTTGATGAGCAAGAGGCTCTCCACACCGCGTTCCAGCGCACCTTGCCAGCGATACACCGATTGCACGCCATCGATGCGGTTCACGCAGGCCGCCAGGCCTTCGCCCACCACCGTCTCAGCCAACCGGTCGGCCGCATCGGCAGGGCAGGTGCACAGCAGGACGAGGATCGACATCGCACATCTCATCAAGATCGATCCGCCATTCTCGCATTGCTGTGTAAGCCCAGACTGCAGGTGCTTGCGACATCTATCTGCCTCAGTCGCGCAGTGGATAGATCAGCTTGAGGCCCACGAAGCGCTGAAAATCGGCGTCAACGGTGGCGACGGTCGCGCGATAGGTCAGCGCCAGCCCGGCGATCTGTGCGTCGGTACAGAGATTGCCGGCCACGCCGATCGTTGCGATTGCGTGCAAACAGTGGGCAAGACTCTCAGGGGTGCCCTGCAGCAGGCGTGCGTTCGGTCGTTCAAGCCAGCTCTGCACCAGGGCGATCGCGCCGGCTGGCTCCATTGGCTTGGGCACGATCCGCGCCTGGGTGACGATTCGGATGAAGCCGATCAGCACGACTTCTGCCAGGCCAACTTCTTCTTCGCCGTTGAACAGCGTCGTCAGCCAGGCTGCTGCAGGCTCGTGCTGGGGCGCATCGCTGTTGTAGGCATAGATCAACAGGTTGGTGTCGATGATGATCACCGCGCCCGGCGCTCCTCCACGGTCAACTGGGCCTCACCTGCAAGTTCGTCCGCCAGTCGATTGAAGTCGCTTGCATCAAGCTTCGAATTCCAGCCCAAGGCCAAGGGCTGCACCACGAAACGAGAGGCCTGAGCAGGCTCGGCGCCGCTCAGCCCACGGCGCAGCGCTTCGTTGACTACCACCTTGAAGGGCTTCTGTGTGCGCGCCATGGTCAGGCGCAAGAGCTGTTCGACGTCCGGGTCGATGGTCAAAGTTGATCGCATCTTGATGCTCCAGACAGCAAGCGACCGCACGATCGTAGCACCAGATCGACAGGCATTCGCAAGCGCGGTGCGCCGCGGCGGGCGTCGGCCATCTGGCGGATCCTGCGCCACCTTGCCGACGAACTGGGCCGCGCCGGGACGCACCCCTTGCATTCGGCACTTCCGCCCTCATCCAGGGGAGGCCGAAGTGTCCCTGGAAAAAGTTTTGTGGTCGGCACTTGAAAGCCAGGGACTCATCCCCAAATGGCGCCCGTCGCACGCCGAGGCCGCATCCAGTCGGCTTCCTTAGAGCGCGGCACACACATCTCAACCATTGATCTCACAAGAGGCTTTAGGCCATGAAGTTTCGTCCCTTGCACGATCGCGTGATCATCAAGCGCATGGAAGAAGAGCGCATCAGCGCCGGCGGCATCGTCATCCCTGACTCCGCCACCGAGAAGCCGATCCGCGGCGAAGTCGTCGCCGTGGGCACCGGCAAGATCCTGGAAGACGGCAAGGTCCGTCCGCTTGCCGTCAAGACCGGTGACAAGGTCCTGTTCGGCAAGTACTCCGGCACCGAGGTGAAGATCGACGGCGCCGAGTATCTGGTGATGCGCGAAGAAGACATCATGGGCGTGATCGAAGCCTGATCCGCTGCGCGCCGCTGGCGCGCCGGACCGCTTCGTCCCCCTTTTTTGAACCTATCGATTCGAGGAATCAGCCATGGCTGCCAAGGAAGTTCGCTTTAGTGAAGATGCTCGCGCCCGCATGCTCAAGGGCGTCAACGTGCTGGCCAATGCGGTGAAGGTCACGCTGGGTCCGAAGGGCCGCAACGTGGTGCTGGAGAAGAGCTTCGGCGCCCCGACCATCACCAAGGACGGCGTCTCCGTCGCCAAGGAAATCGAACTGTCGGACAAGTTCGAGAACATGGGCGCGCAGATGGTCAAGGAAGTCGCTTCCAAGACCTCCGATGTCGCCGGTGACGGCACCACCACCGCGACCGTGCTCGCCCAGGCCATGATCCGCGAGGGCATGAAGGCCGTCGCCGCTGGCATGAACCCGATGGACCTCAAGCGTGGCATCGACAAGGCGGTCGCCGCCGCCGTCGGCCAGCTGAAGTCGATCAGCAAGCCGTGCAAGGACGACAAGGAAATCGCCCAGGTCGGCACCATTTCGGCCAACAGCGACTCCGAGATCGGCCAGATCATCGCCGACGCGATGAAGAAGGTCGGCAAGGAAGGCGTGATCACGGTGGAAGAAGGCTCGGGCCTGAACAACGAGCTGGATGTGGTCGAAGGCATGCAGTTCGACCGCGGCTACCTCTCGCCGTACTTCATCAACAACCAGCAGACCATGAAGGCCGAGCTGGAAAGCCCCTACATCCTCCTGCACGACAAGAAGATCTCCAACGTGCGCGAGCTGCTGCCGGTGCTGGAAGCCGTCGCCAAGGCCGGCAAGCCGCTGCTGATCGTGGCCGAGGAAGTGGAAGGCGAGGCGCTGGCCACGCTGGTGGTCAACACCATCCGCGGCATCGTCAAGGTCTGCGCGGTGAAGGCCCCGGGCTTCGGCGATCGTCGCAAGGCGATGCTGGAAGACATGGCCATC
>ERZ1066138.271-NODE-271-length-17634-cov-9.973605_pt1 | contig 17634 bp, 17 predicted proteins | sample MGYA00382785_ERZ1066138 | MGnify/ENA primary metagenome ERZ1066138 (study PRJEB33369, sample SAMEA5778368) | biofilm metagenome | biome: Industrial cooling water; feature: Water cooling tower basin; material: Biofilm | place: United Arab Emirates | collected... | reverse complement strand
TCCTTGTGCATCAGGTCCGCGACATACTTCAGGCTAGCGCCCAGTGAACCGCCGGGATGAAACATCTTGAAATCTTGTGCCGTGAAGCCACGGCTTTCAAGCAGCGCGACCGCCAGGCAATCGCCGATCGCCAGTTGCATCGTCGTCGACGTCGTCGGCGCCAGCCCATGCGGACAGGCTTCTTTCGTGCGCGGCAGTTCCAGCACCACATCTGACTGCTGGCCCAGCGCCGAGCCCGCATTTGAGGTGATGGCGATCATCGGAACTGCAAAGCGTCGCGAAAAGGTGATGATGTTTTTGAGTTCCACCGTCTCCCCGGACCACGACAGCGCCAGAATGACATCGTCGCGCGTGATCATTCCAAGGTCGCCGTGCGAAGCCTCGCTGGGGTGAACAAAGGAAGCCGGCGTACCGGTCGACGCCATCGTCGCGGCGATCTTCTGCCCGATGTGCCCACTCTTGCCGATACCCGAAACAATGACCCGGCCACGCGCCTTCCTGATCAGCGCAACGGCTTCCGAAAACGGACCTGCAAGCCCGTTATCGAGAGAGGCCCTGAGCGCACCGAGCCCTTCCGTCTCCAGTTCCAGTGTTCGCAATGCGGATGCGATCACCGATCGGGTCTCTGAACGACCGCCTGGAATAGCTCTAAATTTCCTGCTGATCCCCGCCACGGCTCACCCCAAGATCCAATGGATAGTCCCAAGCCCCAGACGCCCGCCCGACAGCCCCTGCCGTGGACTCAAACCCTAAGCGAGAATGTCGAGCCGATCCCGCCCCTGCAACTGAATTGGCGCTCCATCCTCGGCTTTTCTTTGACAGGTGCAAGGCTGACGCCCTTAAAGGCGCATTGAACCCGGCCTGCCTAGCACAAAAAGGCCGTGTGTGCGTCCAAGAGCAGGCCAGCCTCTGGACTTCAGAGGAACACATCCCGACTCAATCGGAGATCAGAGCTCATAAACGATGTCCGCATCGGCGCGCTGGCGACAACAACGAAAAAACGGCTGGAGACCTGCCCCCAGCCGTCAGCTTCGATGGCGTTCCTGGATTTACCTTGCGGCCTGACGCCGGGAAACCTCTTCCTTTGAAACCTCACCCGCCGCGACCAGTGCACTGACGCATCGACTGGATAGCTTGAGCCCATTGGCGCGCATGCACTGCCGGACGGCAGGGCTGGTCGGTGAATGTTGGCTGCAATACGAGAAGTAGTCTCCGGCACAGGCCATCTTGACCCGGGCGGATACGGCGCCCGCCTCGGATGGACCGCCACTGAGTGCAACGAGGGCGAGGATGGCCGTCAGGCCGACACGAGCGGTTAGCAGGGTTGTGAGCGGTGTCATGGCAGTACTCCTGGGGACGGGAGAGCCGAATGGCGTCTTCTGATGTGGAGAATGCCGCAACCCACCCATGTCAGCTGTTCCACGCGGAACGCCCCGGAGAAAACGTGTTTTCCTCGTCGCCCTACGTTTATGGCAAACAAAAAGGGCAGCCCTGGGTGGGCTGCCCGAAAGCGCTTCAGGGACCTGTGCCTAGCGGTATGTGATCGTTTTCGCCGACGGCCAAACGACGCGGTATCCGAAATCGACCACCGCCTCCTCGTCTGCGTCGATCTTGAGATCCCATGCCAGGACACCGCGCTTATCGTCGACATCGGTCTTGGTTGGTGTCGTCCGCCCGATCGGCTCGACCTTGATATCGGCGTTGTGCGAAACCGGCATATGATCGAGCACCGTCACGGCCATCGGACGCTCGTGCAGGTTCTTCACCGTAATCTTGAACATCCGCACGTCCGTCCGCGACGTTGAGATCAGTCCCGTCTCGCCGCGCTTTTCTTCCACCAGCGCGTGTTTCACCCGTATCAGGTCGTCTGCCCCAAATCCCAACTCGTGCTTTTCTCCGGGCGACAGGATTGGCAAATCGCCGGTTCCAACGAACGTTCCGTCACGAAAGAGAGCGACCGGTCCAGGCAAGAGCGGTGTCCCGGCCGGAACGAGCAGCGTCGCATAGAGAAAAGCTTTGGGATCCGCACTCGGAACCGTTTTGATGCCGAGTTGCGGTTCGATTTTCTCCACCAGCAACTGAACACGCTTGGCTTCGTTGGTGTTGGGAACGCTGCTTCGGCCAGGCACCGCAAACATGGCTTGGAACGGGGATGCGACGACGCTTGCTTGTTGCGCTTCCACGGCCTGTGGGGGAGCCGCTGCAAGCTCCGCCATCGCAACGTTTCGCTCACCCTCTTCCTTGCGCCGGAGCGAAGCATCATCCGACATTGGCGCAGCGGCCATCGGCCGTGGCGGCGGCGGCGGGGGCTGTTCGAAATCGACCGTGATCGTGTTGAGTGGAGGAATAGCTGCACTCGCGTTCGGGCGCGTCGTCGAAAGCGTCAGGGCCGCATTGTCCCAGCCCTCGCCGCTGTTCTGGCGGATTTCTGCTCGCCGTACCAGTGACAACGTCGGAGCCGCTGTTTTGTCCCCCGTTGTGAGCCGAGCATCATACAACGGCGACCACGACGCCCCCGGCACCTGATAGCGCACGACAAGATCTGCATCGACTGGCGCCAGCGCCTCCAAATGCACCTTGACTTCCGTCCGCTCCTCTTCTGCCGGAGACAGCGCGGCAAGCTTTTTTTCCAGATCCTCGATCTGGCGGTCTAGCGCGCGCATCTTTACGAGGGCATCGCTGGCGTTGCGCTGAGCCTCCAGACTTCCGGTGGCAATCGTCGTCAAGATCTGTGTCCAGTCCTCGCCGCGCTCCGTTCCTTGTGAAGGCGCTGGCCGCGTTGGTAACTGGCTCAGGTTGCTGATCAGGCTCTTCTGCGTTTCCGCAGCCTGCAGCTGCGCTTCCGCCGAACTGCGTTGATCGCGCAGGATTTGGATCTCGTCTTCGAGACGCCGCCGCTCGCTTGCAGCAAGGGTCACATCCGTGCTCGGCACCATCAGCCGCCGACTGTCCACCGAACCAATTTCAAGCTTGCCCGTTGCCAGCCCCTCGACGCGAATGGAACTGGGATCGGCGTCCGCCGGCACGTCCGAGAGCACCACCGTGTGCATGCCTTTTTCGATTTTAACTTTTGCAACGCGGCTGACCTCAGCCCCCCGCGGAAAGACCGTCACCGCGTCAACGCGCGACGTTACTGGCAATTCGGCAGCCCAGCCCGCCGCCGGCCAGGCCAGGGAGATCACAGTGTAGGCAAGACGGCGCATGAGAAAATCCCTGAACGACACGTTGACGACTTGATCTGAAGGAAAGCTCGCTACGCCATTCCCATGCTGGCTGGTGCGACCGCAACCCGCCCGAATTATGGCTCACCCCGGCCGGCGAACGGCCCCCTTGGCTTGAACGGTCCGAAACGCCCAATCGAGCCACGGCAACACCGCGTCAAGGTCCTCAGCCTCGATCGTCGCCCCCGTCCAGATCCTCAATCCGGGCGGCGCGCCGCGGTGGCCGGCGATATCGTAGGCCGCCCCCTCTTCTGCCAGCAGCGTTGCCATATCTCCAATAAATCGCCGTTGTGCCGCCAGGTCCAAACCCGTGAAGCTCGGATCAGAAACCGCGATCACCACCGACGTTAACGACCGCGTCGCCGGATCGGCGACAGGATCGGTTGCCCACTCCGACGCCGCGACCCAATCGGAAATAATTTCGGCATTGCGCCGCGCCCTCGCCTGCAACGCCTTAAGCCCGCCCGCAGCCTCCGCCCATGCGACCGCCTGCTGGCAGTCCTCCACGCACAACATGGATGGCGTGTTGATCGTCTGACCATCGAACAGCGCCTCATCGAGCACGCCCTCCCGCGCGAACCGGAACAACTTCGGCACCGGCCATGGGGGCGTATACGACCGCGCGCGCTCGACAGCCCGGGGCGATAGGATTAGCACGCCGTGCGCGGCTTCTCCGCCCAGGCATTTTTGCCAGGAGAACGTCACGACATCGAGTTTCGCCCAGTCCATGTCCTGCGCGAACACGGCCGACGTCGCATCGCAAAGCGTCAGCCCTTCGCGATCGGCCGCGATCCAATCGAAATTCGCAACGCGAACACCCGACGTCGTGCCGTTCGCCGTGAAAATGATATCGCGCTTCCCGTCTGCACGACTTAAATCCGGCAAAGACCCGAACGGCGCCTCGTGAACGGCAACGTCATCGAGCTTCAGTTCGTCAAGAATATCGCGCACCCAGAGCTGACCGAACACGTCCCACGCGAAAACATCGACAGCGCGCGCACCGACGAGCGACCACATCGCCATTTCGAATGCTCCCGTATCGGAACCCGGAACAATCGCGAGCCGGTAATCCGCAGGCAGTTCTAAAAGGCTCTTGAGGGATGCGATAAGACGGGAAAGCTCCGTACGCCCTTCGACGGAGCGATGCGAACGCCCCAGCAGCGCGCCTGCAAGAAGGTCTGGCGACCAGCCCGGTGGCTTGGCGCAGGGACCGCTCGAAAAGTACGGGCGTGCAGGCTTTATCGGCGGTTTCGAGAAGCCGGTCATCGGGTATCATTGCTGCTTGTAAGAGAAGAGTGGCCGCGACAGTGGCGCGCCTATCCCACTCCGTCAACCCCGCCACGGCCGTGCAAAAAGGCGGCTTCCCTTGAAAGCCGCCTTTCCTGCTTTTCCAGTTAACGCTGCATCTCAGTTGAGATCGAGACGAATACCCGTGCGTAGTTGGTGCTGCCCGACATCTTCAATCGTAATGTCGCTCGTGCCGGTGAGTGTCAAACTGGAGATCGTCAGCCCGCCGTTCTGCCACATGTACCGGTATCCGGTATCCCAGATGATGCTGTCCGTCACCTGCACCGACAGTCCGGCCATCACCGCCGCCGCAAGGTCCCAGCTCTTCTTTGTCGATGTGCCCTCGGTGATGACAGCCGGGTCCGCAGGCGCTGGCGCCACTGCGGGGCAGGTGTTACGTGTCGGATCACCTGCGTTGCTGCGGGTGGCGCAGTTTGCCACCTCGGATGAGGTGCGCGTCAATTGACGGTAGGTCACGCCGATACCTGCGCCGACATACGGCGTAAAGCGTGAGCTGTTGCGAAAGTCATAATAGAAATTCAGCATGCCGGTATCTTGCTCGAACTTGACGGAGTCCTGCCGCGTCACGTCGTACGTGACAACGTCCGGATCAGCGAGTCCGACGTCGAACGACGCTACCTCTGTGAAGTTAGTGGTACCCTGTTGAAGATCGCCGCGCGTATACCAGTCCACCGCAAGTTCCACACGGATCGACGGCGTGATGTAGCGACCGGCACCGATACTGCCGAACTCCAGCGGCTCCACATCGCCGATATCGTCGATCGTCATGGACGAGCCGGTCTCATCGAGCGAGCCGTCGGACAGCCACGCCGCACCCACATCGAAGCGGACGTAGTATTCGGGCTCATAGATCGGGATCGGAGCCGGGGCCGGCACGGGAACGGCGGCAGCGTAGGGATCTTTGACACCGGTGTAGATCACATCACCGCCAGCGAAGGCAGGTGCACCGAAAGCGGCAACCGCGGCAAGCGACAGGCCCGCAACTTTGGTCTTCATCGTCTGATCCCCTCAACAGAGTCGCGCGGCAGACCGCTGGGCTCCGGCTAACCAAAACTCACGTCGGGGATCGTGGACTGCGCATTCGGTTCACCGTCGAGACATCCAGGGCCTGCAGCCGGATCGAGGGGCTGCCGCCAGACGCATACAGGAACCAGGACAAACATCGTCTCGTCGATGACCCGATTTCGCTGGCCGCATACGCGCCCCGCCGGGTCCGCCCGGGCTCCAAAAGAAGCTCGGACCTTTCGTCGTCTCACGGGCAGAGCCGAAACCCCGCCCAATTCTTGCCCGCCAAATCAGCGGACGTCGTACCGAAGGCCGACGCGGAACTCGTGCGCTGTGATGCGTGCCGCTCGCATCGGCTTCAAACGGTGCTGTCGACCCATGGACGCTGGCGCGCTGCGGCGGCGTCACGGGCGTCTTCACAGAGTAAAATGCCGAATAAGGTTTAATGGACACTTAATCGCCAATACAAAATGAAACACCGCCATCCAGCGGACGGCGGTGTTCAAGTCTGAATAAAGTGTAAAGACGTTAGGCCGCCTGTGCCGCGACCTTTACCGCATCCACGATGTCGCCAACCACTGCGTTCACCAGCGTTTCGTCGTCGCCTTCGGCCATCACGCGGATCACGGGTTCGGTTCCCGACGGCCGAATGACGATCCGCCCCTTCTCACCGAGCTTCTGCTGCGCACCCTCGATCGCCTTGCGCACGCGCGTGTCCTCGAGCGGCTTGCCATTCGCATAGCGCACGTTCTTCAAGACCTGCGGCAATGGCGTGAACCGCGCACAGACTTCTGAGACTGGCTTGCCCGTCGCCACGACGCACGCCAGCACCTGCAGCGCCGACACAAGGCCATCGCCCGTCGTCGTGAAGTCGGACAGAACGATATGCCCAGATTGCTCGCCGCCAACGTTGTACCCGTGCTTGCGCATGTGCTCGACGACATACCGGTCACCGACCGGCGTCCGCACCAGACCGAGCCCCTGCGATTTCAGGTACCGCTCCAGCCCGAGGTTGCTCATCACCGTCGCCACCACGCCGCCGGCCGAGAGCTTACCGCGCCGGTGCCAGCTTTCCGCGATCACAGCCATGAGTTGGTCGCCGTCGACGATCTGACCTTTCTCGTCCACGATCACGACGCGGTCGGCATCCCCGTCGAGTGCGATGCCGATGTCCGCGCGGAACTCTTTTACCTTGCTCACGAGCAGATCCGGCGCGGTGGACCCACACTTGTCGTTGATGTTGCGGCCGTTCGGCTCGACACCGATTTTGATCACCTCCGCCCCAAGTTCCCAGAGCGCCTCCGGCGCGACTTTGTAGGCCGCACCGTTGGCGCAATCGATCACGATCCTGAGGCCCGTAAGCTTCAGGTTCTTCGGCAGCGTGCGCTTGGCGAATTCGATGTAGCGTTCCTGGGCACTTTCCACTCGCGTTGCGCGTCCGATACGATCCGCCGAAGCGAGCAGAGTGCGCGCATCGGATTCGATCAGCCCCTCGATCGCCAATTCCATATCGTCGGAAAGTTTATAGCCATCGGGATCGAACAGCTTGATGCCGTTGTCTTCGTACTTGTTGTGCGACGCCGAAATCATCACCCCGATGTCCGCCCGGAGCGACCGCGTCAGCATGGCCACCGCCGGCGTCGGCATCGGACCTAGAAGAAACACATCGACCCCGACCGAAGTGAACCCTGACATTAGCGCCGCTTCGAGCATGTAACCCGACAACCGCGTGTCCTTGCCGATCACCACGCGATGCCGATGGCTGCCGGTCTGAAAGAGCTTACCCGCGGCCATGCCCACCTTCAGCGCCACCTCGGCGGTCATGGGGTGCCTGTTCGCCAGACCGCGAATGCCATCGGTGCCAAAGTAGCGGCGGGTCATTATCTGCTCCTCGTCTTGAAGCCACCCTGGAACGCCGCGTTTGCAGCGTGGAGAGCGGCGAGCCGGCGGACTATAGGTGCCGGCGCGTTCACTGTCGCGTCCCGGCAGGAAAGCGCTCATCAAACTCTGTTTCGAACATAACACAGGCGATGCATACGACCGGTCTGCCAACGCGCAGAGCCTTGACGCTCCGGCAGAAATTGGCGGCTGACCGGCCGGCAGGAATCAGATCATAGCAATCTCTTGTCCATCCGGCAGCGGCCGAACGCGAGAACAAACGAAGGGGGAACGCCATGGCCCATTTTCTGTCGGTTGCCAATCGCAAGGGCGGTGTCGGCAAGTCCACGACCGCCGTGATGCTCGCGCACGCTTTTGCAGCCTGGGGCGGCAAGCGCGTCCTTGTCATGGATCTCGATAGCCAGTGCAACGCCTCCCTGATTTTGATGGGCGGTGAGGCCTGGTCGGAAGCCCGCAAGAAAGGGCTCACGATTTCCGACTACTTCTTCGACCTTTTCGATGAAACCTATCCCGAGCCGCGCGATTTCCTCGCCCACAACGTCGGCGATGTGCGCCAGGCGTCCGGCAAGCCTCTCGCGATTTCGCTGCTGCCCGGTTCGCTCATGCTGGAAGACGTCCAGGGCGAGCTCTACGTCAAGGAAGCTCGCCAGTCCAAAGACCCCGAAGTTGTCGGCCAGCGTGTTCGCGGCCGCCTGGAGCGCCTGCTGCGCCGCTTCGAACAAAGCTATGACGTGGTGATCTTGGATTGCCCGCCGGGCTTGTCGTTCGCAGCCCTCGCCGCCCTCAAGATCGCCGACCGGGTCATCGTCCCCTTCCGACCCGATTACGTCTCCCAGCTGGCTGTCGACCGCATTGCTCTCCTTATCGAGGAGAAACGCAACGAAGCTGATTTGGCCGACATCCCACTCGCCGACCGCCGCTACGCCTGCCTGGCCAATGGCGTCCGCCCCACCGGCAAGGACCGCCTGCTGATCGAGGAAATCGGCCTCCTCCATCCGCTGCTCGAAGCCCAGATCCCGCATTCCGATGCCATCGCCAACGCATTCGACTGGGAGGCGCAGGGCAAAACGATCGAGGAGAAGTACGGCGCGGGTGCCGTTCCCTTGCGCGCTGTCTATGATGAGATCGCGCACAGCTTCCTCATGCAACGCGCGGCGTAAGGACCCTGACCATGGCTAAAGCGACGCGGCCACTTTCTGGAGCCAGCCAGAAGAAATATTTTTGCGACCTGTTTCAGACGACCGAGGGCCTCGCACCCGAGACGGCCGACATCCTGAGCGCCGTTTGCGAACGCGAAATCGCGCAAGTCCGTGTTCGCTTGCCCATTCCCGAGCGCGGCAAGAAAAACAGCTCGGCAAAAAGGCTGAGGTCCGCAACCGCAGCTGAACCGGTCGCTGCCGACGTCGTGTTCGACCCATTCGCTTTCAGCGTCGTCGTGGTGATCACAAAAGAGGGCCGCGATGGCCTGGCTCGCAAGCTGCAGAGCATCGCCTCTGCCGCTGATCTGAGATCACTCGCCAAAGCCCAGCACGTCGCCCTCCCGGAGGGTGATCTGACTTCTGACGAATTGCGCGCCGCAATTGTCGAAGGTGCCCTCCAGCGCATTGCCAACCGCAAGGCTGCCGCGAGCTGACTTAAATCAGCCCGTTCTCCGTCCCGCGCATCACCGCGTTCCAAACGCAGATCGCCTGAACCGTCTCGGCCACGTCGTGCACGCGAATGATTTGCACGCCCTGCGCCACCGACGTAAGTGCCGCCGCGATAGATCCGGGGACGCGCTTCGTCGGCTCCTCCACATTGCACAACTGCCCAATCAGCTTCTTGCGCGAGGCACCCAGCAAGACCGGAACACCGAGCCCGTGATAGAGGCTCATCGCCTGCAGCACGGCGACGTTGTGGTGCAGGTGCTTGCCGAACCCGATCCCCGGATCGACGACGATCTTCTCGCGCGGAATGCCCGCCGCCTCGCAGGCAGCGATCCTCTCCGCGAGGAAATCGAACACGTCCAGCACCACATCGCGGTACTGCGGATTGACGTTCATAGTCTTCGGATCGCCCTGCGCATGCATCAGCATGATTGGCTTGCCGCTCTCCGCCGCCGCCCCCAATGCCTCCGGATCATGGGTCAGCGCTGACACATCGTTGAGAATGTCGGCACCCGAGGCGGCGGCCCGCCGCATCACTTCGGCCTTGCGCGTATCGACGGAGATCTTCGCGTCCGTCCGCGCGCGCAGACCCTCCAGCACCGGCATCACGCGACGAACTTCCTCGTCCAGCGCCACCGCGTCAGAGCCCGGACGCGTGCTTTCGCCGCCGATGTCGAGAATGTCGGCGCCGTCCTCCACCAGTCGCAATCCATGATCGATCGCCGCCTGCACGTTAAAAAAGCTTCCGCCATCCGAGAAGCTGTCGGGCGTCACGTTCACGATTCCCATGATACGCGGTCGATCCATCGACAACCCCGCGTAGTCCGGCCGCGCTGCGATCAAGTGGTCAAACGTCTGCCACATCTCTTCGCCGTGGAACGGCGGGTGGTACCAGTCCTGGTTGGCAAATCCGTATGTCCCATCAGCCGGAATGAGTTGCACGCGCTTGCCCGCAGCCGCTTCGGCATCGATGAGTTCAATGTCGGCAAAGCCGAGATCGTCACGGCCACACAGCTTTTCCTGCGCGCTGGATTGGTCGCGGTCGAGACGGTGCCGGTCGTACGCGACCGAGACGATGGGGCGGAGATAAAAGCGGCGCGCCACGGGATATCCTCATGAAATGCGAAACAGCCCCCGGAGCAATCCGGGGGCTGTTTTCTGTGTCTTGCTTTTTCTGGCCGGGATCAAGCCCGGACGGTTCAGGTACCTGGCTGCGGAGCCATGCCGCCGGCATCCGGCTCTTCGCGCGGCTTGGAGCGACCGGCCGTGGGAACCGCAGAACTGGCAGGCCCCTTGGACCCGTCGTTGTCGTCGCGCCGCACGATGTTCTCGCCGCGCATGAGAGCCTTTACCTCGTCACCCGACAGCGTCTCGAACTCGAGCAAGCCCTTGGCGACGCGATGCAGCGCATCGATCTGGTCGTGCAGGATTTCACGGGCCTTCTGCTCACCCGCGGTGATCAAGTTGCGGATTTCCTGATCGATCAGCTTCGCAGTGTCATCCGACAGGTTCTTCGACTGCGTCACCGAGTGCCCCAGGAAAACCTCCTGTTCGTTGCCATTGTAGCGAACGCGCCCGAGCTTGTCGGACATGCCCCACTCCATGATCATCGCGCGGGCAAGCTGTGTCGCCATCTGGATGTCGCCGGTCGCACCGTTCGTCACGTTGTCCGGACCGCCGAGAATCATCTCAGCTTCACGGCCACCGAACAAAACGGCGAGACGCGCTTCGCACCACGCTTTAGTGCGGCTGTAGCGATCCCCTTCCGGCAAGTTCATGGTCACGCCCAGCGCACGGCCGCGCGGTATGATCGTCACCTTGTGCAGCGGATCGTAAGGCACGACGAGACCGACGATCGCGTGACCGGCTTCGTGATAGGCGGTGTTGCGCTTCTCCTCGTCGCTCATGACCATGGACCGGCGTTCCGCGCCCATCATCACCTTGTCCTTGGCGTCTTCGAATTCCTGCTGGGTCACAAGCCGCTTGTTGCGGCGTGCGGCGAGCAGGGCCGCTTCGTTGACGAGGTTTGCAAGATCGGCACCCGAAAAGCCCGGGCAGCCGCGCGCGATTGTCTTGGCATCCACATCCGGCGCCAGCGGCACCTTCTTCATGTGCACGCGCAAAATCTTCTCGCGCCCGACCACATCCGGGTTGGGAACTGTGATCTGCCGGTCGAAACGGCCCGGTCGCAGCAGCGCCGGATCGAGCACGTCGGGACGGTTCGTCGCCGCGATGACGATGATGCCCTCGTTCGCCTCAAAGCCGTCCATCTCGACAAGCAGCTGGTTCAGAGTCTGCTCACGCTCGTCGTTGCCACCGCCGAGCCCGGCGCCACGATGGCGACCGACCGCGTCGATTTCGTCGATGAAGATGATGCACGGGGCATTCTTCTTTGCCTGCTCGAACATGTCGCGCACACGGCTCGCACCGACGCCGACGAACATTTCGACGAAGTCGGAACCCGAGATCGTGAAGAACGGCACGTTCGCTTCACCCGCCACGGCACGCGCTATGAGCGTTTTACCGGTGCCCGGAGGACCCACGAGCAGCGCGCCGCGCGGAATACGACCGCCAAGGCGCTGGAACTTCTGCGGGTCGCGCAGGAATTCCACGATCTCTTCCAGGTCCGTCTTGGCTTCGTCCACGCCCGCGACGTCTTCAAACGTCACGCGGCCTTGGCGCTCGGTCAAAAGCTTTGCGCGGCTCTTGCCAAAGCCCATGGCTCGGCCCGACCCCGACTGCATCTGGCGCATGAAGAACACCCAGACACCGATCAAGAGAAGCATCGGGAACCAGTTGAGCAGCACGCTCATCAGCGACGGTACATCCTCGTCTGAGGGACGCGCCTTGAACTTGATGCCCTTTTTCTCCAGGCGCTCGACCAGCATCCGGTCGTCCGGAGCGTACGTGGTGAACTGCTGCCCACCTTCGCTGAGCGCACCATAGATGCGATTGCCCGCGATCGTCACCTCGGTGACGCGGCCGCTATCGACCGCCGCGATAAATTCCGAGTAGGTGATCTCGTTACCGCGCCGGTTCTGCGCCGGGCTGTTGAACAAATTGAAGAGCGCAGCGAGCAGCACGAGCACGGCCACCCAGATCGCAAGCTTCTGAAAGTTGGGGTTCATCGAGCGTCCTATCAGGCCGCGGATCAGGGCCGCTGGCCGTTGGTCGAGGGTCCCGGCACCGATCCCGGCCCCCTAGAGTGGTTAAGATAGGGGGAGGGGCAGGATTTGCCAAGGCTCGCTAGCATGACGACGATCTCCTGCCCGTAACTTAGTTTACGTGAGTGCGAGCAATCCGATCCCTTTCTTCGCTGAATATGCTTACGGAGCCACCCGACCGCATTCGGACAGGAACCGCATTTCAACCTTGGAAACCGCGTCGCCAGCCTCGCTAAACAACGAGGGAGGCAATCCTCCGACCGAAACCAGCGCATCATCTAACCAGACCGCCGGCAAAGTTGCAGCTGCACGCATCGGCAGAGTCAAGCGCTGAGGCGCACGCCGACGGAGCATCTCCACCGTTGTGGCGTCGAGCGGCCGCACCACCATCGGCCCCGTAATCGGCGGTCCCGACCCAATTTTGTGCCGGATGTGAAAACGATGATCCCAGATCGCTTCTTGGCCTGGATCAATTTGTATCGGGGTAAGCTGTGCGCGCCCTCGTTCGCGGAAGATACGAATCTCCCGGTTGCACGCGCGCACTTCGCAGCCCCCCAGCGTGACTCGCGTCGCCGAAGAGGTACTCATCAGTCGCGCGACACGCTCGATTTGCGCCAACTCTGCCGGGCCAGAGCCCCCGCCGAACATCTTCAGAACCCGGTTGAGAAGCCGGATCTGAATTTCGTCCGCGGCAGACCGAAAGACTCGGGCCTCGATCGACGCGAACATCCCCCCGTGAAGATCGAGAGCGGCAGCAGCCGCTGCATCCGTCGCCGCCTCCAGCGCCGCAACGGCACGCTGCTGTCGCTCTGCGGAAAGCGCCAGCATGGACGGCGTCAAGCCGAGGTCGAACAAGATGCCTGCCGCCGCGCGAAGCCGTACCCGCTCGAACCGTCTATCTTCATTGCTAGGATCGTCAAACCAACGGATCCCATGCGCGACGAGGAACGAACGCAGCTGATCCCGCGAATAGTTGAGCAGCGGGCGCGCGAGAACCAAGTTCGAATAAGATTCCAGCGCGCGCACGCCACGCATCCCCTGCAACCCATCCGGACCGCTTCCACGTGCCAATCGCATCAGCACGGTTTCCGCCTGATCATCGCGGGTATGCGCCGTGAGAATGGCACATGGACCGAGCCCCGTTTCGGAAGCGTACTGCGCCAGCAGCCCATAGCGCATTTCGCGCGCCCGCTCCTGGATGCCCCGTTCAGGCTTCGCGCCGCACCAGGCCAGAACCCGCGCTTCGACGCCTAAGGCGCGGGCAACCTCCGCGACCTGATGCGCCTCGGCGGCCGACCCTGGCCGCAAACCGTGATCGACCGTTGCGGCCGAGATCGTCGGCGCTTCGGTGCCGATTGATCGCGCCCACCGCACGGCGAGGTTCAAAAGCGCCGTGCTGTCCGACCCACCCGACACAGCAAGGACGAGCCGCGCGTACCCGCGCACAGGTGCGAAGATCGCCGCAAGGTCCTCAGAATTTGGTGTCCAGGGCTCTGCCATAGGTCCCTGCTATCTGCCATTGGCGCTTCATTGCCGAGCGCCATCTGCTCAGGTGCAGCCGATCCGTTGGCGCTCACTGTCGGCCTTGCTCTTCAGATGCGGCGGTGCGCTTGGATACTTACCCGGCAGCTGTCCCAGCACGCCACACGCGTCGGCCTTCTTGCCTAATGCCGCCAGTGCCATTCCCCGTTTCAGCATGCTGTCCGGAGCCTTGGGACTGTTCCCATAGGCCTGGGTCACGAGATCGAACGCTTCAGCAGCGTCGGCGTAACTGCGCTGCACGTAATGCGTTTCACCGAGCCAGTAGAGGGCATTCGGGACCAGCGAGTCGCGCGGATAAGCTTTCAGGAAGTCGCGGAAACCGGCCTGCGCCGCCGCATATTCCTGCTGCAGCAAGAATCCGTAAGCGCGCTCATACGCCTGCTTGGGATCGCCCGCCGCTGCTGGATCGATAGCAGCCATATCCGATGTGGACGGCCCTGCCGGCTGAGCGGGGGAGATCCGCTCGTTCGCCGGCGGCAACGGTGCCGGCGCCACAGCGCTGTCCTGCGCGATCAATCCGCCGATTGGATCGCCTTCACCGGCGTTGACTGTCGTCGAACCAAACGTCGACGGCGCCGCGGAGTATGATGGTGCCCCACCTTGTCCTGATTGCAGCTGTTCGATTTGCGACGAGAGAGCCCTAACCTGCGTTTCGAGCGCATCAATGCGGCCTGCATCGGCAGCGCCCCCCCCAACCGGCGCAACGATGCGTGGGGCAGGTGACGCGCCGCCCGATCGCGCCAGCGATTCGAGCGTACCAATTACGACCTGGAGATCGACGAGTTGCTCTTCGAGTTGCTGAACCCGGCGGCGAAGATCTCCATCACCACCGCCACCGCCTGCCGGCTTTGCCTTGGTGGCAGCCGGCGGGGCATCCGCCGCAGTTTGCGCCTCAGCGACCCCTGCAACCGCAAGCAGCGCCGCAATCACCGCCGTGAGCCTCAAGCGTCCGATTGAAGTCATGTCAGCCCGCACGGCTTTACTCTCTTGATCCTGGATCAGCCCCGATCGTTCAACTTCGAGTGCTAGTACGTATCGGCATCCACGCCAACCCGCTTAACCCGCCAGCTCCGCGATCGTCCACGGTTGATCAGGGCCGCCCTGGCCCGATCAGCGGTTCCGCAGTCGGCAATTCGCTGACCCGCTGCGCCGTCAAAACAGTAACGGCACGGCGATTCTGCGCAGCACAGTCTGCCCCCTTGCACATCGCGATCGGTCTCGTCTTGCCCCGTGGCGCGATCGCCAGACGCTCTGGCGGCACACCTTCCTCCAGCAGACGCCGGAAAACCGCGTCGGCGCGCTCGGCCGCTAAGCGGTCGAGACCGCTATCGTCCAGTGCGGGATCGTCGGAATGGCCTTCGATCACGGCAGACAAGCCGGCATTGCGCTTCAGCCACCGAGCCTGAGCCGCAAGAACCGAACGCGCCCGTGATCCCAACTCCGCGCTGCGCGGGGCAAAGAAAATGCGGTCCCCCGCCTCGAGAATAAAGCTGTCTTCGAGTTTCCCGCCAACAGACCGCGGTGTCGCGACCACACGGGCGACGACGGGCACAACTGGAGCCACTACCGGCGCAACATCAGGCATGGCAGCCGTCTCGGCGGGTCCTCCATGCAGGACGACCTTGGAATCAATCTGGTAGAGTTCCGACAGATGCCGCCGCGCCTCGGCCACTGACGGGTGCTGCGGATCGCGCACGACGAAGAGTTCGAGCAGCCGCCGCGCTTCATCGAAGCGCGCGCCCTGCAATTCACTCATCGCTGCGTCGAACAAAGCGTCCGCTGATCGCGGGTCTTCGTCCCGTGCCTGGGGAACGAGTCGATCCGGCAGTGTCTTGATCACGTCGAATAATGTCTCAGGCTGAGCTTCGAACGAGAAGTCCTGCGCCAGCGCAATTGGAGCTCCAGAAACCAGACAGGCGAGCACAACGCCGGGCAGACGAAGGCGCTGCACGCTATCCCTCGACTTCGCTGTTCGTCGAACTGTTCTGCTCTCGGTCATGTGAAGCCTTCCGGCACTCCAATGACACTTCAGGTGCCCGAGCATTGGGGCTAAACTTTGCCTGTTCCGCCTGGAAACTGTCCGCGCCGATCACGAAATACGAAAAGCACGGAAGGCGTTGTCAAAACGACCCACTGCTCTTCGTAGGTTTATCGCGGTTGCAACAAAGATCAGGAAGCGACGCGACTGTTCAGAACCGTCTGCGCGCGGCGATTTTGCGCCCAGCAAGAGATATCGTCGCATACGGCGACCGGGCGTTCCTTGCCGTAGGAGATCGTGCGCATGCGATTGGCCGGAATACCCGCCGATGCGAGATAATTGCGAACCGTCGTCGCACGGCGGGCGCCGAGTGCAATATTATATTCGCGCGTGCCCCGCTCATCCGCATGGCCCTCGACCGTGATCGTGAACGCCGGATATTGCTTCAGCCACTGCGCTTGCTTGGCAAGGGTTGTCTGCGCCTCAGGCGTCAGATCCGAGCTATCGGATGAGAAATAAACGATGTCGCCTGCGTTGATCGTGAAGTCCCGTGGGGTCCCGGGCACCACGGGCCCCTTGCCGTCGGGTCCGAGGTTGGCGCTGTCAGGACCGCTCTCCTTGTTCGCGCAACCTGCCAACGTGACCGCACAAAGGATCACGATGAGGACACGGGCAAATCCACCGGTCAGGGAGTGAAACGTCATATCGACCTCATCGCGCTCGTCCGAAAGCCAGGGCGCCTTGCCATCGGGAGTTGGACCCGCGCCCAGCATATCTGGTGCGCGCCGAACAGGCCCACGATGCTCGATGCCACTGAAATGTGGCAGTTCGACGAGTAGCCACCGGGAACCGGTTCGAGCCGGAACTGTATTTGTTTGAAACTGCTTAGCCTGCTGCGGAGCGTCCGCCCACCCGCAGTGCTGTCGCATAGGGCGCTTGGCCCGATATCGCTGGGGATAAGGTCACAGCGTTGATTTTCGGCAACGGGATCCATTGGACCACGTTGGAATCGGCGAACAGCGGACCATGACGCCGGTATAAACTTCGATCCGAGACCAGGCACCGAAAAAGAGAAAGACCGAACTGCAATCGCGTGAGCGAAGGCAATTCGGTCTTAATCTCACGATCACCCGATTCAAAGAACCGGATAAACCCCAGAAAGTTCTTAGCGAACTTCCGAAGCGACCGGCAGATCAGCGCCGAGCTTCAAGGGAGCAGCTTCTTCACGGCGGCAAGCACCGAGAGCAACGGCCACGATAGCGGCAGCGAGAACGATAGCGCCCTTCATAGTCTTTCTCCTGATAGTGTCCCAGAGTTTTCCGGGATGGATTAGCGTGCCACTTCCGTGGCGGCCGGAACCTCGGCACCGAGCTTCATCGGTGCCGCTTCTTCGCGACGGCAAGCGCCTAGTGCAACAGCTATAATGGCAGCGGAGAGAACGATTAGCCCCTTGATACCCTGCATAACGATCTCCTGTTGCATTCAACGCCCAACCACATACTGGGGTACTGGCATGGGCTTATTCGATCAAGAACCGAGGCGTTGGATGGACTGTTTTCCGACCCGGTAGATGCGAAAATGCCACTTAGTGTTTTCTACTCCTCAGGTTGTGACTCCTACGCAAGCGGAAGCGGCCAACCATCGGAAACTCTGAACTAAAAGACCGGAGCGGAAATGCCCCGGTCCGAGCAAGACAATGCCCTAAATCCGTTAAACGACCCTTAATCCGTGTTTCAATTCAGGAGCGGCGACCACGCAGGGTCAGACGCGAATGACGGAGTTGGAATCACGCGCTCGTTGTAACCGGTGATGTCGACCGAATAGATTCGGGCTCCCGCATTGGCCCCTTGTCCCTCGCGAAAGAACATCAC
>ERZ1066138.270-NODE-270-length-17650-cov-9.608923_pt1 | contig 17650 bp, 14 predicted proteins | sample MGYA00382785_ERZ1066138 | MGnify/ENA primary metagenome ERZ1066138 (study PRJEB33369, sample SAMEA5778368) | biofilm metagenome | biome: Industrial cooling water; feature: Water cooling tower basin; material: Biofilm | place: United Arab Emirates | collected... | reverse complement strand
TCGGGGCAAAAGACGCGGAAATTGTTCAAGGTAATTGCGGAACACCACACTAGCTGGTGGCATGCTTCTGCCTTCGCTGAGTGGGGACCGCCTGATGCGTGCATTCAAGTCTGGCTGGCACTGGTCGAGTGGCTTGCTGCTGGCGCTGCTGCTCGGCGGCTGCGCCGCAGCACCCCGTGCAACGCCAGCACCCGAGGCCATGGTCTCGGCGGCCGACCCGCTGGCGGTGGAGGCCGGGCTTGAGATCCTGCGTGCAGGTGGCTCGGCCACCGACGCGGCAATCGCCGTGGCCTTGACCCTTGGCCTGGTGGAGCCTGAATCCTCGGGCGTCGGTGGTGGCGGATTCCTGATTCACTACCGCGCGGCGGATGCCAGCGTGGACGCCTGGGACGGGCGTGAGTGGGCGCCGGCCGGGGCCAGTCCAGCGATGTTCCTTGATGCCCAGGGCCAGCCGCTGCCCTTCGAGCTGGCGCAGGCCAGCGGCCTGTCGATCGGCACACCGAGTCTCGTGGCCATGCTGGAAGCGGCGCATCGCCAGCACGGACGCTTGCCCTGGGCGCGTCTGATGCAGCCGGCGATCCGCCTGTCGGAGGACGGCTTCGTGATCGGCCCGCGCCTGGCGCAGAGCTTGCGCACCTGGCGCGAGGCGATCGCCGCCGACCCGCAGGCACGCTCAATCTATCTCGACGCCCAAGGCCAGCCCTGGCCACCAGGCCATCGCCTGCGCAATCCCGACTACGCACGCACGCTCGCCGCCATCGCCGCCAATGGCGCACGCGCCATGCAGCAAGGGCCGATCGCCGCCGCCATCGTCGCCGCCGCACAGCGCGAACCGCGTGCCGGCAGTCTCAGTCTTGCGGATCTGGCGGCTTATGCGCCGCGTCGGCTCGACCCCCTGTGCGCGCCTTTCCGCGTGTACCGCGTATGCACCATGCCTGCGCCCAGTTCGGCCAACGCGATGCTGGCGATCCTGGGACTGTACGAGCGTGCTCGACCGCAGCCGCTCGGGCCGGCATCGGTGCAGGATTGGGCCGCCTACATCTGGGCCAGCCGACTGGCCTACGTCGATCGCGACCACTACATGGCGGACGACCGCCAGGTCGAGGTGCCGACCCAGGCCCTGATCGCTCCGGTGTACCTGGACCAGCGCGCGCGCTTGATCGACATCGACGCCAGTCAGACGGCGATCGCGGTGGGTGCGCCGGCTGGCGAGGCACTGCGCCAGCGCTGGGGCAGCACGGTGATGCCCGAGCACGGCACCACCCATCTCTCCGTGGTCGACGCCGAAGGCAATGCGGTGGCGCTGACCTCGACCATCGAGTCCGAGTACGGCGCGCAGCGCATGGCCGGCGGCTTCTGGCTCAACAACCAGCTGACCGACTTCAGTTTCGAGCCGGTCATCGGCGGCAAGCCGGTGGCCAACGCCGTGGCCCCGCGCAAAGCCCCGCGCTCCTCGATGTCACCTGCGGTGGTGCTCGATGCGCAAGGCAAGCTGGTGCTGGTCACGGGCTCGATGGGCGGCAGCACCATCATCGCCTCGGTGTCGCGCAGCATCATCGGCGTGCTCGACTGGGGCCTGCATCCCCAGGACGCGCTGGCCACGCCCGCCGTGTTCGCGCGCACCGCCGAGATCGGAATCGAGGGCGAGCGCATGCCGGCAGCGCTACGCGAAGCCTTGCGCCAACTCGGCTGGGATCTGCGCGAGGCCGCGCTCCTCAGCGGCACCCACGTGATTCAGGTCACGCCAGAAGGCCTGCGCGGCGGCGCCGATCCCCGGCTGGAAGGCGTGGCTCGCAAGCTTGAACTGCCTGGTGCGTCTGCAGGCGACTGAGGGGTTAATAGGGCTGCCCATCCTTGTGCGTGAAATGCCAGCGCCCCGCGGCATCCTTGTCGGCGCACAGATCGACGTCCGGGTAGCGGGCGCTGTCGCGCGCATCGCGGTTGCTGACTTCGAGGTACAGCGCGGGCCTCTCGCTGCGGTTCACCAGTTGGTGTGCGTTGCTGTCGCCGGCCTTGAAGCCCGCCACCATGCCGGGGCCAAGCACTTCCTCGCCGGCGTCGGTGATCAGGATCAACTCGCCCTCCAGCACGTAGATGAGTTCGTCTTCGTGGCTGTGCCAGTGCCGCATCGAGGACTCCACGCCCGGGTGCAGCACGGTCAGGTTCACGCCGATCTGGGTCAGGCCGAAGGCATCGCCCAGGGCGCGCTTGTCGCGTGGCAGCACGCGTGAGCGGAAGGGCTCTGGGTACAGCGAACTGGAGCGGGCAGGCAGCGATAGCGCTTGTTTGGCGGGCATCTGGGACATCCTTGCTCGGTGAGGTGTCGTCGCCGGGCGGGCAGTGTTGCCCCCCAACGCACAGCTTGGCGGGCGACAGCGCGCCCGGCAGGCGCAGCTTGCGCCCGTTGTGGGTGCAATTCTGCCGCTGAATACGATTTCAGCCACACGGTGCAGCCAGTGCCTTGCCCTAGGCTGATGCAGCGAGTCCAGCGCGCGGCTGCGCGCAGGCTGCGGTGGGTGGCCGCCCGATCCATGGGGCGCGCGGTCGGCATGTCCTGACCGCGCGTGGAGCGGCACACGCCACCACCCGCACCCACTCGCCGGGAGGATCATGCGATTGCACACGCTGGGCCGCGCGCAATGCGAGGACTGCGTACGCCTGCGCCTGCGCCTCCCGCCCGAACGAATCGACCCTTGGGAGGAGCGATGTTGATTTCGTCATGGTTCAAAGGCGTCGTCTGCGGCGCCCTGTTGTTGCTGAGCGCACCCGCATCTGCGGCCGTGGTCCTGCATGCCTTCAACTGGCGCTATGCGGATGTCGAGGCCAATGCGGCCACGATCTCCAAGGCGGGCTATGCGGCCGTGCTGGTTGCGCCACCGCTGAAGTCAGAGGGCAGTCAATGGTGGGCGCGGTACCAGCCGCAGGACTACCGGGTGATCGACCATCCGCTGGGCAATACGCAGTCTTTTCGCAGCATGATCAACACCTTGAATGCGTGGGGCGTCAAGGTCTACGCCGATATCGTGCTCAACCACATGGCCAACGAGGCGGCGCAGCGGCCGGATCTCAATTACCCAGGCAGCCGCATCCTGGGCCTGTATGCGGCCAATCGCAGCTACTGGAACAACCAGCGCCTGTTCGGCGATCTCAACAACAATTTCCTGTCCAGCTGGGACTTTGGTCCGGCCAATTGCATCAGCAACTACAGCGATGTGTTTCAGGTGCAGAACTGGCGCTTGTGCGGCGCGCCGCCTGATCCCGGCCTGCCCGATCTGATCGGCAACAGTTGGGTGGTGCAACAGCAGCAGGCTTACCTGTGGGCGCTGAAGAACATGGGCGTGGCGGGCTTTCGCATCGATGCCGCCAAGCACATGCCGATCAGCCACATCAACGCCGTGCTGAGCATGGGTCTGAAGAGCAACATGCATGTCTTCGGCGAGGTGATCACCGGCGGCGGCGTGGGCGAACTGGAGCACGATCGCTTCCTGCGGCCTTACCTCGATGGCACCGGCCACGGCGCCTACGATTTCCCCTTGTTCAACCAGATCCGGCTGGCCTTCCAGTTCGGCGGCAGCCTCAACCGGCTGGTCGATCCGCTGGCTTTCGGCCAGGCGCTGCCCAGTGATCGCGCCGTCACCTTCACCGTGACCCACGACATCCCGAACAACGCCGGCTTCCGCTACCTGATCCTTGATCCCACCGACGAAACCCTGGCCTACGCCTACATCCTGGGCCGCAACGGCGGGGTACCGCTGCTGTACTCGGACAACAACGAAAGTGGCGACAACCGCTGGGTGAATGCCTACCTGCGCAGTGACCTGCGCGCCATGATCCGCTTCCACAATGCCAATCAGGGCAACGACATGCAGGTGCTGTCCTACAGCGACTGCCACCTGATCTTCCGGCGTGGCAATCGCGGCATCGTCGGCATCAACAAATGCGGTTCGACGATCAATGCCACGGTCAACATGGCCGGCAGCGTGCTGTGGTGGAATACCGACTATCGCGATGTGCTGACCGGCAACATCACCCGCATCACCGGCAACAACCACAGCTTCAGCCTGCCGGCGCGCAGCGCGCGGCTATGGATGCGCTGAGCCGTGCGCTTGTCGAGTTCCGCTGCGCGCCTTGCCCGCTGTCTTGTTGAGTCGGCGGAATCACGATTGGACGGTGGTTGATGCAAAGGGGCGCCAAGGGGGCAAAGGACGCAAAGCTTGCCTGGCGTCGTGTCACCGTGGTCTGCAGTTGCCTGGCTGTATCCGCTTCGTTGCTCGCCAATGGTCGTTGTGTGCACGACTCCGGAGTCGATGTCGCCAGTCACCGCTCAGTCTTCGTTGCGTCAATAGCGGGAGCGGGCGGTTGCACCCGGGCTGGCCAGGCCAGCCCGGGCCGCAAGCCCGCTTGACGCTCAGCCGCAGTCCCCACCGATGGCGCTGCGAGCTTGGTGGCGAGTCGCTACACTCCGCGCCATGCGCCTGTCACCCACTTTGCTCGCCCAGTTGCTGATCGCTGCCGCGATGATCTGCGGCCAGCCAGCCTTGGCCTCGACCATTTACAAATGCCGCCTGGCCGGCGGAGGCGTCAGTTATCAGGACGAGCCCTGCCCAGGCCGCTTGCTCGGCACAATCCGGCCAGATCCGCCGCCACGCAGCGCGACGCCAGCGCCCTCCAGTGCCGCAGCGGGCAAGCCCGCGGCCAGCGCCGCCGTGCGTCGCACGCCGCCGCCGCGCGCGCCAGCGCCTTCGTTCAAGTGCACCCGGCCGAATGGCGAGACCTATTTCAGCGGACAACAGAAGGCGCGGCGCATGTTGGTGCCGGATGCCGTGGCCGGGCAGTTGGCCGCTGGCACGGCCCAGCCGCCTGCACAGCCCAAGGACCTGCCCGCCGCGCCGCCCGGCATGCAGTGGGTCCAGGACCAGTGTCAGGCCGCCACCCGCACCGAGACCTGCGCGTATTACGCCGAACAGATCGCCGCCAATGCCAAAGCGCAGCAGGCGGCGGCCGAACACGAACGCCGAGGTTTGGTCCGCGAGGGCCAGCGCCTGAAGGCGATCCACAACCATCGCTGCAACTGAGGCGCCAGTGAGCGAGTCCACGCCTGAACTGCCTCGGATTCCCGGCTATGCCGTCGAAGCCGAACTGGGCAGCGGTGGCATGGCCACGGTCTATCGCGCGCGCCAGGTGGCACTCGACCGCCCGGTGGCGATCAAGGTGTTGCGCGCCTATGGCCGTGATGCCGAGCAGCTGATGCGGCGTTTCGAGCAGGAAGCCAAGCTGATCGCTGCGCTCGACCATCCGGGCATCGTGGCCATCTTCGAGGTCACCCGCACCGTCAGCGGCGAGCCCTGTTATGTGATGCCGCTGCTGGCCAAGGGCAATCTCGCGGCGCGGCCGCGTCCGATGGCCGAGCACGAGGTGCGCCCGATCATCGCGCGCCTGCTGGAGGCGCTCGGTCATGCCCACGCCGCCGGCGTGGTTCACCGCGACGTCAAGCTCGAGAACGTGCTCTTCGATGTGCGCGATCAACCCTTGTTGGCGGATTTCGGCGTGGCGCTCAAGCTGTCCGGCGAGCGGATGACGCGGCATGGTCTGGCCGTGGGCAGTTCACAGACGATGAGTCCGGAGCAGGCGCGCGGCGAAGCGGTGGACGGACGCAGCGATCTGTACAGCGTGGGCTGCATCGCCTTCGAGTTGCTGACCGGGCGGCCGCCTTTCGAGGGCGATGACTTCCTGCAGGTGGCCTTCAAGCATCAGCAAGATCCGGTGCCGGATCTGCCGCCGCGTCTGGCCCACTGGCAGGGCTGGTTCGAGCGCGCCCTGGCCAAGCAGCCAGCTCAGCGTTACGGCGATGCCGCCGCGATGGCCGCAGCGATGGACGCCATCGCGCCGCCCTCCGACGTGGCCACGATGAAGATGTCGGTGCAGCAGATCAAGGCGCTGGAAGCCCGCGATGCGCCACGCCAGCGCTGGCGCTGGTGGCTGCTGGCGATTTTGCTGGCCGGGCTGGGGCTGTTGTGGCTGCTGTATGAGCTGGGGGCGCCGCCGCCGGGCGAAGCACAGCCTGCGCCCAGCACCGCGGCCATCGACAGTGAAGGCATGGCGATCGAAAGACTGATCGCTGCCGGTGCCTTGTTTCCGCCGGCACAGCCGAATGCGGCCGAGGCGCTGGCACCGCTGTTCCAGAGCGAACCGGTGCCGGCGGTGGCGCTGGATCTGCGCGATGCCCTGCTACAGGCGGCCGCGCAGCGCTTTGAACTGGCCAGCGCGGAGCAGCGCGTCGAGTGGGTGCCGGCCTGGGCGGACTTCGTCGCCGCCACCCGTGCCAGCTCGCATCCCTCGGTGCGCGCCAGCGTGAACCTGCTCGAACAGGCCTGGGCACCGGCGCTGAGTCGCGCGCGTGAGACCCGCGATCGGGCCGAGGTGAAGGCCTGGCTGGCTGCAGCGCAGGCCTTGCCCGAACCCTCGACTGGCTTTGCCGAGAGCCTCGCCCTGGTGGCGAAGTTTCCGGCCTACGGCGAGAGTTTCCGCGATGCCCAGGGGCCGGCCCTGCTGCTGGCGCCAGCTGCGCGAGTCAGCGGTCTGGGGCAATCGCTGGCGGTCTCCGCGCGCAAGATCAGTCGCGGCGAGTACCAGGCCTTCGTTGCCGCCACTGGCCATCGCCCGGCGCGCTGTGCCGGCGAACGTCGCAATCCGGTTGAAGCTGGCGCCGCGGAAGCCGTCGTGTGCGTGAATCTGGCCGACGCCGAAGCCTATGCCGCATGGCTCAGCGAGCGCAGCGGTCGGCGTTATCGCCTGCCGCAAGTGGCCGAATGGAAAGCCCTGCGCAGCCATGCCGCGGCTGAGCCCGAGGCCATGCCGCGCGATTTCGCCAGCACGCCGGAAGAATGGACCGCCAGTTGCGAACTCAAGCCCATCGGCTCGGTGCGCAAGGCCGTGGTCAACCTGGGCCGCATGCTGCAGGGCAAGGACAAGGAGCAAGGCACCATGGTCTGTGACGGCCAGTACGTCATCGGCGCCAGCGGTGAACGCAGCATCGATGCCGACAGCACGCGCCGCGACCTCGGCTTCCGCGTGGTGCGCGAGATCCGCTGAACGGAAGCCCGGCCTGCCGGCTCAGCCGCCCTGCGCCTTGGCGCGACGCCGCTCCTCCAACCGCCGCAGCGCCAGCAATTGCTCATGCAACTCGGCGTACACCGCACGCAACTCGGCATTCGTCGCGTGCTGCGCCTTCCAGCCCAGTGACTCGCACTGGTAGTCCACCAGCAAGCTCTGCAGCACATGGATCAGTTCAAGCAGCGGCGCCAGCTTGGGATTGGCCACCGCCTCATTGGCCGCCACGGTGGCCGCTTCCATCAGGCTCAGGATGTCGAGGACCGAGGATTCCGGCAGCAAGAGCGATGGCGTATCCGCTTCATAACCCAACACCGTGGCCGAGCGCTCGTCGCGATGAATCAGTTGCAGATGAAGGTCTTGCATGGCAAACCGGCGCTGATCGAAGACCGGCATCGTAGCGAAGTCCCGGCTCGCGATCAGCCTCTGTGCGCAGGGTCGCAGTGACGGATTGCGACGCCCACCCACCTACTCCTGCCGCACCTGCCACGCGCGCAGTGGGTCGAGGGCCTGGGTGAGCAGGCTGCGGCGGCTGATTTCGAGGCGGGCCTGGCCGCTCATGCCGGGGCGCAGGCTCCAGCTGCGCTGGTCGAGAATCTCGGCTTCGGCGTAGAAGATGCGGCTCTCACCTTCCTGTACGGCGGCGGCGCTGATGCGGGTGAGGCGGGCCGGCAGCACGCCGTGGCGCTGGTAGGGATAGGCGGTGAGCATCAGCTTGACCGGCATGCCCGGACGCAGGCTGGCAAGCGCGGACTCGGGCAGGCGCAGACGGGCGCGCAGCGGTGCATCCAGCGGGGTGAGTTCGGCCAGCACCTCTCCGGCGCTGACCACGCTGCCGGGTGTGCGCGCCGGCAGGCGCAGCACCTGCGCGGCGTAGGCGGCGCGGACTTGCCGCGTGTCGCCATCGGCGTACTCGCGTTGCAGGGTGTCACGACGCTGGGCCAGCAGCGCCAGTTCCTCGGCTTCGCGCTGGCTGGCCAGATCACGTTCGGCCTGCATCTGTTGACGACGCAGGCGCAAGCCCTCGACGCTGCGCGCGCCGCCCAGGCGTTCTTTCTCCGACTGCGCCAGCGCCAGGCGATGCTTGAGCAGTTCCACCTCGGCCATCGCGCCGCTGCGCGCCAGTTGCTCGGCGCGCGCTAGGATGTCGCGCTGAGTGGCGACTTCCTGCTCGCGAAAGCTCAGCTCGCGTTGCGCCTGGGCCAGTTCCAGATCGAGCTGCTGCACGGCCTCGCGATGGGCGCGCGCGGCGCTGTCGCGCTGGGTCTGGAGCGCTGCTTCGCGCAGGCTCACGCTGGCCAGTTCGGCGCGCCCGGCGCGCTGTTCGGGGCGCGCCAGTTCGAACAGGACCTGGCCGGCGGCAACCGTTGCGCCTTCACTGACGTGGATGGCAGCCAGTTCACCGGCCACCGGCGCCTGCAGGGCGTCGGCGGCTTGCTGCGCCACCAGTTCCACGCTGGCGTGTTCGGTTTCCGGCAGACGCCACAGCGCCGCCGCCGCCAGCGCCAGCGTGGCGCTGAGCAGCAGCCACAGGCCGGCCCAGCGCGCTGCCCGCAGCGGGGGATCACGTGGCAGCAGTGGGGAAGGCGCGTCGAAACTCGTCATCCGGCACTGCTCCATTGTTGCGCGGCCAGATGCGCGTACAGCCCGCCGCGCGCTTGCAAGCTGTCGTGGCTGCCGCGCTCGACCACGCGGCCCTGGTCCAGCACCACGATCTCGTCGGCACTGCGGATGGTGCTCAGGCGATGCGCGATGATGATCAGCGTGCGGCCCGGCGCCAGCTCGTCCATGCTGGCCTGGATTGCGCGCTCGCTCTCGCCGTCCAGCGCGCTGGTCGCTTCGTCGAAGATCAGGATCGGCGGATTGCGATACAAGGCGCGCGCGATGGCGATGCGCTGGCGCTGTCCGCCGGACAGCTGCAGGCCGCTCTCGCCGATGCGCGTCTGGTAGCCCAGCGGCAGGCGCGCGATGAACTCATGCGCCTGCGCCAGCTGCGCGGCCCGCAAGGCGCGATCGAAGTCGGGCTCGGCCTCGCCGCAGGCGATGTTGGCCAGCACGCTGGCATCGAAGATCGGGTTGTCCTGCAGCACGAAACCGATGTGGCGACGCAGCTGGCGGTGGTCCAGGGTGGTGGCGTCCTGCTGGTCGAACAGGATGCGGCCGGTGCTGGGCGGCATCAGTCCGGCGAGCAGCTTGACCAGCGTGGTCTTGCCGCTGCCGCTGCGACCGACCAGCGCGTAGCGGCGCCCTGGTTCGAATTGCAGATCGATGCGATCGAGGATCGGCGGCGCGTCCTCGCCAGCGTAGCGAAAGCCGAGCTGCTCGACGCGGATCTGCCCGCTCAGCGCGTGCACCGCGCACAACTGCTGCCGCGCGTGACCCTGTTCGGGCTCGCTGTCGAAGACCTCGCGCATGCGCTCCAGCTGCACGGCCATGAACTGCCACTCGTCGTAGGCACCCAGCGCGCGCTGCAGCGAGCCCACGGCCAGCGCCAGCAGACCATTGAAGGCGACCAGGGTACCCACCGAAAGGCTGCCGGCGATCACCGCCTGCGCGCCCAGCCACAGCAGCACGATGCCCACGCCATAGCTCAGCACTTGCAGGCTGCCGTCGTAGGCCATGGTGAGGAAATTGCTGCGCAACTGCTGTCGCGACACGCTGAGGAACTCATCCAGCATGCGCTCGCGAAAGCTGCTCTCGGCGGCCGCGGCCTTGATCGCCTCGATGCCGCGGATCGCATCGATCTGCCGCGAGGCATGTCGGGCACGCGCCTCCTCCAGTTGCCGATACAGCGGTCGCAACAGGCGGCGCGCCACCAGCATCAGCCCCAGGAACAAGGGCAGGCTGCACAGGAAGACCACGCCCAGCGTGCGCGAGTAGGCCAGCATCAGCAGGCTGGCCGCGAGCAACTGCAGCAGCGCCAGCGCGCCGCCGATGCCCTGCTGCACCACGAACTGACGCAGCTGGCGTGCGCCATCCAGTCGGCGCACCAGATCGCCAGTGCGGCGGCTGTGGAAGTAGCGCATGGGCAGGGCGAGCAGGCGTCGCGTCAACAGATCCAGCGCCGCGCTGTCGAAGACCAGGGTCAGATGGGCGAGCAAGTACTGCTGGATCCACTGCCCGAATTGCAGGCTGAGCAAGGCGGCCAGCAGCGCCAGCAGCACCGCATGCAGGAGATCCAGATCGCCGCTGACGATCACCTGATCGATCACGAACTGCGTGGCCACCGGGAACAGCAGGCTCAGGACGCTGACCAGCAGCGCCAGGCCGATGGCCAGGGCCAGGCTGCCGCGATAAGGCGCGAGCAGGGGCCACAGCTGGGCGAGGATGGAACTGGGCGCAGCCCCCTCCAGCGTGCGAGCCTCGACCTCAAAACAGGCCACATAACCGGTGAAGCGGGACTCGAACTCGGCGCGGCTGAGCCGTGTCTTGCCGTGGGCTGGATCGGCGATCCAGGCGTGGCGGGCATCCAGTCGATACAGCACCACGAAGTGATGCGCATCGAAGTGGCAGATCGCCGGCAGCGGCAGATCATCCAGATGCCGCTTGGACAGCTTGAGCTGGCGGCCGACGAGGCCAATCGTGGCGCCAGCGTGCACCAGCGCGCGCAGGCTGCTGCCATCGCGATCGACCTGGCAGCGCTCGCGCAGCTCGCTGCGCGACACCCGCAAGCCATGATGGCGCGCCAGCATGGCCAGACAAGCGGGGCCGCAGTCCATCTCGTCGATCTGCTCGATCCACGGAAAGCGGCGGATCGCTGCGCCTGGTCTTGCCGCGGGCGCCGTCTCCGCCACGACCTCCGCCTCGCGCCGCGCTTCCGGCGGCAGCAATTCCTCGGCGAAATCCAGCGCCATCCGCGGTGGCACCTCCAGGTAGCGCGCCTGGCGCGCCTGCAGCAGCTGATCGAAGGCCGGAAAGCGCTCGCGCAACTGCGTCACTGCAGCGGCGTCCAGGCGCAGCGCCTCGCCGGCTTCCACCGCCTCCACATGCGCCGCGCGCGTCTCGCCGCTGAGCAGGGCGCGCTCGCCGAACCAGTCACCGGCGCGATACCAGGCCAGCGGCACGCGGTGGCCGGCTTGCTCGCGCCAGGCATAGGCACGGCCCTGACGCAGTACGTACATTGCCGCGCCTGGCGTGCCGGCTTCGATCAGGCGTTCGCCGGCGCTGAAGGCTTGGGATTCAAAGGCATCGATCAAGGCCTGCAGACAGGCGGCGGGCAGGCGACCAAAGTCGCTGAAGGCCTGCACGAAGGCGCTCATTTCGCGCGCCCGGCTCATCCGCTCGATGGCCTGACGCAGCGCGGGATGGGTCTCGGCCAGGGCCAGGAAATCGTGTCGCCACAGGCGCACCAGACTGACTTCGGTGCTCGCGCGCACGCTGGCATTGCGCACGCCGCCCTCGCGCAGGGCTGATTCGCCGAAGCCATCGCCGGGCAGCAGCCGGCCCAGATCCAGCTCCTCGCCCTGATGTTCGCGCAGCACCCGCGCGCGGCCGCGCAGCAGGATGTAGTAGGCATCGGCCGGCTCGCCCTCGCGCACCAGCACATCGCCGAATGGCTGACGCAGCAGCTGCAGACGGCTGCCCAGCAAGGCCTGGGCTTCGGCATCGAGCATGCGCCACAGCGGATTGCGCTGCAGCGCAGCGCACTCATCCGCGCCCAGCTCAGTGAGTGGATTCATCGCTGCAGCAACGAGGGATAGTGCGCAATGTGCTGGCAGGCGAGCGGATCCAGCCATTGCTCGCGCAGGCTCAGCTCCACCGCCGCCAGCACCAGCGGATCGTCGATTGCCGCCAGGCGGCGATGCTCCAGCTGGATCAGGCGATGGCGTGCACCTTCGCTGAGCACCGCCGAGACTTCGCCCAAGGCCAGATGCGAGAGCGCCTCGGCCAGGATCGGTGGCAGGCGGTTCCAGCGGGTCTCGACGCGGCGCCAGGGAAAGCCGCCTTCATGCGCGACGGCAGTCAAGGCCATGCCATCGCCGCGCACGCAGCACCATGCCTCGCGAGCGGCGTCCAGGCTGTCGAATTCGGCTTCCAGGTAATGCACTTCGGTGTAGGCACGCTGCGCACGGGCGCTGGCCCCGGCGCGCTGCGCCGCGCTGGCGCGCTCGCGGCACCAGCGCTCGGCTTGCGCCCGCCACTGGATGCGCTGTGCGCGATCGATGCAATGCCCGGCCGGCGGCAGCACTTGCTGTGCGTGCGCAAAGGCCACGTCGTGAGCGAAGCGGCGCAGGCGCTCGATGTAGTCGTCGCTGAGCAGCACATCGACCACGCCATCGCGCACATCGTCTGCGCTGCGCAGGCCCAGGCGGCGCTCCACGTGGGCGATCAGATCGGCATAGACGAGGCCACGCCGCGCCAACCATTGCTCGCATTCCTCGGCACTGACCAGGTCGCGCGCGTAGCGATACTCGGCCAGCGCCTCGCCGATCTCACGCGGCAGGCTGGCCAGGCTCGGGCCTGCTTCCAGGCCCGAGTCGATCAGATCTGCCAGCCGCAGCGGACGACCGCCGATCTGGAACAGCACGAGCTGACGCAGGGAGGCGACGTCAAGCCCGGCTGGTGCGGCATCGGCGGTGTCCACGGCTCTGCCTCAACCACCAGACGCGGAACGGACTTTCTGCACCGCCGGCAACAACAGGCCAATCCCGCCCTTGGCTTCCTTCTTCGGCTTCAGATCCTTGGCCTTGGGCGCGGTGGACTTGGGTGTGCTGGTCTTCTTGGACATGACGTGCTCCTGTGGATGAGAGGCGAGGGCCGCAATGGCCGCTCAGTGATCAAGTACGGAATCTCGCCGCAATCCGGATCACACTCACCCACATCGCCTGTGCTGCTTCGGCTCGCCGTGCTGCATCAACCAGCAATTCTGGCGCGCGGCGGATCGACCATCGCCGGCAGCAGCAGGCCGTGCCCGCCCTGCGCGTCCTTGCGCGGTGACAGATCAGCGGGCTTGGGCTCTGTGGCCTGCTGCGGTGCGGGCTTGTTGGTCTCTGGTACGGTGCTCATCGTGGCTTTCCTTCAGTCAACGGGGGATGCCAAGGCTGTCAGCGCCCACTATCGTGTGGCCGATGAAGCGCCTCGACCTCTACCAATACGCGGTGCAGGACCCGGACCGACAAGCCGCGGTGCTGGCCGCGATCTATCAGCACTGCCGACCGGGGCTGGAGGCCCTGCGTCTGCGCGAGGACTTCGCCGGCAATGCCGCCGATGCACGCGCCTGGCTGGCGGCCGATCCGCGGCGCAGTGCGGTGGCGGTGGAAGCGGACCGCGCCACGCTGCGGGCTGCGCGTCGCGCCGCGGCCGCGGATGCAGTGCGAGCTCGACTGCAGCTGATCGAGGCCGATGTGACCCGGCTGCCAGCCGATGCGCATGCGCCAGTGGATCTGCTGTGCGCCTTGAACTACAGCATCGGCTATCTGCATCGACGGCCCGTGCTGGTCGACTACCTGCGCCGTGCCCGACAGGCGCTGGCGCCGCAGGGCGTCATCGTGCTCAACACCTTCGGTGGTGCCGCCGCGCTGCAGCCGGGCGTGATGCGTCATCCCATCGAGCCGCCGCCGGAGGCTGCGCTGCCGGCCTTCGACTATTGCTGGGAAGTGCGCGACTACGATCCGATCTCGGCGCGCATCGACTGCCGCATCCATTTCGAGTGGCGTGATCGCCGCGGTCGCCCGCGCGCCATGCCAGATGCCTTCGTCTATCGCTGGCGCCTGTGGTCGCCGATGGAATTGGTGGAAGCCATGCACGAGGCCGGTTATGTCCGCGCCCGAGCTTGGCGACACACCGCCAGCACCCGCGGTGGGCGCACCTCGGTGCGCTTCGGCCCCATCCGGCGCTGGCCGCAGGCGCAGGGCTACAGCCTGTATGTGGTCGGCGAAGTGGGTGCCGGGAGCCGGGACGCCTGAGTCGGTGCCGGGCTGGCAAATTCGTGGCGGCCATTGCGGCGTCCGTGCAGACGCTGAGCAAAGCCACTGGCCAATCGGACCTCGCCTCGGTTCGTGCCCCTGACATGGGTCATGCTGCAAGCCACGCACACTCGCCGCAGAATGCGCCGATGCATCGCTCTCGCAGCCTCCTGATCGCCGTCTTCGCCTGCCTGCTGCTGGCCCTCGCAGTGCTGGGCCTGGGGCGCAGCGCCTGGCCGCTCAGTACGGTGCTCGGGCTGTCGCTGGTGCTGGCCTTGGGCCTGGCCTGGGTCTTGCCGCGGCTGCTGCTGCGACCCTACGAGCAGCAGGTGCGGGCACTGTCCACGCTGGTGGCTGCCTGGCGCGATGCCGATTTCGCCACCTCGATCCGGCAGCCTGAGGAGGAGGCGCTGGCCGATCTCACGCTGAGCCTCAATCAGTTGGGCGAGGAATTGCGTCGCGAGCGCCAGCGCCTGGTGCAACGCGAGTTGCTGCTGGATACCGTGGTGCAGAACACGCCCACCGCGCTGGTGCTGACCGATCCACGCTCGCGCATCGTCTACGCCAATCTGGCGGCACGCGAGATGGTGGGCCACAGCGGCAAGCTGGAAGGCCTGGCCCTGGACGAATGGCTGCAGGGCCTGCCCGGCGATCTGGCCGAAGGCATTCGCGGCGCGCGCGACAGCCTGTGCACGCTGCCCGGCGAGGCCGAAGACGAGGTGTATCACGTCTCCAGGCGCAGCTTCGACCTGCATGGACGCCCGCACTATCTGTATCTGGTGCGGCGTTTGACGCGCGAGCTCTCGCGCCAGGAAGTGGCGACCTGGAAGAAAGTGATCCGCGTCATCAGTCACGAGCTCAACAACTCGCTGGCGCCGATCGCATCGCTGGCGCACTCCGGCAAGAAACTGGCGACGCGCGGCGATGCCATGCAGCTGGATCGCGTTTTCGACACCATCGCCGAGCGCGCCCGGCATCTGGAGAGCTTCATCGGCGGCTATGCGCGCTTTGCCAAGCTGCCCGCGCCGCGGCTCAGCCAGGTGCCATGGTCGGAATTGCTGGAGCGGGTGCGCGCGCAAAGTCCCTTCCGCGTCCATGGCGCCTTGCCCGCTGCACCCGCCTGCATCGACCCCGCGCAGATTGAGCAGGTGCTGATCAACCTGGTGCGCAATTCGGTGGAGGCCGGCTCGCCGGAAGAAGCCATCGAAGTGCAGGTGCTGGACCTGGGCGCGCAGTTCCAGGTGCAGGTGCGTGATCGCGGACATGGTATGAGCGCGGCAGTGCTGGAACAGGCGCTGCTGCCCTTTTACTCGACCAAGCGCAGCGGCACCGGGCTGGGCCTGGCGCTGGCGCGCGAGATCCTTGAGGCGCATGGCGGCAGGATCCGACTCGCACATCGCGATGGCGGCGGCCTGGTGGTCAGTCTGTGGTTGCCCAAGCGCGGCCCGGGCGGCCCTGCGTAAGTCCGGGCTGCTGCCGGATGCACGGCCCGCCCGCGTGAACCATGCGGCCCCGGTGCGAAGCCGACTGGGCCCGAACGGACCACGATGGACGCCTGCACGGCGCCTCCGACAGGCCTTGTCGGATACGCCCAAAGCCGAGTGTGCAGTCGCAGCATTTCGGGTTACTCTCGAACCCCGCGTCGATGCTGCTGTGCCGCATGGCCCGCCATCCGCCGCCTCCGTGTCCGCCACACCAGAAGGGACCCAAAGGATGTCTGAAGTGCTCTTGACCGGTGCCGAGATCGTCGTCCGCGCGCTGCGCGAACAAGGCGTCCGCCACATTTTCGGTTATCCGGGCGGCGCGGTATTGCCGATTTACGACGAGCTCTTCAAGCAGGACGAGGTCGAGCACATTCTGGTTCGCCACGAGCAGGGCGCGGCGCACGCCGCCGAAGGCTATGCCCGCTCGACCGGCAAGTGTGGCGTGTTGCTGGTTACCAGCGGTCCGGGTGCGACCAATGCCGTCACCGGCCTGGCTGACGCGATGATGGATTCGATCCCGCTGGTGTGCATCACCGGCCAGGTGCCCACGCATCTGATCGGTTCCGATGCCTTCCAGGAATGCGACACCGTGGGCATCACCCGCGCCTGCACCAAGCACAACTTCCTGGTGAAGGACGTGGGCGATCTGGCCCGCGTGCTGCACGATGCCTTCTACATCGCCACCACCGGCCGTCCGGGTCCGGTGGTGGTGGACATCCCCAAGGACGTGCAATTCAAGCGCGGGGCCTACTCCGGTCCCGGTCATATCGTGCACCGCACCTATCGGCCGCGCGTCAAGGGCGAGCGCAGCCGCATCGAGCAGGCGGTGGAACTGATGGCCAACGCCAAGCGTCCGGTCTTCTACACCGGCGGTGGCGTGATCAATTCGGGGCCGCGCGCCGCGCAGCTGCTGCGCGAACTGGTGCGGCTCACCGGCTATCCGATCACCTCCACGCTGATGGGCCTGGGCGCTTATCCGGCCAGCGACCGCCAGTGGCTGGGCATGCTCGGCATGCACGGCACCTTTGAGGCCAATCTGGCGATGAACCGCTGCGATGTGATGATCAACATCGGCGCGCGTTTCGATGATCGCGTCACCGGTCGCCTGGATGCCTTCTCGCCGGGCTCCAAGAAGATCCACGTCGACATCGACCCCAGCTCGATCAACAAGAACGTGCGCGTCGACATTCCGATCGTCGGCGACTGCGCCCACGTGCTGGAAGAGATGCTGGAAGTGTGGCGTGCGCGCGGCAAGAAGCAGGATGTGCCCAGTCTCACCGCCTGGTGGGCCCAGGTCGAGGCCTGGCGCGCACGCCGCTCGCTGTCGTATCGCAAGAGCACGGAGATCATCAAGCCGCAGTACGCGGTGGAACGGCTCTACCAGCTGACCCGTGAGCGCAAGACCTACATCACCACCGAGGTCGGCCAGCATCAGATGTGGGCCGCGCAGCACTTCCATTTCGAGGAACCCAATCGCTGGATGACCTCCGGCGGGCTGGGCACGATGGGCTACGGCATCCCGGCCGCGGTCGGCGTGCAGGTGGCGCATCCGGATGCCTTGGTGATCGACATCGCCGGCGAAGCCAGCGTGCAGATGACCATGCAGGAACTGAGCACCGCCGTGCAGTACCGGCTGCCGATCAAGATCTTCATCCTCAACAACGAGTACATGGGCATGGTGCGCCAATGGCAGCAGTTGCTGCACGGCGGCCGTTACTCGCATTCCTACTCCGCCGCCTTGCCGGACTTCGTCAAGCTGGCCGAGGCCTACGGCGCCAAGGGCATCCGGGTCAGCGATCCCAAGGACCTCGACGCCGCCATCCAGGCCATGATCGATTACGACGGCCCGGTGATCTTCGACTGCGTCGTCGACAAGGCCGAGAACTGCTACCCGATGATCCCCTCCGGCGCTGCCCACGACGAGATGATCCTGCCTGATTCCGTCGAGGCCTCGGTGTCTGAGGAGGGGAAGATGTTGGTGTAGTGGGTGGCCGGTAAGGGGTAAGTAGTAAGTGGTAAGTGGTAAGTGGTAAGTAGTAAGTGGTAAGTGGATGCGAGGTTGTTCGGAGCTGGCGGCTTATGCAGGTGTTAAGCGCCGCTAGTGTGGTGTTCCGTAATTAAGTTGAACTAAATTTCCGATGGATTTTGGCC
>ERZ1066138.269-NODE-269-length-17688-cov-7.548801_pt1 | contig 17688 bp, 11 predicted proteins | sample MGYA00382785_ERZ1066138 | MGnify/ENA primary metagenome ERZ1066138 (study PRJEB33369, sample SAMEA5778368) | biofilm metagenome | biome: Industrial cooling water; feature: Water cooling tower basin; material: Biofilm | place: United Arab Emirates | collected... | reverse complement strand
GTCAAGTTGGTGCGTTGCGCGCCTTGTGCAGCCCAGCCCCCCAGCGTGTCAACGCCCACCCCCCGCCGGGCCGCAAGCGCCCTGTCCTGACCACCACCCCGATACTCTTGCGGCTTGGTTTCGCCTCCTCTTGACGGGAGGGGCCAGGGGTCTGCCCGTGGCTGTGCGCCGAGGCTGGCGTGCAGCCCCACGGTCCAGTGGCCGCCACGATCAGCACACATGCCCAAGAGAATAAGAGTTGCCGCAAGCTCGCCATTCACCCCGCTCGCGAATCCTCCCAATCTGCCGCCGGATCAATTCCGATCCATGCGGCCCGCGTGTCGCGGCCGGCAACTGAACATGAGGAGCTTATCCCATGGCAAAAAGCGCGAGCACAGGCAACAGCGTGGCCTCATCTGCCGCCAAGGTTTTGAAAAGCAAGACGGCGACGAAGGCCGAAAAATCCGTTGCTGCCTCCGCCCTGACGCAGAAAGGCTCGACGGAACGGACAAGCGCCAAGGTCGCTTCATCCGCCGGAAAAATTCTCAAGAGCAAGACGGCGTCCAAGGCAGCCAAATCCGCCGCGGCCTCCGCTCTCACGCAAAAAAAGAAGTAGTCACGGCCCATATCCCAATCTGAGCCCTCCCACGTCTTCGGTCCCCGATCGAAGACGTCTCTCTTTTGTCACGACGGCTTCAACGCTTCCGCCACAAGGGCCTTCGCCGCGGGACTGTCCCACTCGGCCGGTCCCGGCAGCCGTCCCAATTCCTTCCCGTCCTTGCCGATCAAAATCGTGGTCGGCATGCCGACCGCACGCAGTCCATTGCCCGCCTTCATCGTCGGGTCGATATAGAGCTTCAGGTTCGCGACTTTGATCTCGTCGAAGAACTTTCGCGCCGCATCCTTGCCGGCCCGGTCGAGGCTCAACGCCACCACCTCGAACTGATCCGATCCCATCTCCTTCTGCAACCGGTCGAGAGACGGCATCTCATGCCGGCAAGGCAGACACCACGTCGCCCACAGGTTCAAAAGCACCACCTTGCCCTTGAAGTCCGCGAGAGACCTTTTTGTGCCCGCTTCGTCATCGAACGACACATCGGCGAGGTCCACCGGCGGGTTCTTGCGCACGAACGCAACCAGACTGTCGCCCTCGCCGCCCCCCGTCGCCACCGCCTTTGCCGGTACCGCATCGGCCGCCGCGCTCTTTTCTGTGCCCTTTTCGTTGTCAGGCCCGCCCTGCGTGACGTATACCGCCGCAAACCCGAGCGCCGCCGCGGCGAGCGCGGCACTAATCAATCCCAATTGCGAGGTCGCCGGTCCACGGCCGTCCTTGTCCGTCATCGATTAACCTTCGTTGTTTCAGGCTCAAGGAGAGCCCGCACGGTGTCCAGCGATTCCAACAAAATGTGGGGCGGCCGTTTCGCCATGTCCCCAGCCGAGATTATGGAGCAGATAAACGCCTCCATAGGCTTCGACAAGGCGCTCGCCCCGCAGGACATCCGCGGCTCGAAAGCACACGCAGCCATGCTTGCCGGCGCGGGTATTATTACGCAGGCCGATGCTGACGCGATCATCCAGGGCCTAGACAAGGTCGCCGCCGAGGTTGCGGCGGGCACCTTCGAATGGAAGCGGTCTCTCGAAGACGTGCATATGAATGTCGAAAGCCGGTTGAAGGACATCGCCGGCACGCCTGCTGGCCGTCTCCACACGGCGCGATCGCGCAACGATCAGGTCGCGACCGATTTCCGTCTTTGGGTTCGCGACGAGATCGACGGCATCGACACAGCGCTCAAGGCGCTGCAATTGGCCTTGGCGAAAAAGGCAAAGGACCACGCGGCCACCGTCATGCCGGGGTTCACGCATTTGCAGCCGGCGCAACCCGTTACCTTCGGCCATCATCTGTTGGCCTACGTGGAGATGTTCGCGCGCGACCGCAGCCGTTTCGCCGATGCCCGCAAACGCCTGAACGAATGCCCGCTCGGCTCCGCCGCGCTAGCCGGCACATCGTTCCCCATAGATCGGCACGCGACGGCTGCCGCTCTCGGCTTCGATCGCCCCATGGCCAACTCACTCGACGGCGTCTCCGACCGCGATTTCGCGTTGGAAACGCTCGCCGCCTCGGTCATCACTGCCGTCCATCTTTCGCGCCTGTCGGAAGAGATCGTGATCTGGATGACGCCGCAGTTCGGCTTCATCACCTTGAGCGACAAGTTCACGACCGGCTCATCGATCATGCCGCAAAAGCGTAATCCCGACGCCGCTGAACTCGCACGCGCCAAGGTCGGCCGTATTGCCGGCGCCTTCCAAAGCCTCGTCGTGGTGATGAAGGGCCTTCCTCTCGCCTATTCGAAGGACATGCAGGAAGACAAGGAAGTCACCTTCGACGCCATTGCGGCCCTTAAACTGGCGATCGCCGCGATGGCCGGCATGATCGGCGATCTGGAACCCGTCCCGGAGCGAATGCGCGCCGCCGCTGGCCGCGGCTTTTCCACGGCCACGGACTTGGCCGATTGGCTCGTCCGCGAACTGCAGATGCCGTTCCGCGACGCCCACCACGTCACCGGCGCGATCGTGAAATTGGCCGAAACCAAGGGCTGCGACCTCGATTCTCTTCCGCTGGAAGCCATGCAAAGCGTCGAACCGAGGATCACCGGCGACGTCTACGGTGTTCTGTCCGTTGAGAATTCCGTCAAAAGCCGCACAAGCTATGGGGGAACTTCGCCACAGAACGTCCTCAAAATTGCGGAAGGCTGGCTCGCGTGCTTGGAATTAGGGTCCAAGACCGGCTAAAAGGAAGCTCCGGTTCAAGGTGTTAGGCTCATTCCCGATGCAGAAGGCCGTTCTTCGCCTGTCGATTGCCGTCGCGCTCGCCGCGGCTGTGGCCGGCTGCGGAATCAAGAGCGGGCTGGATTCCCCTGCTTCGAAGTCGACGGCATCCGCCGAAAGCGGCCAGGGCAAGAAGCAGGGCGCGGCCGCCAAGCCCCATGAAGGCTTCATCCTCGACGGCCTGATCCGCTAGCGCCGCTGCGCCACGATCACATCGATAGGCACCGTATCGCCCGGCTGGCAGGGCGGTAGCGCTGGCACGCCGCGACGTTCGATTCTGACATCCCAACCGGTGGCTTTCATCCCGGCAACGAACCGGTCCGCATGCGTCCGCCCCGGATCGGTCAGCACAACCGATCCCTGTGGCCGCACGGTCGCCTGCACGACGCGCCAAACGTCGTCATGCCGATCGGGATCGTAAAGAATATCCGCGCCAATCACGAGGTCGGCCGTTTCCGGGCCGGACCAGCTCGTCCAGTCAGCGTAACGCAACGTTATGCCGGTCACGCCGTTCGCCCGCGCATTGCGCCGGCACAGCGCCAGCGCCTCCATGCTGTGGTCCGTCTGGACAACCCGCGCGCCCATCCCCGCCGCCACGATGCCGCCAAGCCCGGCTCCCGCTCCCAGTTCGAGCACGTCCGCACCCCGGACGAGCCCGCGATCGGCCAGAACGTCCCCGATAGCAATCGCCGACTCCCAAAGCAGCACGCCATACGGAAACCGGGCGAACTGATCCGCCACTGCCAGCAACCGGTCCTGGTCGCGTACGGCTTCGATCTTGAGCTGCCGCCCGCCGCTCAGCACACTTAGCTGTTCGAGCGGAAGGCTCTCCAGCCGGCGGTCCGCCGCATCCAACTCGTCCTCGAAAGTAGTCAACCGGCCAGGCTCGCCATTGCGCTGAGGGGGATCGAACCCCTATAGCTCGCACGCCCGACGACGCATACCCCGGATCGCGACACTCCATGCACCATTTCGCTTATCAGAACGGATCGCTCCACGCCGAAGGCGTCGACCTGCGCACCATCGCAGCCGAGGTCGGCACGCCCTTCTACTGCTATTCCACCGCGACCATTGAGCGGCACTATCAAGTCCTGACCGAAGCCTTCGCCGGTCAGGACCACCTCGTCTGCTACGCGGTGAAGGCCAATTCCAATCAGGCCGTTCTCGCGACGCTTGCGCGGCTGGGCGCCGGCATGGATGTCGTCTCCGAGGGCGAACTCCGCCGCGCGCGCGCCGCCGGCGTTCCGGCCAATCGCATCATTTTCGCCGGCGTCGGCAAGACACGCGAGGAAATGGCCTACGCGCTGACCGAAGGTATTCTCGGCTTCAACATCGAAAGCGAACCTGAACTCGCGCAATTGAGCGACGTCGCCACCAGCCTCGGACTGACCGCGTCGATCGCCATCCGCGTCAACCCCGATGTCGACGCCAAGACGCATGCCAAAATCTCGACCGGCAAGTCGGAAAACAAGTTCGGGGTGCCCTATCTCGACGCCCCGGCAATCTACGAACGGGCGAGCAACATGCCGGGGATTTCCATCTCCGGGCTCCACATGCATATCGGCAGCCAGATCACCGAACTCGGCCCATTCCGCGACGCCTTCAATCTCATGCGCGAAATGGTCCTCGACCTGCGATCGCGCGGGATCGCCCTGAAACACCTCGATATCGGCGGCGGACTTGGCGTGCCCTACCGCGCCGACAACGAGTGGCCGCCGCACCCGGACGAATACGCCCGTGTCGTGAAGGATACGCTGGGGCAACTCGGGCTGAAGATCGTCATGGAACCGGGCCGGATGATTGTCGGCAATGCCGGCATCCTCGTGACCCGCGTGATCTATGTGAAGGAAGGTCAAGACCGCCGCTTCACGATCGTCGATGCGGCGATGAACGATCTCATCCGGCCGACACTTTATGATGCCTATCACGATATCTGGCCCGTTGCGGAACCGGTCGGCGTCCACGACCTCGTTGCCCAGGACCTGGTCGGCCCGGTTTGCGAAACCGGCGACTACCTCGCCCTTGATCGGCCTCTCCCCGCGTTCCAGTCGGGCGACCTGATCGCCATCATGACCACCGGGGCCTACGGCGCAGTCATGTCGTCCTCCTACAACACCCGCCTCCCGATTCCGGAAGTTCTGGTCAACGGCCAGAACCACGCCGTCGTCCGTCCACGTCCCACCTACGCCGACCTCATCGGCCACGATCGCTTGCCGCCGTGGCTAGCACCCGGCAAATGAACGGGAAAACGACCCGCAATTGCCGCGCGAAAGCAGCCGCCGGGCTGCGCTGGCTGACCTGTTTTTAATGATCGTCGTCAGCCGGACCGTGCTAGCTTTTGGCCATGCCGAACTCCGATCCTCAGTCCCCGCCTCAACCGCCGGTCTTCAACCGGGCCTTCGAAGCGAAAATTCGAAAAGCCCGCTGGGCGGTGGTTGCCGAACAGGCGTGGCTGCGCGTCTGGGTCCTGTTTGCCATCGCCGCCGTTTTCTTTTTACTGTCCGTCGCTGGCGTCTGGGCGCTGCTAGGACCTGCGGTCCATAAAATTGTGCTCGGACTTTTTGCTGCCTCGCTCATCGCTTGGCTGGCCTACTTGTTCCAGATCCGCTTTCCCTCCCGCGATGACGCCATCCGGCGCATCGAACAGGTGTCGGGCATCCCGCATCGCCCTGCCACGTCCTACGAAGACACTCTGACCGCGTCCGCAACCGATCCCTCCACCCAGGCGATCTGGTCCGCGCACCGTCAGCGCATGGCCGATCTGATCAAGAAGCTGCGCCCCGGCCGCCCCGCGCCGCGCACCTATCGTTTCGACCCGTTTGCCCTGCGCGCCCTGAGCATTCTTGCCGTTGTGCTCGGCATCTCATTCGCCGGTCGCGGCTCCCTCGACAGTCTCGCGGACGCCTTCCGTTTTGAAGATCGCAACGCGGCCGCCAACCACCGGTTGGATGCTTGGCTGACGCCCCCGGCCTACACCGGTCGCCCGCCGTTGATGCTCGTCGATGGGTCCGCTCCCAACGGCGCCGCGCCGATCGCTGCGGTATCTGAAACCAATACACAGCCGCTCGAAGTCCCAGAGAAGAGCGTACTGATCGTGCGGTCGAGCGGCACAGGTCAACGCGGCATCGCCCTTGAAGTCTGGCCCGCCGGCGCCAAACAGCCGTTGCCGCCCATCAAGCCCGAGGAAGGCGCCAAGCCGGCCGCTGGGGTCACGGAAGTGCGCACCGAAATCACCAGTTCGGGCACCATCAAGGCCACATCGGATGGCGATGTACTGGCGACCTGGCCCATCGCGATGATTCCGGACAACGCACCCGGAATTGCTTTGACGAAGAATCCCGAGCGGACCTCAAAGGGCGCGTTGAAGCTCACGTATTTTTTCCAGGACGACTACGGCGTCGCCTCGGCGGAAGTGAAGTTCACGCGCGCCAAGAACAAAGACGATGGCGACCCGGCAACCGCCTGGGCGCGCGGCGAGGAATTAAAGGGTCCGCGCCCGCCTTTCTCTCGGCCGCCGCGCCTGTCACTGCGCCTTCCGGGCAGCAATGCAAAGTCGGGAGAAACGTTCACCTATCACGACATCGGCTCGCACCCGTGGGCTGGCCAGTCCGTGTTGATGACGCTCGAAGCCAAGGATGTCGCCGGCAAAATCGGCCGTTCGCCGGAAATCGAAATCGTCTTGCCCGAGCGCGCGTTCACAAAGCCCCTCGCCCGGTCGCTCATTGAACAACGCAAGCTCTTGATCGAGGATCCGCGCCACTCCGATCGCGTGTTGAAGGCCTTGAACACACTGACGCTGGCGCCGGAAGGCTTCATCGACGATCCTCGCATTTATCTTCCACTCCGCGCCACCGTGCACCGGCTCGCCAGTCGCAGGATGACACGTGAAGTCCTGGACGAAACGATCGATCAGCTTTGGCATACCGCACTGCGCATCGAGGACGGCAATTTGTCGGATGCGGAAAAGAACCTGCGCGACATTCAGGACAAGCTCGCCAAGGCGCTCGAACAGGGCGCGTCCGACGAGGAAATCCGCCAGCTCATGCAGGAACTGCGCGAAGCATTCCAGGAATTCGCCCAGGAAATGCAAAAGCAGAATGCCGAGCAGGATCAGCAGCAATCCGGCAACAACGAGAACCAGGAGCAGCTCTCCGCCGAAGACCTTGATCGCATGATGCGCGAAATGGAGCAGATGGCCGAGAACGGCATGCGCGATCAGGCCAAGGAAATGCTCGCCCAGATGCGCGATCTCATGGAGCGCATGCAGCAGGGTCAGCAGAACCAGCAACAGGCCAAGCAGAACCAGGAAATGCAGAATGCCATTCGCAAGATGGGCGAAGTGGCCAATCAGCAGCAGGACCTGATGAACGAAACGTTCGAGCAGCAGCAGCAGGGCAACGACCCGGAGCAGGGAAACAGGAACACCGGCGATCCGACCACATCGAACCTCCGCTCCGGCCGCGCCGGTCAGCAGGGCCAGCAGCGCGGCGAGCAGCAGGACAACGGTCCATCGAGCGGCAATCCTTTAGGCGGCAAGGAACAGGGCCAGGGCACGCCAGGTCAGGGCCAGTCGGGCAGCAATTCACTTGGCGAGCGCCAGCGCGAACTCCGCGAGAGATTATCCAAACTGCAACAGGAAATGCGCGAGCGCGGCCTCAATCCATCCGATCAGCTTGGCGAAGCCGAGCAGGCGATGGAGAACGCCGAACAGGCGCTCGAACAAGGCGACTTGGCCGAGGCAAGCGAGCAGCAGGGCCGCGCGCTCGAACAACTCCGCGAAGGCGCCGAGCAGATGGCTCAGCAGATGCAGCAGAACGGCAACCAGCAGGCCGGCGAGAACGGCGAGAATTCGCGTGACCCGATGGGCCGCCCGCAGCGTTCCCAGGGTCCCGACCAGGGCCGGTCCGTGAAAGTGCCGGATCAGATCGACATTCAGCGCGCCCGCGAAGTGCTGGAGGAACTGCGCAAGCGCGCTGGCGACGCCCAGCGGCCCCAGCTCGAACTCGACTACATCGATCGCCTGCTGCGCTGGAACTGATGTCCCGGCGCGGGCATCACGGAGCCACCGGCAACCGCACGCCGATCCCACCGATCACTTCGTGGCTGGTGAATCGCGTCTCGGCGGTCCCGTCGCGCGGCGCAACACCGTTCCACCAGTCGCTGAACTGCAGCCAAAGGTCGGTGAACAAAATGTAGCCATCGCGGCCGGTCAGCGGCATCCGGTAGTCGGCGAGCGTGAACTTGTATTCCAGGAAATAGCTCATCCGCGGCAGCCGGAACTCAAGACCGATGATCGCCTGCCCGACCGGACCCGCCATCTGATATTCGTACGTCCGCGAGGCATCGGTTCGAATCTGCACCTCGGAGTGCGGCAGTGAAACGCCCGCGCCGATCCCGACGTAAGGCGAAAGCCGGAACGTAAACGACGGCAGACGCAAGAGCCCGTTGAGCGTCAGCATGTTGTGGCCGTGGCTCGCCTCGAGCTTGCGGAAGATATCGCTGATCAAAGCTTTCTCCGGCGCCGGCTTGCCGTTGAGTGTGCCTTCGAACGCCGCCTCCTGACCACGCTTGGAAATCGCTTTCGAATGCGTGAAGTCAAGCATCGAACCGGTGCGCCCACTCCCGAACCAGCGCAGCACACGCACGCCATAGTAGATCGGATTATCGAACGGCAGCCCTTGCCACTCGACTTGCTTGACCTTGAAGTCGTGGAGCCCGGGTTTGTTGAATGCAACGTCGCTGGGATAAGTGTAAGGAGAACCGCCATACGCCGCGACCATCCATTCCGAACGCGGTGCGACGCGTGCCGGGTCCGCCGCCGTCCCGCGCGGCGCAACCTCAGCACCTGCCGGATCGGCCGCCATCTCCATCTCAGGATTGGCGGTCGCGTCGGCGACGATCGCGATCAAGGCCACCGCTGCGCAGAAACTGACAAGCCCATCGCCCCATCGCACCAAACGCGACCGGTCGACCCTGATCGCCTGACCGGTCGCGCCACCTTCGGCGTGAAGTGCCGTCATTCGTAGTTCCCCCATGAGCAGTAGCCCCCGCACCGCCGGAACAAGGCCACCATGGCTCCAACACAGCCGCGGCTTTCTTATCCATGATTGGTTAGACCAGCGCTTGACCGCGGTCAAAAGCTAGTCGGCCTTTTGCGCGAGCCGCTCGAGCATGGCGGCCACAGCGCGAATTTGCGGGGCCTCTCGGACGAGAAAATCGGGGCCGGTATAGCCCCACCAGTCCCAGCAGCCCTGTGGATTACTGCCCGTTACGACGGTCTGCGGAAAGAGCACGATCAGCCGGTTCGTGTCCGCCCACCGCGCAAATCCTGTCTGTTCGACGAATGCGTCGCCGACGCTCTCGCGATTCTGCGCACAGCCGTGGAACGCCACATGCACGCGGCATCCGCCGCCACGGCACGCCTCGGGAACATAGATGACCCCGGTATCGGCCATACCCGCGCGCGTACGATCGCCGGCATAAGGCCGCTGATCGAACGTTTCGAATGTCCCTCGCGCAGTCTGGGATGGCGCGGCGACCGATCCAAGAAGATGCGTCAGCACATCCTTCGCCTGATCGTAATCGCAATCGACGATATACGGTTCGCTCGAAGTCGAGCACACAGCCCCTGCCGCTTCGGTCACGAAGGCGTGGCCCGCTGGCATGTCGGACACAAACCGGATATTTGCATCAGGCACGCCGAGCCGGCGATAGAACTCCACGGCGCTCGCCACGATCTCTGGCACGACCGTGCGATCCTTTGTTCCGCTGAACAGATAGACGCGGTCGGTCAGCACATCCGACGTTGCATCGATCTCGCCGTCGGTGGCGCGCGTCTCCGCCTTATCGGCAAGCAACGCCGGATTCGGCACGCCCCACGCAGCCATGGAATTCTGCATACATCCCGAAATCGCCTTCGATGCGTTGAGCGCCGTCGCGAACGGCCCGATCACCATTCCCGAAAACGCGCTCTCCGCGCAGCCGTAGGGTCCACCCGCGATGATCGCTGCGCCCGTAACGATCTTCGCGTGCGCCATCTGGAATTGGCCGGCCATGTACGCGCCGGACGAAATTCCCGACACCGTCGTTTCGTCGATCTTGGTGCCGAGTGCCGGTAAATTGCCGGCATCCTCGCCGGAACAGCCGGCAACGACCACAGCCAAAGCAATTGCAACGAGAGTTCGAAACCGGGAAACCATGCCGCCACCTCGCACTGGGATTGGCGCTGCTTAAAGCACGGCCGCGCGGTCGATCATCTGAGGCGGACGGTCACGCGGTCGGCCCGGCCGTTGGCATCAATCACCTGCAGCTTCACGAAGCCCTTGCCGGGAGGTATCCATGCCACCTCGCGGTCGTTCCCATTCACAGCCATCGGCGCACCGTCCACCAGCCATGTCAGCGGCAGCGCCCCGCCCTCGGCCTTCAGGACGACCGGCTCATCCGCCTCCCGGTCCGCAGTGTCCAATTCGGAGCGGTCCGGTGGAAACGCGATCAAGGGCGGCTTGTCGAGGAACGGTCCCGCGTGCGCCACCTCATCCGGCCCATCGCGAAACCGCTTCAGCGGTGGCGGCAGATCGGGGCCGGCGCGCTTGATCACACCTGACGGCGGGGCCTTCAGCGGCGTCCGCTTCTCCGCGATTCGCTGAAACGCATCGAACAGGATCGGCGCTGCCGCCAACCGTCCCATGAGTCCCGGCACCGAAGCCCCATCCGGCCGTCCGACCCAGACGGCAATGGTGTGCCGCCCGTCGAAGCCCACGGCCCACGCATCGCGATAACCGTAGGACGTGCCGGTTTTGTAGGCGAGCTTGCCCCCACGCGCATTGAGCGGAGCTGGCGCGTCCTTGAGAATGTCGCCGACATACCAGGCCGCAACCGGCGACAACAACCGCTTGCGCGCCGCCTCCTTCTCCGCTGCCAGACGCAGCTTCAAACTATCCCCGTCACGCCGCCAGATCAGCGGAACCGGATCCCCGCCACGTGCGATGCCCACGTAGAGCTGTGTCAGATCCTGCAACCGCATCCCGATGCCGCCCAGTGCGACGGCCAGCGATGGAATGGTTTGCGGAGGCAACTCCGTTTTGATGCCCGCGCGATCCATGCGCGCCGTCAACTTGCCGGGCCCCACCGCGGCGAGCAACTTGACGGCCGGCACATTGAGCGAGAGACCAAGCGCTTCGCGAACCGTCACCGCTCCGTGGAACGCCTCGTCGAAATTTTCCGGCCGGTAGCTGCCGAAGCGCGTCGGCTTATCCTCAATGAGGGTTTCGGGATGCGCCAACCCTGCCTCGAACGCCAACCCATAGATGAGAGGCTTCAGGGTCGAGCCTGGTGAGCGCACCGCCTGCACCATGTCGATCGCGCCGGCGCGCGCTGAATCGAGATAGCCCGCGGATCCGACATACGCCAGAACCTCGCCCGTCGCGTTATCGACGGCCAGAATGGCCGATGACAGCTTGTCGCCGAGAAGTCTGGTCTGTTCCGAAGCCAGCGTCTCCAGCGCCGCCTGCACCTCGCGATCGATCGTCAACCGATGCACGGCAAGGCTCTTCTTCGCCGCCACTTCGCTTTCCGACAGATGCGGCGCGAATTTCGGAAACGCCCGCCGGCCCTTCGGCACAGGCTCTTCTTTTGCCCGGTCACGCTCCGCCGCCGAGATCACGCCGGCGTCGTGCACCCGGTCGAGCACGCGATTGCGGGCGCGCAGGGCAGCCTGCCAGTCACGATCCGGTCGCCGCGCCTCCGGCGACTGCGGCAGCGCCACCAACAACGCCGCTTCACCGATCGACAACCGCTTCGGCTCCTTGCCGAAGTACGCCAAGGTTGCGGCCCTGACGCCTTCGATGTTGCCGCCGAACGGTGCCAGCCGAAGATATAGCCTGAGAATCTCCTTCTTCGACAAATCGTCTTCGAGCTGAAGCGCCCGCACCATCTGCCGGAATTTGCCCTTGGCATCCTTCCCGTGCCGCCCTTCAAGTAGCCGGGCGACCTGCATCGTCAGCGTCGATCCGCCCGACACCAGCCGCTGATACCGGACAGCTTGATACGCCGCGCGCGCAATCCCGACCGGATCGACGCCGCCGTGATCCTCGAACCGGCGGTCCTCGAATGCTTTCAGGATGTCGAAGTAGCGCGGATCGATCTCCTCCGGTTCGACCGGCATTCTCCAGCGGCCGTCCGGCGTCGTGAATGCTCGCAACAGCTTCCCGTTGCGGTCGATCACTGTCGTAGAAAGCCCTTCGGCGTTTTCGAGCGGAGGCGGCCCGAGATGAAGTTTGGCCGCCTCGACGGAGGCGAATGCCGCCGCCGAAGCCACCAGAACCACACCCAGAAATCGCTTCGCCGCGCGCATCGCCATCACTTCTTCTTCGCGTTCGATGTAACCGTCAGCAGGCCCGCTTCGGTTCGAGCATACCGCTCCGGCCGGTACATGTCCTCGATCGTTGCCGCAGGGTGCACGAAGTTCCCCGGCGTCACCGCACGAACGATGTAGGCCACCGCCGCCGAAGCCTTCGCCGTTAGCGGAGGCGCCGCCGCAGCGTCGTCTGCGCCCTCGCCTTCACCCTCGCCAGCGCCGCCATTCGAAGTCGCGGCAGCCTTCGCGGATAGATCGAATGCCGCCACGAACCGGTCGTCGCGGAACTCCGTGTGCTGCGGCTTCAGCGTATCCTTGAGCCATTCGAGATTCGCGACATCCCCGCCTTCGACAAGCCGCGGATTGTCGATCTCCAGCCCCGACGGCAACCGGTCCACCAGCAGCACGCGGCCATGCGCCTCGTCGCTCTCGATTTTGACCACCGCCACGAGCCGCTCGTTCTGACCGATCTCCGCCGAACCGCCGGCCGCGCTCGCCAGATCCACCGGCTCGCCGTCAAGCGTGAAGTAGCTCCGCGAGATCGTGAACCCCTTCGAAGCTGAAGGTTCCGCTACCAGTGACGCACCGATCACCGAGACCACAGCATCAACCGGCGAATCGCCGTTGTTTGTAATCACGACGCCTTTCTCGACTTCGCCGGCCGTAAGCCCGCGCACGATGGAGCCCTCAACCGGACCGCCGTTGATCGCCAGCTTCGTACCCTTCAAATCCTCACCCAGCGCGTGCGCAGCGAGCAGCATCCAGGCCTGCTCCTGCGTCGAGGTGTATTGCCGCGACTGGAAGGCCTTCGCGACCACATTGACGAGCTTCGGCGCTTCCTCCTTATAGAGCCCGGTCTCCATCGCCAGCGTCACCAGCGCCGCGCCGTCCCGCAAGCTCGACCCGAAGTCGTTGCGCGCGAGAATGACGTTGGCCTTTTCGTCCATCCCGCCGAGTGCCGCCTTGAAAACGCGCTCCGCACGCGGCTTGTCGCCGAGCATCGAAAGCGCCGCACCCAGTTGCGCCTTGGCCAGCACCGTCTGGAACTGGTCGAGCTTTTCGTCCGCGAAATAGCGCAACTCTCCCACCGGCGCCCGGCTGTTGCGCGCCAGCACATAGAGCGCATAGGCCCGCGACTCCGCCGAATTGGCGTTGTCCTGCGCATTGGCGACGAAGTTCTGCAACCGGTCCAGGGCCAGCCCCAACGGCACCGGCCGCACCGTATATCCGGCCTCCTTCGCCCGCGTCAGAAAGTCCGTCACATAGGCCGTCAGCCAGAGATCCACATCCGTCGGACCCCAGACGCCAAAGGCACCCGTGCTGTCCTGCATCTCGAACACGCGGTCGATCGCCGTCTGCACGCGCGCCTTGATCTCCTTGTCCGGCGCAATGCCGATCTGCTCGGCGACTGCATTCGCATAGACGAGCGGCATCGCGCGCGACACCGTCTGCTCCGCGCATCCGTAAGGGTACCGGTCGAGCGAAGTCAGCAGGCCCGGCACGTCCAGCATCGCCGCGGGGCCGACACTCACGTTCACGCGCGTGCGGCTCTTGATGAGACCCGACAGCAAATCGCTGCCAAGCGTGATCTTGCCGCCCGCGGCCAGCGAACTCACCGTCGTCCGCTTGATGTCGCCGGCCGGCGGCTTCACATCGAACGACAACCGGCGCTTGACGTCGATACCATCCGGACCAGTGACCGCGACATCATACGTTTGCAGCCCGACCTCCTTCGGCTTCAACGCCAGTCGCTCGCTGTTGCGCTCGCCTGCCTTCAAGGCAAGCGGCCGCGACAGAAGGCTATGCGGTCCGCCCGCCGACGCATCGAGCGGCAGCTGCGCGACTGCCACGCTATAATTGCCCGCCGGGCCATCGACGTTGTGCACCGAAAGGTCCACCGTCGCTTCGTCGCCGAGTGTCAGGAACCTTGGTGCTGAAACCGTCAGCGCAACGGCATCGCGCACGATCACATCTGCCGACCCGTGCCCGACCTTGGTCTTCGACCACGCCACCGCCATCACGCGCACTGTGCCGTTGAAATCCGGCAGCGCGAATTCGACTTTGGCCGTTCCGTCTGCTTCAACCTTCACGATGCCGGAGAACAGCGCGACGGTCTCCTCGACCGGCGGCGAGCCCGTGATGCCGTCCGCCTCCATGCCGTCGCCGCCGGAGCGCATTTTGCCCCGCTCGGCCCGCATGCCGTCGATCAGGCGGCCGTAAAAATCGCGCACCTCCAGCGCCAGCTTGCGCTGCGCGTGAAAATGGGTTTCCGGTGCCGGCGTCTGGAATTTCGTCAGGTTCAGAATACCCGCATCGACCGCAGCGATCGTCACGCGGGCTTCTTCACCCGCGTCCAATCCCTCGATCTTCACCGGGATCGTCAGCCCGTCGCCGGACTTGATCTTCGCCTCACCCGGCAACGCAACCTTCAAGGTCCGCTTCGACTGGTCGACGCCAATCCACTTGATGCCAATCGCACGGCCGGGCATGCGCCTGGCCTGCTCGTCCATCGGACGGTACAGCAGCGCGGTGGCATAGGCGCCCGGCCCCCAATCCTCCCCGACCGTCAGTTCGACCTCACCGCCGCCCTTCGCGATATCGACCTCCTTCGACATCACCAGGCCATTGCCAAGGATTGCAATAAGCGCCTTGCCGCCCTGCTTCGACGCGATCCTGAGCTTTGCCGTCTCGCCCGGCTGATAGCTCTCCTTGTCCAGCGCCACGTCGAGCATTTCAGGGCTCTCGGCCGCACCGGTCGCCGCATACCAGCCGGAGTTGAATGTCAGTTTGGTGGAAGGACCGCCCGCGTCCACCGAGCGTAACTCCAGTTCGTACCGGCCGTAGTCCACATCCGCCGCGACCTTTGCAGCAGCGTCGGTAAGCGTATCGAGCGTGCCGCTGGCTACCTTCCGCCGAAGCGTCTGTGTCTCATACGTCCACGCCCCGTCGCGGCTGTACCACTGCCACGACGTCTCAAGCCGCTTCAGTTCCCACACGATCCCGGCTTCGGCGGTCCGCGCACCAGCCGTGTCGAGCGTGATCACTTCGAACATGGCCTGTTCGCCGTCGCCGGGGCCGCTCTCCTTGAATAGCGGCTTCACGCCGATGCGCCGCTGTTTCAGATCGACCGGCAGCACCACACTGCGCTCGATTGAACGCCCCGAAACCTCCCGCAGTCGCACGACGATATTGGCTTCCAGAGGCCGCGCGGTCTTCTCCACCGCCGGCAGCGATACGTTAAACGTCGCCTTGCCGTTCGCATCCGTGTCCGGCAGGCTTTCCAGCGGCTGACGCACAGGATTGATCAGCCGATCCGTCTCACCGAACTTGTACCCCGGATACCCGTCGAGTTCTCTCGCCGATGCCCGCACGACGATTTCGCCCTCGACCGACAGATCGGCCGCCGGCGGCCCGTACAGATAGCGCCCGTCGATCGTCATTGGCTTCGCTGCATCGACCGCAATCGGTCCCGCGTCGGGCTTAAGTGTCAGATCGAGCCGTTCCGGCACATAGTCCTCGACGAGGAACGACACCTGCGCCAGCGCATCGGCCTTCGGATCGGCATGCACTTTCGCGCGCCACGTCCCCGTCATCACGCCGCCGCCAAGCGCAATGCGTACCGTGCGCCCGCCAAGACCCTCATCGGCGAGCGGATAGCGCGCATGTTCCACGCCGTCCGGCCGCGTCAGAATCACCGTCACCGGCAACGCAGACGCCATGCCCGCCGCATCGCGAATAAGCGTCGTAACGTTCACCTCTTCGCCCGGCCGGTAAACGCCCCGCTCGGTGTAGGCGAACGCATCGATCGGCCCCGGCGCGTCGCGGCCCTTCACGCCCCGGTCCGACAGGTCGAACGCATTCGACGTCAGATCGAGAAACGCATATTCGCCCGCAAACGTCTCCGCGACCAGCACCGCCGGCTGCAACCCGCCTTCGCCGCGCGCCAATCCGGCGTCGAAGCGGACAAAGCCGTTCGCGTCCGACTTGCCGGTTCCAAGTACCTCGTTGTTGCGCGCAACCAGCTTGACGTTCGCGTCCGTCACCGCCGACGTATCCGCCAGCGACCGCACGAACGCATGCACGCCGCTATCCCCGGAGAACGCCGTCAGCCCCAGATCGGAGACAATGAACCACTGCGTCGAAAGACTGTTCCAGTTCTCCTGATCGCCCCCGTCCGCCGGCTTGGCGATCATCGCATAGGCACCGGGCTTCAACTGCCCGATGGTCTCGCTGACCGGAAAGGCTGTGACGACCTCTTCGTTGAGCTTTTGGTCGACATCCATTTCGCCCACATAGACCTTCTCGCCCGTGCGCTCGCGCAGCGTCTCCAGATCGTAGCCATAAAGCTGCCGGTCGAGTTCACCGTTACCGATCACATTCGCCAGGCTCCGGTCGCCGACCCGGTAAACCTCGATCGCCACGCGCTGCGTGTTAATGCTGACCACCGGGATGCCCTGCTGACCCCGGCTCGGGAGCACATAGCTCTTGCCCGTGAACCGCACCGAGGCCTTGCGGTCCGGCACGTAGACGGCAAGCGCGATCGGCTTCTCAACGGCCTCTTTTGTTTCCGACGGCAGGCCATCGCGAATGTTGATCTGATACCGCTGTCCGTAGGTCAGGCCCTCGATGCAAAGCTGCGAGCCCTCGACCGCGACGCTCTCGGGATCCTTGCCGTCGACGGATACGAATTTCGCAAAGTCGATGTCGCCGCGGCTCAGATTCTCCGAAAACACCGCGCACACGCGCGGCCGCAAGCCTTCGGTGTCCGTCTTGTAGTCCGTCATGCGGAAGCCGTGCTCCGCGCGCAACTTCTCATAGGTCGCGCGCACCGCCGGCGCCTCGGCAAGCTCCAGGCTGATGCGATACGCATCGATCGCCGGCCGCCAATACGCGCGCCGCTGCATCGCCTCACCCAGAACCGCGAGCGCGGCGGCTTGTTCCGTCTTCCCCGTTGCCAGTTCGTAGGCCCGGTAGGCCGCGCCCGAGGCATTGACGGGCAGGTCATACCGCTCGCTCGAATTCTCATCCGTCGTCTTGATCGCGAGCAGCGCTCTGGCGAGCCCCAGCCAGCTCTCGGCATTCTTGGGATCGGCGGACACCGCTGTCGCGTAGCTCCGTGACGCCGCTCGCGCATCCGCCGCCATCTGCTTCGCCGCCGCGAGCTTGAGATCGGCCGCCGTCTTCCCCCCGGACTTCCAGGTCTCGCGCACGTACCTCTCGTAGCGCGCCGCGTCGTCGGCGATACCCTGATGCGTAAAGCGCGATGCAGCCGAAGCCGTCGAAATACCGGCGAACGACGCGAACATGAAGAACAAGAAAGCGCTGAAGAGGCGCATGACATCACCTGTGAAATTGCCGCGCGAACCCGGACCCGCGCGTGCAGCCAAACCGAAATCATCATTGTAGGTCTGCGTGTTGAGGTGAAGACCATCACCCGCGAGCGGCCAGAGCGCGGCGGCAACCCTCTACTTATCCAAATTTATCGCCACTTACCGCGCCATCCGGCTCGCAGCACCGCGCCATCCGGC
>ERZ1066138.268-NODE-268-length-17690-cov-8.595747_pt1 | contig 17690 bp, 14 predicted proteins | sample MGYA00382785_ERZ1066138 | MGnify/ENA primary metagenome ERZ1066138 (study PRJEB33369, sample SAMEA5778368) | biofilm metagenome | biome: Industrial cooling water; feature: Water cooling tower basin; material: Biofilm | place: United Arab Emirates | collected... | reverse complement strand
GCATGATGCTCTCGCGCGACAAGGTGCTGTCCAAGCAGATCCTGGCCTGGCACCGCATCGCGACGCCGCACTTCGCGGTGTTCCGGCGCGGCGGCGCGCTCAGGATCCCAAAGGCCATGCGCTATCCGCTGTTCGTGAAGTCGGCGACCGAGGACGCCTCGCTCGGCATCGCCCAGGCGTCGATCGTGGAGGACGCGGCGCGGCTCGCCGAGCGCATCGAGTTCATCCATGCGCTTACCCAGTCCGACGCGCTGGTCGAGGAGTACGTCGAGGGCCGCGAACTCTACGTCGGCGTGATCGGCAACGAGCGGATCCGGACGCTGACGCCCTGGGAGTTCCTGTTCGGCGAGCTGAAGCAGGGCCGCGCCGCGATCGCGACGCGCAAGGCGAAATGGGACCGGGAGTACCAGCAGCGCCACGGCATCACGAGCGGCAAGGCGGTGGACCTGCCGCCGGGGCTCGCGGAGAAGCTGGACCGCCTCGCGCGCCGCATCTACCGGGCGTTGCACATGACCGGCTACGCGCGCATCGACTTCCGCGTCCGCGCGGACGGCACGCCGCTGGTGCTGGAGGCGAACGCCAACCCGAACCTCGAGCGCGCCGAGGACTTCGCGGAAGCCGCGCGGCACGACGGCATCGGATACCCGGACTTGCTGCAGAAGATCATCACGCTCGGGCGCGGCTACCGCGCGGCGTGGCGGGAGGACTGACCGGTAGCAAAAAGGGGACGCTCACCTTTTAAAAAGGGGACGCTAACCATTTCTCGGTAGGCGATTTGCCTGCAGCTCGGGCGATCACCGAGAAAAGGTTAGCGTCCCCTTTTTAAAAGGTGAGCGTCCCCTTTTTGCTACTTCAGGTGGCGGTCCAGCCAGCCGAGCACCTCCGCGTGCCACTGCTGGCTGTTCGCAGGCTTCAGTATCCAGTGGTTCTCGTCCGGGAATAACAGGAAGCGACTCTCGATGCCGCGTCGCTGCAGCGCCGTGAAGGTCGCGAGGCCCTGGGTGTAGGGCACGCGGAAGTCGAGCGCGCCGTGGATCACCAGCATGGGCGAATTCCAGGCGGTGACGTGCAGGGCGGGGTTGGCCTTCTCGTGCCCTTCGGGGTTCTCGAAGTAGGCGCCGCCGTGGTCCCACTCCGGGAACCAGAGTTCCTCCGTCGTGTAGTACATGGAGCGGTTGTCGAAGATCCCGGCGTGGTTCACGAGGCAGCGGAATCCGCCGGGCCACTGGCCCGCGATCCAGTTGACCATGTAGCCGCCATAGGACGCGCCGAGGGCGCAGGCCCGGTCGCCGTCCAGCCACGGGAAGCGCTCGAGCGCGGCGGCGAGGCCCTTCTGCAGATCCTCGAGGGGCTTGCCGCCCCAGTCCCCGCTGATCGAATCGGTGAACGCCTGGCCGTAGCCGGTCGAGCCGTGGAAATCGATGAACACGGCCGCGTAGCCCGCGCCCGCGTAGACCTGCGGGTTCCAGCGGTAGCTCCAGGTGTTCGCGAAACTCGACTGCGGCCCGCCGTGCACGATGAACGCGACCGGGTAGCGTTGCCCGGCGGCGAACTTCCACGGCTTCATGACGTAGCCGTAGACGGTGTCGCCGCCGGCGCCCGCAAAGCTGAAGGGCTCGTACTCGCCGAAGCGGACGTCCGCGAGCCGCGCCGAGTTGACGCTGGTGAGCTGCAGGGCGGGGGTGCGCCCTTCGATGACGTAGAGATCGGCGGGCGCGGAGAGGCTCTGCAGCCCGAATACCACGCGGCCGCCCGCGGCGTCGAAGTCGGTGACGTTGCCGCCGGCAGTCAGCCGCCTGCGCTCGCCGCTCGCCAGGTCGATGGCGAACAACGGGTGCTGCCCGACGTCGTCGGCGACGGCGTACACCTGCTTTCCGTCCGGGGAAAATCGGAAGTCGCCGATCGACCGGTCCCAGTCGCCGGTCGAGAATCGCACCCGCCCGCTCGCGGCGTCGCGCACGACGAGGCGGAACCGGTCGGCCTCGAAGCCCGGCCGCTCCATGGCCAGGTGCGCGATCAGGCGGCCGTCCGGGGAAAACGCCGGCTTCGCGTCCCAAGCCGGGTTGTCGGGCGTCAGGTTGACGGGCGCGGCGCCGCCTTCCGCCGGCACCCGCCAGATGTCGAAGTTCGTCGAGACCGGCTCGATGCGTCCGCGCTGCCGTGCCGCGAACACGACCTGCGAGCCGTCTGGGCTGAATGCGTAGTCGGCGCGGCCGCCGAACGGTCCCGGCGGGACCTGGGCGTCGAGCGCGGCGGTGAGCGGCACGGGCTCGCCTCGCGCCCGCGGCCCGGCGTCCACCGCGATCGAGAACAGCTGCGAGACGCGGCCGTCCTTCCAGCGGTCCCAGTGGCGCACGAACAGCCGCTCGTGGGCCTGCCCGCGCTGCCTGGCGGCCTGCGTCGCATCGAGGCGCGTCTTCGTGCAGGCGAGGTCGCGGCAATCCGGGAACACCTCGACGGCGACGATGAGACGGTCGCCGCGCGGCGACGCGCGAAAGCTCGCCACGTCGAGCGGCAGCCGCGTGACCTGCGTCGCCTCGCCGCCCCCGACGGGCAGGTACCAGACCTGCGGCGAGCCGCTGCGCGCGGACAGAAAGAACACGCCGCGGTCCGATCCGCCCCAGTCCGCGGCGCCGTCGTTCTCCTCGTGCGTCGTCAGGCGCCGCGGCGGCTCGTCGGCGCCCAATGCCAGCAGCCACAGGTCGGTGCGGCCGCGGTCGGCGGCAAGGTCCGTCTCGCGCAACGTGTAGACCAGCTGCCGCCCGTCGGGCGACAGCGCGGGCTCGGAAACCCGGGCCAGCGACACCAGATCCGCGGCGCTCAGGCCGCGCGGCGCGGAGGCGGCGAGCAGCGGAACGGCCGCCAGGGCGGCGCCGAGGAGGAATCGTCGCATCACAACCTCCCGGCACGCGGCCGGATCAGCCCGAAAACGCTGGAGTAACCGTGCACGAAAGTCGCGCCCTGGACCGGCGCGATCTCGCCGGCGCTGAACATGCCGGCGACCGGGATGTCGATCATCCGCCGCAGGGTACCGGAATCATGGCCGCTGACGCCGAACAGGTTCCTGCCGCGCCCCGCACAGGCGAACAGCAGCGCCGCCGCGGGCGGCGTCTGGCCGGCCAGCGCGGCGCCGAGCCGTTGCTCGAGCTCCCCGGACGCGGACTCCCCGTCGCGCAGGTGGAACTGCACGATGGCGGCGGGCGTGACGCGCCCGCCGATCCACAACGCGCCGCTGTCCGGGTCGAGGCCCAGGACGTTGCGCACCAGGAAATCGCCGGCGCCCACCGCCTGGCGCGGACCCGGGAGCGCGAGCCCGATGCAGAGGTCGTCGCCGAAGCGCGCGCGATCGGCCTCGTCGAGGCTCGAGAACAAGGCGGTGAGCACTTCCCTGGGGCGCTGGCCGTCGAGCTCGCTGATCAGGTTGCCGTCGCAGGCGGTGACGAACAGCGGGTCGCCGATCGGCCGGCAACCCTGGGCAAGCACCGAATCGATCACCACGTTGCCCGAGAGCGCGAGCAGCGCGGCGCCCGTCCGATGCACTTCGCCGCCCGTCACCAGCCGCGCCGTGCCCGGCGCGAGCATGCCGGCGGTGAGGCCGCCGATCACCGTCGAGCCGGGGAATGCCCGGTCGAGTCCGCGTGCGCAGGCTTCGGCATCGATCGTCGCGGGATCGGCAAGCAGCAGGAAGCTGGGTTCGGATTCGGGGCCGACGTCGAGCAGCCGCCACCAGCTCTCGCGCGAGGCGGTGAGCGGCGGCAGCGTCGCCTGTTCGAGGTGGACCGCCGCGAGCACGGCGTCCGGCAGGCGGCCGCACAGGAGGGCGATGCCCGGCTCGTCTTCCTCCTCGCTGCCGCCGCCGATCAGGCCGCCCGCGTTGCACCCGAGCAGCAGGCAGTCGCCCACCACCGGCCGCAACAGCTGCGGCAGCCGCTCGACGGCCGTGCCGTAGGCGGCAGACACGAACGCCACGGCCAGATCGTGCCCGATGGCGTGCGCGGTGCCGACCTGGTCCGCCGCCTCGGCGACGGCGTCCTCGAGGCGCGCGCCGAGCCCGATGGCGCTCGTCCATGACATCGGCTCGCGCCGCTCAGGCGCCGGCACCGACTTCCTCGTGCGGAATCACCTGCGTCTCCCGCGCTGCGGCCTCGAGCCACTCGCGCAGGTGCCCGTCGGCGAGCACCGTCTCGAAGTAGCGCGAGGCCAGGCCGGAGAGCGGCAGCCCGTAGGTGGCGACGCGCAGCGCCACCGGCGCGAACATCGCGTCGGCGACGCTGAAGGCGCCGAACAGCCAGGGGCCGAGTTCGCCGTGGTCGCGGCGGCACCCGGACCAGATCGCATCGATGCGCGCGAGGTCGCGTGCGAGCGGCCGGGTCATCGGCACGTGCCTGCCCGCGGCGCGCGCATTCATCGGGCAGGCGGCGCGCAGCGCGCCGAACCCCGCGTGCATCTCGGTCGCCGTCGCGCGCGCGAGCGCGCGCGGGCGCGCGTCGGACGGCCAGCCGCGTCCGCCCGCGAGCTCGGAGGCGTATTCGCAGATCGCGAGCGATTCCCAGATGACGAGGTCGCCGTGCACGAGGACCGGGACCCGCCGGGTCGGCGAGATCTTGGCGATTTCCGCCTCGAACTCCGGCGTGTCGAGGTGGAACAGTCGCTCCTCGAAGTCGAGCCCGAGGTGACGCATCAGCAACCACGGCCGCAGCGACCATGAACTGTAGTTGCGGCTGCCGATGACGAGCGTGAGCGCGGCCATGCGGCCGAGACTGCGCGTCCCGGCGCGGGGGGTCAACCCTTCATTCGTCCTTGGGGCGCTTCGACTTGATCCACTCGGAGAGCTTGCGCAGGTCCTTCTTCTTCTTCCACTGCTTCTTCACGAGCTGGCCGCTGTCGTAGGGGTCGTAGCCCTTCTTGAGCCCGACCGGGTTCTGCTGGATGCGCCGCACGGTCCCGGCGGTGTAATCCTCGCTGAAGGCAAGCGTGGGATCGTCGAGAAGGCGGCGCATGACTTCTTCGCTCGCGTCGCCGCTCGCGGGCACCCAGACGGCGTTGCCCAGCTCGTCGAACTCGATGCGGCCGTGGCCAAGGCGCTGCTCCTCGGCGAAGTGCGCCATCTCCTTGACGGAGTCGCCGATCTTCCGCAACTTGTCCTTGCCGCCCATCTGGATTCCGCGCGCGCTGTTCCGCCCGATGACAAAAAAGGCTAGCGCAGCACCGCGCGGCATTCCGCGAAGGCCTTCACATAATCAGGGTCCGCTCAGCGGATCGCCACGGGCGCCTTTGCCAGGACGACGTAGGATTCGTCGTGCATGAGCCGCAATTCGTAATCGCCCGCCGGCAGGGCGGTCCCGTCGGCTGCCGAAGGAATGATGCTCGCCTCGCCTGAAAAGGCCGCTTCCGTATACACGAAGCCGAGGTAGCGCGAGACGTCCGCGTCGCCGGCCCGGTACAGGCCGATCCAGTCACGCAGGTCGCCCGGCGCGTCGCGCCAGCGCACGCGGATCGGCGCGCCGAGCGCCACGCGGGGCTCGATCGCCTCGACGGCGGGCGTCGCGCCGGCGCCGGCGATCGAGAATGCGTTGCGCCTCAGCACGGCGCCGTCCTCGCCGACCAGCAGGACGTCGTAGTCGCCCGGCACGAGGCCGAGCGTCGCGAGCGGGATCATGCGCTGCCAGTCGTGGGGCATGTCGCGCACGCCGGTCAGCGCGTCCCCGGGCCCGCCGCCGCGACGCACCACGAGCGCCGTCCAGCCCGGGCCGTGAGGGTCCCAGGTGCGCACGGATACGGTGGCGCCTTCCGGCACGCGGCGGGGCGTCGCGGCGACGAGGGGCGGCGCGTCGACGGGCACCGCCCGGAACGTCGAGACCACGGCGCGGTGATCGGAGGGCCAGGGGAAGACGGCGACGTCGGTGATGGGCCCGTCGACTTCCCCGACCACCCGGGAATCGAGCACCTCGCTGCGCCCGGCGGTGAACACGTAATCGATCCGGCTGCGGTTGGCGTCCGCATCGCGCAGCGGATGCGGCGCGCCGGGCGACCAGGTATGGCCGGGTTTCGCGTCCGCGTCCGGGTGCGCCTCGCGGTAACTGTCGCGCAGGCCGGCATCAGCGAGCAGCCGCGTGACCGCGCGGTCGAGCGGGCCTTCGTCGTCCGCCCGGCCGCGGCGCCGCGTGCCGGCCGGGTCGAGGTGCGAGGACGTGTTGAAGTCGCCGGTCAGGAAGACCGGCGTGCCGTCCGCCGCGAGCCGGCCGAGCACCGCGAGCGGCTCGGCCTCCGCCAGCCGGACGGCCGCCTCGTCCGATCCGCTGGACAGGTGGACGTTGGCGACCGCGACCACCTTGCCGGGCCGCACCATCACCCAGGCATGCAGCGCGGACTTGTCGAGCGCGGTGGTCGAGTACGGCGAAGCGCCGGATTCCGAGCGGATGCCCGAGCCCGAATCGAAAATGGGCCAGCGCGACAGCAGGCGGCGCCGCTCGTCGACGTACGGCATGCCCGCGACCTCGGCGATGCGGTGCAGGTTGCGGTCCGCTTCCTGCACGCCGACGACGTCCGGGTCCGCGGCCCGGATCGCCTCGCCCACCTTCTCGAGGCTGACCTGCTCGCCGCCGTACCAGACATTGAAGCTCATGACGCGCAGCGTCACGGCCTCATCCTGGCCGGCGGCGGCGGCGGCGGGCAGGCTGGCGGCCAGCAGCGCGAGCGCGAGCCACGCGCCGCGCCGCCCGCTCGTCATTCCGGCTTGCGGAAGCGCAGCGTGAAGCGGTCGCTCTCGCCGATGGCGAGGTACTTCTCGCGGTCGACGTCGCCGAGTTCGAGCGTCGGCGGCAGCGTCCACACGCCCTCGGGATGGTCCGCCGTGTCCTTCGGGTTCGCGTTGACCTCGCTCCGTCCGATCAGCTTGAAGCCGGCCCGTTCGATCATCTCGATCGCGTAGTCCTCGCGCACGTAGCCCGACTTCGCCTTCGGGTCCTGCGGCTTGTCGGTCTTCGCGCGGTGCTCGACGACGCCGAGGATGCCGCCCGGCTTCAGCGCGGCGAACATGGCCTTGAACATCGCGTCGGCCGAGTCGTTGCCCATCCAGCCGTGGATGTTGCGGAACGTGACCACCATGTCCACGGTGCCGTCCGGCACCGGCTTCAGGGCGTTCGGTGCCTGCAAGGCCGTCACCTTGGCGCGGTCGTAGAGGTCCGGGCGCGCGGCCAGCTTGTCAGCGAACTTCTTCGAATTGGTCTTGACGTACTCGCTGGTCGAGTTCGGGTCCCAGCTCGCGGCGATGTACTGGCCGTGTTCGCGCAGCGTGGGCGCGAGGATCTCGGTATACCAGCCGCCGCCGCCGGGCGAGACTTCCATGACGGTCATGTCCTGGCGCAGCCCGAAGAACTCCAGGGTTTCCTTCGGGTGGCGGTACTTGTCGCGCGCGCGGTTCGCCTCGCTGCGATGGTCGCCCGCCAGCACCCGGTCCAGCGTCGCACGGGTCGCCGCGTCCATCTCCGGGGGGTCCGAGGCCGCCGCGGCGAAGGCCGCGAGGCAGGCGAGGGCTGCGATGCCGGTCCGGGCGATGCGATGCGGGTCAATCATGCCAGTGCTCCTTGCTTGTGAATTCAGGCGGCGCCATCCGGTTCCAGGTAAGTGTAGCCCGCGAGCTCGGATTCGTAGAAGCGCTTGAGCGCCTGGCCCTCGGCGACCGACAGGCGGCCCTCGCGCATGGCCCGCTCGCAGTCGCGCGCGAAGCGCGGGTACAGCTCGCCCGGGTCGTACTGCATGTAGCCGAGCACCGCGCTCGCGGTGTCGCCCTTGATGATCTCCTCGATCCACCAGCCGTGCGCTTCGTCGAGGCGGATGTGCACGACGTGCGTGTCGCCGAACAGGTTGTGCAGGTCCCCGAGGGTCTCCTGGTAGGCGCCGACCAGGAAGGCGCCCAGGAAGTACTCCTGGCCCGGCACCAGTTCGTGCACTTCGAGCGCGCGCTTGGTCTCGCGCTGGGAGACGAAGCGGTCGATCTTGCCGTCCGAATCGCAGGTGATGTCGGCCAGCACCGCGCTGCGCGCCGGGCGCTCGTCCAGCCGGTGCAGCGGCATGATCGGGAACAGCTGGTCGATCGCCCAGCTGTCCGGCAGCGACTGGAACACCGACATGTTGCAGAAGTAGATGTCGGAAAGGATGGTCTCGAGGTCCTCGAGCTCCTCGGGCGCGCGGCCGAGCTTGCGCGTGAGGTCGCGCACCTTCGCGCAGGTGGCCCAGTACAGGCGCTCGGCCAGGCTCCTCATCTCGATCGTCAGGTAACCCACGCTGAACATCTGCTGCGCCTGCTCGCGCGCCTGCTGGGCGTCGTGCCAGCACTCGACCAGGCGGCGCTCGCTCACCGTCGCGTGCGCCTCGTACAGGTCCTCGATCGGCTGCGGCAGGCTGCCGCCTTTCGGCCGCTCCGGCACGCTGAAGAGGTCGAGCCGCGCCGCGCCCAGCACGTTGAACACCAGCACGCTGTGGTGCGCGGCGATCGCGCGGCCGGACTCGCTCAGGATCACCGGGTGGGGCAGCCCGCGCGCGTTGCAGACGCTGGCGACGCGGTAGACGACGTCGTTCGCGTACTCGCGCAGGGAATAGTTCGTCGATGACTCGAAGTTGGTGCGCGAGCCGTCGTAGTCGATGCCGAGGCCGCCGCCCACGTCGATGTACTCGAGCCCGGCGCCGAGACGCGCGAGTTCCGCGTACACCATCGCCAGCTCGTTCACCGCGTCCTTGACGCGCCGGATGTCGTGCAGCTGCGAGCCCGGGTGGCAGTGCACGAGCTTCAGGCAGTCGAGCATGCCGTGCGAACGCAGCACCTCGACGACCTCGAGCATCTCGGTGGTGAACAGGCCGAACTTCGACCGGTCGCCCGCCGACTCGCGCCAGCGGCCGGCGCCCTCGGCCGCGAGTTTCACGCGCACGCCGATCTTGGGCCGCACCTGGTACTTCTCGGCGTGCCGCAGGATGTAGCCCAGCTCCGAGAAGTTCTCGATCACCGGGATGATGGAGCGGCCCAGCTTGGTGGCCAGGATCACCGCTTCGATGTAGCTATCGTCCTTGAACCCGTTGCAGATGATCAGGCGCTCCGGCGCGTCTCCGGTCATCGCCATGACCGCGAGCAGCTCGGGCTTGCTGCCGGCCTCGAGCCCGAAGCCGAGGTCCGCACTGCCGCGGTAGACCTCCTCGACCACGAGGCGCTGCTGGTTGACCTTGATCGGGAACACGGCCGCGTAGCGGTTCCGGTAGTCGTTCTCGGCGATCGCCGCCGCGAAGGCGTCGTGCAGCGAACGCAGGCGGTCGCGCAGGATGTCGGAAAAGCGCAGCACGACCGGCGCGGTGAGGTCGCGCGCTTCGAGCTCGCGCACGACCTCGTAGAGGTCGATCTCGCGTTCGCCGCTGCGGTCGGGGCGGCAGATTGCGTGACCGGCGGCATTGATGCCGAAGTAGCCGGTGCCCCACGCGCTGACCGCGTAGAGCTGCCCGGAGTCCTCGACGCTCCAGTTCGACCGCGGGGACACCGCGCCGCGCGTCAGGCTGTCCAAGTGGCGGTACCGTTCGATGCCAGAGGGCGCGGACGATACCAGATCACGTCGCGCGCGCAACCGGCCGCGAGGGGTCGCGGATCCACTCGCTCCAGGAGCCGGCGTAGAGGCGGCCGCCGGGGACGCCGGCGGCCTCGAGTGCCAGCAGCCCCTGGCACGCGGTGACGCCCGAGCCGCACATGCAGATCGGCGCGCGCCCCGGCGCGGCGCCCGTGCGCGAGCGCCACAGCGCGGCCAGCTCAGCGGGGGCGCGGAAGCGCCCCGCCGCGTCGAGGTTCTCGAGGAAGGGCAGGTTGACGGCGCCCGGCACGTGGCCTGCGACCGCGTCGAGCGGCTCGACGACCCCGGCGAAACGTTCCGCGCCGCGCACGTCCACGAGCGTCTCGCCGCGCGCGAGCGCGCTCGCGACGCCGGCAGCGTCCAGGACCATCTGGGGCCGCAACCGTGCCTCGAAGCGCACCGGCGCGCGCGGCGCCTGACGTGCGTCCACGGGCCGGCCTTCGGCTGTCCAGGCGGCGAATCCGCCGTCGAGCACGGCGGCCGCATCGTGGCCCAGCCAGCGCAGCATCCACCACAGCCGCGCGGCGAAGGCGCCAGGCCCGCCGTCGTAACAGACGACCCGAGTCGCGTTGCCGATACCCAGTCGGCCCAGTGTCGCTGCGAACGCATCGGGCGGCGGCAGCGGATGGCGCCCGCTCGCGGGCGTCACGGGCGCCGACAGGTCGCGCTCGAGGTCCACGTGGACGGCGCCGGGTATGTGGCCGACGCTCCAGGCCGCGCGACCGGCGTCCGGCGCGCCGAGCTCGAAACGGCAGTCGGCCACGAACAGGTCCGGGTCGGACAGCCGGCCGGCGAGCTCCTCGGTCGAGATGAGCGGGGTACGCAACCTTTTTTCCACCCGCCGCATCTTACCCGGCATGGAACAGCGGCACGCGGCGGCAAAGCGCACGACGGAAGACAGGGACGGGCCGCGCGGACGCTTCTCGCTCCCGTCCGTTACCGAAGGCGAGCGCGATTTCTGGCGCCGCGCGGTGGCGGCGGAACGCCGGCGCCAGCGCTGCGGCCGGCCCGCGCCGTTTCCCTTCCAGCCGGCCTAGCAGTAAAAGGGGACGCACCCCTTTTTCGGCCCTGAGTCCTTTGCGGGAACGACGGCGGCCGAAAAAGGGGTGCGTCCCCTTTTACTTCGCCTGACGACGCACCGGGAGCCGTCCGGCGAGCCCGAGGCACGTGAGCATGATCGTCGTGCCCGCGAGCGCGAGCGCCATGTCCTTCTGCCCGTCCCAGATGTCGCCCTGCGTGCCGAGGTAGGCCTGCCCGAGGTCGCCGCCGAACAGCAGCGCGGCCGCATACTCGATCAGCTCGTAGAGCGTGGCGTGGCCGGCCATGAACAGCCAGGGGAACAGGAAGGCCCAGGGCCGCGCGTAGCGGCCGTAGTGCGCGAACAGCTCGACCACGGCCGGCGTCACGAGCAGGCCATAAAGGAAGTGCACGAGGCGGTCGTAGTGGTTCCGGCCCTCGAGCGGAGCGCCTCCCAGCGCCTGCCACCAGTCGGCGTACGGCACGAGCGAGTACGTGTAGTGCGCGCCCACGGCGTGGAAGACGAAGAACACGAACAGGCAGCCGTAGGCGAAGTCGCTGAAGCGCAGCCGCCTCGCGGTCAGCGCGAGCAGCGGCACGGTGGCGAAGACGAGCGCGTTCTCGAGCAGCCAGTCCTCGCGGAACACGGGATCGACCGCGAGCGCGAGCCAGATCACGCCGTAGGCCGCGAGCAGGCCCGCGGGCCAGCGCCACGTCGACGCCGATTTGGGGTACATTCTGCGCCCTCGACGGACAAGATAACGGATTCGCGGCCATCATGAGCGAGCACCAGATCCACACGCATTTTCCGGGCCGGCTGATCTTCATCGGCTTCGGCAGCATCGGCCAGGGCGTCCTGCCGCTGATCCTGCGCCACGTCGGCGGCCTCACCGCGGACCGGATCACGATCGTGACGGCCGACGACGCGGGCCGCGAGGAGGCGTCGAAGTTCGGCGCCAAGTTCGTCAATCATCCGCTCACGCGCGAGAACTACCGTCACGTCCTCGAGCCGCTGGTCGGCCGTGGCGATTTCGTGCTGAACCTGTCGGTCGACGTCTCGAGCATCGCGCTGATCAAGCTCTGCCACGAGAAAGGCGCGCTGTACCTCGACACCTGCATCGAGCCGTGGCCGGGCGGTTACACCGACCCGAACATCCCCGCGAGCCGGCGCACGAACTATGCGCTGCGCGAGGAGGTGCTCGAGCTGCGCAAGGCCTGGAGCAACGGGCCGACCGCGGTCATCACGCACGGCGCGAACCCGGGACTCGTGTCGCACTTCGTGAAGCAGGCGCTGCTCGACATCGCCGAGGACACCGGCCACGAAGCGGGCAACCCGCAGAAGCGCGAGGAGTGGGCAGCGCTCGCGCAGGCGCTCGGGATCAAGGTCATCCACATCGCGGAGCGCGACACGCAGGTGTCGAACCGCCCGAAGATGCCGGGCGAGTTCGTGAACACCTGGTCGGTCGACGGCTTCGTGAGCGAGGGAAGCCAGCCGGCCGAGCTCGGCTGGGGAACGCACGAGCGGCACTTCCCGCGCGACGGCCGCCAGCACGACTTCGGCCGCAAGAGCGCGATCTACCTGGCGCAGCCCGGCTGCGCGACGCGCGTGCGGACCTGGACGCCGGAGGCAGGCCACTTCCACGGCTTCCTGATCACGCACGGCGAATCGATCTCGATCTCCGACTTCCTGACCGTGCGCCAGAACGACCGCGCCGTGTACCGGCCGACCGTGCACTACGCCTATCACCCCTCGGACAACGCCGTGCTTTCGGTGCACGAATTCGCCGGCCGCAACTTCCAGATGCAGGCGAAGAAGCGGATCATGATGGACGACATCACCTCGGGCATCGACGAGCTCGGCGTGCTGCTCGCGGGCCACAAGAAGAACGCGTACTGGTACGGCTCGCAGCTGTCGATCGACGAGGCGCGCAGGCTCGCGCCCTACAACAGCGCGACCTCGCTGCAGGTCACAGTCGCCGCCCTGTCGGGCATGATCTGGGCGATCGAGAACCCGGCCGCGGGCCTCGTCGAACCGGACGACATCGACTTCCGGCGCAACCTCGAGATCTGCTTCCCGTATCTCGGGCCGGTGGTCGGCAAGTACACCGACTGGACGCCGCTGTTCGATCGCGGCCGCCTGTTCCCGGAAGACCTCGACGAAAGCGATCCCTGGCAGTTCAAGAACATCCGGGTGATCTGATCACTCGTACTCGATCGCGGTGACCGAGAGCCGCCGGGTACCGCCCGGCAGCTGCACTTCAACCTCGTCGTCGATGCGCTTGCCGAGCAGGGCGCGGCCGAGCGGGGAATCCATGCTGACGTAACCGGGTTCACGGTCGAACTCGTCGGGGCCCACGATCCGGTGGCGCCGGATCGATCCGCTTTCGTCCTCGACGGTCACCCAGGCGCCGAAAAACACGCGGCTGCGGTCGGACGGCGGACCGGAGACGACCTTCAACCCGTCGAGCCGGCCGCGCAGGTACCGCACCCGCCGGTCGATTTCGCGCAGGCGCCGCTTTCCATAGATGTACTCGGCGTTCTCGGAGCGATCGCCCATGGCGGCCGCTTCGGCGACGGCGCGGGTCACCGCCGGGCGCTCCACGCGCCAGAGGTCGTCGAGCTCCTGGCGCAACCGCCGTTCCCCTTCGGGTGTGGCGTACTTGGACCCGGGTCTGGTGCGCGGCTTAACCATCTGATTCCTTGAGCTTTCTGCGACTTTCCAGAATCCGGTCCGGAAACTGTGGCGCAGGTCACGCTGGACCCGCGAACGGGAGTCTAGGCTTGAGGCCGTCTTTCTTGCCTACGTCAGTATCCCCTAGCGGACTTCCTTCCCTTCACCGAAAGTCCGCACTTCAGCCCCGGGCCAAAACCCGGGGCTTTTTTTGCCCCGCTAGAATCCGGTCGTGGCCTCGACCCCCGCGTTCAAGGACCATTTCACCGCGCACTCGGCCGCCTATCAAAGGTATCGGCCGGAGTATCCGCCGGCGCTGTTCGACTGGCTCGCGGCAATGTCACCGGGCCGAAACCTCGCGATCGACGTCGGCACGGGCAACGGTCAGGCGGCCCTTGCGCTCGCAGAGCGCTTCGACGCCGTGATCGGCACCGAACCTTCGGCCGGGCAGCTGGCGCAGGCGCGAACGGATCCGCGCATCAGCTACCGCCAGGAGCCGGCCGAAGCGATGTCGGCGGCGTCGCACAGCGCCGACCTGATCACGGCCGCGCAGGCCGCCCACTGGTTCGACTGGCCGCGCTTCACCGCCGAGACCATCCGCGTGTTGCGCCCGGGCGGTCTGCTCGCGATCTGGAGCTACGGCCAGTGCGAGGTCGAGCCGCGAATCGACCGGTGGGTGGGTGATCTCTACCGTGATGTCGTGGGTCCTCATTGGCCACGCGAGCGACGGCATGTCGAGGAGCGCTATCGCGGGCTCGGGCTGCCGTTCGCCCCGGTCGCCGCCCCGGACTTCGCGATGCGGGCCGAATGGGATTCCGCTGCCATGCTGGGCTATATCGACACCTGGTCCGCCGTGCGGCGTTGCCGGGCGAGAACCGGCCGTGATCCGCTCGGCCTGCTCGCCGGGCCGCTCGCGGACGCCTGGGGACCCGGGATGCGCGAGGTCCGCTGGCCGCTCGCGCTGCGCGCCGGTCGCGCCTGAGCCACGTCTCATCGCGCGGCGGAACCCGGGCAACGCACTGCTGCCTTATACTCCGCGCCCTTCCAGACCGGAGCCTCCCCGCATGTCCCTGCGCCCGCTGCTGACTGCATGCCTTGTCCTCAACCTGGCCGGCACTGCCCTGGCCGACAACGTGGCGAACGCGCCGCTGGCGTCCGGCATCGACCTGGCCGCCATGGACAAGGCCGTGCGCCCCCAGGACGACCTGTTCCGATTCGTGAACGGCACCTGGCTCGCCAGTACGCCGTTCCCCGCCGAGTACCCGAGCGCAGGCATCGGCGTCATGCTGTTCGAGAAGGCGCAGGCGGACGTCCATGCGATCCTGCTCGAGGACAAGGGAAAGCTCGGTGCGATGTACGCGAGCTTCATGGACGAGGCGACCGTCGAGTCGCGCGGCGCCCTGCCGCTGAAGCCGCTGTTCGCCGAGATCGATGCGATCGACGGTCCCGAGAGCCTCGCGCGTTACTTCGGCCGCGCCCAGGGCCGCGGCATCAGCACGCCCCTCGGCGTCTACGTCTATCCCGATGCCCGCAGGTCCACGCACAACGTCGCCTACGTGGACCAGGACGGACTCGGGCTGCCGAACCGCGACTACTACCTGAAGACCGAGGACACCTACGTCGAATTCCGGAGGAAGTACGTCGACTACCTGGCGAAACTGCTGACGCTCGCCGGCGAGGCCGACGGGCAGGCCCGCGCGGCGCGGATCCTCGAGCTCGAGACGAAGCTCGCGACCGACCAGTGGACGCCGGTGCAGAACCGCGACCCGGTCAAGACCTACAACAAGCACGGCCTCGAGTCGGCGGCCAAACTCGCCCCGGACTTCGACTGGAACGCCTGGTTCGCGGCCACCGGCCTGCCGGCCGGCGAGTTCGTGCTGCGTCAGCCGAGCTACGTGACCGCGCTCGGCGAACACATGAAGGAGGCCGACCTCGCGACCTGGAAGGACTACCTGAAGGTGCGCACGATCGGCGCGTATGCCCGCGTGCTGTCCTCGCCCTTCGTCGACGCCTCGTTCGACTTCAACTCGCGGACGCTGCGCGGCACGGAGGCGCTGCGGCCGCGCTGGAAGCGCGCCGTGCAGGAGACCGACAACGCGATGGGCGAGGCGATCGGCGCGGCGTACGTCGAGCGACATTTCCCGCCCGAAGCGAAGGCGCGGATGGTCAAGCTTGTCGACAACCTGCTCGCGGAGTTCGACCGTGGCATCGACGAGCTCGACTGGATGAGCGCCGCGACCAAGGCCGAGGCGCACGACAAGCTGCGCAAGATCAAGGTCAAGATCGCCTACCCGGACAAGTGGCGCGACTACTCCGGCCTCGAGATCCGCCCCGACGACCTGGTCGGCAACGTGATGCGCGCCAACGAGTTCGAATGGAACTGGCAGGCGGCACGTGCGGGCCAGCCGAAGGATCCGACCGAGTGGTTCATGACGCCGCAGACGGTGAATGCCTATTACCTGCCGACCAACAACGAGATCGTGTTCCCGGCCGCGTTCCTGCAGCCGCCTTACTTCGACATGCAGGCCGACGATGCCGCCAACTACGGCGCGATCGGCTCGGTGATCGGGCACGAGATCAGCCACGGGTTCGACGACAAGGGCCGCCAGTACGACGGCGACGGCAATCTGCGCGACTGGTGGACGGCGGAGGACAACGAGCGCTTCAAGGCGAAGGCGGCCGGGCTCGTGAAGCAGTACGGCGCCTTCGAGGCGCTGCCCGGCCTCAACGTCAACGGCGAGCTGACGCTCGGCGAGAACATCGGCGACCTGTCCGGCGCGGCCGTCGCCTACCGCGCGTACATTCGCTCGCTCGGAGGTGCCGAGGCGCCGGTGATCGACGGTTACACCGGCCCGCAGCGCTTCTTCCTCGGCTATGCCCAGGCCTGGCGCACGAAGTGGCGCGACGGCCTGATGCGCGAGGTGGTCCTGACCGACCCCCACGCGCCGAGCGAGTTCCGCGCCAACGGCGTGGTGTCGAACCTCGACGAGTTCTACGCGGCCTTCGACGTGAAGGAAGGCGACAAGTTGTGGCGTCCCGCCGGGGAGCGCGTGAAGATCTGGTGAAGCCGGGCCCCGCCGGGGATAATGCCCGGGTCATGACCCGGGCCTTGCTCCGCATCGCGATCCCCGTGCTGGCCGCGTCGATCGCCGCCTGCACGCCTTTCGAATCGCTCTGGAAGAAGCCCAAGGCGGGGGACAGGCCCGCGGTCGAGGCGGAGGCGAAGCCGCCGCCGCCGCTGCCGCTCGCCGAAGCGACGCACCGCTTCCTCATCGCGCCCGGACAGGACGTCGTCGGGCGCGTGCAGGTGACGGTCGCGAAGCACGAGGACACCTTCGCGGACATCGCACGCCGCTTCAACGTCGGCTACGCGGAGCTCGTGCGCGCGAACCCGGGCGTCGATCCCTGGCTGCCGGGCGAGGGGACCGAGATCGTCCTGCCGACCGAGTTCATCCTGCCCGACGCGCCGCGCGAAGGCCTCGTGCTGAACCTGGCGCAGATGCGGCTCTATCATTTCCCGAAGCCGGCGAAAGGCGCGCCGAAGGACGCTCCCATCGAGGTCGTCACGCACCCCATCGGCATCGGCAAGGTCGGCTGGGCGACGCCCGAAGGCACCACCAAGGTCGTCTCGCACGTCAAGGACCCGACCTGGACGCCGCCGGTGTCCGTTCGCAAGGAACACGCGAAGGAAGGCGACATCCTGCCGCCGACGGTGCCGCCCGGGCCCGACAACCCGCTGGGACGGCACATGATGCGGCTCGGCTGGCCGAGCTACCTGATCCACGGCACGAACAAGCCGCCCGCGGTCGGCATGCGCGCGAGTGCCGGCTGCGTACGGCTGTATCCCGAGGACATCGCGCAGATCTTCGAGGCCGTGCCGGACGGCACCAAGGTCACGGTGGTGAACCAGCCATTCCTGCTGGGCTGGCGGGGAGACCGGCTGTACGTGCAGGCCTACGAGCCGCTCGTGGACGACAAGCGCGACTGGAGCGACGTGCCGAAGGCGCTGCGCCAGAAGCTCAAGAAGCCGAAGTCGGCGCTCTGGAAGCGCGTCGCCGAGCACGACGGGCAGGTCGACTGGGAAGCAGTGCGCGCGGCCGCGGCCGAGCCGCGCGGCATCGCGTTCTCCGTGGGCCCGGGGCCCGGCCGCGACCTCGCGGCGACCGTCGCGCAGGCGCCGCGCGTGCGCAATGCGCTGCCGGTGGGCGCGACCTGGAACGGCGTCGAGGACCAGTACGCCGGCGACCCGCAGTTTGCGAAGCCCGACGAACCGGACAGCGCGAAGGCCAGCTCCGGACACTAAAAGGGGACGCTAACCGTTTAAAAAGGGGACGCTAACCATTTCGCGCCGATGATCGAGTCTCGAATTGGAACGGCCGCCGCGAAATGGTTAG
>ERZ1066138.265-NODE-265-length-17745-cov-9.334539_pt1 | contig 17745 bp, 17 predicted proteins | sample MGYA00382785_ERZ1066138 | MGnify/ENA primary metagenome ERZ1066138 (study PRJEB33369, sample SAMEA5778368) | biofilm metagenome | biome: Industrial cooling water; feature: Water cooling tower basin; material: Biofilm | place: United Arab Emirates | collected... | reverse complement strand
GCCGCGAGGCGTCCCCGAAGCGGCGAGGCGTATCCCTACGGGAAGTCGAGGTCGACGCTGCCCGAGCCCGTGTCGATGACGCCGCGGTGCGAGCCGAGCTTCAGGGTCACGTAGGTGATGTCGTCGTCCTCGCGTATCGTGGCGCCCGGCGCGTTGACGTTGACGCCGCCGCTGCCGGTGTCGATCCGGATCTCCATCGAGGGCTGCGCCGACGAGCGCAGGTCGACGCCGCCCGAGCCGGTATCGACGTGCAGCCGCGTGAGCGCGGACAGGTCGCCTTCGACGTTCACGCTGCCGGAACCCGTGTCCACGTCGAGGCTGCGTACGTCCGTGAGCCCGCGCGCCCGGACCGAGCCGGAACCGGTGTCGGCCGAGATCTCGCACTCGCAGTCCGTGATGTCCACCGAACCGCTGCCGGTGTCGGCAACCACCCGCCCGCGATGGCCGCTTACGATGACTTCGCCGCTGCCGTTGTCGAGCTCGACTTCGCCCTCCCCGCCCGTGGAACTCAGCCGGCCGCTGCCGCCGTCGAGGCGCAGCGTGCCCGAGTACCCCTGGGCGACGGCATCGCCGAACGTATTGTTGACTTCCAGCTTCGCCCCCGCCGGCGCGCGGATCAGCAGATCGACCCGGACGGCGGGCGCCTCGGCGGGATCGCGGACCAGGCGGATGCGCTCGCCGAGGTGCTCGACGTAACTCACCGACCACCAGCCCTCGGCGCCGCGCTCCGAGTAGATCTTCGGGAAGTGGGCGCGCGGCAGGCGCACGTCCAGACGCGAGCCGGGACCGACGTCCGACGTGCGGAACTCGACCAGCGCGATGAGACGGTCGGCCTCGGCCTGCGATGCGGCGTCGATCGTGGTCGTCGCAGTCACGTGGATGCCGGGGGCGGTGCCGCGCTCGACGCGTACGTTGCCGATCAGGTTGCGCACCGTCAGGCCCGCGTTCGACTCGGGCTTGAACTGCCAGGCACGCGTCGCCGTCGCGCTCGCGGCCGCAGCCGGGAGGCTCACCGCCAGCAACGCGAGCGCGGCGGCGGCGCGGGAAAACATCTGCATCGCACTTTCTCCGTGAATCATCGTCCGGAAACGGGTCAGCTCGTCTCGTCGCGGTAGCGGCGGACCCACATGGCCCCCGCGAGCAGCAGCGCGGCCGCGACCACGCCGAGCCAGAGTTCCGGCGAGGCGTAGAACTCGCGCAGGCCCCCGACGAGGTCGACCTGGCTGATCTTCGCCATCTCGTCGCCTTCCGCGCCCGGGCTGCCGTCCGAGCGCGCGCCGAGCAGGCCGTAGAGGCCGAACAGGCGGCCGGTGATGAAGTCGCCGACGTGCTCCGAGCCGACCACGAACCGCTCGCCGACCCAGAGCCCGACCGGCGGCAGGACCGCCCACAGGAAGGGTCCGCGCGGCGCCCAGGCCGAAGCCAGCATCAGGTAACCGACGACCGGCGCGTACCAGAGCATCGCCGTCACGCACCACAGGAACGCGACCGCGAAGCCGCCGAACAGCGCCTCGGGCCGCCACATCACGGCGCCGCCGATGCCCTCGAGCGCGAGCCGCGCCGAGCCGCCGGCCGCGATCACGAGCTGCGCGACCAGCGAGGCGGCCAGCGCGACGAGCGGGATCACCACGATCGCCACGGCGAACTTCGACAGCACGGTCTCGGCGTCGGAGAGCGGCAGCGACTTCCAGAACAGCACCGAGCGGTCGCGCCGATCGGCGTACAGCGCGTCCAGCGCGTAGAAGAAGGCGACGATGCCCATGACCATGAACACCACCAGCGCGAGGCCGGCGTAGACGATCACCAGGAGCTTCAGCTTGATCTCGTCCGTCGCCTCGCCGAGCACCGCGTGCCCGTTGACGGTGCCGATCGGCCCCAGGTGCACGTTCCCGGTCAGCATCAGCAGCATCAGGCAACCGATCACGATCGCCGGGGCGACCCAGATCGCCTTGTGCTCCCAGACCTCGCGGCGGACCAGCCACAGGAAACGGTTCATGTGCGGGCTCCCTGGATCACGGCGACGAACAGGTCCGCGACCGACGGCACGCCCACCTCGCCGAGCCGCTCGAGCTCTGCGCGGTCGACGCCGCGGAACAGCATGTGCGTGCGGCCGAGGCCCTGTCGCTCGGCGATCGGCTGGCGGGTCCGCGCCGCGGCCAGGTGCTCGGGCCGGACCGCCACCTGCGCGTACTGCTCCTGCACTTCGTCCATCGCCGCGTCGAGCACAATGCGCCCGCGATCGATGAACAGGAGATCCGTCAGTATGTGCTCGACCTCCTCGACCTGGTGTGTCGTGACGAGGATGGTGCGCTGTTCGTCGAAATACTCGTTGAGCAGCGTCTCGTAGAACTGCTTGCGCATCAGGATGTCGAGGCCGAGCGTCGGCTCGTCCAGGACCAGCAGCTTCGCGTCGATCGCCATGACGAGCGCGAGGTGCAGCTGCGTCACCATGCCCTTCGACAGCTCCCTGACCCGGCTTCCCTTGCGGACGTCGCTGCGCGAGAGGAACTGCTCGCAGACCTCGCGGCGGAACCTCGGGTGGGTCGCCGCGACGAAATCGATCAACTGGCTCACGCGGATCCAGCGCGGCAGCACCGCGACGTCGGCGATGAAGCAGACGTCCTGCATCAGGCGGTGCCGCTGCAGGTACGGGTTGAGGCCGAGCACCGACAGCTCGCCCTCGAAACGCGTCAGGCCGAGCATGGCCTTGAGCGCGGTGGTCTTGCCGGCGCCGTTGGGGCCGATGAGGCCGACGATGCGTCCGGACTCGACGCGGAAGTCGACGCCGCTCAGGGCCTGCGTCGAGCCGAAGCTCTTGCGGAGCCCGCGCGCCACGATCAGCTCACTCACGCCTGTCCTCCTCATCCTCGTCCGCGGCGTCCGCGGAGTCGCTGCGCACGGCCGTCAGCGACGAGGCCGGCGCGGGCGGAATCCGGTCTAGCTTGTCCAGGAGCTCCTTCGGCTCGAATCCGAGTCGCTGGATGCGGCTCGCGATCTTGGGCCACTCCTCCTCGAGGAACAGCTGCCGCTCGTCCTTCAGCAGCGCGCGCCGCGCGCCCTCGGTCACGAACATGCCGCGTCCGCGGCGCTTCTCGACGAGGTTTTCGTCGACGAGCTGCTGGTAGCCCTTCAGGACCGTCAGGGGGTTCAGCCGGTATTCGGCCGCGACGCTGCGCACCGACGGCAGCGGATCGCCGTCGTTGAGAACCCCCTCCAGGATCATCGCCACCACGCGGTCGCGCAGTTGGCGGTAGATCGGCAGGCTGTCGTTCCAGTTGGTGTCCATGCGTTTGCCGAAGTGAACTAGCTCGCTACCAGACTACTTTAGCAGAGCACCTGAGGAGTCCTTGCGGACCCCTCAGAAGCCCGCGTTGATGGCAGGCGTCGGCAGCAGCGCGGCCTGGTCGTCGTGCGCGATCATCGTCGCGACGCGCTTGGCGACCACGACGATCTCGGGCAGCTGCGCCGCCGCGAACTGGGTGGCAGCCTCGCGCTTGCCGACAACCGTCACTTCCGGCAGCTGGGCCAGCATCGTGGCGCCGTCGAGCGCCGTCAGCTCGCCGACCTCGATCCGGCCCTGGGGGGCCGCCGCCAGATAGGCCTGGTCCATGACGAGGCCGCCGAATCCAACGATGGCAACCGCCGCCACTGCGCTGAAGGTCTTCCGGGTGTTCTGTGCAACCATCGTGAACATGTGCCTCTCCTTATCCTTTCTGTCTCAGCCCGATGTACTGATGTGCTCCTCTGGTGTTGTAGTTAACTATAACACTGACTCGATTGCAAGAGGGTTCTGCGAAAATAATTGCAGACGTCGGCTAGAGGCTTATAAATCAATCAGTTAGGTACAAAAAATCTTTGAGCGCGCGGTGCTGCCCGGGCTTTGCGGCCCGCCGGCGGGCGCTTTTTGCGCAACTCCGCAACCCCGCATGGCATCCGCGAGCGTTGAGAAAAGTGGTCACCGCCCCTTCCGGGTACAGTGGCCGCCGATGGGAGAAGGCGACGCCGACGCGCAATTGATGCTGCGTTACGCCGCGGGCGACGCGCGGGCGTTCGATGAGCTCTACGCGACCTACCGGCCGGGCTTGTGGCGCTTCATCCGCCGGCTGGTCCAGGATGCGGCGGCCACCGACGACGTCTTCCAGGAATGCTGGTCGCGCGTGATCGCCCATCGCGAGAACTACCGGCCGGAGGCGCGTTTCGCGACCTGGCTGTACCGGATTGCGCACAACTGCTGCATGGATCACTGGCGCAAGAGCGGCCGCCGCGGGACGCACGAGACGACGGACGACGAGGCCGTCGCCGCCGCGGCCGACCCGACGGACACCGATCCGCTGGCCGCTGCCCTCGACAGCGAAGCGGCCGGACGGCTGGCTGCAGCGCTCGAGCGGTTGCCCGACGAACAGCGCGCTGCGTTCCTGCTGTACGTTGAGGGCGGGCTCAGCGTGGCCGAGATCGGCGTCACGACGGGCGTGAACGCCGAGACCGCCAAGAGTCGGCTGCGTTACGCGGTGGCGAGGCTCAAGCAGGCGCTCGGCAGCGCCGCACCGGACTGAAGGACATGGAACGACGCGAAGACGAGACGCCCTTCCCGCGCGAGCCCTGGCAAAAGCTGCTGGCGGACGCCGCGGACGGCCCGCCGGAAACGACGGACGCCCGCATCCGCGCCGCCGCACGCCGCGATCTCGCGCCGCGCGGCCGGCGCTGGTGGCTGCCCGCCTCGCTCGCGGCGAGCTTCGTGCTCGCGGTGATGATCGTGCAGTCCCAGTTCGGGACGATTCGCCGTGCGCCGATGACCGAGTCCGACCGCACGGGGGGCGAGGCCATGCAGGCGCGAATCATTGACCGCGAGGCCGGGCCCGAATCCCGCGAGGAGGGCCGGTCACCGGACGTCGCCGCACCGCTTCGGAAGGCGCCCGCGCGGCCGGCGGTGGAGCCGGAGGACTACGGTTACCCGGAGGAAGAGTCGGGATCCGACGAAGCAGGCGCCGCGCCCCTCGTCAGCGGTCCCGAGCACGAGGTGCGCGCCGCGAGCGAACTGCCGGCCGAGTCCGCGCCCGCAGGCCCGCCAGCCGCGGCGCCCGCCGCGGCAGCCGACGGGGCGCAGGCGCCGCCGCGCCCGCCGGAAGCCTGGTATGCGGAAATCCTGGAACTGCGCGCCGCGGGGCGCAGCGAGGAGGCCGAGCGGGAACTCGAGCGGCTGCGCCAGGCCTGGCCGGGCTGGCTCGAGCAGCGCGCCGAGAACCTGAAGAAGGAAGAGCGGCGCTAGGGAAGTCCCGCACCGGTCGCGCGGGCGCGGCGTTTCACTCCGATTCGAGCCGCCGGCGCCCTTCCAGAAGGTCGCGCTTCTGCGCCGCGTCGACCGGCGGGTAACGCGGGTCGATGCGTTCGAGCGTCTCGACCAGGATCCGCGCCACGGCCGCGCGCATGTAGTCCTTGTCGTCCGCGGGGATCGCGTACCACGGTGCGTGCGGCCGCGAGGTGGCCCGCAGCATCGACTCGTACGCCGACAGGTACTCGCCCCACCGCGCGCGGTCGTCGAGGTCGCCGAGCCGGAATTTCCAGTTCTTCTCCGGGTCGTCGATGCGCTCGAGCAGCCGCTTCTTCTGCTCCTTCCGCGAGACGTTCAGCCAGAACTTCACGATCACGGTGCCGTTGCGGGCCAGGTGCTGCTCGAACCCGCGGATCGACTCGAAGCGTCCCTCCCAGAAGTCCCTGCCGCCGGCCTCCGGGAGATTCTGGGCCGCGAGCGCGCCGTCGTGCACCCGCACGACCAGAACTTCCTCGTAGTGGCTGCGGTTGAAGACGCCGATCTTGCCGCGCTCCGGCAGCCGCGACGCGACGCGCTGCAGGAAGTCGTGCCGCAGCTCGAGCTCGCTCGGCCGGCCGAAGGCGTGCACGCGGAACCCGGCCGGGTTGACGCCCGAGAACACCTTGCGGATCGTGCTGTCCTTGCCCGCCGCATCCATCGCCTGGAACACGGCGAGCAGCGCGTAGCGCTGGTCGGCGAACAGCCGGCGCTGCAGCTCGTCGAGCCGCGCGACGCTTTCCTTCAGCTCCGCCTCGAGCCTGGCCTCCGAGCCGCTTCCCTTCGGCGGGTCCGGGTCGAAGTCCGCGATGCGGAAATCGCCGTCCCAGGGGACGCGGTGCCGTTTCGGGAACTCGATCATGTCCGCACGGGATCCGACGCCCTGAGCCGCACGAAGAGCCACAGGCCCGCGCCGATGACGGCGAACACCGAGCCGCTTGCGATCGTCGGCAGCCAGCCCGCGCGGTCGATCATGAGGCCGATCAGCGGCGCGAGCAGGCTCGGCAGGTTGCCGCCGAGGTTCAGCACCCCGGATGCGCTCATCGTGTCCTTCCCGGCCGCGTAGGCGATGGCCACCCAGTACGGCGTGTCGGTGAACATCACGAAGCCGAAGCACAGCGAGAGCATCGCGACCGCCATGTACGGATTGGTCGCGAACGCGCCCGCCAGCATGAATCCGGCGACCAGCAGCAGCCCCGTCATCGCCGTGATGCGGCAGCCGGCCCGCGCACCGTACCGCCGGCACAGGTGGTCGCAGACCACGCCGCCTACCACCGTCAGCACCGCCCCGCTGATGAACGGCAGCGCGTACAGGACGCCGCCTTCGAGCATGGAGAACCCGCGCGATTCGACGAGGTAGGTATAGAGCCACTGCGAGAACATGAAGAACACGTAGTTCATGCAGAAATAGCTGGCCGCCAGGACCACCACGTCGCGCTCGAGCAGCGCCTTGCGCCAGGACCCGGGCGCGGCGGCCTTCACCTTCGCCCGGTCGCGGTCGATGAAGGCGATCTCCTCGGGCGTGATCGCGGGATGCTGCACGGGCAGGTCGCGCGCGTACCAGTACCACCAGAGCCCGACGGCGACGCCGAAGGGCGCCAGGATGTAGCAGGCCTCGCGCCAGCCGAAATGGAAGATCAGCGCCGTCACGATCGGGCCGAGCGCCGCCTGGCCGAGCGACAGCCCCGAGCTCGTCACGGCGAGCGGCAGCGCCCAGTGGCCGGGCGGGAACCAGGCCTCGACGGTGCCGGCGGTGACCGGAAAGATCGGCGCCTGCGTCGCGCCGAGCAGCAGGCGCACCGACACGAGCGCGACCATCGCGCCGGCCGCGGACGCCGCCATCAGCCCGGGCGCAAAGCCGGTCAGCCAGGTCAGCAGGCCCCAGCAGACCGTGAGGAACCCGAGCGCGCGGCGCGTGCCGTAGCGCTGTCCGAAGATGCCGCCCGGGACCTGCAGCAGCGTGTAGCTGAGGCTGAAGCTGCCGAGGATCCAGCCGAGCTCGGCAGTGGTGAACCCGAACTCCTCGCGCAGGGTCGGCGCGGCGACCGAGATCACGTTGCGCAGCGCGTAGTTGACGAAGCTCACCAGGAACAGCACCGCGAGCACGCGCCAGCGGACCGGCACCCTGCGCAGCATGTTCAGCAGCTCCTCATGTCGCCAGGCGGCGTCGCAGCGCGCGGTCGCGCTTCAGGTCCGCGAGGATGCGGTGCGCCGCATTGTGGCCGGGCGCGCCGGTGACGCCGCCGCCCGGGTGCGTGCCGGCACCGCACAGGTAGAGCGCGGGAACGGGCGCCGCGTAACGCGCATGGCCGGGCACCGGGCGCATGAAGAAGAGCTGATCGGGCCGGAGATCGCCGTGGAAGATGTTGCCCTCGGTGATGCCGAAGGTGGCCTCGAGGTCGGCCGGCGTGTACAGCCGCTGCGCGACCACGGAACGGCCGACCGCGGGCACGAACTGAGCGATCTGGCGGACGAGCTGCGCCTCGAGCCGCTCGCGCTCGAGGCTCCAGTCGGACCCGGCGAGCGCGTACGGCAGGTACTGGATGAAGCAGGTCATCACGTGCCTGCCGTTCGTCGCGAGCGAGTCGTCGACGAGCGACGGCACGAGGCAGTCGATCCAGAGTTCCTCGGCGATGCGGCCGCGGCGCATCTCGCCGTAGGCGGCCTGCGCGCCGTCGAGCCAGGGCACGAGCGTGAACTGCGCGCGGCGCAGCGCGTCGGAGCCGGGCTCCTCGTTCGCGAGCCGCGGCTCCTCCGACAGCACGAGGTTGAACTTGCCGCAGGGGCCGTCCATCTTGATGCCGGCCACGCGCGCGCGGAACTCCGGGTCGAGCGCGCCTGCCGGGACCAGCTTCAGGTACGTGCGCTTCGGGTCCGCGTTCGACACCACGATCGCCGCGTCGATCGCGCGCCCGTCCGCGAGGGCGACTCCCGTCGCGCGACCGCCCTCGATGCGCACCCCGGAAACCTCCGCGCCGGTCACGAGCTCGACGCCCGCGCCGCGGCAGGCCGCCGCCATCGCCTGCGTGATCGCGCCCATGCCGCCCATCACGTGGCCGACGAATCCCTGCTTCGATTCGGCGCCGCCGCCGAGCAGGTGGAACAGCAGCCCGAACAGCGTGCCCGGGTCGTAGGGCCCGCCGTGCTTGCCGTACAGGCTGTTGGCCAGGATCAGCGACTTCAGGTGCGGCGATTCCAGCGTGCGGTCGAGGAACTCGCCGAGGCTGCCGGTCGCGAACGCGATCAGCTCGGGAATCTCGCGGTTGCGGAGCCCGCGGAACCTGAGCGCGAAGCCGAGCAGGTCCGCGAGCCCCGCCAGGCCGTCGCGTTCCATGTCCGGGGGCGCCTGCATGAAGAGCGGTTCGAGATGCCGGGCGAGGCCGGCAAGCCGGCCTTCCATCGCCAGGAAGCGCTCGCAGTCCGCCGGCGCGAACCGCTCGAGCAGCGCGCGCATGCGCGCGCGGTCGCTCCACCAGGGCAGCACCACGCCGTCCGGCGTCACCGCCTGCACGGTCGGCTCGGCCGCGACCATGCGCAGGCCGTGGGCATCGAGCGCGAGGTCGCGGATCACCTCGGGCCGCAGCATGCTCGCCATGTAGGAGGCGGTCGAGACGCGGCAGCCCGGCGCCCTGGCCGCGTCGATCTCCTCCGTCACGGCGCAGCCGCCGAGCACGTCGCGGCGCTCGAGCACGAGGACCGAAAGCCCGGCGCGCGCGAGATAGAACGCGGCGGTCAGGCCGTTGTGGCCGGCCCCGATCACGACGGCGTCGTACCGCTTCGCCTTCATCGCGCCGTACTCCCCCTCAAATCGCAGGCCCCGGCACGATCGGCGACCCGTCGAAGAAGCGGTCGAGCCGGAACCTGCGGAGCGTCTCCGGGTCCGCGGCGCCGCGCACCATGTCCGCGACCAGTCTACCGGCGCCCGGGCCGATTCCGAAGCCATGTCCGCTGAAGCCGCTCGCGACGTAGAAGTCGCCGATCGAGTCGATCGGCGCGATGAACGGCAGGACGTCCGGGGACGCCTCGATCATTCCGGCCCAGGTCTCGACGAACGGCGCGCCCGCGATCTCCGGCAGTTGCGTGTCGAGCGCGGCGCGCATTTCGCGGAGCTCGCGGGCGGCGGGCGCGGGATTGAGAACGCGCTCGCGCTCGAAGGGCGAAGGGCGGTCCAGCGCCCAGCGCGCGGGGGTCGCGAGCGCGCGCAGGAAATCGCCGCCCAGGGTGAAGCGGATCGACTCCGGGCTGGCGCGGAAGGCCGGCAGGAACCTGAACATCTCGCGGAAGCTCGCGGGTACCAGCGCGTGCACCGACGAATGCCCGTGCGCGACGGTGTAGCCGCCGTCGGCGCGCCGGCGGATCGCGACCGCGTCCGACCAGGCCTGGCCCTCGAGCAGCTTCGGCGCCGGCCCGAGCCGCGCGACGGTGTTGGCGACCTGCAGCTGCGGGATGCGGATCCCGAGCGAGCCGCAGAACAGCCGTGTCCAGGCGCCGGCGGCGCAGACCACGGCCCGCGTGGCGACCCTTCCGTGTTCCGTCACGACCGCCGAGACGCGTCCGGCCGCCGTCTCGATGCCGCGCACGGCGCAGCGGCTGACGACGTGCGCGCCGGCCCGCGCGGCGCCGCGGGCGATGGCGCGCCCGGCCCGCGACGGCTCGGCCCGGCCGTCGCCCGCCGTGTAAAGCGCGCCCGCGTAACGCGAGCCTGCGGCGAAGACGTCCGCGAGCTCGCGCCCGGCGATCACGCGCGTGTCGAGGCCGTGCGTGCGCGCGACCGCGAGCCACTCGGCAAGTCGGGCGAGCCCGGCTTCGTCGTCGGCGAGGTAGAGCGTTCCGCCCTGGCGGAAGCCGACGTCCTCGCCGAGCCGCGCCGGCAGCTCCTGCCAGATCGCGAGGCTCTCCATCATGAGCGGCAGCTCGACCGGCGAACGGCACTGCTGCCGGACCCAGCCCCAGTTGCGCCCCGACTGTTCGCCCGCGATGCGGCCTTTCTCGAACAGCGCGACGGAAACGCCCGCCTGCGCCAGGAACCAGGCGGCCGAACAGCCGACGATGCCGCCGCCGATGATCGCGACGTCCGCTGCCTCCGGCAGCGGGCGGTCCGCGGCGTGGAAGGCGAACTCGTCCGCGTCGCCCGGGTGGATCTGCGGCTCGCCCGTCACGGGAATCGGTTGCTGCGGTGGACGACGTCGCCGTCGAAGATCGTCATGTGGCAGCTCGCGTCCTTCAGGTCGGCGGTCGGCGCCTGGTAGAAATCCCTGTCCCAGACCGCGATGTCGGCGCGCTTGCCGGGCTCCAGCGAGCCGGTCAGATCGTCCATGAACATCTGGTGCGCGGCATTGATCGTGAAGGAGCGCAGCGCCGCGCGCGCGTCCACGGCCTCGGCGCGGCCGAAGGGGTCGTCGCCCTCCGGGTTGAGCAGCGGCTCGCGCGCGACGGCGGCCCAGATCCCGTAGCGCGCCGGAAACGGCGTCACGAAGTAGTCCGAACCGCTCGCCCAGCGGATGCCGCGCTTCTCGAAGGTCGCGAACGGGTTGAGCCGCAGGCTGCGCTCCGGACCGAAGTTCGCGGCGTAGGTGGCTCCGAACCACCAGGTGAAGGACGGGGACGGTTCCGGGATGACGGCGTCGTATTCCCGCTGCATCGCGGCGATCACGTCGAGCGCATGCCCGCTCGGAATGTTGGCGTGGATCAGCGAATGACGCAGGCCCTTCACGGGCTTGCGCTGCAGCGCCGCGGCGTAGGAGTCGACGACCCAGTCGATGGTGCGGTCGCCGATCGCGTGCGTGCCGACGTGAAAACCGGCGTCGTGGTAGAGCGCGATGAGGTCGCGGATCGCGGCCGGATCGAAAGCAGGGTAGCCGCGGTTGCCGGCATCGATGCCGGTGCGGTCGCGATTCCAGTCCTGCCACATCCAGGCGGTGCGCGCGCCGCCGCTGCCGTCGGCGAAGATCTTGATGCCGCCCGACACCAGGCGGCCGTCGCCGCCGCCTTCGGCCGGCTTGCCGAACGGCTCGATCAGCGCCAGGAGCCGGCGCGCGTCGTCGACATTCTGCGGGCTGGTCCAGAGGACGAAGGCGCGCACCGTCAGATCGCCCGAGACGAGCACGTCGCGGTAGGCGTTCCAGGTCTGCAGGGCCGCATCGGGGTCGAAGCTGAGGCCGCTGCCGATGCCCGGGTCCTTGACGCCGGTCATGCACTCGCGATTGAACTCGCGCGCCATCGCGCGCAGCGCTTCGCGCAGGGTATCGGGGCCGGCCTGCGGCAGGTGTCGCGTGACCAGCCCCATCGCCGATTCCTTCAGCACGCCCGTCGGGCGCCCGTCGGCATCGCGGTCGATGGTTCCGCCCGGAGGGTCGGGCGTGTCGCGCGTGATGCCCGCGAGCTCGAGCGCGGCGCTGTTCGCGAGGCCGTAGTGGCCGCTGGTCTGCACCAGCCAGGCGGGACGGCCGGCTGTCACGGCGTCGATGTCGGATGCGCGCGGGAGACGCCGTTCGGCGAGCTTGCCCTCGTCCCAGCCGCGCCCGAGGACCCAGCCCCCGTCACGCGCGGAGGCCGCGCGCTCACCCACGAGCCGGACGACGTCCGCGATGCCCGTGACCTGCGGGTAACTGAGGTCGACCTGGGTGAGGCGCAGCAGGCCCCCCGACGAGAAATGCGCGTGCGCATCGATGAGACCCGGCGTCGCCGTGCGCCCCGCGAGGTCGATGCGCTCCGTGCCGTGACCGGCGAGCCGCTCGATGTCCTCCGTCGTGCCGACCGCGAGGATGCGCCCATCCCGTATCGCGAGCGCCTCGGCGACGCGATCCGCGGCGTCCACCGTCAGCACGCGCCCGTTGACCAGGATGCGGTCGGGCGGTTCGTCCGCTGTCGCGGCAAGACCGGCGCATCCCAGTGCGAATGCCGCACTCCAGCGATTCCCCATGGCAGCCTCCCTCTCCCGGATAGCATGCTAGCGAAATGCCGGGGGACACGCCGCACCACGACCGCACCGCCTGGGCCGTGCTCGCGCTGGTCGCGCTGGCGAACTTCGGCAACTTCTACGTCTACGACTCGATCGCCCCGGTCGCGGAACTGCTGCAGCGCGGGCGTGGCTTCAGCGACACGCAGATCGGCTGGCTCAACGCCATCTACAGCCTGCCGAACGTCGTGCTCCTGCTGGTCGGCGGCTGGATGGTGGACCGTTTCGGCGCAGGCCGGATGATGGCCTGCACGGCGGCGCTCTGCTTCGCGGGCGCGCTGGTGACCGCGTATGGCAGCGGATTCCCGGGCATGGCGGCGGGCCGCCTGCTGTTCGGCATCGGCGCGGAGACCTTCAACGTCGCGAGGCTCGCCGCCATCGTCGGCTTCTTCACCGGGCGCCATCTGGCGTTCGCGATCGGCGTCTCGCTCGCGCTCGGGCGCGCCGGCGCGTTCGCCGTCGACTTGTCGCCGTCGTGGATGCCGGGGGCCTACGCGGCGGGCTGGCAGCCGCCGCTCGTCGCCGCGGCGGCCTTCGCGGGGTTGTCGCTGGCGGCTTCGCTCGCCTACCTTGCAGTCGAACGGCGCCGGGCCGTCATGGTCCGGCGCGCCGGGGCCGCGGCGTTGCGTTTCGACAGGCGTCAGGTCCTGGATTTCGCAACCCCGTACTGGCTCCTGTTCGCGCTCTGCGTGCTCTGGTACGCGGTGATTTTCGCCTTCCGCAGCACGTTCTCGATCAAGTACTTCCAGCACGCGCACGGGCTGGAGCTCGCGGCTGCGGGCGCGATCAACGGCGCCGTCTATGCCGCGGCACTCGTCGCGACGCCCCTGTTCGGCTGGCTTGCCGACCGGCTCGGGCGGCCGGCGCCCATGCTGGCGGTCGGGGCGCTGCTCCTGCCGCTCGCGATGCTGGCGATGATGTCCGCCGCATTCCCGCTCTGGATCGGGACCGTGCTGATCGGCATCAGCTACTCGCTGGTGCCCGCGGTGCTCTGGCCGCTGGCCGCGCGGCACGTGCCGGGCGACCGGCTCGGCGCCGCCTTCGCGCTGCTGTCGGTCGGGCTGAACCTCGGCATTGCCGCAGCGAACCTGGTCGCGGGCCGCCTCAACGACCACTTCGGCGCAGGCGCGGACAATCCCTCGGGCTACGGTCCGATGATGCTGTTGTTCCTCGCCTCCGGCGCGCTCGGCTTCGCCTTCGCGCTGCTGCTCTGGCGTGCGCAGGAAAGATGAAGGGGCGCGTCCCCTCCATGGGGTCACTGGTACACTACGGCCCCCTTTCGAGACCGCCCCGGAGCACGGATTGAAGAAGCCCGCCACCGTCACGATCACCGGCGCCGCCGGGCAGATCGGCTATGCACTCGCCTTCCGCGTCGCCTCCGGGCAGATGCTCGGCAGCGACCGCCCGGTCAACCTGAACCTGCTCGAGATCACGCCGGCGCTGCCTGCGCTCGGGGGCGTCGTCATGGAGCTCATGGACTGCGCCTTCCCGACGCTGAACCGCGTGGTCGCGACCGACGACGCGAAAGCGGCCTTCAGGGACTGCGACTACGCGATGCTGGTGGGCGCCAGGCCGCGCGGGCCGGGCATGGAGCGCAAGGACCTGCTGCTCGCCAACGCGCAGATCTTCTCGGCCCAGGGCCGCGCACTCAACGAGTCGGCGAGCCGCGACGTGCGCGTGCTGGTGGTCGGCAACCCGGCGAACACCAACGCGCTGATCGCCGCGTCGAACGCGCCTGACATCGCCCGCCGCAACTTCACGGCGATGATGCGCCTCGACCACAACCGCGCGCTCGGCCAGCTCGCCGCCAAGACCGGCAAGCACGTGAGCGACATCCGCCGCATGATCGTCTGGGGCAACCACAGCGCGACGCAGCACCCGGACATTGCCCACTGCACCGTCGCCGGCAAGCCCGCCAGGTCGCTGGTGGAGACGAAGTGGTACCGCGAGGAGTTCATCCCGACCGTGCAGCAGCGCGGCGCAGCGGTGATCAAGGCGCGCGGATCCTCGTCGGCCGCCTCGGCGGCTTCCGCCGCGATCGACCACATGCGCGACTGGGCGCGCGGCACGCCCGACGGCGACTGGGTCAGCATGGCCGTGCCGGCCGACGGCAGCTACGGCATCGCCGAGGGCGTCATCTATTCCTATCCCGTCACCTGCAAGGACGGCCAGTACGCCGTGGTGCAGGGACTCGCCGTGGACGAATTCAGCCGCGAGCGCATGGACGCGACGCACCGGGAGCTCCTCGAGGAGCGCGACGGCGTGAAGGACCTGATCTGAGGAGCGCCACGATGACTCACCCGCTTCGCGCCGCTGCCGCGGCGTTCTGCCTCACGGCGCTGGCCACCGCCCCCGCGCTGGCGCAGGAGAAGACGCAGAAGCCGCCGCTGCACGGGACGAACTGGATGGCGATCACCGGCAAGCCGCTCGCCGCGACCGCGGGCGCGCGCATGTTCGAGCGCGGCGGCAACGCGGTGGACGCCGCCTGCGCGATGCTCGCCGCGACCTCGACGATGTGGGACGTGCTCTCCTGGGGCGGCGAGACCCAGGCGCTCGTGTACCACCCTGAAACGCGCAAGATCATCGCGATCAACGGTCTCGGCGTGGCGCCGACCGGGGCCACGCCGGAGTTCTTCCGCTCCAAGGGCCTTGCCGGCCCGCCCGAGGACGGGCCGCTGTCCGCCGTGACGCCCGGCACGCCCGGCGCGCTCATCGTGATGCTCGCCGAGTTCGGCAGGCTCTCGCTCGCGGAAGTGCTCGCGCCCTCGATCTCGCTCGCGGACGGCTACGCGATCGACGCCGAGACCGCAGACCGCATCGAGCTCGAGAAGGACAAGCTCAAGCAGTGGCGCTACGCGAAGGCCGTCATGCTGCCGCACCTCGGCGAGGCTCGCGAGGCGCCGGCGGCCGGCGAGATCTTCCGCCAGCCGGAGCTCGCGGCCACGCTGCGCAAGCTCGTGGAGGCCGAGGCGAACGCGCTCGCGGCCGGCAAGTCGCGCAAGGAGGCCCTGCAGGCGGCCTACGACCGCTTCTACCGCGGCGACATCGCCGAGGAGTTCGTGCGCGGCGCGCGCGAGGAGGGCGCCCTGATCACGAAGGACGACCTCGCGGGTTGGGAGGTCAAGTTCGAGGAGCCGCGCCACGCGAACTACCGCGGTATCGACGTTTACAAGCTCGACCGCTGGACCCAGGGCCCGGTCATGCTCCAGGCGCTCAACATCCTGGAGAACTTCGACCTCAAGTCGATGGGCTACAACAGCGGCAACTACATCCACACCGTGTACCAGGCGATGAACCTCGCGTTCGCCGACCGCGACTTCTACTACGGCGACCCCTACTTCCCGCCCGAGGAGCCGATCGTGGGGCTGCTCTCGGAGGATTACGCGAAGCAGCGCGCCGCCGCCATTTCCCCTGCCGGCGCCAACGATCCCGGGATCGGCCCCGGCGACCCGTACCCCTTCCAGGGCGGCACCAATCCGCACGCGGAACTCCTGAACAAGCGCGCGGCCGCCGCAGAGCCCGGCTTCGATGCGGCACGCTTCGCGGCGGTGACCGATCCCGCCACGGGTTCCTTCTTTCGCGGCACGACTTCCGTCGTCGCCGCCGACAAGGACGGCTGGCTGGTCTCGATGACGCCCTCCGGCGCCTGGCTCCCGGCGGTCATCGCCGGCCGGACCGGCATCGGCATGAGCCAGCGCGCGCAGCAGTTCGTGATCGACCCGGCCGTGAACCCGTACAACGTGATCGAGCCGGGCAAGCGCCCGCGCGTGACGCTGACGCCCTCGCTCGCCTTCAAGGACGGCAAGCCCTGGCTCGCCTTCGCGGTCCAGGGCGGCGACACCCAGGACCAGAACCTGCTGCAGTTCTTCCTCAACGTCGTCGAGTTCGGCATGACGCCGCAGCAGGCGGCGGAGGCGCCGAACATCACCAGCTACCAGATGCGCGACTCGTTCGTGCCGCACGAGCGTTTCCCCGGACGGGTCACCCTGAACACCGCGATCCCCGACTGGGTGCGCCGCGACCTCAAGGCACGCGGTTACCAGGCGGAGTTCGCCTCGCGGACCTCCGGGCCGATCAACGCCATCCTGATCGACCACGCCCATGGCACGTTCTGGGGCGGGTCGAGCAACCACGGCGAGGACTACGGCATCGCCTGGTGAACCGGCGTAAGCTCCCGCGCACGCCACGGTGATCAATGCGGAGGCGAAGAAGCAGGGGCTTATCGTCGACTACAACCAGGGCGACGAGGACAAGCAGCGGGAACTCTCGAGCAAGCGCCTCGACATGCGCAAGTTCCTCGGTGTCACCTACATGCGCGAGGTGAACCTGCGCCCCATCGGCTGAGCCGACAGGAAAGGATTCCGACCCGGAAGCCGGCCTCGCGCCGGCTTTCGTTTTTGCGGCTACGATGGAAGCCGCCGTGGCGTCCTGGGGTTCCCGCATGCGCATCCACGCACTCGCCTTCTGCCTCGCCGTCCTCGCCGGCGCGGCGCCGCCTGCCGGCGCCGACACCGTGCTCACGGTGATGACCTTCAACGTCTGGGGCGGCGGCGCCAACGAGGGCAAGCCCGTCGACGAGACGGCCGCCGTGATCCGCGCCGCCGGCGCCGACATCGTCGGCATCCAGGAGACGCGCCGGGAGGGGGTGGACTGCCGCGAGGAATCCTGCCCGCCCGACAGCGAGAGCGTGGCGGCCAGGCTCGCGGCGGCCCTGGGCTTCCACTACTACGACCAGGCGAAGACCAACGACGCGCTGTGGGCGAACGCGATCCTGTCCCGCTACCCCATCGGCGCCGCGACACCCAACGACCTCGGCGTCGCCATCGACGTGAAAGGCAGGCGGGTTTACGCGTTCAACATCCACCTGACCGATTTTCCCTACCAGCCCTACCAGGTCATGGGCATCCCGTACGGCGACGCGCCCTACCTGACGACCGGCGCGGCCGCGGCACGGGCTGCCGGAGCCGCGCGCGGCACCGGCATCGCGCTGCTGGTGCAGGACCTGAAGGCGGCGAATGGCGCCGACGCGGCCTTCGTGTTCGGCGACTTCAACGAGCCCTCGCACCGCGACTGGACCGCGCGCACGGCCGCCGCGGGACGACATCCGTTTGCGGTCGACTTCCCGTCCGCCCGCGCGGTCGAGGCGCAGGGATTCACGGACGCGTATCGCGCCATGCACCCGGATGAAGTGGACGAGCCGGGCTACACGTGGGAAGCGATCGCGCGCCCCGCCGACGTCCAGGTCCACCATGACCGCATCGACTACGTGTTCGCGCGCGGCGCGGGCCTCGTCGTCGAGCAGGCGCGGATTTACGGCGAGAAGACGCCGCAGGCGGACGTCGTGGTGGCGCCCTGGCCGTCGGACCACCGCGCGGTGGTCGCGAAGGTTCGCTTCTAGCGCCGAAAACGAAGGGGACGCTCACCTTTTTGCAGGGGGCAAGGGGATGGGGGTTGGAAATGAATGACAACCCCCTTGTCATTC
>ERZ1066138.264-NODE-264-length-17763-cov-8.036198_pt1 | contig 17763 bp, 16 predicted proteins | sample MGYA00382785_ERZ1066138 | MGnify/ENA primary metagenome ERZ1066138 (study PRJEB33369, sample SAMEA5778368) | biofilm metagenome | biome: Industrial cooling water; feature: Water cooling tower basin; material: Biofilm | place: United Arab Emirates | collected... | reverse complement strand
GTCTGCTGGTGCTGGGCGGCGGGCCGATCGGTTGCGAACTGGGCCAGGCCTTTCAGCGGCTGGGCTGCCAGGTGCTGCTGGTGCAGCGCTCGGCGCGCTTGATCCCGCGCGAGGATCCCGCCGCCAGCGCGGAAGTGCTGGCCGCCTTGCAGCGCGACGGGGTCGAGGTGCACCTGGGCAGCGAAGCCATCCGCGTCGAGGCGCGCGGGCAGGGCGGCGTGCTGCATGTGCGCGGCGCCGAGGGCGAGTCAGCGCTGGCCTTCGATCGCTTGTTGCTGGCGCTGGGCCGCACACCGAATGTGAGCGGCTTCGGGCTGGAGGAACTCGGCATCGGCCTGAATGCCGATGGCACCATCGAGCACGACGAGGGCATGGCCACGCGCTACCCGAACATCTACGTGGCCGGCGATGTGGCCGGGCCCTACCAGTACACCCACGTCTGCGCGCATCAGGCCTGGTATGCCAGCGTCAACGCCTTGTTCGCGCCCTTCAAGCGCTTCAAGGCCGACTACCGGGTGATCCCGCATTGCACCTACACCGACCCGGAAGTGGCGCGCGTGGGTCTGAACATCGCCGAAGCCGAGGCCCAGGGCATCGCCTTCGAACGCACGCGTTACGGCATCGATGACCTGGACCGCGCCATCGCCGACAGCCATGACCATGGCTACGTCGAAGTGCTCACTGAGCCCGGCCGCGATCGCATCCTCGGCGTCACCATCGTCGCCACCCATGCCGGCGATCTGCTTGCCGAGTTCGTACTGGCGATGCGTCACGGTTTAGGGCTGCGCAAGATCCTTGGCACCGTGCACGCCTATCCGACGATGGCCGAGGCCAACAAGTACGCGGCAGGTGAGTGGGCGCGGGCGCATGCGCCGCAGCGGGCCTTGCGCTGGCTGGAGCGTTTTCATCGCTGGCGCCGAGGTTGAGGGCTGGACGTCGAGACAGGCAATGGCGCCAGCCCTGAGATCTGCTCGGCGTCAGCCGAGCCGCTCCGGACCACGATGGCACATCGCCTTTGCGTACTTTGCTTCCTTCGCGCCCCTTGGCGTCAACCATCGTTGCATCGTCAATTCCCGCCGACTCAACCGGGGCGAGCCTTGCGGTCGCCTCGTGTTCACGTCGGGTCGGTGATTCAGCGGCAGCGCATCAACTCAAGCGGCACTCGCCGAAGCGAGCTTGTCCTCCGCTGAGGGCTTGCCACCCACCGATTCCTTGAGCAGCCGCATCGTGCGCATCACCTGCCGATGCAGGGTCTGCATCTCGCCGTAGGGCACGTCCTTGGTCTCGTGGTAGGTCACGGCCAGCCACAGCGCGATGCCGCGCAAGCGCAAGGGCAGGTTGTCCGAACGGATGCGATCCATCGCGATGGCCGTGCCATTGCCCCAGGGGCTGTAGCGCTCGGCGTTCTCGCTGCAATAGAGATGCGGGATGGCAGATCCGGCGGCGTTGCTGAATTCCTTCTGCGTCAAGGAGAACAGCGCGCGGCGCTGGTCCAGTGACAGGGACTGGATCGCCTTCTCCAGGTCCTTGAGCTGATTGCGCAAGCTCAGGTAGCGCGACAAAGCCAACGCGCGAAACACCATCTTCATGACCGACTCCCCGGACCACACCGCGATGAGGATCGCAGTGAAACCAATTCCCGCTATGCAAAGTGCGCGCGCTGTCACAAAGTGACAAAGCGCGTCACAAGTGGGCGCGGATGCTGCCGCCCGCGGACCCCCTGCGTCAAGGCGAAGTCTGCTTTCTGTCCATGTTTTTCACGAATCGATCACGCTGTGCGTCCGTCGTGCCGCGCACTCGTCCGGGCTTTCGCGCACCTTTCGGCGCATTGCTGGGCCGGGACGGCCGGCGTAGAGTCCCGCGCCTTTCGCGTCCCTCACGAGAACTCACGATGAAGCTCCGCGTCCTGGTACTGGCCCTGGCGGGCCTTGGTGGCGCTGCACAGGCTGACGAAGGAATGTGGCAGCCGCACCAGCTGCCGGCCATCGCCAAACAGCTGGAAGCGGCAGGCATCGAGGTCGATCCCAAGCAGCTCAGCGAGCTGACCCGCTATCCGATGAATGCGATCGTCGGTCTGGGTTTCTGTACCGCGTCATTCGTGTCGCCGATGGGTCTGGTGGTCACCAACCACCACTGCGCCTACGGCACCATCCAGTTCAACTCCACCGCCGAGAAGAATCTGCTCAAGGATGGCTTCCTGGCGCAGACGCTGGGCGAGGAAAAGCGCGGCGAGCCCACCTTGCGCGTGTTCGTCACCGAATCGATCACCGAGGTTACCGACAGCATCCGCAAGGATCTGGATCAGACCACCGATGGCCGTGCGCGCTTCGATGCCATCGATCAACGGCAGAAGCAGCTGGTGGCGGATTGCGAGGCCGGCGGCGGCTATCGCTGCGATGTGTACGTCTTCAATGGCGGCTCGCAGTACTTCCTGATCAAGCAGATGGAAATCCGCGACGTGCGTCTGGTCTACGCACCGGCCGAGGCCATCGGCAAGTTCGGTGGCGACATCGACAACTGGATGTGGCCGCGCCACACCGGCGACTTCGCCTACTACCGCGCCTACGTGGGCCCGGATGGCAAGCCTGCCGACTTCAGCGAGAACAATGTGCCCTATCGGCCGAAGTCCTACCTGAGGGTGGAAGCCGAGGGCGTGGACGCCGGTGATTTCGTGATGGTGGCCGGCTATCCCGGCCGCACCAACCGCTATCGCCTGGCCGAGGAAGTGCGTGATGCGATCGAGTGGAGCTATCCCAGCTTGATCGCGCGCTATCGCAAGCTGCTGGCGCTGATTGACGAGCACACCAAGGAGCGGCCGGATGCGGCTGTGAAGTACGCCGCCAGCGTCGCCTCCTTCAACAACGGCCTGAAGAACTTCGAAGGCAACCTCGACGGCTTCAAGCGCATCGACGCGGTCGGTATCAAGCAGGCCGAGGAAGCGCGCATCCTGGCCTGGGCCAAGGCCAATCCGGACAAGGCGCCGCAGAGTGCCGCCGGCTATGAGGCCGTGCGTCGCAATCTGGCCGAGCAACGCTCGCGCCGCGATCGTGACCAGATCATGCAGCTGCTGGCCGGCACCGGCCTCAATGCCGCCGCGCGCGATCTCTATCGCATCAACGTGGAACGCGAAAAGCCCGACGCCGAGCGCGAGTTCGGCTTCCAGCAGCGCGATGAAGTCCGCATCGAAGGCCGCCTGCGTCAGCTCGATCGTCGCTGGGATCCGGTGGTCGATCGCGCCCTGGTCGAGTACCTGATGCAGAGCTATCTGCAACTGCCGGCCGAGCAGCGCATCGCCGAACTCGATCGCTGGATCGCTGGTGGCGATGCGCAGCCCGATGCGGCGGCGCTGAAGGCGCGACTGGATGCGCTGTATGCCGGCACCGAACTCGGCAATGCGGACAAGCGCATGGCCTGGTTCAAGGCGGGCAGGGCGGCCATCGAGACGTCCAAGGATCCGGCGCTGCAATTTGCCGTGGCCATGCTGCCGGCGCAGCTGCGCATCGAGAACCAGGTGAAGACCTACAACGGGCTGGACTCGCTGTATCGCCCGCAATGGCTGGCCGCACGCATGGCCGAAGCCAAGTCGCAGGGCCGCGAGGTGTATCCGGATGCCAACAACAGCTTGCGCGTGACCTTCGGCAATGTGGTGGGCTACAGCCCCAAGGACGGCGTCGACTATCGTCCCTTCACCTACCTCGAGGGCATCGTCGAGAAGCACACCGGCGTCGATCCTTTCGATGCCACCGAGCGCCAGCTGAGTGCGATTCGCGAGCAGCGCTTCGGCAGCTATGCGGTGGACGGCAAGGTGCCGGTCAACTTCCTGAGCAATCTGGACATCACCGGTGGCAACTCCGGTTCGCCCATCCTCAACGGCCGCGGCGAGCTGATCGGTCTGGCCTTTGACGGCAACTACGAGGCGATCTCCTCCGGTTGGTTGTTCAACAACGAGGTGACCCGCTGCATCGGCGTCGATGTGCGCTACATGCTGTGGGTGATGGACGCGGTCGACAACGCGCACCACCTGCTCGAAGAGATGGGCGTCAAGCCGCAGTTCGAGCGTTGAGACAAGGCGGCATGGGCGCCGCGGCAGCGGCGTCATCCCCACGGCGCCGCGTCCGCTCCGGACCGGCGCCATGCCGGCGGCGATCATCAGCCTCCGCCAGGGCGCCGACCCGCCGGCGCTGTTCCCGGCTTCCTGGCCTCACTGCCTGCCGCTCAGTTCGCCACTCGTCCATGGGTCATGCCCGCAGCGCCGCCATGCGGGTGACGGCTTGAGCGCGCCGCGTGTGGCGACACGCAATCGCCAGTTTCCGCTGGAGTTGCGCAACTGGGCGCTGCTCAGTCTGGTGCTGGGTGCGGTGGAAGGCGCTGTGGCCGCGGCCTTGGTCAAGGCCTGGTTTGGCGGCAGCCTGCCCACCTTGTGGGTGGATCTGGCGATGGCGCTGGCCGCCGGCGCGCCCGCCTTCGCCAACCTCGCCAGCTTCTGGTTCGCCGCCCATCAGCTCGGCCGCGACAAGATCATCTGGACCATGCGCTGGCAGATGGCGACGATGTTCGCCGTCGCGCTGCTCGCCCTGGCCCCGCGCGGCGCATTGGGACTGTTGCTGGTCACGGTCGCCGTGATTGCCGCGCGAGTGGCCTGGGTGGGCGTGATCACCCTGCGCAGCGTGGTCTGGCGCAGCAACTTTCCGGACGCTGCACGAGCGCGGCTGACTTCGCGCCTGAGTGCGCTCAACGCGGTGCTGATGGCGATCTCGGGCGCTGCGGTGGGCTGGCTGCTCGCCCATGCGCAGGGCGCCTTGCCCCTCTACTTCGTGCTGGTCGCCGGCATCGGCGCACTCGGCGCCTGGCAATACCGTCGGCTGCGCCTGCGCGCGCATGGCAGCTTGCGCGAGCGTGAGCGCGCTTTGCAGCAAAGCGGTGCGATGCGCCCCTCGCTGGCTGGACTGCGCGCCGTGCTGCGCGAAGATCCGGGCTATCGCCGCTACATGCAGGGCATGTTCGTGTTCGGTTCCGGCAATCTGATGCTGCCGGCGCCCTTGCTGCTGTGCCTGGACAGCGGGCTCGGCTTGAGCGTCTTCGACCAAGTGCTTTTGGTCGGCACCTTGCCGCTGCTGGTGCTGCCCTTTGCCATCATGGGCTGGGCGCGTTGGTACGATCGCGTCCACATCGTCGAGTTTCGTGCCGTGCATGCCTGGAGTTTCGTCAGTGCCAGTCTGCTCTTCCTGCTGGGCTGCATCAGCCACTCGCAGCCCTTGTTGTATCTGGGTGCGGTGATGCTCGGCGTGGGTTATGCCGGCGGCCAGCTAGGCTGGAATCTCGGCCACAACGACTATGCGCGGCCGGAGCAAGCGGCCCTGTACATGGGCGTGCATGTGTCCTTGACCGGCATCCGCGGCCTGGCCGCGCCGCTGATCGGCGTGGGCTTGTTCCATGCGGTGGAGTCGCTGCAGCGTGGCGCGGGCGGCTACGCCTTGATCCTGCCCTGCCTGCTCAACACGGTGGGCGCCATCGGCTTTGTCCGCATGGCTCGCGCGGCACGCGCCCTGCGGCCATGAGTGCGCCCCTGATCGCCATCGCCGGACCCACGGCCAGCGGCAAGAGCGCGCTGGCGCTCGAGTTGGCCGAGCGTCTGGATGCCGAGATCGTCAGCGTCGATTCCGCCCAGGTCTATCGCCGACTGGATATCGGCAGCGCCAAGCCGGATGCCGCAACGCAGGCGCGCGTGCGCCACTGGCTGATCGACCTGCGCGAGCCCTGGCAGAGCTATTCGGCGGCCGAGTTCGTGCGCGATGCCGAGGCGGCGATCGCCGATATCGAGGCACGCGGCAAGCGCGCGCTGCTGGTCGGCGGCACCATGCTCTATTTCCGCGCGCTGCTGCACGGGCTGAGCGCCCTGCCCGAAGCCGATCCCGCGATCCGCGCCGAACTTGCCGCGCGGCGCGAGTCCGAAGGCTTGGCGGCGCTGCACGCGGAACTCGCACGCCTCGATCCGGCGGCGGCGGCACGCATCCATCCACACGATCCGCAGCGAATCCTGCGCGCGCTGGAGGTCATCGCGCAGGCCGGCCGTCCGCTGAGCGAGTTGCAGACATGCTGGCAGCAGGCGCCGCGCCGCCCGGCGCGGATGCTGGCGTTGGCACCGGGCGACCGTGGCGTCCTGCATCGGCGCATCGAGGAACGCCTGGAGACGATGTTTGCGACCGGCTTCGTCGAGGAGGTGGCGGCGCTGCGGGCCTTGCCGGATTTCGATCCCGACTGGCCTTCGATGCGCAGCGTCGGCTATCGCCAGGTGCTCGGTCATCTGGCCGGCGCCTACGATCGCCAGCGAGCCTTCGAGTTGAGCCTGTACGCCACCCGTCAGCTGGCCAAGCGGCAGCTGACCTGGCTGCGTGGCGAGCCGGATCTGCACTGGCTGGATCCCGGGACGGGCGATGCGCTGGCACACAGCCTGGCCTGGCTGGGTGTGGACTGATTCGCCCGGGCCTGGGCGCCGCTGCCCGCGGCGGCGCGTCCGCACATCGGCGACAACGGGCAAAGCCGGTCCGGCCTGATACACTGCACCGCGGCCGCGAGCACCAGAGCCCAAAGGGAGGGCTGTCGCGGACCGACTTGCGGCCAACGAAGCCGCAGGTTTGCCACTAAAACAACAAAGGCTTACCCAATATGTCCAGAGGTCATTCCTTGCAGGATCCTTTTCTGAATGCCCTGCGTCGTGAGCGCGTGCCGGTATCGATTTACCTGGTCAACGGCATCAAGCTCCAGGGCCAGATCGAGTCTTTCGACCAATTCGTGATTTTGCTGCGCAATACCGTCAGTCAAATGGTTTACAAGCATGCGATTTCGACGGTGGTGCCGGCGCGCAACGTGCGGCTGGCCAACGAAAATGGTGAGTCTGAAGTCGGGGATGACGCGCATGGCTGAGCGCGCCCGGGGCGGCCGCTCGGATGTTTGAACGATCCAAACGCGGCGAACGGGCGCTGCTGGTGCAGCCGCGTCAGTTTGGGGTGGACACCGAAGACGCGCTGGCCGAGTTTCGTGAGCTGGCGCGTTCGGCCGGAGCGGAAGTGGTGGCGGAGGCCTATGCCCGCGTCGATCGTCCGCACCCGGCCTATTACATCGGCAGCGGCAAGCTGGAAGAGCTGATCGGCCTTGCCCAGGCGCATGAGGCCGATCTGATCCTGATCAACCAGGCGCTGTCGCCAGTGCAGGAGCGCAACCTCGAAAAGGCCTTGCAACGGCGGGTGGTGGATCGCACCGGCCTGATCCTCGACATCTTCGCCCAGCGCGCGCGCAGTCATGAAGGCAAGCTGCAAGTGGAACTGGCGCAGCTGCAGCACATGGCCACCCGGCTGGTGCGCGGCTGGACCCATCTGGAGCGCCAGCGAGGCGGTTCGATCGGCTTGCGCGGTCCCGGCGAAACACAGCTGGAAACCGATCGCCGGCTGCTGGCCGACCGGGTCAAGGTGCTGCGCGAGCGCCTGGCTGTTGCGGTGCGGCAGCGCGAGCAGGGGCGCAAGGCGCGCGAGCGCAGCGCGCTGCCGGCGGTGGCGCTGGTCGGCTACACCAATGCCGGCAAGTCCACCTTGTTCAATGCCCTGTCCGGCGCCGAGGTCTATGCCGCCGATCAGTTGTTCGCCACGCTGGATCCCACGGTGCGGCGGGTCGAGGACTTCAGCTTCGGCGCGCTGACGCTGGCCGACACCGTGGGTTTCGTGCGCGATCTGCCGCATGAACTGGTGGCGGCCTTCAAGAGCACCTTGACCGAGGCCCGCGAGGCCGACTTGCTGCTGCACGTGATCGATGCCAGCGATCCGATGATGGCCGAGCGCATCGCGCAGGTCGAAGCCGTGTTGACCGACATCGGCGCCGGCGACATTCCGCAGATCCAGGTGATGAACAAGATCGATCGCACCGGGGCCAAGCCGGCACTGGAACGCATGGATGGACGCATCCGAGCGCGGGTGTTCCTGTCTGCGCGCGATGGCCTGGGTCTGGACTTGCTGCGGGCTTCGCTGGAGGAGCAGTTCGGCGGTGTCCGCGTGCGACGACCGCTCAAGCTGCGCTATGCCGATGCCGGCCTGCGCGCGCGACTCATCGCCATGGGCGTGGTCAAGCGCGAGCGCGAACGGGTGGGCGAGGGCTGGACGCTCAGCGTGGAGATGCCCGAACGCCTGGCCGAGCAACTCGCTGCGCTGCCCGGTCATCAGGGCGAGCTCATCCGCACCCAACTGCTGGCCACGCCACGCCGCAAGGACTAAGCAGACTGTGGGCGCCGTCGGTGGCTCCCTACTCGGCTGTCACGAAGCCTGCGATAGTGTCGGGCGATGCCTTGGCGGGTGGCGGGCTTGTGCATGATCGATCCAGCCCCCATCTGCCATCTGTATTCGAGTCGCGGCCGGCGTGCGCTGTTTCCGGCCTGAGGCAACATCGCAGGCGGCCGAGCGGCCGCTGCGATGGGGCGAAACGCCCATCGACAATTCAAAACCCTTGCGCAACGGAGCGCGACATGGCTTGGAATGAACCTGGCGGCGGTCGCCGCAATCCCTGGGGTGACGGTGGCGGCGGCGGCAATCGGCAAGAGCCCCCTGACCTCGAAGAAATGTTGCGCCAGATGAAGCAGCGCTTCAACGCGCTGTTCGGCGGCGGCAAGGGCGGGCGGCGCAGCGAAGGCGAATCGCCGGCCGGTGGTCTGGGCTGGGTGATCCTCGGTGTGGTGGTGCTGTGGGCCTTGTTCGACTCGGTCCACATCATCGACCAGCGCGAACGCGGTGTGGTGCTGCGCTTTGGCGAGGTGGACCGCATCCTCGAACCCGGTCCGCGCCTGACCCTGCCGCGCCCGATCGAAGAAGTGCGCCGGCTCGATGTGACCCAGGTGCGCTCGATCTCCGCAGAAGCGGCAATGCTGACCCGCGACGAGAATCTGGTGAGCATCGATTTCGCCGTGCAGTACACGGTCAGCGATGCCTCGGCCTTCCTGTTCAACGTGCGCGATCCCGAAGTGACGCTCTCGCATGTGGCGGAGTCGGCGGTGCGCCAGGTGATCGGCAGCCGCACCCTGGACGATGTGCAGATCGGCAACCGCCTGGAGTTCACCAGCGAAGCGCGCGAGATCACCCAGAAGCTGCTCGACAGCTACGAGGCCGGCATCGCGGTCAGCCTGGTCAACTTCCAGGAAGTGGTGGTGCCGGAGCAGGTCAAGGATGCCTTCGACGACGCGATCAAGGCGCGCGAAGACCAGCAGCGCATCATCAACGAAGCGCGTGCCTATGCCAGCAAGGTCGAGCCCGAGGCCAAGGGCCGCGCTGCGCGCATCCAGCAGGAAGCCGAGGCCTATCGCGAGTCCGTGGTGGCGCGCGCCGAGGGTGATGCGCAGCGCTTTGCCCTCTTGGTCCAGGAGTATCGCCGCGCGCCGGAAGTCACGCGCAAGCGCCTGTACCTTGAAACCATGCAGGACGTGCTGTCGCGCACGCCCAAGGTCCTGATCGACAAGGATCAGGGCAACAACATGTTGTATCTGCCCTTGGACAAGCTGGTGCCCGGTGCCGCGGTGCCGCCGCCAGTGTCCGATCGCAATGCTCAGATGAGTGCCGGGGAGGGTCGTTGATCATGTTTCGTCAATTGCTGATTCCGATCATCCTGGTGGGCCTGCTGTTGCTCAGCGGCAGCCTGTTCACGGTGCGCGAGGACCAGATGGCGGTGCTGTTCCGCCTCGGTGAAATCCAGCGCTCCGACTACGGCCCGGGCCTGCACTTCAAGGCGCCGCTGGTCAACAACGTGATCAAGTTCGACGCGCGCATCCTGTCGCTTGACACGCAGCCCGAGCGCTTCCTGACCAGCGAGAAGAAAGACGTGCTGGTCGACTCGGTGGTGAAGTGGCGCATCCGCGATGTGCGCGCCTACTACACCTCCACGCGCGGTGATGAGTTGCGCGCGCAGCAGGCGCTGGGGCAGATCATCAAGGACCGCATGCGCGACGAGTTCAACAAGCGCACCCTGCAGCAAGTCGTGGCTGACCAGCGCGACGAGATGATGGCCAATCTGACCAAGTCGGTGACCGACGCTGCGGCCAAGCTGGGCGTGGAAGTGGTCGACGTGCGCATCAAGCGCATCGACTTGCCGGAGCAGGTGCTGGAGTCGGTGTTCTCGCGCATGCGCTCGGAACGCACCCAGGTGGCGAACAAGCTGCGCTCGGAAGGTGGTGAGGCCGGCGAGCGCCTGCGCGCCGAAGTGGATCGCCGCGTGCAGGTCATGCTGGCCGAGGCCGAGCGAGATGCGCAGCGTCTGCGTGGTGAAGGCGACGCGCGCGCCGCGCAGATCTATGCCGAAGCCTACGGCAGTGATCCGGAGTTCTACGCCTTCCATCGCAGCCTGGAGGCCTATCGCAGCAGCTTCAAGCAGCAAGGCAATGTGATGGTGCTGGATCCGAACTCGGAGTTCTTCGAGTACTTCGGCAAAGACAGCCGGTGAAACGCGAGCCGGCCGGCGCCGTGTTGCAAGGCGGCGCCGGCCATCGTCGCCGCCGCAAGCCTAGACCATGAGCGATCTGTTCGCCGCACTGGCCCTGCTTCTGGTGCTGGAAGGGATCCTGCCTTTCCTCGCGCCAGCACGTTGGCGCGAGATGATCATGCAAATCGGCCAGTTGTCCGATCAGCAGCTGCGCTGGGTCGGGCTGTGCAGCATGGCCCTCGGCCTCATCCTGCTTACGATCGTACGCGCGGCGTCTGCGGACTGAGCGCAGCGCCGGCCTCGGCGAAGGCCACGCGCCGTGTCACGCCGCAGGTCAACTCATAGCCGATCGTGCCCGCCGCTGCCGCGATGTGTTCCACCGGCAGTGTCGGGCCCCAGGCGATCACCTCGCTGCCCACTTCCGCTTCCGGCACCTGGCGCAGATCGATCGCGACCAGATCCATCGACACCCGACCCACGGTGCTGGCGCGCCGCCCGGCGACCAGGATCGGCGTGCCGCTGGGCAGGGCGCGCGGGTAGCCATCGCCATAGCCGATCGCGGCAATGCCCACTCGCATGGCCTCCGGGCAGCGATAGCTGCCGCCATAGCCGATGCGATCGCCGGCGGCGAGTTCGTTGATCGCGATCAGCCGGGTGCCGAGGCTCATTGCCGGTTCCAGACCCAGCTCGGCGCCGCTGCGATCGCTGAAGGTGGACATGCCATACAGCCAGCCGCCCGGGCGCACCCAGTCGGCATGGGTGGCAGGGAAGCGCTGCAAGGCCGCGGAATTCGCCAGCGAACGCGGCCCGGGCAGCCCTTCGGTGAAGGCCGCAAAGCGTTCGCATTGCGCCAGCGTGTCGCCGGCATCCGGCTCGTCGGCCGAGGCGAAATGCGTCATCAACACGATGTCGGGATCGATCCACGGCAAGGCGCGCAGGCGCTCGTAGCTGCGGCGCGCCTCGGCGGGCTGGAAACCCAGCCGGTTCATGCCGGTATTGAACTTGAGCCACACCCGCATCGGCTTGGCCTTGCGATCGGCCTCCAGCAGGCGCAGCTGGCTTTCGTGGTGGATCACCGGGTCCACCTGCAGCGCTCGCAGGTCAAGCAGATCCTTGGCTTCGTCGAAGCCGGACAACAAGACCACTCTCTGGCGCAGTCCCAGGCGGCGGATCCGCTCGGCGTCGGTCAAGGTGGCCACACCGAAGCCATCGGCCGCGCGCAGCGCCAGCGCCACGCGCTCCAGCCCATGGCCGTAGCCATCGGCCTTGACCACTGCCAGGACACGCGACTGCGGCGCCGCCTGGCGCGCACGCTCCAGATTGCGGGCCAAGGCAGCAAGATCGATGGTGGCGGTGGTGGCGCGCATGAATCGGAAGGCGGCTGCAAAGACGCGGATGATGGCGAATTCTGGCTGAAGTCTGCGCTCGGTCCGTGAGGCAAGGCCGGGCGAGTTCGGGGCAATCCTGGGGATCTTGCCTGCGTATATTGAGGCGTCTGTTGCCACTGCCGCCTGCCGCCATGGACTCATTGACGCTGCTTCGCCCCGACGACTGGCATCTGCACCTGCGCGATGGTGCCGCACTGGCGGCGGTCCTGCCGCACACCGCCCGCCAGTTTGCGCGCGCCATCGTCATGCCCAATCTCAAGCCGCCGGTGACCACCACTGCGGCGGCGCGGGCCTATCGCGACAGGATCCTCGCCGCGCTGCCGGCGGGCATGCAATTCGAGCCGCTGATGACCTTGTACCTGACCGACCGCACCAGCCCGGCGGAAGTGCGTGAGGCCAAGGCCAGTGGCTTCGTGCATGCGGTCAAGCTGTACCCGGCCGGCGCCACCACCAACAGTGACTCCGGCGTGACCGATCTGCGCCACTGCTGGCCAGCGCTGGAAGCGATGCAGGATTGCGGCATGGTGCTGTGCATCCATGGCGAGGTGGTGGACCATCGCGTCGATGTCTTCGATCGCGAGAAGGTCTTCATCGAGCAGCAGTTGATCCCCTTGCGCCGCCAGTTCCCGCAGCTGCGTGTGGTCTTCGAGCACATCACCACCAAGGACGCGGCCGATTACGTGCGCGAGGCCGCGGGCGACATCGCGGCCACGATCACCGCGCACCACCTGCTGTACAACCGCAACGCGATCTTTCAGGGCGGCGTGCGACCGCACTACTACTGCCTGCCGGTGCTCAAGCGCGAGCTGCATCGCGAGGCCTTGCTGGCAGCCGCCACCAGCGGCAATCCGCGCTTTTTCCTCGGCACCGACTCGGCGCCGCATGCCAAGGGTGCCAAGGAAGCGGCCTGTGGCTGCGCCGGCTGCTACACCGCGCTGCATGCCCTGGAGCTGTACGCGCAGGCTTTCGAAAGCGTGGGCGCGCTGGGGCGGCTGGAAGGCTTTGCCAGCTTGTATGGACCGGACTTCTATCGGCTGCCGCGCAACCAATCACACATCACCCTGCGTCGCGAGCACTGGTCGATACCGGCGGAGCTGGCCTATGGCGAGGAAACGCTGGTACCACTTGCGGCTGGCGAGAGCCTGTCCTGGCGGCTGGCCGCTGATTGAAACCCCACGCTGCCGCCGGCCCGCGAGGGCCGGCTGACAGCCAGCGGCTTCAACCCTTGCCGGCACCCGCCTGGGCGGGGCGCAGTGCGATCCACTGCGCCAGATTGCGTTCGGCCTGCGGATCCAGGCCGGGCTCGAAGTCGGCATAGGACCAGTCGTTGGCGGCCTCAGTGCGCGTGGCCAGCAGGCGCACGGCGCGCAAGCCCAGTTCCTGCTCGTGAGGTCCGGTGCCGCCGGCAATGAACAGCACCGCGCCCTGGCGCAAGGCCTTCAGCGCGAACTGGCCGCGCACATCACCCACAGTGAGTTCATCGGGCGCCAGACCCCAGGTCGCCACTGCCGTTTCCGGCTGCCAGGTGGGCGCGTACAGGCCTTCACCCAGTTGCGGGCCAGCTTCGGCCTCGCTGATGCCACGAACCGAAGCCTCGAAGGACTGCCCATCGTTGGCGGCGTTGAGATGGCCGCCGGGGATGTGGCGGATCACCACCCACCACGCGCTCTCCTTGCTGAGGTCGACCTGCTCGTGCACCGCCCAGCCGATCACCTCCTCATCCAGCGGCATGTCGCGCAATTCGCTCAGCGCTGCCAGTTGATTGGCAGCGACGAAGCGAAAACTCTGCGGCAACACCAGTTGCGCCTGGCTGCGCCCGAGGACCACCGCACCGCGCTGAAACTCGACCTCGGCCGCCGCCTGCATCTGCTTGCGCCGCTCGGCCGCGGCCAATCCCAAGGGTGGGCCTTCCGGCTCGGGCGCCGAGGCGATGCTTGCTTCGGCCCCCGCGACCTCGCCTTGAGATGACGACTCTGGCTCGGCCTGCATACCCATACGGCGTCGCGCTTGCGGACCGAAATCGATCTCTACCGAGGCGCCGGGCGGGCCATTCGGGTCGCTCTCGAAGACCACATGCTGGTCGAGCAGGGCTTGCATCTGCTGATCTTCGATCTGCGCCGCCAGTGCAGGATCTTCGCGCCGGATCTCCTCGATCTGCTCAGGCGTCCAGGCCAGCGCCGGATCGCTCAGCGACTCCTGCAAGAAGGTCTCGGCCGATCGATAGGCCATGAAGGCGCACAACACGGCCAGCCCGAAGGGAATTTTGATGTCGTTGTCGGTGCCCCAGTTCTTGAGCAGGGAGACAATCGCCAGCGGGAAGAAAAAGAAGATGCCGACCGCCAGCAAGGGGCTGTCCTGCCAGGTCTTGAGCACGATCCAAAGTCCGCAGACCCCGCCCACCATCCACCACAGCAGCGCGTCCATCGGCCTTACTCCAGTTCAGCGCGGCGAATCTGCTCGCGCTTGAGTTCGAGTTCCACGTCGCCGCCATACATCCGGGCGGCGAGCAGGATCCTGGGGCCCTCGACACGCTTGAGCACGCCACGATGGTGGCGCCCGCTGTCCAGATGCAACACCACATTGCGACCGACGAAGCGGCCCAGATCCGACACGGCAATCACGTCACGCTGGACCTCAGCGCTGGCCGCAGCCGGACCGATGCGCGTGACGCTGACCGGTGCCGGGTTCTCCCCCTGCCGCAAACGGCGGGCCGGGTGTGTCTGCATGTGCGCATTGATCCAGGCCTCGTCCTCCGCCGGCGCTTCCTGCGCCAGGCCGGGACTGGACCATGGCCACACGGCCAAGGCCAGCAACAACAGATATCGAGTCATCAAGGTCTTCATCCTGATCGAAAGACACACCAGCACTACCGCGTAAACGCGCAGGCTCAGGCACCACAGGCTGGGCGATGCCGGTTAGGGCCGGTACAGGGTGACACAAGCTAAGGCGCTGTCTTCACGCCGGCAAGACAAACTCGTCGCAGTCTGCGGGCTGCAGCAGGAATTCGCTCATGTTTTGGGGCGGCGCCGAGCTTTGCTGGCAGCGAATGCGAACTCGGCGGCGTGGGCCAGGGCCGCAGCCACCCAGGCCGTATCGGCCAGCGCGAGTTCGATCTTGGTGTATCCCGCGCGGCCCCAGGCGCCTGCCGCCGCTTCACAGCCGGCGTGATCGGCGTTGAGCAACTCGTGCTGGCGCGCTGGGCTCAGCCGGACCACGCCGATGCATTCGCTGCGATCCAGCGTGGCAAAGATCCGCCCCGCGAGGCGGAAATCGGCATGGCCATGGTGTTGACCTTCACTGCTGCCTGGCTGGGCCAGCGCCAGGCTGCGAAACTCACTTGCCAGCATGCTGCCCCCGTGTGCCGTCTGACGGCCTTGTACACTGCGCCGCGTCCCAGACCACTGCCGCAAACCGCCAAGACATGAACCAGCTGGAACAACTCAAGCGCCACACCGTGGTCGTCGCCGATACCGGCAACTTCAAGCAGATCGCCAGTTTCGCACCTCGCGATGCGACCACCAATCCGTCCCTGATCCTCAAGGCCGTGCAGCAAACCGATTACGCCCCGCTGCTGGCGGAAGTCGTGGCGCAATACCGCCAGTTGCCGATGGACGCCCTGGTCGATCGCGTGCTGGTGCGCTTCGGGCAAGAAATCCTCGCCCTGATCGAAGGCCGGGTCAGTACAGAAGTGGATGCACGCCTGAGCTTCGATCGGCGCGCCACGCTGGAGCGCGCGCGTCGCCTGATTGCCTGGTACGAAGTCGCTGGCGTGCCGCGCGAGCGGGTGCTGATCAAGATCGCCTCCACCTGGGAGGGCATTGCCGCCGCCGCCGAACTGGAGCGCGAGGGCATTCACTGCAACCTGACCTTGCTGTTCGGCTTCGCCCAGGCCGTGGCCTGCGCCGATGCACGGGTGACGCTGATCTCGCCCTTCGTCGGTCGCATCTATGACTGGTACAAGCGACAGGCCGGGGCGGCCTGGGATGAGGCGGCGCATGCCGGTGTGGCCGATCCCGGTGTGCAATCGGTGACGCGGATCTGGCGCTACTACAAGCGGCACGGCATCGCCACCGAAGTGATGGGCGCCAGCTTCCGCAATCTGGGTCAGATCCAGGCGCTGGCCGGTTGTGATCTCTTGACCATCAGTCCGGACTTGCTGGCCGGCCTGGCGAGCGGCACGGCCGAGTTGCCACGGGTGCTGGACCCGTCCGCGGTCCAGGCGCTGGACATCGCCCGAGTCGAACACGACGAAGCGGCATTCCGCTATGCCCTCAACGAGGACGCCATGGCCACCGAAAAGCTGGCCGAAGGCATTCGCCTGTTCGCGGCCGATGCGATCAAGCTGGAACAACTCATCGCCGCGGCCCAAACTGCCGCTGCGACCTGAGCGATGGTGGGCCTCGCGCGCAGCGTCGGTGCGATGGCTGTCGCCGTGCCGTTTTCGATCTGATCCGTTATCGTGCCCAAAACCCACCAGAAGGCGAGTGACCATGGCTGAGAATCCGTATCAGGCTCCTGCAGCCAGCGTCACTGATTATCAACAGGCTGCTTTCGCCGAAGACCTGCTGGCTGAACCCAATCGTGAAGCGGCCGGCGAGGCCGTGACCTGGCTGCGCGAGGCCTGGGAAGGCTTCAAGGCGCAGCCCTTGCCCTGGGTGCTGTTCTTTGTGGCGTTCATGGTGCTTTTCCTGGTTTTGCTGGCTTTGCCCATCGTCGGCGGTTTGCTGCAGATGGTGCTGCTGGTCTTTGTCTTTGCGATGGTGGCGGTGATGGCCGAGCAACAGCGCACGCAGTCCCGCATCGATGCGGCTGCCGCCCTGAGTGAATTGGGCCGTCAAGGCGGCCCCTTGTTCATTGCCGGCTTGATCGCCGTCGGTGCGACGCTGGCCATCGGCATGCTGGTGGGCGTTGCGGCAGCGGTGCTGATCGGTGCAGCCGGACTGGGCGTTGGATCCGAATTTGCCATCGGGGCCGGGGCGCTGGTCTTCCTGCTTGTTCTCGCCTTGATGGTGCCGCTGTACATGGCGATCTGGTTCGCGCCGACCTTGATCGCGTTGCACGGCGTGGCGCCGGTGGAGGCCTTCAAACGCAGCTTCGCAGCCTGTTTGCACAACATCGTGCCCTTCCTGCTCTACGGCGTACTGGTCTTCGTGCTGGCCATCCTGGCCACGTTGCCCGCGGGACTGGGCTGGTTCCTGCTGGGGCCGGTGTTGCTGCTCGCCCAGTACACCTCCTACCGCGCCATCTTCTTCGCCCGCTGAGTGGACGATGGACGAACACAATCCCTACCGAGCGCCGGACTCGGCCGTCGCTGACCCGCAAGCTGCACCGCAGAACGTGCGCTTCGCGCGTGAGCCGCGCTCGATGTCGGCAGCGCGCGGCCTGGAGTGGCTGCGCGAAGCCTGGCAGCTGTTCAAGGCGCAGCCCCTGAAGTTTCTTGCCATCATGCTGCTGATGCTGGGCGTGAGTTTGGCCCTGGCGCAGATTCCGTATGTCGGTGGTGTGCTGCAAAACCTGGCCTGGCCGGTGGCGGCGGCCGTGGTGGTGCTGGTCTGCGAAAGCGTCCGCCGTCGCGATGAAGACGCGCCCATACAGGCTCCGCTGCAGGCCGCGCTCACGTCGCTCTTGCTGCTGGCCGCCATCAGTGCCTTGATCGGCCTGGGATTGTCCGTGATGGTGGCCCTGCCGATTTTGGGTGCCGAGACCTGGATACAGCTCTACAGCGGCAATGTTCCACAGGCTTGGGAGCCCCCACCCAAGTTCTGGACCGCCATGGGGCTGATCTGGTTGTGCTCGATTCCCTTGCTCTTTGCGAGCTGGTTCGCGCCCGCCTTGATCGTGCTGCACAAGGTCAGTCCCTTCAATGCCATGGCGCTGAGCCTTTGGGCCTGCTTGCGCAATCTGCCCGCCATCATCATCTATGGAC
>ERZ1066138.263-NODE-263-length-17837-cov-9.041221_pt1 | contig 17837 bp, 17 predicted proteins | sample MGYA00382785_ERZ1066138 | MGnify/ENA primary metagenome ERZ1066138 (study PRJEB33369, sample SAMEA5778368) | biofilm metagenome | biome: Industrial cooling water; feature: Water cooling tower basin; material: Biofilm | place: United Arab Emirates | collected... | reverse complement strand
CGGGAGGTCCCGCAGGGTCGCCAGGCACGCCGCGCAGGCGGGGTCCCCGGGCAGCCCGCAGCCCGCGCACGCCGGTGGGATGAGGACGTCGAGCGCCGCCAGGAGGCCCATGCCCTCACGCTAGGCCGCGGGCCGTGCCGGGCGGCGCGCGGACCGCGCCGACTTCACCCCCGGGCGCGCACGGCCGAGGTCACCGGTCGAGCGGTTCAGGCGCCGGGATGCACCACGCGGAGGCCGACCCCGGTCGCGGCGTCTGCGAGCCGGCGGTCGTAGCAGCAGAACGGCAGCTCGCCTCCCATCTCCAGGGCGGTCGCGAGGTGAATCGCGTCGAGGGTGCGCAGCTCGGCGGGGCCGAGGACGCGAGCGCGCGCGGCGACCGCCGGCGTGACCGAGATCACCGTCAGCCCGGCCGCGACCAGCTCCGCCGCCCGCACGCCGGGCTCACCGAGGGAGCGACGGGCGGCCCGCGCGAGCTCGATCACGCCGACGATGCTCGTCACCAGCCGGTCGAGCCGGGCGATGCTCGCAGCAAGAGCCGCCGTCTCGGCCTCTCGTAGCACCAGCTTGGCCAGCGCCGACGCGTCGACGTAGGCTGAGGCCCTCAGATTCGGTCCTCGCGCATCTCCTGGAGCGCGGCGCTCAGTGCGTCCGAGTCGCCGTCGTTGTCGAGCGGCGCGGGGAGGTCCGCGAGCGGGCGCGACGGCGCCCATGCCTGCCCATCGGCGATCATCCGCTCGATCGGGTCGAGATCGGCGCCGAGCGGCACCAGCTCGGCGACGGGCACGTTGCGCTCGGTCACCGTGAGGCGCTCGCCGGCCTTCACCCGCCGCAGGTACACGCTGAGATTCTGCCGCAGCTCTCGCACACCGACCGTACCGGACATGCGGAGACGGTAGCACCAATGTGCGTCATCGCCGGTGACGCGGGCTGCTCACCCTTCGCGCAGCGCCGCCGCCAGGGTCCGCTCGTAGGGCGGGCGGTGGACTCCCGCCTCGGTGACGATCGCCGACACCAGCCGGGCCGGGGTCCGGTCGAAGGCGGGGTTCGCCACCGGGGCGGCCGGCGGCGCGGCGGGGCGGCCGAAGAGCGCGACGCCGCGGACCTCGTCGGCGGCCCGCTCCTCGATCGGCACGTCGGCGCCGGTGGGGGTGCCCGGATCGACCGTGGTGGTCGGCGCGGCGACGATGAACGGGATCCCGTGCTCGCGGGCCAGCACCGCAAGGGCGTAGGTGCCGACCTTGTTGACCACGTCGCCGTTGGCGGCGATGCGGTCGGCGCCGACGGCCACGTGGGTCACGGCGCCCGCGGCCATCATCGTCCCGGACATCGCGTCGGCGATCAGCGTGTAGGGGATGGCGTCGCGCTCCAGCTCCCAGGCGGTGAGGCGCGCGCCCTGCAGCAGCGGCCGCGTCTCGCACACCAGCGCCCGCGCCGACGGGTCGGCGGCGTGCGCGGCCCGCACCACCCCCAGGGCGGTGCCGTAGCCGCCGGTGGCGAGGGCGCCGGTGTTGCAGTGGGTGAGGATCCGCGCCCCGCGGCCGATCAGGGCCATGGCGTGCCGGCCGATCGCCTCGCAGCGGCGCACCTCGGCCGCGTGAAGCTCGCGCGCGGCGGCGGCCAGGTCGGCCGCCAGCGCACCGGGCGGGCCCGGGTGCGCCGCGGCCAACCGCGCCTGGGCGTCGACCGCCGCCGGGAGGTTGACCGCGGTGGGCCGCGCGGAGCGCAGCGCAGCGGCCGCCCGGGCGACCTCCTCGCGCTGCGCCTCGAGCCCCGCGCCCGCGGCGCCCGCCGCGGCGAGCGCCACCCCCATCGCCCCGGCCACTCCGATCGCCGGGGCGCCGCGGATGGCCAGGCGGCGGATGGCCTCGGCCACCTCCTCCCAGCGCTCGCACCGCAGCGTCGCCTCCTCGGCGGGCAGCCGGGTCTGGTCGAGCATCTCCACCGCTCCGTCCACGAGCCGGATGACCCGCTCCGGCGCAAGGCCCGCAGGGGCCGTCACGTGCCCTGGTCCCACGAGTCCAGGTAGCGGCGCTGCTCGTCGGTGAGCGCGTCGATCTCCACGCCCAGGCTCGCGAGCTTGAGCGCGGCGATCTCCTCGTCGATGCGCCGGGGCACCGGGTGGACGCCCGGCTCCAGGCCGGGGCCCTCGGCGGCGATGAACTCGGCCGCCAGCGCCTGGTTGGCGAAGCTCATGTCCATGACGGAGGCCGGGTGCCCCTCGGCGGCGGCGAGGTTGAGCAGGCGCCCCTCGGCCAGCAGGTGGATGCGCCGCCCGTCCGGCAGCACGTACTCGCGCACGGACGGCCGCACCTCGCGCTCCTCCACGGCAAGATCGGACAGGCCCGCCACGTCGATCTCCACGTTGAAGTGCCCCGCGTTGGCGAGGATCGCGCCGTCTCGCATCGCCCGGATGTGCTCGACCCGGATCACGTTCACGTCGCCGGTGGCGGTGATGAAGACGTCGCCGATCTCGGCGGCCCGGGCGGCGGGCATCACCTCGAACCCGTCCATCACCGCCTCGAGCGCCCGCAGCGGGTCGACCTCCAGGACGGTGACCTGGGCGCCCATCCCGCGCATGCGGGTGGCGATGCCGCGCCCGCACCAGCCGTAGCCGGCCACCACCACCCGGCTGCCCGCGAGCAGCACGTTGGTCGCGCGCATCAGGGCGTCGACCGTCGACTGGCCGGTGCCGTGGCGGTTGTCGAAGAGGTGCTTGGTGTCGGCGTCGTTGACCGCGACGACCGGGAACGCCAGGCCGCCGGCGGCCTCGAGCGCCCGCAGGCGGATGACGCCGGTCGTGGTCTCCTCGGTGCCGCCGACGACGCCGGGGAGCATCTCGCGGCGCTCGGAGTGCAGCACGCCGACCAGGTCGGCGCCGTCGTCCATGGTGATGTGCGGGGCGCGGTCGATGACGGCCCCGAGGTGGGCGTAGTAGGTCGCCTCCGGCTCGCCCCGCCGCGCGAACACGGCCACGCCGAAGTCCTCGATCAGGGCCGCGGCGACGTCGTCCTGGGTGGAGAGCGGGTTCGAGGCGGCGAGCGTCACCTCGGCCCCGCCCTCGCGGAGGGTGCGGGCGAGGTTCGCCGTCTCGGTGGTGACGTGCAGGCAGGCCGCCACGCGCAGGCCCGCGAGCGGCCGCTCGGCGGCGAACCGGGCGCGGATGCTGCGGAGCACCGGCATGTCCCGGTCGGCCCACTCGATGCGCCGCCGCCCCTGCGGGGCGAGGGCGCGGTCGGCGACGTCGTGCTCCATGCCGGTCCCGTCAGCCCCCCGCGGTGCGCCCGTAGCCGGCCGTGGCCAGGCGCTCCTTGAGCCGCTCGATGATCTCCACCGGGCCGGGGTCGACCCCGCGCAGCAGGCCGAGGTAGAGCGAGGCGTAGTCGCCCAGCATCACCAGGTCGAGCATGCGCGCGAGCGCCCCCTGGCCGTCGGCGGTGATCGAGTAGACCGCGTCGACGTGGCCCTCCACCAGCTCCCGGGTGAGGTCGAAGCGGCGCTGCACCTGGCGGTGGTTGCGCGGGTCGCGCAGCATCACCAGGCGCGCCAGCTTGCGCAGGTCGGCGGGCATCCCCGGGAAGCCCACGAGCTCGTTGTGGTCGAGCTCGGGGAGGGCCGAGGCGAACGCGGGGAGCTTGGCGTTCTCGTTCACCTGGCGCGCCCAGCGGGCCGCGACCGGCGCCGTCAGCTCCGCCCCCCAGACGAGCGGCACGCCCCCGAGCAGCGCGCGGGCGAGCTGCTTGGCCGGGTTCTGCGGCTCGGGCACGCCGGGCCCGAGGCCGGCGACCGCGGCCTCCACCGCCCCGCGAGCCTCGTCCAGCTCGCCGCCGAGCGGCGGCACCGCGCCCATCCGCTCCAGCAGCACGGCCATGGGCACCAGCATCCGCAGCAGGGCGGCGCGCGGCTGCAGGCCCGGCGGGAGCCGGATCACCGGCACGCCCTCGGCCGCGTAGAAGGAGGCGAGCTTGCCGCCGCTGGAGATCGCGACGCACAGCGCGTTGCGCTCCAGCGCCTGCATGGCGCAGGTGAGGGTCTCCTCGGTCTCGCCGGAGTAGCTCGAGAGGATCACGAACGTGTCCTCGCCGATCCAGCCCGGCAGGAAGTAGTCGCGGACGACGGTCATCGGCTTGCGCATCCGCTCCCGGTAGGCGCCCAGCAGGAGGTCGCCGGCGATGCCCGAGCCGCCCATGCCGCAGATGGCCACGTCGCGGGCCGCCTCGGCGGGGAAGACGAGCTCCAGGGCCTCGCCGGCTGCGCGGGCCTCGTCGAAGGCCGCGACCGAGTCCCCCATCCCCCGGATCAGCCCCAGGCTGTCCGCCGCCAAGGAGTTCTCGCCGTCCAGTCCGTACATCCGCGCCTCCCGATCGACCGCCCGGAGGCTACTTCCTCGCCGTCCGCCGCGTCCGGGCTCAGGCTTGGAGGGGAAGCTCCAGCCCGGAGGCGCGCGCCGCCTCCGCCTGCCGGGCGTCGCACGTGAGGAAGGCGAGCCCCGCATCTCCGGCGACGCGCGCCCCGTCGACGAGGGCGACCGCGATGTGGAGGGCGTCAAGGGCGCGCAGGGGGTGGCGGTCGCACAGGTCCCGGGCCCGCCCGAGCACGCCCTCGGTGGAGAGGCCGAGGACGACGAGCGGGCCGTCGGGCGCCATGTCGGCCGCGACCTGGTCGAGCAGGGGCTCCGGATCCGCGATCCTCCCGGCGCGGGCGGCGGCCCGCACGGCCGCCGTCATCTCGACGTCGGCGAGGACCGAGGTGAGAACCGTCCAGCGCTCGTGGAAGAGCGCTCGCCGCACGCGCTCGTGCGCGGGCTCGTCGGGCATGTACGCGCGGACGATCGCGCTGGTGTCGGCGTAGGCGACCACCCGACGGTCAGCCGCCGCGCGTCCAGTCGAGCGCGCGCGCGAGCGCATCGCCGGAGCCCCTGAGCGATTCCACCACGTCCGCCCGCGTGTCCGGCGAGGCGCTCACGGGGCGGCGGGTGGGCGCGCCCGCCAGACCGAGCGCCTCGACCCTCGCGCGCACGCCGGCGCGGGGCTCCTCGGTGTCCGCAAGCTCGCGCTCGAGCGCGCGCACCACCAGCTGGTTCAGCGTGATGCCGGTGGCCGCCGCGCGCCGCTTCGCGCGGGCGTGGAGCTCGTCCTCGACCCTGGCGATCAGCTGCCGCATGCGCCAGATGCTATCAGTAGCTGATAGCGCCCGCTGCGCGCGGGCGGTGTCTACCCCGGGCGGGCGATGTAGTAGTCGTTGAAGGCGTCGTGCGGCGCCTCGACGATCCGCACGTCGCGGAAGCCCGCCTCGTTCAGCATGCGGGTGGCGGTCTGGCGGCCCCACATCGTGCCGAGCCCCATGCCGCCGTCGGCCAGGGAGACGGTCATGCAGTGCATGGTCGAGGCGGTGTAGAGGAACGGGGCGAAGGGGTGGTCCATGTTGTCGGCCAGGTCGCTCGAGGCCCGGATGTCGACCATCAGGAACACGCCGTCCGGCCGCAGGGCCCGCGCGACGCAGGCCAGCACCTCGGCCGGCCGGGCCTGGTCGTGGATGGCGTCGAAGGCGGTGACCAGATCGAACGCGTTCCGCTCCTCCATCCCCGCCACGTCGCGCACCTCGAACCGGACGTTCGCAAGGCCGCGGGCCTCGGCCTCGCGCCGGGAGGAGGCGATCGCCTCCTCCGAGAAGTCGTAGCCCGTGAAGCGGCTCGCGGGGAACGCCTTCGCCATCAGGCAGACCGCGTGGCCGCTGCCGCAGCCCACGTCGCAGACGTCGATGCCGGCGGCCAGCCGGTCGGGCAGGCCGGGGACCAGCGGCAGGACGTGCTCCACGAGGCCGGCGTCGTGCACCGAGGCGCTGTCCTCGGCCATCAGCCGGTGGAACTCGCCGAAGGCGGAGTACGGCACGCCGCCGCCGGCGTGGAAGCACGCCGCCACCAGCGGCTCGACCGCGCCCAGCAGGCCGACGTACTGGGCCTGGATCCCGAGGTTCTCCGGGCCGGCGGCGCGGGTGAGGCTGGCGGCGTGCTCGGGCGGCAGCCGGAAGGTGCCCGCGGCCGGGTCGTGCTCCACGATGCGGGCGACGGTCATCTGCGCCAGCCACTCGCGCACGTAGCGCTGGTCGAGGCCCGCCGCGGCCGCCACCTCCGCGCCGGTGGACGGCGGCAGGCCCGCCATCGCGTCGAACAGGCCGACGCGGTGGCCGATGCTGGTCATGAGCGCGGTGGCGGCGTCGTTCAGCACCCCCACCATGCGCTCGGCGAAGGCCTCCGCGCGGGCGGAGTCGAACTCCGCCGGCCGGGCCGCGCTCGCCTGGGTCATGTCCCGCCTCCTGGGGTGGACGCCCGTGGCCGAGCCTACCCCGGCCGCCTTCCGCGGCGCATCCCCCGTCCGGCTCAGGAGGGCGCCGGGCCTCCCGCGGACACCCGCCCCCCCGGCCCCACGATCGCGCCGGGGGCCACGCGGGCCCGGTCGCCCAGCACCGCGCCCGGCTCCACGCGCGCGCCCTCGCCCACCACGGCCTCGGCGCCCAGGATGGCGTCGCGCACGCGGGCGCCGGGGCCGACCCGGGCGCCCGGCCCCAGGACGCTTCCCTCCACCCGCGCCCCGGCCTCGACGCACGCGCCGGGCCCGAGCGCCGTGGCGGCGTCCACCTCCGCCCCGTCCGCGACCGCGGCGCCCGGGCCGAGGTAGGGCCCGCCGGAGGGGGCGCAGGTGCGCACCCGGCCCGCCAGGACGTCGCGGACCGCGCCGAGATAGGACTCGGGGGTGCCGATGTCGCGCCAGTAGGCGTCGCTTGGGAACCCGAAGAGCCGGCCGTCAGCCGCCAGGACCGGGAAGATCTCCCGCTCGATCGAGCACTCGCGGCCCGCAGGGATCATCCCGAGGACCGCCGGCTCCAGCAGATAGGTGCCGGCGTTGATGCGGAACGGCTCGCCGGGCCGGAGGTCCTCGGGGCGCGGCTTCTCGACGAACGCCTCGACCGACCGGTCGGGCCGCAGGCGCACGAGGCCGAACGCGCTGGGGTCGGCGACGGGGGTGAGCACGACGGTGGCGTCGCCGCCCGCCTCCCGGTGCGCCGCGGCCACCGCGCCGATGTCGAGGTCGGTGAGGATGTCGCCGTTCAGCACCAGCACCGGGCCCCGGTCGAGGAGGGGCCCGGCGTTCTTGATGGCGCCGGCGGTGCCGAGCGGCTCGGGGTCGACCACGTAGCGCAGCCGGACGCCCGCGGCCGCGCCGTCGCCGAAGTGGGCGCGCAGTGCGTCGGGCCGGTACCCGCACGAGAACACCACGTCGCGCACGCCGTGGCGGCGCAGCAGGTCGAGCTGGTGGGCCACGAAGGGCCGGTCCACGAGCGGGACCATGGGCTTCGGCCGGGTGTCGGTGAGGGGGCGCAGCCGCCGGCCCTCGCCGCCCACGAGCACGACGGCCTGCACGCGCCGCGCTAGGGCGGGCCCGGCGGGCCGTCCGGGATGCGGCCGATCCCCTCGAAGGCGAAGCCCGCGCGCACCATCGCCTCGGGGTCGAGCGCGTTGCGGCCGTCGATCAGCACCGGCGAGCGCATCGTGGGCCGCAGGGCCGCCCAGTCGAGCTCGACGATCGGGCGCCACTCGGTGACCAGCACGGCCGCGTCGGCGCCGGCGACCGCGTCCTCGGCGCTGGCGCACATCTCGACACCGTGGAGCCGGTCGGCGCCGTCGACGACGGGATCCCAGGCCCGCACCTCGGCGCCCTCCGCCAGCAGCCGCGCCGCCAGCACCAGCGACGACGCCTCCCGCATGTCGTCGGTCTCGGGCTTGAAGGCGAGCCCCAGCAGCGCCACCCGCCGCCCCTGGAGGTCGCCCAGGTGCTTCTTCAGCTTCCCGATCACCCGGCGCTTCTGCAGCTCGTTGACCTCGATCACCGAGGTGAGGAGCTGGAAGTGGTAGCCGGAGTTGCCGGCCAGCTGCTTGAGGGCGGCGACGTCCTTGGGGAAGCAGCTCCCGCCGAAGCCGATGCCGGCCCGCAGGAAGGACGGGCCGATGCGCCGGTCGAGGCCCATCCCGTGCGCGACGACCGCCACGTCGGCGCCGACCTCCTCGCACACGTTGGCGATCTCGTTGATGAAGCTGATCTTGGTGGCGAGGAAGGCGTTCGACGCGTACTTGACCATCTCGGCCGAGGGGACCGTCGTGCGCACGACGGGGGCGCCCAGGCCGCGGTAGAGCGACTCGACCCGGTCGCCGTGGGCGCGGTCGAAGTCGCCGATCACCACGCGGTCGGGGTGGAGGAAGTCCGCGATCGCGGCCCCCTCCTTGAGGAACTCCGGGTTCGAGCAGTAGCCCACGTGCCCGAGGCCGCGGGCGTCGAGCTCGGTGCGCACGCGCTCCCCGGTGCCAACCGGCACCGTGCTCTTCATCACGAGGACGTGGCGCGAGTCGGCGCCCACCCGCTGCAGCTCGTCGACGACGCTCATCACGCGCGAGAGGTCGGCGTCGCCGGAGTAGGTCGGCGGGGTGTCGACCGCGATGAACACCACGTCGGAGCGCTCCAGCAGCCGCTCCAGGGAGAGCGTGTAGGTGAGCCGCTCGCGGTGCTCCGCCATCAGCTCCGCGAGGCCCGGCTCGTAGATCGGGACCTGCCCGTCGTTCAGCGCCGCGACCTTCGCCGCGTCGATGTCCCGGAGCGTCACCTCGAAGCCCAGCGAGGCGAGGCAGACGCCGGTGACCAGCCCGACGTAGCCGGCCCCGATCACCCCAACCCGCTCCCGTGCCGCCTCCGGGGAGGCGGGCTCCTCGCTCATGGGGTGAAGCCCTCCGTCTCGACCTCGATCGGCGTGTCCGCCCGCCCCCGGGGCAGCTTCGCGCGGTTGAGCGGGCGCATGGACTTGGCGATCTCCTGGATCGTGTTCGCGCTCAGGTCGTTCGCGAGCGTGTTGGAGATCCAGAAGGTCATGTCGTCGACCTGGAACGCCAGCCGCTGCAGGTCCCGGCCGTCATAGTACGTGAGGTAGTCGCGGCCGCCGCTCGAGATCGTGCCGGTCTCGCCGCGGAGGATCGGGGGGTCCTTCATCTCGGTCATCATGATCCCCCAGTACTTCTGGTAGCCCGTCTCGAAGACGAGCTTCACCGCCCACGGCTTGCCGCGCGCGCCCTCGATCCGGTACGGACGCACGATCCGCAGGCGGGAGCCCTCGGCCACCTTGAGCGGCGCCATCACGCGCATGCCGGTGGCCTGGCGTACCCGGCGCATGACCTCGACCAGGCTCGTGGTGTCCACGGTCGCGGCGGGCGCGCGCGGCTGCGGCTTCGGCGGCGGCGACAGGCGCCCCGAGTAGTCGGTGCCCACCACCACGACCACCTCGTTGCCGCGGGCGTCGGCCTCGCTCAGGGGCGCGGCGGTCGCGGTCGCCCCCAGCCGCGCCGCGATCGCGCGGGCGGGCTGGCGGAAGTCGGGCGCGTAGTAGACGACGCTGCCGACGAAGTCGAACGCGTCGGCGTTCCCGCCCACCCGCGAGGCGTACCCCAGGTCGCGCAGCTGCTCGGCGAGGCGCTCGGCGGCCAGCATGCGGCCGTTGCCGTTCAGCACGGTCACGTCGACCGCCCCCGGGTCGACCGGCTTGTCGCGCTCCCCCTCGTCCTGCTCGAACTCGGGGTCCCGCCACTCGCCAACCTTGAGCGCGATCTCCTCGGGGCTCGCGATCTCCACCGACGCCTCCCCCACCAGGTCGCCGGTGCCCTGGATCGAGACCCGGGCGATGCGCTCGTCCGGGGCGGTGAGCGCCAGCTCCAGCAGCGACAGGAAGCGCCGGACGTCGTCGATGCTCGTCTCGACGTTGTCGGCGAAGATCCTCCGGAACGAGGTCACGCTGGTGAGGTTGCCCAGGCGGTTGGTCTGCCGCTTCAGCTCCGACAGGAACTGCTGCTGGCGGGCGATGCGGGCGTAGTCCGAGTCGGTGCGCCGGTAGCGGACGTAGGCCAGCGCGTCCGCGCCGTTCAGGCGCTGGTAGCCGGGCTGCAGGTCGATGTCGGCGAAGTTGGTGGCCGCGGTGCCGACGTTCTTGTTGAAGTAGCGACGGTCGACGTCGAGGAACACCCCGCCCACCTGGTCGACCAGCCGCTGGAAGCCGGCGAAGTCGACGATCACGTACTCGTTGACGTCCTCGCCGGTCAGCTCCTGGACCGTGTCGATGGTCTTGGCCGCGCCGTACTGGTAGGCGGCGTTGATCTTGTCCCGCCCGACCCCCGGGATCTGCACGTAGAGGTCGCGCGGGAAGGAGAGCATCGAGATGAACCCGCGCTTGCTGTCCATGCGGACGAGGATGAGCGTGTCGCTGCGGCCGGGGTCGCCGTCCTGGGGCCGGGTGTCGGAGCCGATCAGCAGCACGTTCACGGGCTCGCCGGGAAGCACCGGCCGGGTGGCCGCGCGCGCCGCCCTCGCCTCGGGCGTGTTCGGCGCCGCCTGCTCGAGGGTGTCGTCGAGGTAGATGTAGCCGCCGGCCAGGACGGCGACGAGGAGGCCCGCGAGCGACCACAGGGTCCAGCCGACGGCGGCCACCCACGCGCGGCGGCGGCGGGGCACGCGCCAGTAGCGGGCACGCTGGTGCGGAGGGCCCTCGGGCGGCCGCGGCGTCAGGGGGCGACCTCCGGCAGCGCCGCGCCCGCCCCGGCGCGGGCGACCGAGCGCGCGAACTCGGTCAGCGCGCGGCGGTAGCGCGGCAGGCTCTCGACCTCGACGTACTCCTCGGGCCCGTGGTGGCCGCCCCCGCGGGGGCCGTACTCCACCGCGGGCACGCCCACCTCCAGGAAGGCGACGGCGTCGGACGCCCCGTCCCGCCCGACCGATGCGGCCGACGGCTCCTCGGCCCCGGCCGCCCGGAGGAGCGCCTGGACCATGGGGTGGTCGGGGGGCACGTCGGCCGGCGGGCGCTCGAGCAGCGTCTCGATGCGCGCCCCGGGGTCGGCCTCGCGCACCTGGCGCAGCACCTCCTCGGGCCGCTGCCCGGGGAGGTAGCGGATGTCGATGTCCATCCGGCAGGCGTCGGGGACCTTGTTGACGGCGTCACCCCCGTGGATCCGCCCGAGGTTGATCGACGGCCGCTCGAAGAGCGGGGCCGACTCGGACGCGAACGGCAGTCGCTCGATGCGGCGGTAGAGGTCCACCGCCCGCAGGACGGCATTCTCCCCCAGCCAGGGCGTCGAGCCGTGCGCGGAGGTTCCGGGCACGTCGGCGCGCAGCATCAGCACGCCCTTCGCCTGCACCCCGACCTGGAGGTCGGTCGGCTCCCCGCACACCACGAAGTCGGCCCGGAAGCCGTCGCGCACCAGCATCTCGGTGCAGTTCGCCCCCGGCTCGGCCCGTTCCTCGTCGGGCACGACCACCAGGTCGAGGCGGGCGCCGCGGAGCGCGGGCGCCAGGTCGGCCACGGCGAGCATCATCGCCGCGAGCGCGGCCTTCATGTCGTACGCGCCCCGGCCGATGAGCCGGCCGCCGGCCAGGCGGGGCGTGAACTGCTGCGGGTGGCCGGGGACCACGTCCAGGTGGCCGTGGTAGACCAGCCGCACCGGCCCGGACCCGACGCCCGCGACCAGGCACCGGCGGCCCCCGGTCTCGATCTGCTCCACGGCGGCCCCGCGCGCCTCGAGCCACCCCGCGACGAAGTCGGTGGCGAGGCCGATGCCGGTGCGGCGGGACGTGTCGTAGGCGATGAGTCGCTCCGCCAGCTGGACCTCGTCCACCGGGGCAGGATAGCGGAGCCGCCCCTCAGCCCTCCGCGCGGGGCACCGGCGCGGGCGGCCCCACGGGCTCGCGGCGGCGCGGCACGTCGATCTCGGTCACCGCGTTGCGCAGGCTCCAGGCGCCCCAGATCGCCAGCAGCGCGGCCGAGCCGAGCAGTGCCGCCTCGATCCCGAAGCGCTCGGCGGCCACGCCGGCGACGGACGAGCCGACCGCGATCGGCCCGATCACCGCGAGCTGGTAGAGGCCCAGCATCCGGCCCAGCAGCGGCAGGGGCGCGCGGAGCTGGATCGCCGTGTTGGTGCCCGCGAACATCCAGATCCAGAAGGCGCCGGAGAACGCCATCCCGGCCACCCCGAGCGCCAGCCAGGGGGTGACGGCGACCACGGCCAGGCCCGCGGAGAACGTGATCGTGGCGATGGGAAGCGCCCGGTGCCGCGGCAGGCCCGCCGCGCCCAGCCGCTCCAGCAGCCAGGCGCCCAGCAGGGCCCCGCCGCCCATCGCGCCCAGGAGCACCCCCAGCCCCTCGGGGCCGGCGTCGAGGCGGTCGGCCACCACCGGCGCCAGCTCCTGGATGGGCGAGGCGAGCGCCGTGAAGAGCGCCATGCCGATCAGGAGGCGCCGCATCGCGGGGTCGCGGGAGGCGTAGGAGAGCGCCTCGCGCATGCGCGGCCGCTCGCGCGCCTCCGGGCGGGACCCGGCCGGCAGGCGCCACAGGACGACCACGAGGGCCATGAACGAGACCGCGTTCAGCGCGAATGAGGCCGTCGCGCCGAAGACCGCGAGCGTCACGCCGCCGATCGCCGGGCCCACCAGCCGGGCGACGTTGATGCCGGCCGCGTTCAGCGAGACCGCCTGCGAGAGCCGCGCGGGCGGCACCAGGGTCGGGATGAGCACCAGCATCGCCGGCAGGCCGAGCGCGAAGCCCACGCCGATGGCGAACGTGAGCGCGTAGATGGCGGCCACGCTCTCGCCCCCGACCGCGGTGATCGCCGCCAGCGCCGCCGCGGCCGCGGCCTGGAGCAGGAAGGTCCAGATCCCCACCCAGCGCCGGTCGAAGCGGTCGGCGAGCTGCCCCGCGTACACCGACAGGAAGAACGCCGGCGCGCGGGTCACCAGCGCGAGCGCCCCCACGGCCGCCGGGCTGCCGGTGAGCTCCAGCACCAGCCAGCCGCTCGCCACGATCTGCAGCCACGACCCCGCGTTGGAGGCCAGGCTCGCCAGCCACACCGACCGGTACGCGGGCGAGCGCAGCACGGCCGGGACGAGACTCACCCCGGCATTATCCCGGGGCTGCGACCCGGCGCGCCGGGCTCAGCTCAGGCCGCGCGCCGCGCCAGGGCGGCGAACGCGGCCTGCAACAGGTGGTTGGCCCCGATCGCCGCGAGGACGAGGGTCACCGCCCGCCCGGCGGCCGGCGCCACCAGGCGGAGGGCGACGAGCCCCAGGCCCACCCACGCTCCGGTGCAGCGGGTGCAGCGGACGAGCTCACCCAGAGCGCGCCGGATGCCGGGGGTCCGCCGCGGCGGCTCCCCCGGGACGGGCCGGACGAACGGCCGCCGCACCCAGGACGTGATGCGCTCGTGCACGACGACCCGCGAGGCGCCGAACGTCGCCAGGGCCAGCGCGGGGAGCTCGGCCGCCAGCGCGCCGCGGTCCATCCCGCGCCGCTCCGCGGCCAGCGCCAGCGACGCGAGCGCCGCGCCGTAGCCGATGCTCAGCCCGGCGTACTCCGAGGTCGTGTCGCCGGCCCGTTCCACGGTCGGCAGGTACCCACGGCGCCTCCTCCGAAACCGGCGCGGGGACGGCGCGGCGCCGCGCGCCCTACCGGCGGGAGACCACCGCCAGGCGGTTCTCGGCGCGGCGGCGGGCGCTCTCGGCGGCGATCCGCTTGACCTCGTCGTCGCCCGCGGCGGCCAGGTCGGCCTCCGCGCGCTCCAGCGCCGCCCGCGCCCGCTCGTAGTCGATTTCATCGGCCCGCTCGGCCTGCTCCACCAGCACCAGCAGCCGGTCCTCCTCCACCGAGAGGTAGCCCTCGGTGGTGGCGAAGACCTGCTCGGTGTCGTCGAGCAGCTTGATCCGGGTCTCCCCCATCCGCAGGAACGCGATGAACGGGGTGTGGCGGGGCAGGATGCCCACCTCGCCCTGAACGCTCGGCGCCACCACCATGTAGGCGACCCCGTCGAACACCGCCCCCTCGGGGGTGAGGAGGCGGACGGCGAGCCGGCGGCGCTCGGTGCCGACGGCCGTGCTCACCGGTTCTGGATCTCCGCGGCCCGCTCCACGGCCTCGTCGATGCCGCCGACCAGGAAGAACGCCTCCTCGGGCAGCTCGTCGTGCTTGCCCTCGACGATCTCCTTGAAGCCCCGCACGGTCTCGGTGAGCGGCACGTACTTGCCCGGCCGGCCGGTGAAGGCCTCGGCGACGTGGAACGGCTGCGAGAGGAAGCGCTCGATGCGCCGCGCGCGGGACACCGCCAGCTTCTGCTCGTCGGTGAGCTCGTCGACGCCGAGGATCGCGATGATGTCCTGGAGGTCCTTGTAGGTCTGCAGGATCTCCTGCACCCGCGTGGCCACCTCGTAGTGCTCGGGCCCCACGCCCTCGATCGACAGGATGCGGCTGGTGGAGTCGAGCGGATCGACGGCCGGGTAGATGCCCTTCTCCGCGATCGACCGGCTGAGCACGGTGGTCGCGTCGAGGTGGGCGAAGCTCGCCGCGGGGGCCGGGTCGGTGAGGTCGTCGGCGGGCACGTAGATCGCCTGCACCGAGGTGACCGAGCCGTTGCGCGTCGAGGTGATCCGCTCCTGCAGGTCGCCCATCTCGGTGGCGAGGGTGGGCTGGTAGCCCACGGCCGAGGGCATGCGGCCGAGCAGCGCCGACACCTCAGAGCCCGCCTGCACGAAGCGGAAGATGTTGTCGATGAACAGCAGCACGTCCTGGCCGGCCTGGTCGCGGAAGTACTCCGCCATGGTCAGGCCGGTGAGGCCCACCCGCAGGCGGGCGCCCGGGGGCTCGTTCATCTGGCCGTAGACCAGGGCGGTCTTCTCGATGACCCCGGTCTCCTTCATCTCCAGCCAGAGGTCGTTGCCCTCGCGGGTGCGCTCGCCGACGCCGGCGAACACCGACAGGCCGCCGTGCTCCTGGGCGATGTTGTGGATCAGCTCCTGGATGAGCACGGTCTTGCCCACGCCCGCGCCGCCGAAGAGACCGATCTTGCCGCCCTTCACGTAGGGGGCCAGCAGGTCGACGACCTTGATGCCGGTCTCGAAGATCTCCTCGGTGGGGCTCAGCGTGTCGAAGGCCGGGGCGTGGCGGTGGATGGGCCAGCGCTCGCCGGCACGCACCGGCCCGGCCTCGTCGATGGGCTCGCCCAGCACGTTGAAGATCCGCCCGAGGGTCGGCTCGCCCACCGGCACCGAGATCGGGCCCCCGGTGTCGACGACCCGCGTGCCCCGGGCCAGGCCGTCGGTGGTGTCGAAGGCCACGGCGCGGACGCGGTCGTCGCCCAGGTGCTGCTGCACCTCGGCGACCAGCGGCGGCGCGCCGTCGCCGGCCCGGTCGATCTCCAGCGCGTTGTGGATGCCGGGGAGCCCCTCGGGGAAGTGGGCGTCGATCACGACCCCCCTGATCTCGAGGATCGTTCCCGTGCTGCGAGCGTCGTCTGCCATGTGTCTCGAACTCTCCTCGGGGGCGTCGTTACTCGAGGGCGTCGGCCCCGGCCACGACCTCCAGGATCTCCTGGGTGATCGCGGCCTGGCGGGCGCGGTTCATCGCCAGCGTGAGGTCGTCGATGAGCGTGCCGGCGTTGTCGGTGGCGTTGCGCATCGCCGTCCGCCGCGCCGCCAGCTCGGCCGCGGCGCTCTCGAGGAGCGCGCGGTAGATCGTGGTGTCGAGGAACGTGGGCAGCAGCGCGCGCAGGAACTCCTCGGCCTCGGGCTCGAAGATCGCCACGCTGCGCGAGGGCTCCACCGCATCGTCGTCCTCCTCCTCCAGCACGACCGAGCGGTCGATCGGGAGCATCCGCTCGGTGGTGACCCGCTGCTCGAGCACCGACTTGAAGGCGTTGTAGACCAGCACCACCCGGTTGACCTCGCCCTCCTGGAAGCGCTGGACCAGGTGCTCCACCACCTGCTCGGCGTCGGCGAAGGTCGGGTCGATCGAGAAGCCGGCGAACGCGCGGTCGATGGGCAGCCTGCGGAAGTTCAGCGTGCCGGCGCCCTTCTTGCCGACCGCCGTGTAGACGACCTCCGCGAAGCCCTCGTCCTCCAGGTCGCGGGCCACCTGGAAGGCGGCGCGCAGGATGTTGACGTTGAAGGCGCCGGCCAGGCCGCGGTCGCCCGTGATCGCGACGATGACCGCGGTCCCCTCGGCGGGGCGGTCGGCCAGGAGCGGCAGCCCGTGGATGCTCCCGCTCTGGCGGGCGGCCTGGGACATCAGGCGCCGCATCGCCTGCGCGTAGGGGCGCAGCGACTCGATCGACTCCTGGGCGCGGCGCAGCTTCGCCGACGCCACCAGCTCCATGGCGCGCGTGATCTTGCGCGTGTTGCGGACCGAGTCGATCCGCCGCTTGATGTCCCGCTGGGTGGCCACGTGCTCCCGGGGCCCTAGGCCGCCGCCGGCGCCGGCTCGGGCGCCTCCTCGGCCGGGGCGGCCGCAGCGGGCGCCGGCTCGGGCTCGGCGTACCGCTTCACGACGTCGGCCACGATCGCGTCGATCTTCGCGGCGGCCTCGTCCGAGAGCTCCTTGGTGTCGCGGATCTCGGCCAGCAGGTCGGCGCCCCGCTCGCGCAGCTCGCGCCGGATCGCCTCGTTCACCTCCGGCACGGTCTCCACGGGCACCCGGTCGAGGTGCCCCTGGTTGGCGGCATAGATGACGGCCACCTGCTCCTCCACCGGCCACGGCGCGTACGCCGGCTGGTTCAGCGTGGCGACGAAGCGGGCGCCGCGGGCCAGCGTGCGCTGGGTGGCGGCGTCCAGCTCGGAGCCGAACTGGGCGAACGCCTCGAGGTCGCGGTACTGGGCCAGCTCCAGCTTGAGCCGGCCGGCCACCCTCCGCATCGCGCGGATCTGGGCCGAGCCGCCCACCCGGCTCACCGAGATGCCCACGTTCAGGGCCGGGCGGACGCCGGAGAAGAAGAGCTTGCCCTCGAGGAAGATCTGGCCGTCGGTGATGGAGATGACGTTGGTGGGGATGTACGCCGCCACGTCGCCGGCCTGGGTCTCGATGATCGGCAGCGCCGTCAGCGAGCCCCCGCCCAGCTCGTCGCTGAGCTTGCAGGCGCGCTCCAGCAGCCGGGAGTGCAGGTAGAAGACGTCGCCGGGGAACGCCTCGCGGCCGGGCGGGCGCCGCAGCAGCAGCGACATCTGGCGGTAGGCGTCGGCCTGCTTGGAGAGGTCGTCGTAGATGCACAGCGCGTGCTGGCCGCCGTAGAGGAAGTACTCGCCCATCGCGCAGCCCGCGTAGGGGGCGAGGTACTTCAGGGGCGCCGACTGGGACGCGGTGGCGGCCACCACGGTGGTGTACTCCATCGCCCCGGCGGCCCGCAGCCGCTCCACCACCTGGGCGACGGTCGACGCCTTCTGACCGATCGCGATGTAGAAGCACATCACGTCCTGGCCGCGCTGGTTGATGATCGTGTCGACGGCGATCGTGGTCTTGCCGGTCTGGCGGTCGCCGATGATCAGCTCGCGCTGGCCGCGGCCGATCGGGATGAGCGCGTCGATGGCCTTGATGCCGGTCTGCAGCGGCTCCTTCACCGGCTGGCGCTGCACCACGCCGGGCGCCTTGAACTCCACCGGGCGGTAGCTGTCGGTCTCGATCGGCCCGCGGTCGTCCAGCGGGTTCCCGAGCGGGTCCACCACCCGGCCGAGCAGCGCCTCCCCCACCGGGACCTGGATGACCCGGCCGGTGCGCCGCACCTGGTCGCCCTCCTTGATGAGGGTGTCCTCGCCGAGGAGCACGACGCCGACGTTGTCCTCCTCCAGGTTCAGGGCGAGTCCGGTGACGCCGTGGGGCAGCTCGAGCATCTCCAGCGCGACGCAGGACCGCAGCCCGTGCACGCGCGCGATGCCGTCGCCCACCTGGAGCACGGAGCCGACCTCGTCGACCTCCACCTCACCCCGGTACTGCTCGATCTGCTCG
>ERZ1066138.261-NODE-261-length-18022-cov-5.495408_pt1 | contig 18022 bp, 17 predicted proteins | sample MGYA00382785_ERZ1066138 | MGnify/ENA primary metagenome ERZ1066138 (study PRJEB33369, sample SAMEA5778368) | biofilm metagenome | biome: Industrial cooling water; feature: Water cooling tower basin; material: Biofilm | place: United Arab Emirates | collected... | reverse complement strand
CGGTAACCCTACGGCTGCCGGGCCGTGTCGATTCGCCGCCGATGTCTATGATGTCCGCCCCCTCGCCGATGATCTCCTCCACTCGCCTGAGCGCGGTATCGAGCGAAGCGTATCGGCCGCCATCGGAAAAGCTGTCGGGCGTCACGTTCAGTATCGCCATCACCAAAGGCCGCTCGAGCGAAATTCCCCGACGTGCGGTTTGCCAGATCATAATTGACCAGAATGCCAAGTAAACAAGAAAAGGGGAAAAGCATTTTATCTTTTCCCCTTTTTCACTTTCTCACTTTTCCACGTCCTACGCTGTTGCCGGATTGTTCGGCGTTATCGGAGGAAGGATCGGATTCTTGAACCTTCCGGTCGATTCGGCCGGCTCGGGAGAGCCGTTGTCATCGCCGCCGGTTTCCGGCTCGGTGCCGTCGAGCGGCAGTCCGGCGACGACCCGCCGGATCTGCACGCTGTCAAGCGTTTCGTTCTCAAGCAATGCTTCCGAGAGCCGGACCATCGCTTCAGCGTTGTCGATCAGGATCGTTCGCGCATACTCGTACTGCTGCGTAACGAGCTTCTTGACCTCTTGGTCGATCTTGATCGCCGTATCTTCTGAGTAGTCACGGTGCTGTGCGATCTCGCGGCCGAGGAAGATCTGCTCATCCTTTTTACCGAATGTAAGCGGCCCAAGCTCGGACATGCCATATTCGCAGACCATTGACCGGGCAAGCTCGGTCGCCCGTTCGATGTCGTTCGAGGCTCCGGTCGTGACCTTGTCCGCACCGAAATAGATCTCCTCGGCAAGGCGTCCGCCCATGAGGATCGCGATCTGGCTCATCATGTACTCGCGGGTATAGCTGTGGCGATCGGCTTCTGGAAGCTGCTGCGTCACACCAAGGGCCATTCCGCGCGGAATGATCGTAACCTTATGAACCGGGTCGGCCGCCGGCACCTTGAGCCCGACAAGCGTATGGCCCGCTTCATGATACGCGGTCAGCCGCTTTTCGGCGTCCGAAAGCACCATGCTCTTGCGTTCGGCGCCCATGATCACCTTGTCCTTGGCGATCTCAAAGTCGCTCATCGTCACGACCTTCTTGTTGAACCGTGCGGCATTGAGTGCCGCTTCGTTGACGATGTTGGCGAGGTCAGCACCGGTAAAGCCGGGCGTTCCGCGAGCGATAACGTTGATGTTAACGCCTTCGTCGAGCGGGATCTTTCGCGTGTGGACCTTAAGGATACCCTCGCGTCCGCGAACGTCCGGACGGCCAACGACAACGCGGCGGTCAAAGCGGCCGGGCCGCAGAAGTGCAGGGTCAAGCACGTCGGGGCGGTTGGTCGAAGCCATCAGAATGACACCGTCGTTCGATTCGAACCCGTCCATTTCGACCAGCAGTTGGTTGAGCGTCTGTTCACGCTCATCGTGGCCGCCGCCGAGTCCCGCACCGCGATGACGCCCGACGGCGTCGATCTCATCGATGAAGATGATGCACGGTGCATTTTTCTTGCCCTGTTCGAAAAGATCGCGGACGCGGCTCGCACCGACGCCGACGAACATCTCAACAAAGTCCGAGCCGGAGATCGAGAAGAACGGAACGTTCGCCTCGCCGGCAACTGCCTTGGCGAGCAAGGTCTTGCCCGTTCCCGGAGGGCCGACCATTAGGACACCCTTCGGTATCTTGCCGCCGAGCTTTTGGAACTTTTGCGGGTCTTTGAGAAATTCGATGATCTCCTGAAGCTCTTCCTTGGCCTCTTCAACTCCGGCAACGTCCTTGAACGTAACTCGCTTCTGCTGGTTATTGAGAAGCTTTGCCTTTGATTTGCCAAAGCTCAGGGCCTTGTTTCCGCCCGCCTGCATTTGCCGCAGTGTAAAGGCAAGAAAACCTACGAGAAGAAGGAACGGAAGCAGGTTGATAAGGAGCAGCCAGCCGATGCCGCTAGATGATTGCTCGAGAATGACCTTGGTGTCCGTGCCGGCGACCGCCGCATAGATCTGGTCGCGGGTCGCATCACTTGCATCGAGCTTTGCGCTCAACTTTTCATCCGCCATATTGACGAGTTCAAGTGTGTCGGACTTCATCGTCAGCTCTTTGATGTCCTTGTTCCTGATTTGTGTCAGGGCGGCATCAAATGAGAGTTCCTGTGCCGGCTTTGATTGCTTGCCCTGGAGATACCAGACAAACAGCAACGCACTCGAAATGATCATCAACCAAAGAAATACTTGTCTTGCCTTTGAGTTCAATTTACTGCCTCCTGATCCTGCCCATCGGGCCCGGATCATCTGTAACCTGTGTTAGATGTAACAGCCTGCCGCTCCGTTGTCATCGAAGCGACAGGCCAACATTACAAGCCAACCTTTGATTGTAGGCGCCGGATGCCCTTTTTTCAACCTATTTCAGCCCCGATCCGAAGTGCCTGAAGGCAACAACAACCAAGATGCCGATCGCAACAATTGACATAGCAAAGAGCATGAACGGAAGAACATTCAAGATTAGAAGCAAAAACACACTAGCGGATCGATGCTCGAGGATAACCTTTGTTTCCGTACCGGCGACCGCCGCATAGATCTGGTCGCGGGTCGCATCGCTCACATCGAGCATTGCTCTTAGCTTTCTACCGTCCTTCGAATCAAGCTCAAGGCGGTCTTTGGTAATTTTTAGTTCGCGTATGCGATCCTGCCGAACCAATTCAAGGGCACTTTCCAGTCCGACCTCTTCTCGTTTCTCAGCGCCTTCGGGAAAATTCGCCCAAAGGAGCAAAATGCTACCGAGCAAAAGTACACCGGCAAACAAACCGCCGAGGAACAACAGGAAATTCTTTGCCATTTACGTCAACCTCCGGGACCGGATGCTCGTATTTCTATTCAAAGGTCAACCGGCCGCGTGCCCTTACAATAACACGATTTCCAGGCAGTTCAGCCACTTTTCCGCTCTTCTCGCTCCTTACCAACCGCTCAACGCCCTCGATATGCTTGTGCGTTATGCCGCGAAGGCTTCCGCGGTTGGCCTTTATCCATTGCCTTAGTGTGTTCCGAAGCCCGGGCCCGTCCATTTTCCTTAGCAGGGCTTGTCTTAGCGCCGAAACATCGCTTTCGCCTGAGGCGGCGGTTGCGGATTCGCCCTCTGCCACCGGCATCAGGCTCGCGGTCCTGGCGATCTGCTCGACTATCTTCGGGTTAAATGTCTTCAGGATCGGAAGCAGTTCCGTCCTGATCCGCACACGCGTGAAACGTGGGTCGCGGTTCATCGCGTCGGTCCTGAAATTAACTCCGCGGGCGAGGCAAAACTCCTCTGTTTCTTCGCGTCTAGCCCAACGAAGCATCGGCCGCACAAGCTTTGCCTCGGTGCCCTCAAGCGGGCGGATCGGCCGCATCGCCGCCAGGCCTTCGGGCCCGCTCCCGCGGATCAGGTTTAGCAAAAACGTTTCGGCCTGGTCATTCACCGTGTGCGCCGTCAGAACTGCAAAGGCCTTGTGCCGCTCGGCCGTCTTGGCAAGAAACGCGTAACGGGCAAGCCGTGCGTTTTGTTCGAGATTGCCTTTCCTAGCAACGCGGCCGCGGCCCAGCTCAAATTCGTATCCCAACGATCCGGCAATCTCGCGGACAAACTCCGCATCGGCAAGGCTCTCTTCGCCGCGGAGGCGATGGTCAAAGTGAGCAACGATCAGCTCGTTGGTGATCTTTCGCCGCCGCGAGAGCTCATTAAGGACGAGCAGAAGCGAGACAGAATCCGCACCGCCCGAGACGGCAACAACGGCCCGCTCGCCCGTGAAGGGCAGCTCGAGCTTTCGCCATTCGGTCACGAATTCTCTCGGGAATCTGTCCATTTCGGCTATTCAGGAAACGCCGGCCGCTTCTGCAGCAATACGGAGCAGCGGCCGGTGAAAATATGCTTGCCCTTTTCGTTGGTGATGTCGATCTGCCAGATGCTCATCGTCCGCCCGGGAAAGATCGGCTTTGCCTCGATCGTAAGCTCACCCTTGCTTACCGCTCGCAGATGGTTGCCGTTTATCTCTATGCCGACCGGCGTAACCTTGGTCAGGTCCGCATTCGCGACAACGCCGATCGACGCCGCCGTTTCGGCAAGGTAAAGCGAGACGCCGCCATTCATTATCCCTACGTATTGATGCACCCGCGGCGTGACCTCAATCGTCATCACGACCCGCTCGGGCTCGGCAGAGACGATCTTCACGCCAAGGAACTGCATCAGCTCATTCTCGGCCGTGCGTTTTATGAGTTCGGCCTTATCCATTCAAATATTCCCTCGCTGCCGCCAATGCCTCGGCGACCCGAGCCGGTGACGTTCCGCCTGCGGCTGATTTGCTCGCGAGTGTACTCTCGAGCGTCAGCTTTTCGAAAACGCCCTCATCAAGCTCCGGCACGATCGTTCGCATTTCCTCAAGGCTAAGCTCGTTCAATTCGCGGTTCTCCTTCAACCCGAGAAGCACCAATCGCCCGACCGCCTCGTGTGCCGTCCGAAACGGCATTCCGGCCTTGACCAGATGATCGGCTAGCTCGGTCGCATTCAGGTAACCGGAGGTTGCAGCCTCGCGGCCGCGTTCTTCATCGACGATAGTGTTTTCTACAACGATCGCTGCGACACGAAGCGTTATCTTCACGGTATCGACCGTATCAAAGACCGCCTCCTTGTCCTCTTGCATATCCTTGTTATAGGCAAGCGGCAGCCCCTTGATCAGCGTAAGCAACGCGGCATGATGGCCAAAGACCCTCGCCGCTTTTCCGCGGATAAGTTCAAGCGCATCCGGGTTCTTCTTTTGCGGCATCAGGCTCGAGCCCGAAGAGACGTTATCGCCGAGCCTCAGAAATCCGAACTCGCTCGTGCAATAGATGATCATGTCCTCGGCAAGCCGCGAGAGATGCGCCATCAGAAGCGCCGCAGCACCGACGAACTCGATCGTAAAATCGCGGTCCGAGACCGCGTCAAGGCTGTTTGCCGAGACCGAATCAAAGCCGAGCTCAGCGGCAACGGCCGCACGGTCGATCTCGAAAGAAGTACCGGCAAGAGCAGCCGAACCCAAAGGCAAAATGTTTATCCGCCGGCGGACGTCGGCAAGCCGTTCGCGGTCGCGGCGGAGCATCTCAAAATAGGCCAGGCACCAATGGGCAAAAAGCACCGGCTGTGCCCTCTGCAGATGCGTATAGCCCGGAATCACGGCTTCGTGAAATCCTTCGGCAATATCCACCAGAGCCGCCTGCAGGTCGCGGGCAAGCACGTCGATCTCATCCACCTCTTCACGAAGCCAAAGCCGAAAGGCGGTCGCAACCTGATCATTTCGGCTGCGGCCGGTGTGGAGCTTTCGGCCCGTATCGCCGATGGCCTCGACGAGCTTTGCCTCGATGAATGAATGGACATCCTCAGCGGCTGAACCCTCGAAATAATCCGAGTGGAGTGCGGCATCGGCCGCAAGCTGCGTCAGTCCGCCAACTATCGCATCGGCCTCTTCACGAGTTATGACTCCCGCTCGCTCAAGCCCAAGAGCGTGTGCGATGCTACCGCGAATATCAGCCGCAAAAAGCCGCCGGTCGAACCGAAACGAATCGTTGAACTCGGTAAAGACCTCGTGCGGCTTTTCCGTAAATCGCCCGCCCCACAGATTTTCCGATTTGCTCATATTTCCGTGTGTGTAAGAATGATTGTAATTCGGGCGATGTGTTTTGCGGAAACGAGCTCACGGCTAAGAGCTAATAGCTTAGAGCTTCACCCGAACCAAAAGTAATGAGAGAGAAGATCAATAAAGTTGTGCTCGCCTATTCGGGCGGGCTTGATACCTCGGCGATGCTGCTGTGGATAAAGGAGACCTACGGCTGCGAGGTCATCTGCTATTGCGCCGACGTCGGCCAGGGCGAGGAGCTTGATGGCCTCGAGGAAAAGGCCATCGCGACCGGTGCTTCGAAGCTTTACGTCGAGGATCTTCGCGAGGAATTCGTCAAAGATTTCGTCTGGACGGCGGTCAAGGCAAACGCACTTTATGAGGGCGTGTACTTGCTTGGAACGTCGCTCGCACGGCCCGTTATCGCCAAGCGGCAGATCGAGATCGCCCAAAAGGAAGGAGCAGACGCGGTTGCCCACGGCGCGACCGGTAAGGGCAACGATCAGGTGCGGTTCGAGCTGACCTATTACGCACTTCAGCCTGATATCAAAGTGATCGCACCGTGGCGGCACTGGGACTTCAAGGGCCGTGCGGACCTTATGGCCTATTGCGAAAAGCACGGAATTCCCGTGACGGCCTCGGCCGAGAAGCCGTACTCGACGGACCGCAACCTGATGCACATCAGCTACGAGGGCGGAATACTCGAAGACCCATGGGCCGCTCCGCCGGAGGAAATTTTTCTATTGACCAAGTCGCCCGAAAACGCCGCCGACAAACCTCAGGAGATCACGCTTACGTTTGAAAAAGGCGAAGCGGTAGCGATCGATGGCGAGAAATACGGAGCAGTAGATATGCTTTCCAAGCTCAATCACCTTGGCGGCGAACACGGCATCGGCCGGGTCGATCTGGTCGAGAACCGCTTTGTCGGGATGAAGTCGCGGGGTGTTTACGAGACACCGGGCGTGACGATACTGATGGCCGCTCACCGTGCTCTCGAATCCATCACAATGGACCGCGAGGTGATGCGCCTCCGCGACTCGCTCGGAACAAAGTTCGCCGAGTCGGTCTATTACGGATTCTGGTTCGCACCGGAGTTCGAGATCCTCCGCTCGATGATCGACCAAACGCAGGAAACCGTTAACGGCGATGTTCGCCTGAAGCTCTACAAGGGCAACGTCATCGTCACGGGCCGCAAGTCGCCAAACTCGCTTTACCGCGAACGCGTCGTAACCTTCGAAGACGACGCCGGAGCCTACGACCAGCACGACGCCGAAGGATTTATTAAGCTACAGGCTTTAAGGCTAAGGCTGAGGAATATGGAGTAAAGTCCATTGGCAAATATTGACAACATCTGTCATTTCGTTTTAGCTTAGTCTTATGGCGACGACAACAATGAACATCTCTTTGCCTGATTCGATGCGGGTATTCGTTGAGGAAACTCTTGCCGACGACGGTTACGGCAGTGCCAGCGAATATGTCCGCGATCTGATTCGGGCTGATCAGAAAAGGCGGAACGAAAAGCGTTTAGAGACCTTGCTTATTGAGAGGCTGCGGTCCGGAGATGATGAGACGTTTACGATGGACAATGTTCGAGCCGAATTGCGAAGACGGATAAAGGCGAAAAAATGATCAAATATGCCTCTGGCTTATCTGATGAGTTGGCCGACATCGCGTCATATTTCGCACAATACAACGAAGCGATCGCTGAACGATTCCTTGATAACTGCGAAGTGACATTCGACCTGCTTGAGAGATTTCCCGATTCAGGAAGCCCTCGGCGATTCGAGGATCCTGAACTGGCCTCGGTCCGGATGACGCTCGTTAAAGGGTTCGATGAATACCTCATCTTTTACGTTCCGATCGCTGGCGGCGTCAGGATCCTGCACGTTATGCACAGCTCGTTGGATTACAACCGAATCGTCGATGCAGACGACCTTCGATGATCGGGCCGTAGGAAGTTCGAAATGAAGTGTTTGGCATGCGGAAGCGGAGCATTGGTTGCGGGAACATTGCTCGATAGCGGAGATGGCGGAAAGCCCGCGTTCAAGCTTGACGAAGTTCCGGCTTGGAAAAGCCTTTTCGGTCTCGGCACTCGGGCAATCCGCTGCTATGGATGCGTCCACTGCGGCCACTTGCAGCTTGCAGTCGATTTCAGCGAGAAGGACAAGGCAAGCTACCGGCAATTCGAAGGCGAGCAGCCCGGCGTGCTCGATCGAATAAACTCGGAAACGGAGAAATTGGATGAGTGATCCTGAGAGCCAACGAGCCAACGAATGAAACAGCGTTTCGCAACTTAAGAAAGCTTTGCGGCATTTTGTGACACTTAACAGTTGGCATGAGATCGTCAGTTAGACTTGTAGTTTCGAACTGGATAAGCACATGGGAAAATTTATTCACCTCAGGTCTGACAAGTTTGTCATTCTTCCCGGCGAAGACGACGAGATAGTAAACGAAGGAATGTATGGAAAGGCCCTTGCCGAGTATTTGCAACGCGAACTTACGGAGCGTGGGTACAACGTTCCTTTTGTCTGCGCGGAAGACTGGGGTTGGTGGGTTGAGCTTTCGCTTGATCCGATTCGTTCCGGTGTCTTGATCCATGCAGTTCCGGACACGACCGACCCGATTGAGTACCTCTGTACGGACGGATTCATAAAGGACAAAAAGTGGAGCTGGTCAAAACTTCGATTCATTGACACGCGTCCGTTAGCGGATACGTTGTTAAATGATCTGCTTGCGATTTTTGAGCGGGATAGTGAAGTAGAGATCCTAGGAGTATTGGACGACGTGCCTTATTAGTATGGGGGATGGTGTGGGAAAAAAGGCTGTTGTGGAATGGCATGAGATCGTCCGCACGCGCGATGCGAGCGGGCTTGGTGAATTGCTGGCGGATGACGTTGTTTTCTACTCGCCGGTGGTGCACACGCCGCAGTTGGGGAAGGCGATAACGGCGATGTATCTCAAGGCGGCGATGCACGTTTTCGGCAATGAGAGTTTTCGGTACGTTCGTGAGGTCGTGGGTGATAGCGACGCCGTTCTTGAATTTGAAACCGAGATCGACGGCATCACGATCAATGGCGTCGATATGCTCCGCTGGAACGCCGAGGGCCGCATCACCGAATTCAAAGTAATGGTCCGCCCGCTCAAAGCCATTAACCTTATCCACGATCGCATGGCCGGGATGCTCGGGCGGAAATAAGCCTTGCTGTGATATTGTTTACCGACCGTGAGTGAATTCTTTTCATACGACCGGCTGCCCTATCCGAGCAAGTTCTTTGTCCAGACGTTTCCCGGAAGGCTCGCGACGCAGGCGTTGCTTTTTGGGATGGAGCCCGCGGCTCCGGATACGAGCACGGTGCTCGAACTTGGCTGCGGCAACGGCAGCAACCTGATCGCACAAGCCTACCTGATGCAGCAGGCTCGCTTCACCGGCATCGATCTTTCGAAGGTACATATCGATGAAGCAAAAGCCGCCGCTGCGGAACTCGGGCTTGGCAATGTCGAGTTTCACCAAGCGGATGTGATGGAGATGTCGGCAGCGGCCTTCGGCCGGTTCGACTATATCGCCGCCCACGGCCTTTTCTCATGGGTGCCCGAGGCTGTGAGAACTCGGGTCCTTGAGCTTTTCCGCGAACTGCTCGGCCCGAACGGCGTCGGCTATATCAGTTACAGCTCGTTTCCCGGCGCTCATGAGCGGCAGATAACGCAGCAGGCGATGCGGTTTGCGAGCCGCGGCATCGAAGACCCGGCTGAAAAGGTCGAGCATGCTCTCGGCTTCCTCAAATTTGCTGCCGAGCAAAGCTCGAACCGCGGCACGTATGGCCAGATACTTGTTCGCGAATTTCGCCGCCACGGCACCCGCGACCTCGCCGATGTTTTCCATGATGACCTCGCCGAATTGAACACGCCATTCTACTTTCACGAGTTTGCCGATCTGCTCGCCGCGAATGGTTTGCAGTTCTTGGCCGAGGCCGAGCTTCATGCAATGGGTTTGGCAGACATGACACCCGCCGCCCGCGAATTCATCTCCGGTATCGATGACGTCATCGAACGCGAGCAGTATCTCGATATCCTCCGCGGCAGGGCCTTCCGTCAGAGTCTGGTCGTCCACTCCGACGTGATTCTCGACCGCGATATGAAGCCCAATGTGCTTGATCGCGTCCTCATCAGTTCGTCGCTTCGCCCGGCAGGCAAATCGCCTGATCTAACAGGGGCTGGGCGGGTAAAGTTCGCGGGAAATAGCGGGCAGCAGATCGAGATCGACATGCCGCTCGCCAAGAGAGCACTCGCAAGGCTCGGCTCGATCTGGCCGCGGGCTGTTGCGTTCACGGAACTCGCGGCCGAGGCTCGCGAACAGGCCGCCGGCCTCGGCGATGATGAGGCCGATAAACAGGCCGAGGCTTTCCGCCATATGCTTTTCCAGATCGCAACGGCGACCGACCTCGTCGAGCTTCACACGTTTCAGCCGTCGGCGTCAGTAGAGCTGTCGGAAAAACCGACACTCAGCCGGCTCGCCCGTTGGCAGATGCGTTCGGCACGCAACGTCATCTCGGGTTTCGGGGTGGACATGGAGATCGCCGACCCGGTCTCTCGCCGGCTGCTTGAGTTGCTTGACGGAAAACGAAGCAGATCGGCCGTGCTCGATGAACTCGGGAAGTTCATCCGCTCCTCGCATGAGATCGAAGGGAAAAAGGAATTGCTCGCGACGTTGCCCGAATGGCTCGATGAAAGCCTCGCCCACCTCGCCCGGCTCGGCATGTTCGAAGGCTAGGCCCGCTCGCCGCACTCAAGCACTAGCCGAAACGGGAAGCTTCGCCTGACGCTTCCCATACCCACAAGCCCGGCCAATTCCTCCGGCCTGAATCCGCGAAGCACCGAGAGCGAACCGTCTTCCCTGACCAAAGGTGAAATGAAAAAAGCCCGACAAAAAAGCCGATAGAGCCTGTATGCGGCCGCGTGGCGATGCAGATCTATTACGAATACGCCTAGGCGTGTGACCCGACGCATTTCCTGCAGGGCCTGTGGTATTTGCTCGTCGGTTAGATGGTGGAAGAAAAGCGAGGAGATCGCGTAATCAAATTCGCCATCGGCAAATGGCAGTCGAAAGGCGTCGCCTTGCGTGATCGAAACCTCGGGAAAGCCACGTGTGTCATCAGCGGAAACTCTCGCCGAGATCGGGTTGAGATCAAGCCCCGCAAGCCGGGCTTTAATGCCCTTCGCTCTCGCAAACTCCGCCGTGTATCGAAGCAACTCGCCCGAGCCGCAACCGACATCGAGCAGGCTGAACTCCGAGAGCCGTCGCCTCTCGACCTCCGCAAAAAGTGACCGCCTGAGCGCCCGGCGGTCGCCGAGAAAGCGGTTGATGAACGCGATCTCCTTGAGAAAGCGGTCGTATTCGGCCGTCGTGTAGTCGCCGGTGTCGATCCGTTCAAGCTCTTTCGATCGGCGATAAAGATCTGGCATCTATTTGTCCGAAAATTTGTGCTTCGTACGCATTCTATGGTAGTAAAGAGCTCACTCGAACAAAAACAAAGGAGACCGGTTAAATGGAAGATCAAGGAAAAAAGCACTTAGCGCCGTCCGCATCTAAGGTAGGAAAGACCAACGGAGCACCGCTTCCCGCCCCGTTGAAGCACGAATTCGAGGCATCTTTTGGCTCTGACCTTTCTCAGGTGCGGGTCCACGAAAGCCACGCCCCAACACACCTTGGAGCGAAAGCTTTCGCCCACGGCAGCGACATCTTTTTTGCACCGGGCGAATACCAACCGCATACCGATAGCGGAAAAAAGCTGCTTTCCCATGAGCTGACGCACGTGGTCCAACAACGCGGCGGAACGGCCGCTGTGGATTCGCCGGGCGATAAACCCGAGCACTAGCCATCACAAAAGAAGAGCCTCCCCTAAAATGGGACGGCTTCTTTCTAGGTTCGATTTACATGGCCAGAAGGCTTAACTCAGAAAGCCCAAGACCCTAGCGGCCTTGGCATCAAACTTCGGGAATAAGGTATCTGAACGCGTGCTTCCAAGGTGCCTTGTTGCGACCTCTGTAAAGATACTTCGGAAGTCGGTCGTGATCGCGAGGTCGCGGCCCTCATTTAGCTGATCGGGCTTCAGGCCCTTCCACTCGCCAAAAACCTTACCGCCTTTTACCGAATTGCCGAGCACCAGCATCGCATTGCCGTGGCCGTGGTCGGTGCCGAGCGAGCCGTTCTCGCGGGCCGTCCGGCCGAACTCGGACATCGTCAGAACGACAACGTCGTCCATCCGCTTGCCGAGATCGGCGGCAAAGGCCGCGATCGAATTCGAAAAATCCCGTAGCAGATTCGCAAGCTGCCCGCGGGCACCGCCTTGCCGCACGTGCGTGTCCCAGCCGCCGGTTTCGGCGAATGCGACCTCAAGCCCGACGCCCGCCTTGATGAGCTGAGCTATCTGCTGCAGCGAACGTCCAAGCTGGCTGTTCGGATATTGAGCACCGTTCTCCGGGCGAAACTTCGAAGGGTTCGCGGTCTTCAAAAAATTAACCGCCTCAAAGGTCTCCTTGCCCGTCTCGCCGAGCGTGTCTTTCACGTTCTGTTGATAAACGCCCTCGAAGCCGCCTTTCAAGTCCGCCGTGTAAAGCCCCGCCTTGATCGAAAAATCCGACAGGTTCGTCATAGCGATCGAGGGCGAACGGCCATAGAGCGAACGCGGAAGCTGCTGCGTCATCGCAACGGCACGGAAGGGCGAATCGGCCTTGCCGGCGGTCGCCTGAAGCGCTCGGTTGAGCCAGCCGTCGCGGGTAGATTTCACACCCGGCGTGCCAGACTCCATATAGTCCTGGGCGTCAAAGTGCGAACGGGTGTTGTCCGGCGAGCCGCACGAATTGATCACCGCAAGCTGCTTTGCGCTCCAAAAGGGCTGGAGCGATGCCATAGCCGGATGAAGCCCGAAAAAGCCGTCAAGGTCGAGTGCCCCATCGGTTTGCCGCGGCCGTGCGATCGCGGTCCCGCGGCGGAGGTTGTAATACTCGCCCTCGCCGTGCGGTACGATCATGCTTAAGCCATCGACCGCTCCTCGCTGAAAAATGGTGACCAGCACCTTCTTCTTGCCGCCGCTTCCGGTCGCCTGTGCCGCTGCAAATTGATGCAGAAAGTCCGGGGCCGCCGCCATCAGGCCAAAGCTCGCCAGCCCGATCCCGCTTGTCTTAAGAAAATAACGCCTGTCCATAAAAACTCCGCGAACAACAAATATCGTCCTGAGGTTAGACGCTCGGCAGCGTGATTTGGTCAACTTCTTTTCGGCCAATGCATGCGCAAGCCCGCACGTAAGTAAGGGCGGTTCATCCAATGTTATTTCAATCATCCAATTGAAACTGAACATCGCCTTGGCCGTAAAGCACATATTCGACCGCAGCCTCCACATGTTGAGGCTTCCACAGATATCTTCGGCTACGCCCTCGTGACCATACTCGCCCGTCGGGAGCTATCGACCCGTTTTCTTTCAACCGACGGGTCGAATACGCCTTCAGTGAATCGGCCAATCGCTCCGGACTGCACTGAGCACTGATCACAGAATGAGCATGGTTCGACCTTACGTTCACGGCGTGCAACAGGTGCTTTCGCACCTCGCATACCTCGCGAATCGCACTGTCAACGACCTTTCGCTGCAGCGGATCCAGTAAAACAGGGTGCGAGAGCATTCCGGCCTCCATTTTCTCTTTAAGCGGAATATTAAGGTCGATATGCTTCGAGCCTCGATCAGATTTTCGGTTCCTTCGGATCGAACCTCGTTCATCACCGTGAAGCCAGGTTCCGAACGTGCGAATCGTGATCAAGTATGCAAGTGGGAACTCACTATTCTCGTAGAGTTCGAAACCGTAGTCGTCGAGCAAAATGTTCAGTTTGAGAAACCGCCCTTACTTACGTGCGGGCTTGCGCATTGCAGGTCAACGCGAGGCGCGGAGGGCGGCGAGGTTGGTCGTTACCTTCACATTTCGGAGCGAAACCTGCCCGAGTCGGGAGAAATTGATCGATTCGCCGAGTATTCTCGTCGCTTCCTGCGGAGCGTGGAAACCCATTGAGTTTTCTGCCTCGACAAAATCAAGAAAGAACTGCGCCTTCCGCTGATTCTCGCGCGCGGCCGCAAGATCTGCGTCCGAAGCTCCGGCGTTCTTCGCCGCGACGATGTCGCCGATAAGCTGGACGAGCGCATCCATCGCGAGCCCGCGAAGTTTGTAGGTGCGTTCCTGGATCGTCTCAACGCGGAACTTCAGCTCTTCTTCCGTGCCTTTATGGCAGGTCTGGCACGAGGTGTTGATGCTCAAAAGCGGCGAGCGGACGTGGTGGCTGCTGATCTTCATCGCGCCCTGGCGTTCATAGGGCATGTGGCAATCGGCGCAGGAAACTCCGGCACGGGCGTGGATGCCCTGATTGTACATCTCAAATTCAGGGTGCTGCGCTTTGAGCGCTTCGGCGCCGGTCTGCGCATGGGTCCAATCTTTATGCTTGACCTCCTCGTAATATTCAAGAATGTTCTCGACCTTCATTCCCTTTTGCCACGGATAGGTAAGCGTTTTCTCCGGCCCCTTGAAATAATACTCAACGTGGCACTGCCCGCAGACGAACGATCGCATTTCCTGCCGGGTCGCGTCGCGGTTAACGTCGAAATTCGCAACACCCTGCGAAGCCTTTACGAGCTTGATGCCCTCCATGAACGCCGGTCGCGTAATGCGAAGCGCCATTGTTTGCGAATCATGGCAGTCGATACAGGCGACCGGGTGCGTCACCTCTTTCCGGGCCTCCTGATATGGCATCTTGTTCAGTGCGTGAAAGCCCTGAACAATGTCGCCCTGGCCGAGTTTCTTATAAGCCTCGTATGCCGAAGCGTGGCAGTTAATGCAGGTTCCGGGCTGCTGAGTAACCGCCTGCCGCTCTGTAAATGTCTGGTCCTCGAGCATGTACGCATGGCCTCGTTCCTCGCGGAAATCGACCGCGAAGGCATAGCCGTCCCACATCGTCTTCAGCCGCGGGTCTTCTTCGAGCCGCGATTGGGCGACGATCGAGCGCGGGTCGGCGTTGGTCGGCGTTCTGTGTACGGCCTCGCTTCCGCCAAATCGCGTCCGGACCTGATCTACGGTGCGGAGATAGCTGTCATATTGCAGCGGGAAGTTCTTGCCCCAAACGGCCGGGTCGTGAGTGTCGTCGGTCAGCTCGACGACGCGAAAGAACGGATTTCTCGCCTCCTGCTTTCGCTCAAAGATGTTCGTCAGCAAAGCGAGCCCGAGTATCGAAACGGCAAAGGCGGCGAACGCGACGACCGCCAGCACCTTGGCGCTAAATGCCCAGCCGCGTTTCTCGGTCTTCGGTTCTTCTTTTTCGACGGTGTTCTCTTTGTTCTCTTCGCTCATATGACCTCCGCAGAACAGCCCTTGTTCGCTTGTTAATGCATGTGCCCGACGTTTCGGTGGCACGAGATGCAGGAAACCTCCTGAGCCGCTTTTATCGACTCGGAGACCGTTATCGAATGGACCATCGTTTCATGGCAGGTGCGGCAGCTTTGCTCGGCGACGCGCCTGTTAAGGTCCGTTATCCGGATCGGCTCGTGGAATCCGCCGACCGTGAAATAGTATGAATGCCAGAAGCCGTTCCAGGCCTTGACCGTGTACTTGCCCAGTGTATCCGGCGGCGTGTGGCAATCGTTACAGGTCGCCACGGTCTTGTGGCTAGATTTAAGCCAGCCGTCGTACTGTTCGTTCATTATGTGGCAGTTGGCACAGGCGAGCGGGTCGTTGCTCATGTAGGAATAACCCTTGCCGTACCAGAATGTGAACACACCGATCCCAACCGCCAGGCCAAGCCCGATGCCAAGAACGATGAGTTTTACCAGATGAAGACTCATGGGAAGCTCAGGGGTGTCGGAATAGTAAACGAAGTGAGACGAGGCGTCAAGGTTTGGCCATTACCGCACTACCTGATGATGACCTCATCCACAAATATCCATGGGTCGCCGCCGGCTCCGGGGTGCCAGGCGGGGATCGGGCCAATGTTGAACGCACGAACGCGGATGTAGCGGGCCGTGACGGGAGCCGCGAGCTTGGTCAAAAATTCCTTGACCTGCGGCGTTTCATCGGTCAGCGGGACGTCGGTTTTGATCTCGGCGATCTTCGTAAAGTTCACACCGTCGTCCGAGGCTTCAAACTCGATACGCGAAGGCATCCAGATCCACGACCGCGTTGTCTGCAGGAAAGAGCCGCCGATCTCCGCGACCCGCCGCCGCTCCTTGAGGTCGATGACGGCCTCAAGCACCTTGCCCTGATAACCCTGCCACTCGCCGCTCGCAAAGTTGCGCGTCCCGCGAAGCCCATCGACCATCGCATCATCACCGCCGCCCGTGTATTGCGAGCTGTAACCGGAAGTGCTAAGGACCGTCCATTCACTCTCGCGTTTGGTGAACACGGCCTCAACCGGAAAACTCCGGCGGCCATTCTCGCCAATTGCGATAGTCCTTACCATCGTGGTTGCCACAACGTCAAAAGGCGCCGAATATTGCGTCGATCTCTCACTAGGCTCGCTGCCGTCGGTGGTGTAAAAGATCTTGGTTCGGGGTTCAATTGCACCTATCGTTATTTTCGCCGTCTCGCGAAAGGTCCTTGGGCCGCTGATACTTGGCACCGGCACAAAATTGAATGGGGTGAACTTCCTGGAAACACTGAACGCATCGTGCACGGGCTCAGGTGACATCGTGAACTCGAGTTTTCCGCCATCGATCATGACGCGATGATCAATGGTGGTTGAAGTCCACCGTGTTCCATTCAAACTGATAGAACTAACGTAGCGATTATTCGCCGACTGGTTCCGCGCAATAACTCTGAACGATTTGCCGTTTTCAAGTTTGAACTTTACTTCCTCGAATAACGGCGAGCCGATGTCATATTGCGGCGCACCGGGAGCGACGGGGTAAAATCCCGCCGACGATAGGACGTACCACGCCGACATTTGCCCGCAATCTTCGTTGCCGATCAGTCCGTCGGGCGCGTTCTTGTAGAACTCGTCCATGATCTTGCGGACATACTTTTGCGTTTTCCACGGCTGGCCGGCGTAGTTGTAGAGATACGGAATGTGATGCGAAGGTTCATTGCCGTGGGCGTATTGCCCGATAAGGCCAGTGATGTCGGGCTGAAAGCGGCCGGTCAGTTTTTGCTCGGTCGTGAATAGTTCGTCGAGCTTGGCGGCAAACTTGTCGCGTCCGCCCATTAATGCCATCAAACGATTGACATTGTGCGGAACGAAGAATGAATACTGCCAGGAATTTCCTTCGGTAAAGTGGAAGGTAACTTCGTTCGGTGCAAAGGGCTCGATAAAGCCACCGTTGCGCTTGGGCCGGAAGAACTTCGTTTCATTGTCAAAAAGATTCTCGAAATAGCGAGAACGCTTTGTAAACTCCTGATAGTCTTGTATATAACGACGGATAGCCATTTCGTTCCAACCATTCTCGATGTTGGTGCGCAATATCTCCCTTTCGAGATTTGCGGCAAGAGTCTTCGCCATTTGCGCGATGCACCAGTCGTTATAGGCGTATTCGAGGGTTTTTGAGACCGATTCGTTGTCGTCTTCGGCGGAGATGTAACCGCGGCGTTTGTAGGTGGCGAGGCCATGGTGGTCGAGGTTGGCGGAGTGCTTTGCGGCTTCGTATGCCTTTTCGTAATCAAAGCCTTCGATGCCCTTCGCCATCGCATCGGCGATCACGCTGACGGAGTGATAGCCGATCATCGTGTCGGTCTCTTCGCCCCAGAGCTCCCAAACCGGCAGCCGCCCGCCCTGTTCATAAATGCGTATGAAAGAGTTGATGTAATCGACCGTCCGCCGCTGGTCGATGATGGTATAAAGCGGATGCGTCGCCCGGAACGTGTCCCAGAGCGAGAAAACCGTGTAGTGCTCAGACGGAGCGCGGACACTCTTGTCCGCGCTCCTTAGCTCATGCACCTTCCGGTCATGGCCGAGGTACTTTCCATCGACGTCGTTGAAGACGTTCGGGTGGATCATCGTGTGATAAAGAGCGGTGTAAAAATTCGTCGTCTGCTCGTCCGTCCCGCCGGAGACCTCTATCTTAGAAAGCTCCTTGTTCCACGCCGCCTTCGCCTCCGCCCGCACCTTGTCAAAATCCCAGTGCGGCAGCTCGGCCTCGAGATTCTTGCGGGCTCCCTCGATGGAGACGTAAGATATGGCAACTTTAAGAAGTACCGGTTCTCCGTCAGTTGTGTCGAACCAAAACGTAGAAGTAAGGTTTTTGCCTTCAAGTTCCGGCCGATAGTGGAGTTCCATCGAACCGTTTTCATATGGCTGGCCATGTTTGAAGGGCTTTGAGAATTCAGCGACGAAATATACGACTTGATTCTTTGCCCAAGAACTTGATTGGCGAAAGCCTTCAACTTTGCTGTTATCAACAATTCGAATCTT
>ERZ1066138.259-NODE-259-length-18126-cov-9.312158_pt1 | contig 18126 bp, 12 predicted proteins | sample MGYA00382785_ERZ1066138 | MGnify/ENA primary metagenome ERZ1066138 (study PRJEB33369, sample SAMEA5778368) | biofilm metagenome | biome: Industrial cooling water; feature: Water cooling tower basin; material: Biofilm | place: United Arab Emirates | collected... | reverse complement strand
AGCGATTGATGTCGGCCAGACCACTGCTGAGGTTGTCGATCTCATTGCGCGCCCACACCAGATCGGCATCCCAGATCCACAGGCGCGAGGCCCATTCGAAGCTGCCTTCCAGGCCGCTGGCGATGCGCAGCGTGTCCGCGTCCTGCTCGAAGCGACGCACCTGGCCGCCGGGCCGCAAGCCGAGTCCGGTCACTGGCTGGCCAAAGGGGTTGTAGACGTGGTCGGCTGGAATGATGAGCCGGTTGCTGCCACCAAGGCCTGCACTGAAGAACACTGGATTGGGTGCCAGTTGCTGTCTAGACCGACGCTGGTTGTACAGCGCCTGGAACTGCCACTCGATGGTCTCGCCCAGCGCATAGCGTCCGTTGACGAAGACGGCCTGGCGCTCCTGCGGGGTCAGCAGGTAGTTCTCTGGTGCGAAGTTGTAGCCATCGCTGCGCGGGTCGAGCAGTCGATAGCCACCGGTGGCCGGGTCGTAGGTGCTGCGATTGAGGTTCGCAGGCCGGCCGTCGGCACTGCTGCAGATGCCATTGGCGGGATAGGTGCCTGCGGGGTTGAAGGGGCAGACGCCGCGGGATCCAAAGCCAAAGCTGCCATTGGCAGTGAAGCCGCTGGCACCGGCAATGATGTCGTTGCCGGGCAAACCAAAGGTGGGCACCGCCGAAATGCCTCGCTCGCCGGCGAAGACCGGGTCCTGTTCGACATGGCTGATGCCGCCGCCGAGCGCGCCATTCTCGCCAACCCAGCCATAGGTGAACTCGGCCGTATGGCGCTCGCCATCGCCCTGCCCATAGCCCGCCACGCCCAGCCGCGATTCGCCGCCTTGCAGATCCTGCCGGGTGCGCAGATTCACTACGCCGGCGATGGCATCGCTGCCGTACAGGGCCGAAGCGCCGTCGGTGAGCACTTCGATGCGCTCGATCATGGCCAGCGGAATCGAATTGAGATCGGCACCACCGTCGATGTTGCCGACCCAGCGCCGTCCGTCGACCAGCACCAGGGTGCGCTCATTGCCGAGATTGCGCAGGTCGATGCGGGTGCTGCCATCACCGCCATTGTTGAAGGTGGTGTTGAGATCGGCACCGTGCACACTGAGCACTTGCAGCACCTCGCCCACCGACATCAGGCCGCTCTTGAGCAGCGCGTCGCGCTCGATGAGGAGCACCGGATCGGCCGTCTCGTAGTCGACACGCTTGATGCGGCTGCCCACCACTTCGATGTGGGCGGTCGTCACCGGTTCGCTGCTCGGTGTCGCAGCCATGCCGGGCAGCGCGGCGCTGATCAGGCTGGCCAGCAGGCAGCGTCGCAAGCCGCGGCCATGGCGATCGTTTGACATCGGGGATCCTCCACCTTGCCGGCCACCCTGTCGCGCTGTGTGTTCCATCAGGGCGATTCCTCGCTCTCAGTTGAGTCTGTTTCCAGTGTCACAGCGTAGTACAAGGGCGCTTCCATCGGCCCATCGCCGATGCCCAGACGCAGTGCGGTGATCGGGGCCAGCGCTGGATCCAGCTCAAGTGCGACGCCGTACACCAGGGACATGCGCGCATGCGCATCACCACCGCGCACGGCGGTCGGCGAGCTGCCACGCCAGACCGCGCGTGCTGAGGACGCTGCGATGTGCGGCTGCCAATGCGTGACCACATCGCGCACACTCTGGATCGAGTGCTCGCTTTCGCGGCCATCCTGATGGCGCAATTGCACTCGACCCGCCAATCGCGGCGGACTGCCCGGGCGCATCGGCACATGCAAGAGCATCATCACGTGCAGGCGGCGCGCCTGGACATTGGTGACTGGCAGCCACTCGCTCCAGGCTTGCAGCGAGTGCAGCGACAAGGCCGGGCCACCGCCGCTCAATTGCACGCCATTCTTGATGCGCCAATCGATGCCGCCGAGACGATGCAGGCCAGGCGCCAGGCTGCTCAGATCTCCGCCCTGCGCCGCCATGCGGATCCACGGCTTGCCCATCTCCACATTGGCCACCGGGCCGAGGTCCAGGGGGATGAAGTGCGCTGCCGGAAGCGCCGCCGGCAGGCTGGGCAGCAGTTGCGGCGGCAAGTCTGGGTCGTTGCCCGCGGGTGCTGCTTCGCGGCCACTCAGTTGCGCGCGCAGTGCAGCCCGTTCGGCAGCGGAGGGCAGCTGTGTCGATGCGTTGGGATCGAGTGCTCGCGCCAGCAGGGACAACTCGTCCAGTCGAAACGCCGTGTTCGGCAAGGACCACGCCAACCAGCGGCCGAAGACGGTGCGCGCAAGCAGGCGCGAGCCATCCGCCGAAAAGGCCAGGCGATGGATGCTGTCATTGCCGGGAATCGCGGCCGTCAGCGTGGCACTGAGGCGTTCGCGGTGCACCAGATCGTACACCTGCACTGCATTGCGCGTGGCCACGGCCACGCGGTGGCCATCGCTGCTGCTCGCCAGCAGACTGAGCGTGCGTGCAGCCGGCAAGGTGGGCATGCGCGCCACGGGTCCTCGCGCATTGTAAGTGGCCATCGCATCCGCGAGGTGGCGATGCACCAGCACCTGGTCGCCAAGTGGCAAAAGGACCGCGCCATACCCGATGTGTTCTTCTTCGGCCAACACGCGATGGACGCAGCTTTGCAGATCCCAATGCAGCAGCGCCGCCCGCCGTCGTCCCAGGCTCAGGTGAGCCCAGGCCTGTGTGCCATCGGCGCTGAGACCCAAGTCGCCGATCTGGTTGATGTCGCTCAGATCCAGCGCGCCGCAGCCGCCCGAGCCGACGAAGTCGAGCCGATGGATCTGCGGCCGCATGTATTCGGTGGCCAGAGCGTAGCGGCCCTGCGGATCCACGCGGATGACATTCACCAGGTGCGGCAGGTCCAGCGCGTGCGCCGGCTGGTCCAGGTTGAGCAGATCGACGCGCCGCAGACGCTCGACGAAACGGGTGCCGTCATGCATCCCATGGACCAGCATCAGCACCGGCGCGGCGGCCGCCCATTCGGCCTGCAGCGGGGTGCTTTCCAGCTCCAGCGATGATCCCTGCTGCTGGCCGGTGGCGGCATCGAAGACGCGCAATGTGCGCTGGGCGATGGTGACCAGCCAGCGACCATCCGGACTGAGATCGGCCAGGTCCACCGCTTGCGGGTGCTGCAAGGGTGCCCAGGCGGCGCGGCCCGTGTCGATGTCGATCAGACGCACTTGGGCGCCATCCACCGCCACCAGGTGGCGTCCATCAAAGCTCTGGCTGCCTGGCGCCAGTGGCGCGGCGCGCTCGTTGCGCAAGCCCGATGCCGGCAAGCGCCAGACCTTGACCGAAGCCTGGGTCCCGCCGCTGACCAGCAGACGGCGTCGCGCATCAATGGCGAATGCCTGCGCCGTAAACAGCCTGGAATTGAGGATACGGGCCGGAATCGGGATCGCCACGTTGTCGAAAGGTGCGGGCTGCGGCAACTCGAACACGCTGATCGCATTGCCATGCGCCAGCGCCACATAGTCGCCCGATAGCCGCACCCGGCCCAGTTCGATCACGTCAGGCAAGATCAGTGGCGTGATGCGCGGCCGCCGGCTTTGCACGTCCCACACCACGACCTGACCCGATTCGCTGAGCGCTGCAAGGCTGCGCCCAGTCTCATCGAACTCCAGCCAGCGTACGGTGGCCGCCGGGCTGGCGGGCAGCAGTTCGGTGCGGCCACTGTCCACCTCGATCATGCGCACGCTGCCGTCCAGCCCACCCAGGACGAGGTGCCTGCCATCGGGAGAGAAGCGCCAGGCGCGCACCAGTGCGGCATCGCCCACCTCCAGGCTCCAGTGCGACTTCAGCGTGCCGAAGTCCACCAACTCGAAGCGCTGGAAATCCAGGGTGCGCAACAGGCGGGTGCCATCCGGCGCAAACAGCCACATGCTGGAGGTGTCGCGGTGCACCGGACCCAGCGGCTGCCAGCCTGCGACCGCGTAGAACTGGAAGTAGTCGGGAAAGCGCAAGGACGGCACGCTGCGCCAGCGCAGGATCGCGTGCCGTGCATCATCGTCGAAGACCAGATCGCTGAAGCCCTCGGGCAGTGTCTCCGGGCGCAGCACGCTGCCGGTTTCCGCGTCCAGCGCGATCTGATCGGGCGTGGCGGGCGCCGCAAACACCGGCTGCTCCAGCATGCCCACGATCAGGCGACGCCCGTCTCGGCTGTAGCGCAGGGTCCCGTGCGGCGCGCCCTGGGCCAACACCAGGTTGTGGGTCAGGTTGTCGGTGGGCGTCGACCACATCTCACGGCGATCGGCCATCTGGAACTGACGCACACGGCGCTGGCCGTTGGTCTGGAAGGTGGCGACCGCAAAGCGCTGTCCGTCCGGCGCGATTGCCAGCGAGCGGGCATCCTCGCCTTCATCCAGCGGTGCCTGGTCGATGAGCTGCGGTGCATTGGCCAACAGGCTGCCAATGCGTTGCGCTTCGATCTCGGCGGCAGTCTTTGCGCCGACGCTTTCCATCTCCGCCAGATTGCTCACCATCATCTGCAGGCCGCGAAAGCCATCGCCCGCCTCCAGCGCAGTTTCGGCGGTCTGAGTGCGCTCCCGCCACAGACTTTCCTGCGCCTCCTGCGCCTTGCCATCGGCGCGCTGCCACTGCACCGTGGTGGCGATCAGACCCAGTCCGATCGCCATCACACAGGCGCCGAGTGCGGCCGCCAGCCGCGGTTCGCGGCGAATCCAGCGGCGAACGCGTTCGCGGGCATGCGGCCGGCGCACGCTGACCACGCGGCCATCCAGATAACGGCCCAGATCGTCGGCCAGTTCGCGGGCACTGCGATAGCGCTGCTGCGGCGTCTTCTCCAGGCACTTGAGACAGATCGCTTCCAGGTCCTTGGGCAGATCGGGGCGCAGTTCGGACGGGGCAGCTGGCGATCGGCTCAACACCTGGCGCAGCGTTTCCATCGGCGTGGCGCCGCGGAAGGGTGGGCGGCCGGTGACCAGTTCGTAGAGGATTGCGCCCAGCCCGTAGATGTCGGTGGCGGCAGACAGCTTGTGCGAGCGCAGCAGCGCCTGCTCGGGTGCCATGTAGTTCGGCGTCCCGGAGACTTCGTCGGCATCCACCGACAGGCTGCTGTCCAGCGGGCGGGCCAGTCCGAAGTCGGCGACATGCGGCTCGCCGGCCTCATCGATGAGGATGTTGCCGGGCTTCAGATCGAGGTGCAGCAGGCCCAATCGATGGGCGTAATCCACCGCTTCAGCAATGCTGCGCAACCAGGACGCGCTGCGCTCAAAGCGCTGCGCGCCCTCGTGCAGGATCACCTGCGCCAGCGAGCGGCCGCGGATCAGCTGCATGCTGAAGTAGTTGAGCTCGTCGTGCCGCCCGATCTCGTGGATTGCCACGATGTTGGGGTGATTCAGCCGCGCCGCTGATTGCGCCTCGCGGCGAAAGCGCTCGATGAAATCGTCCGAGGCCCACGGGCCTGCCGCCAACAGCTTCAGCGCCACGGCTCGATCCAGCGAACGCTGGTGCGCGCGGTACACCACGCCCATGCCGCCCTGGCCCAGTTTTTCCAGCAGCTCATAGTCGCCGAGATCGCGCTGCGCCGGGTCGGAGAGATTCAGATCCAGCGCTTCCGGGGGCAGGAAGGCCAGATGTCGGTGCTGCGTGGCCTCGCCACCGGGCGTGCTGGATTCGCCAAAGGCCAGGCGCGCCAATGCGGCGACATCGGCCGGCGGCAGCGTGCCGCTGGCCACCAGCGTGGCGGCGGGACGCTCAGTCATGGCCGCCGCCCAGAATGACGAGCAGGGCGGCGCGCTCGCGGGTCAGTTCCGGGGCGTTGGACACGGTCTGTGCGAGTTCCTCGTCGACCAGTTCGCGGAAGCGCTGACGCAGGCGCTTCAGCGAGACCACCAAGGCCAGCGCGCGAATCCCCAGGGCTTGCTCCATCGCCTGGTATTGGCCGGCCTCCGGCTCCCGGGTGAGATAGGCCTCAAGCTGCTCGAACAGCGCCAGCCTGCCGCTCTGCTCGGCCTCCAGGCGCAGCCTGCGCAGGGCCTGGCTCAGCACCTCCATCGCAAAGCTGCGCTGGAAGGCGCGCTCCGGCGTGGTCTCGGCCAGGCGTTCCTGGCGGTGACGCGCTTCCAGTTCGGCCCGCGACAGCGGCGCGCTCATGCCAGACCCGGCATCGCGCGACTCCTGGCGCCAGTCGGCGGCCAGGAACTGGCTCAGGCGCGACAACAGATAGCTGCGGAAGCGACCCTGGCTGCGCGGATCGCTGACTCGCAGATCCTGCGCCAGATCGGAGAAGAAGGACTCGGCCAGATCGTAGGCCAGGTCGGCGGAATGGCCGCAACGGCGGATGTAGGCGTAGACCGGATACCAGTAGGCGCTGCACAGACTCCACAAGGAGTGGCGGGCGATCTCGGCATCGCCATCGCGGGCGGCGGCGACCAGCGACCAGCGGGTCTGTGCGAAAGCATCGGGTCGTGCGGGCTCGGGTTGCAGTTGGGTGTCCATGGCGGTCTCGGCTTCCCTCTGACCATGCAATACCGAAGCTGGCGACCCCGATGACAGACCAGAAGCCGGGGCCGCGCCCGGGTCGCTCAGGGGCCAGAACGGGGCCGCATGGCCTTGCGCATCACGGCCAGTTCCAGTTCCACATCTTCCGCGGCGCTGACGGTCTCCGCCAACTCCTCGCGCACCAGTTGTTGCAATCGTTGCCGCATGCGGTACACCGCCACCGCCAGCGTGTTGCGACGCATGCCCAGGCGCTCGGCCAAGCCAGCGTAGTCGCTGGCATCCGGCGCATCGACCAGGAAGCCGCGCAGCTCGGCATACAGGCCGGACTTGCCAGCCGCGACTGCTTCCGCTTCCAGCCTGGCGCTGGCGCGAGCGATCACGGTGGCCGCCCAGGCGCGCTCGAAAGCCGCCTCCGGTCCATCGGCCTCGGTCTCCACCTCCACCGCCTCGGTGTCCACGTGCTGCATGGCCCCGCCGCGCCGCAAGGCCTGTTCGCGCTCGATTTCATGGCCCAGGTAATGGCGCACACAGGTGAGCAGGAAGCTGCGGAAGCGGCCGCGATCTGGATCGGCACTGTGATGCAGCTGCTGATCGAGAAAGTGGACGAAAAAGCCCTGCACCAGATCGGCGGCACGCTCGGCATCGCCCACCCGGCGTCGCAGATAGGCCAGCACCGGCGCCCGATAGGCGGCGCACAGCGCGGCCAGGGCCTGACGCCCGGACTCGGCATCGTCGCGGGCGGACAGCACCAGACTCCAGCGCGTGGTGGGCAGGCCTGACATCGGACGCTCCGCTCGTGGGAGGCTGCAGTGTACGCGCAGCCGCTGGCTGGCATGACTTCCGACGCAGCGCCGGCCCAGCGTGACCTACGTCACGCGGCACGGCGAATTTCGCCGCGTAGGGTTCGCGCCTTCATCAGCCCACCACGGAGTCGCGCCATGCTGCGCATCGAAGCCCTCAACAAGACCTATCCGAACGGCGTGCAGGCGCTGAAGAACGTCAGTCTGCAGATTCCGAAGGGCATGTTCGGACTGCTCGGTCCCAATGGCGCCGGCAAGTCCTCCCTGATGCGCACCCTGGCCACCTTGCAGGAAGCCGACAGCGGCAAGGTCGATTTCGATGGCGTCGATGTGCTGCGTGACAAGGATCAGGTGCGCCGCATGCTCGGCTATCTGCCGCAGGATTTCGGCGTCTATCCCAAGGTCAGCGCGGAGGAATTGCTCAACCACTTCGCCGTGCTCAAGGGCATCACCCAGAAGGCGCTGCGCCGCGAAGTGGTGGAAGGCCTGCTGCACCAGGTGAACCTGTGGGAGGCGCGCAAGCGCAAGCTCGGCACCTACTCGGGCGGCATGCGCCAGCGCTTCGGGATTGCGCAGGCGCTGATCGGCCAGCCCAAGCTGGTGATCGTCGATGAACCCACCGCCGGCCTCGACCCCGAAGAGCGCAATCGCTTCCTCAACCTGCTGGCCGAAATCGGCGAGCAAGTGGTGGTGATCCTGTCCACCCACATCGTCGAGGACGTGACCGACCTCTGCCAGCGCATGGCGATCATTTCCAAGGGCGAGGTACTGCTCGCCGATGAACCGCTGAAGGCCATCGAGTCGCTGCAAAGCCGCATCTGGCGCAAGCGCGTCAGCAAGGAAACCCTGGCCGCGCACCAGCGCGACTACAAGGTGCTGTCGACGCGCCTGGTCGGTGGCCGGCCGGAAATCCATGTCTACAGCGAGGTGCCGCTGGCAGAGGGCTTCGAGGCCATCGCCCCGGATCTCGAAGACGTCTACTTCGAGCGTCTGCGCACGCACCAAGCCAAGGCTGCCTAAGGAAAGCGACCATGTACTTCGAGTTCCTTTCCTTCGAACTGCGGCAGCAGCTCAAACAGCCACTGTTGTGGATCATCGCTGCGCTGTTCGGTCTACTCGCCTTCGGCGCCACCAGCAGCGATGTGGTCACCGTGGGCAGCGCCATCGGCAATGTGTTCCGCAACTCGCCCAGCACGATCGTCAACATGATGGGCGTGTTCTCGGTGCTCGGGATGTTCCTGATCACCATGTTCATCGCCGGCGCCTTGCTGCGTGACCATGAACTGGGCACCGCCGATCTGTTCTTTTCCAGTCCGATCCGCGCCCGCGACTATCTGCTCGGCCGTTTCAGTGGCGGTGCGCTGGCCTGTCTGATCATCTTCCTGGGCGTGGCGCTGGGCATGATCGTGGGTCAGTTCATGCCCTGGATCGATCCCAAGCGGCTGGGCGAGTTTTCCCTGCAGCCCTTCGCCTGGGCCTTCTTCGTGGTGGTGATCCCCAACGTGCTGTTTGCCGGCGCCATGCTGGCGCTGCTGGCGGCGATCACGCGCAGCATGCTGATGGTCTACCTCGGCATCCTGGCGTTCTTCGTGCTGTGGATCATCGCCGGCGCGATGACCCGCGATCTGGAGAACCTCTGGGTGGCGGCGCTGACCGATCCCTTCGGCGTACGCGCCCTGCGCCTATCGATGCGCTACTGGACGGCCGAAGAACTCAACACCCTGTTGCCGCCGCTGGCCGGGATGCTGCTGGCCAATCGCCTGCTGTGGGGCGCCGTGGCGCTGGCCATGCTGGGCGCGATGCTGCACTTCTTCTCGCCCACGCGCGCCGGCACCGGCAAGAAGGGCTCGGGCAAGGCGGCGCGTGGCAAGGCGGTGGCGACCGCATCGCCCCAGCCTGCGCCAGCGCCGCCGCGCCGCCTGGCCGTGCCGAGCTTTGGTACCAGTTCCAGCCTGAGCATGTTCTGGCAGCAACTGCGCTTCGACACGCTGGGCGTGGTGAAGAGCGTGCCCTTCATCGTGATGCTGGTGTTCAGCGTCATCAACTTCACCGGCAGCGCGCGCTTCGTCGACAACCTCTTCGGCACCAAGGTCTACCCGGTGTCCTACCTGATGCTGGAAGCCCTGGCCGGCGCCAGCAACCTGTTCCTGTTCCTGATCGTGCTGTTCTTTGCCGGCGAACTGGTGTTCAAGGAGCGCCAGGCGCGTCTGCATGAAGTCGTGGATGCCATGCCGATGCCGAACTGGGTGCCGCTGGCGTCCAAGTGTGGTGCCTTGCTGGCCGTGGTGCTGCTGTTCGCCCTGGCCGGCATGCTGGCCGGCATGGGTTTCCAGCTGTGGCGTGGTTACGGGCAACTGGAGCTCTGGGTGTACTTCAGCGGTTTGCTGCTGGGCTCCTGGCCCTTCCTGCTGATCGGCTTGCTGTCGATCGCGCTGATGGTCTACACGCAGCAGAAGTTCCTCGGCTTTGCCGTGGTGATCGTGGTCTTCATTGCCCAGCTGGTGCTGGGGATCCTCAACTTCGATCACAACCTCTACATCTTCGCCGGTGCGCCCACGCCCGCCTATTCGGACATGAACAGCTATGGCCATTACCTCAAGGGCTACGCCTGGTTCATGGGCTACTGGAGCTTGTTCACCCTGCTGCTGTTGATCCTCGCCGCTGCCTTGTGGGCGCGTGGGCAGGTGGGCACCTGGCGCGAACGCCTGCGCGTGGGCGGGCTCAAGCTGCGCGGCGCGCTGGGCGTGGCCCTGGCCAGTTGCGGCGTGGCCTGGGCGGCCACCGGCGGCTACGTCTACTACAACACCAACATCGTCAACGACTACACGCCCGGCGATGCCCTGCTCGACGCGCAGGCGCGCTACGAGAAGGACTACGCGCAGTACCGTGATCTCAAGCAGCCGCGCATCCGTGCGGTCAATGCCGATGTCGATCTGCGGCCAGAGCAGCGTGCGGTGCGCATCCAGGGTTGGTATCGGGTCGAGAACCCGCACGCCGAGCCGATCCGCGAACTGCACATCCAGACCTTGCGGCTGATCGATCTGGAGTCGCTGGACTTCCCGGGGGCCACGCTCAAGCAGCACGATGCCGAACTCAACTACCGGATCTACACCCTGGATCCGCCGCTGGCGCCGGGCGCGCAGGCCGAGATGCGCTTCGTCATCGCCGGGCAGGAGCAAGGCTTTGGCAACAACATCATCCAGACCCAGGTGGTCGGCAACGGCAGCTTCTTCAACTCCGGGGTGTTCCCGAGCTTTGGCTACAACGACAACGGGCAGATCGTCGATCGCAACGAGCGGCGCAAGCGTGATCTCGGAGAAGCTGCGCGCATGCCCAAGCTGGAAGACGAGGCGGCGCGCGCCAACACCTACATCAGCGACGATGCCGACTGGATCGAGTTCTCCAGCACCGTGTGCACGGCGCCGGACCAGATCGCCCTGGCACCGGGCTACCTCGAGCGCGAGTTCGAGCGCGAGGGCCGGCGTTGTTTCGAGTACGCCATGGATCAGCCGATGCTGCCCTTCTGGGCGTATCTCTCGGCCAGCTGGAAGGTCAAGCGTGATGAGTGGAACGGGATCCCGATCGAGATCTACTACCACCGCACCCACGAGTACAACGTCGATCGCATGATCGAGGGCAGCAAGGACTCGCTGGACTACTTCACCCGCGAGTTCACGCCCTATCAGCATCGGCAGGTGCGGATCATCGAGTTCCCGCGCTACGCGCGCTTTGCGCAGAGCTTCGCCAACACCATCCCCTTCTCGGAGTCGATCGGCTTCATCGCCGATCTGCGCAAGGCCGATGCCATCGACTACGTCTACTACGTGACCGCGCACGAAGTGGCGCATCAATGGTGGGCGCACCAGGTCATCGGCGCCGACATGCAGGGCTCGACCATGCTCAGCGAATCGCTGGCGCAGTACTCGGCGCTGATGGTGATGGAGAAGAAGTACGGGCGCGAGCAGATGCGGCGCTTCCTGAAGTACGAACTGGACAACTACCTGTCCAACCGCGGCGGCGAGCTGGTCGAGGAGCTGCCCCTGTACCGCGTGGAAAACCAGCCCTACATCCATTACCGCAAGGGCTCGCTGGTGTTCTACCGGCTGCGCGAGGAAATCGGCGAGGCCGCGCTGAACCGTGCGCTCAAGCGCTATCTGGAGGACAAGGGCTTCCAGCAGCCGCCGTACACCACCTCACTGGAACTGCTCGACTACATCCGTGCCGAAGCCGGTCCGCAGCACGAGGCGCTGATCACCGATCTGTTCAAGAAGATCAGCTTCTACGACAACCGTGTGGTTGAGGCGAAGGCGCGCAAGCGTGAGGACGGACGCTATGACGTGCACATCGAGATCAGCAGCGACAAGCGCTACTCGGATGGGCTGGGCAAGGAAAGCCAGGGCACGCTGGACGATCACATCGAAGTGGCGGTCTTCGCCCGCGCGCCCGGTGCCAAGGAAAGCGAGGAGAAGGTCCTGTACCTGGAGCGCAAGCACATCACCGAGCGCAAGGGCGTCTACAGCGTGGTGGTCGACGAATTGCCCTTCGAGGTGGGCTTCGACCCCTACAACAAGCTGATCGACCGGGTCAGTTCGGACAACCGCAAGCGGGTGAGCCTGGAGTAGACCGGTGCAATCCGAGTCGGCGAAAGGGCGATTGGTTGCCCCCGTCCGTTGCGACTGGAAGGGGGCAGCTTGAGCGCAGGTTGAAAATGCCGCGAGCTTCACGGAAACTGATCGACGCAGCTCATCTGGCTCATTGCCGCTCACTTGCTCGTTGCCGCTCACTCGGAACAATCGTCATGAGCTGGTTACTGTTTCTGGATGAAAGCGGGCATGATCACAAGACGATGCCCTACGAAGTCCGTGGGGGCATGGCCCTCCACGCCAGCAAGCTTTGGCGGTTCGTGCAAGAGCTCCAACGCCGCGAGCAGTATGCTTTCGGCACTGAGCTTCGCCAGTTTGGGAAGGAGCTAAAGGGCTGCAAATTGCTCGACAAAGACCGATTCAAATGGGCAGCGCAGGCTGAGGCGATGTCGGATGAGGAGCGTCGCAAGCTGTGTCGCGGCTTTCTGGCCAAAGGTCTTGAAAGGAAGGCGCCGACAAGGGCCGAATTCACTGCCTACGGCCAAGCATCTGTTGATTTCGCCAACAGCATCTTTGAGGCGCTGCGCGACCACGACGCCAAGCTCTTTGCAACCGCCATCCCTCGGAGTGTCAGGAAGCCGGCCAGCTTTAAGGCTGCGAACTACTTGCGCAAGGATCAGGTGTTCCTGCTTGAGCGTTACTTCTACCTGCTCGAAAAGGAGCAGCAGCATGGCTTGATCGTGATGGATCAGGTTGAGAAAACAGCCGACAGCAGTTTCGTGGCCAGACTGCAGAGCTACTACCGTCGAACCGCCGTCGGCAGATATCGTTCGGCTTGGGTCGTGCCGACCCCATTTTTCGTCTCGTCAGACATGGCGGCGCCAGTCCAAGCTGCAGATCTCGCAATTTACTGCATTAACTGGGGATTCCGCCTGCCGGGACGCGGCATGGACGCCCCAGTGCGCGAAGAGATCCGCGCCCGCTTTGGACCATGGATCAACCAACTGCAGTTCAGAGGGCATGGATACCGTGACGGAAAGGCTTATGAGACCTTTGGTATCGCCTACGTCCCGGATCCCTACGAAGGGGGGGCATAAAAAAGGAGGCAATGCTTTCGGGACCACCCAGGGGCAGTCCGTCGGCCGAGCCTCCGTCTAGGATCATCAAGCGTTGCTCGCGAGCCGTCAAGTCAGTCACCCAAAGCACTCGACATCTACGTACCCACCCGCACCACCGGGTCGATGCTCGCCTGCGTGATCGGGTGGTAGCCGGGGCGAGCGGCGGCATAGACGCGTCTTGCGAAGTCGTGGTGCGCTGGATTGGCCATCAGCGCCTGGTACAGCGGGAGCACGAACTTGCGCCGGCCGATGCGGGTGAGGAAAGCCTCGATGGCGGGGAAGACCTCGTCATCGCTGCGCTGGATGGCGAGTCGGTACCAGGCGAAGGCGACCTCGCTGTTGCCGGTGGACTTGAGCGCGTAGCGCGCGTCCAGGGCGCGCAGCCTGCTGAGCGGCACATCCGCCGGCAAGCCTTCGATGAAGCGGATCCATTCCTGCGGCGTCCACTCGGCGGTGCCGGCCACCGCGACATCTTCGGCGCCGCGCAGCCACTGGATGCGCGCGCTGTCCACGGCGGCCAGTCGCTGCGACTCGCTGGCTTGCGCTGCGGCGGGCACACCGGGCGCGTCGACGAATGCGGCGATCTCGGCCTCGCTCAGCTTGCCCGGATGCGCCGCCATCAGCCGGCTGCGCAGGAAGGCCAGGAAGTCGTCGGTGCTGGCGCTCTTGAAGGCATGTTCATCGAACCAGGCGCGCAGGAAGGGATCGAAAGCCTCACGCCCGAAGCGCAACTCCAGCAGGCGCAGGAAGCGCATGCCCTTGGTGTAGGCCACTTCGTTCATGCCCTCATCCGGATCGCGCCCGCGCAGATCCAGGCGCAGGTGCTGATCGGCACTGGCCAGTCCCGCCAGTTCCTCATCCAGATCCGCTTCCGAGAGCACCCGCTCCATCGCCGCGCGATCCGCACCAAAGGTGGCTTCGACGATGCGGTTCTCGACGTAGGTGGTGAATCCCTCGTTGAGCCAGAAGTGATTCCAGTCGATGTTGGTGACGAGGTTGCCGGACCAGGAGTGCGCCAGCTCATGCGCGATCAGCGAGACCAGCGAGCGGTCACCGGCGATCACCGTGGGCGTGAGGAAGGTCAGGCGCGGGTTTTCCATGCCGCCAAAGGGGAAGGAAGGTGGCAGCACCAAAAGGTCGTAGCGGCCCCAGCGGTAAGGCCCGTACAAGGCCTCGGTGATCTCGATCATCCGCTCGGTGTCAGCGAATTCACGCGCCGCCGCGGCCAGCATCGAGGGCTCGGCGTAGACGCCGCTGCGCTCGCCCAGCGGCGCGAACTCCAGCTCACCCACGGCGATGGCCAACAGGTAGGCCGGGATCGGCTGCGGCATGTCGAAACGGTAATCGCCATCGGCGGCGTCATCCGGCTGGTTGACCGCGCTCATCCGCGCCAGCAGGCCTTCCGGTGTGCGCACATGCGCGGCGTAGCTGAAGCGCACCGCCGGCGCGTCCTGGATCGGCACCCAACTGCGCGCGTGGATCGCCTGTGACTGACTGAACAGGAAGGGATGCTTTTTGCCGGCGGTCAGCCGCGGCTCCAGCCATTGCAGTCCCGAGGCCTCCGGTGCGCTGCGGTAGTAGATGCGTACGCGACGGTCGTCGACGCCAAAGGGAATGCGCAGGGCGCTGCCGAGGATCGGATCGACCGCGCCCAGACTGGCGCGCACTTCGCGATAGGCACCGGTGGCATCGACATTGAGCACGCGCTCGATGCGCAGGTTGCGCGTATCCAGGCGCAGCTCGCGCGCGGCCGGATCCAGCCTTTCGACGCTCAGGTCGGCAAAGCCGTGCAACTCGCGCGCGGCGAAGTCGACGCTGAGATCCAGCTGCAGATGCCGCACGCGCAGTTGGTCGTGATTGGAATAGGAATGCGGATCGGGTCCGGCGTGGGCGTGCGCGGCGGTCATGAGCAAGGCAAGGGAGACAAGGATTCGGGTCATGGGCGATCGGCGTCCGCGCGTTCGAGGGTCAGGCTTTGCAACACATCATCCAACAGCGCGCTGGCGCCGATCCTGAATCGCGCCGGGCTCACCGCAGCCTCGCCCAGTATCTGCCGCACCAGCGCCATGTAGGCCACCGCCTCGCGCAGGCTGCGTACGCCACCGGAGACCTTGAAGCCGGCGCTGCGCCCGCTGTCGGCAATGGCCTTGAGGATGATGCGGGCCGCCTCCGGCGTCGCCCCGGGCGAGTGCTTGCCGGTCGAGGTCTTCAGAAAGTCCGCGCCGCCTTCCAAGCCGAGTTGCGCCGCTGCATCAAGCGCGCCGGGATCGCGATAGGCGCCGCTCTCCAGGATCAGCTTCAGCGGCGCGCGGCCATGGCAGCGCGCCTGTGCCGCTGCCAGCACCGCGCGTGCCGCTGCCTCGTCTCCGGCCAGGAAGCTGCGCCAGGGAAACACCAGATCGATCTCGTCGGCACCGGCGGCCAGCGCGCGCCGGGTCTCGCGCTCGACCCGCGCCGGATCGGCGGCGCCCTCGGGAAAGTTGACCACGGTGGCGACCGGCACCTCGGCAATCCCAGCGCGCGCCAGCCCCATGCGCGCCGCCACGATCAGCTCTGGATACACGCACAGGGCCGCCGGCTGCCCGAAGGGCGTGGCCGCCTTGCGCGCCAGCTCGGCCGCCCGCGCCGGCGTGTCGTCCTCGCCCAGGCTGGTCAGATCCAGACAGCGCAAGACCAGGGCGGACACGCTTTCGGTTGCTGCGGCAATCGGATCCACGGGCCAGTCGTTCCTGCCAGGAAAGCGCAAAGCATAGGCCCGGCACCGGCGCCGAGGCGCCCGGCAGGCTCGGTCCGGCGCAGCGCTGACGCTGCTGGTCGCCCGCTGCCGGCGGTCCCTGCTGATCGGAATCGGGCCGGCGAAAGCGCAACTGAATGGCGTCGCACGTTCATCGCCATCGAATCCGCCCGCGCGCTCGACTGCGGATGCTCCGCCGCGCTCACGGATGAGGACCGCGCCGCATGCGGCATCGACAAGCAGAGGGATGGCGCACGCGTGCCTGGCGAGTGCTGGCACTGGCCGGAACCCTGGTGCTGCACCTGCTGGTGATCGCCGCGCTGTGGCGCGAAACGGCGGTGAGGCCTGCGCCCAGCTCGCGCGAGGCGATGACGGTGTGGCTGGAAGATCAGCCGGCGACGAGCGTGGCGCCCGCGGTCATCGCCGACGCGCCGCCAGCGGCGCGCAGGCCCGATCGCCCGCGCCAGTCTGAGCCGCCGGCCGCCACCATGCCGGCGCTGCCAGTGCCGGAAACCGAGCCCGAACCGACCGCGCGACTGCGCATCGATGTGACCGAAGCGGCGCGCGAGTACGTCGAAGCCAATCGCGGCTCCGCGCCCGCGAACAGGCAGCCCTGGGCACGTCGCAATCTGGATGCCACCCTGCCCGGCGGCAGCGCTCGCGAGGAACTCGATCTGCGGGTGCGGCCGGGCCCGTCACTGGCCGAATCGGCAGCCCGCGCGGCCGCCCTTCTGGGCGGTCCACTGCCCAGCGCCGCCACCGACTTCGATGCGATGGCCGACCCTCTGTTCGAAATGGCCGACGATCAACACCACGGTGACCTGCGTCGGCCGTGCCGGCTGGCCCACCCGGAGCTGTCCGAGGCGGCACTGCGAGCCTTGTGCGACGGATAGTCGCTATCACGAAATAACGAAAGGTTATGCCTGACCCATGAATGCTTGCGGCAACATAGCCCGATCGTGGCAACCAGCCTTCGCGGAGTTCAGCGCATGATCCATGACCACATCCTCGACACCATCGGCAACACGCCCATCGTGCGCATCCAGCGACTGGCGCCCCCAGGCGTGGAGGTGTACGTCAAGGTGGAAGCTTTCAATCCCGGCGGCTCGGTCAAGGACCGCCTGGCCTGGGCAATCATCCAGGACGCCAAGCGGCGCGGCGAGTTGAAGCCTGGTCAGACCGTGGTCGAAGCCACCAGCGGCAACACCGGCATCGCCCTGGCGATGGTCTGCGCGGCCACCGGCCATCCCTTCGTTTCGGTGATGGTCGAGACCTTCTCCATCGAGCGCCGCAAGATCATGCGTGCCTACGGTGCCAAGGTCATCCTGACGCCGGCTGCCGAGCGTGGCTCGGGCATGGTCCGTCGTGCCGAAGAGCTGGCTGCCAAACACGGCTGGTATCTGGCCCGGCAGTTCGAGAATCCGGCCAATCCCGCCTACCACCGCAACACCACCGGCCCAGAAATCCTGCGCGACTTCGCCGACCGGCGTCTGGACTATTTCGTCAGCGGCTGGGGCACCGGCGGCACCATGAGCGGCGTCGGTCAGATGCTGAAGCTGGCGCGTCCCGAAGTGAAGATCATCACCACCGAACCCGCCGGTGCGCAGTTGCTCGCCGGCAAGCCCTGGGCACCGCACAAGATCCAGGGCTGGACCCCGGATTTCGTCCCCGCGGTGCTGGACCGCAGCGTGTTCGACGACAACATCCCCATCGACGACGTCACCGCCCGCGACACCGCGCGCGCCCTGGCGCATCACGAAGGCATCTTCGTCGGCATCTCCTCCGGCGCCACCTTCGCCGCCGCGCTCGAAGTGGCCCGCCGCGCCGAGCCCGGCAGCGTGGTCCTGGCGATGCTGCCCGACACCGGCGAACGCTATCTGAGCACCTTCCTTTTCGAAGGCGTCAACGAAGGCAGTGACGACGAGTGGTTGGCTGGATTGGGCTAAGCGCGGCGGAACGCGGCGCTGGCGCGAGCGCGCGCGACGCACGACGGACCATCGCAGCGCCGCGCCATTACCAAAGCGTTCTCGCGCCGAAGCCGCGCAAGGCCGCATCGTCGGTGATCAGGGTGGCGCCTTCGATGAGGGCCTGGGCCGCCAACATGCGGTCGAAGGGGTCTGGATGGTCGTGCACGAAGCTACCGGCCAGCAAGGCGTGCGAATGACTCATGGCCAACCGTGAATTTGTCTGCCGCCATGATGGCCTCGAAGTTGGCAAGCAGTCTTTCGACCCCCTTCAACTTGCCGATTCGCGCCTTGGTCGCGATTTCCCACGCGCTGGCCGCGCTGACCAGCACCTCGTTGCTGTCCAAGGCAATCGCCTCGCGTGCTGCAGTCGATAAGCGCGGGTCATCGGCGCTCCACCACAACAAGCTGTGCGTATCAAGCAGCAACCTCATGGACTAGTGTGGTGTTCCGTAATTACCTTGAACAATTTCCGCGTCTTTTGCCCCGAT
>ERZ1066138.258-NODE-258-length-18173-cov-8.132907_pt1 | contig 18173 bp, 18 predicted proteins | sample MGYA00382785_ERZ1066138 | MGnify/ENA primary metagenome ERZ1066138 (study PRJEB33369, sample SAMEA5778368) | biofilm metagenome | biome: Industrial cooling water; feature: Water cooling tower basin; material: Biofilm | place: United Arab Emirates | collected... | reverse complement strand
TCGCAGCATAGTGAAGGCACTGCGAAGGCAAAAGGCTTGCGTGCTCGAAATCGATTGCAGATCGATGGCACTTTGGTCGAGTGCGCCGACGCCGGCAGGAAGGCTCGGCAGGGCTCAGACGCGGGCGCCACGCCGGCACCCGCGTCTGCTTGGGCTTGCGCTCAGGCCGGCTGCAGGCTGATGCCGCGCAGGCGCTGGGCGAATTGCTGCAGTACGGCGATGCCGGAGCGCTCGGCCTCGGCACACCACTCGGCCAGGGCTTCGCGCATCGCTGCGGTGTTGCGACCGGAGCGCTCGGTCAGTTCATGCAGACGGCGACGGTACTCGATCACCGTGGCCAGCAAGGGGCGCTCAGCCACCCAGTCTTGCAGGCGCTGGCGAGTGGACTCGTCCAGCCAACGCCCGTCGTTCATCAAGGCACGGCGCAAGCGACCGCGCAGACGCTGCGCCGAATCACCCGCGCGCGCCATTTCATCCTTCAGCACCGGCACGATCACGGTACGGAAGTACTGCGTCGCAATCGCAAAGCGATGCGCCACCAGGGCGCGCACCGTTTCTGCATCCGGCACGCTGATGTTTGGCCGCTCCGCCAGACTGGGCGCCACGCGCAACACCTTGGCCAGCCGCAGGGCTTGCAGCAGTCGGATCACTTGCCAGCCGATGTCGAACTCATGGCGGCGCATGCTGAAACGCGCCGAACTGGGAAAGGCGTGATGGTTGTTGTGCAGCTCTTCGCCGCCGATCACCAGTCCCCACGGCGAGAGATTGGTGGAGCGGTCGGGCGTCTCGAAGTTGCGATAGCCCCACCAATGCCCCAGACCGTTGACCACGCCTGCCGCCATCACCGGGATCCACAGCATCTGGATCGCCCAGATGGCCAGGCCCACCGCGCCGAACAGCAGGATGTCGATCACCGCCATCAGGGTCGGGCCGAGCCAGGGGTAAGGCGAGTACAGCGCGCGCTCGATGCGATCGTCGACCACACCGGCGCCGAACTGAGCCACGATCTCAGGATCCTTGCGCGCCTGCTGGTACAGCTCCACGCCGTGGAAGAGCACGCGACCTATGCCGTAAACCTGCGGGCTGTGCGGGTCTTCATCGGTTTCGCAGCGCGCATGGTGCTTGCGATGGATCGCCACCCACTCGCGCGTCACCATTGCCGTGGTGAGCCAGGTCCAGAAGCGGAAGAAGTGGCTGATCACGGGGTGAAAATCGACCGCGCGATGGGTCGCGCTGCGATGCAGATACAAAGTGACGGCGAAGATGGTGAGCTGGGTGACCAGCAGGAACCAGCCCAGCACCAGGGGCCAGGGTGAACCGGTCAGGCCGGCAGCCAGAAAGTCCAGCACGCTTTGCGACATCGACGCTCATCTCCGACAGTCAGGACGCGGCGGAGTATTCGGAGCGGGCGATGAAGAAGTCCACCGCAAAAACAAACGCTTGCGTATGGCGAGTTCAATCCTGCGCTTTGCCCGCGCGGCCGCGCGCCGCCACCTGGGTCTCGGTGAGGATGCCGCGCAGGATCTGCAACTCGCGTGCGTCCGGCATGGCCCGCTGATACAGCCTGCGCAGGCGGCGCATGATCTTGGTCGAGGCGCGATCCCCGAAGAAGCCGATCAGGCCCAGCGTCTCCTGCAGGTGCGCGAAGAAGTGTTCCATCTGCGCATTCGGCGCCGGCACATGCAGGCGCTCCGGATCCGGATCAGGCGCGGCTGCAGCCAGTGCCGCCATACGCAACTCGTAGCACAGCACCTGCACGGCCGCGGCCAGATTCAGCGAGTCGTAGACCGGATTGGCAGGGATGGTCACGAAGTACTGACACAGCTCCAGTTCCTCGTTGGTGAGGCCGGTGCGCTCAGTGCCAAAGACCAGCGCCACCTTGCCCTGCTGCACCGCGGCGCTGGCCGTCAGTGCGCATTGCCGCGCATCCACCTCGATCTTGCCGATGCCACGCAGCTTGGAACCGCTGCCGAAGACGTAGGGACAATCGGCGATGGCGCTGGCCAGGTCGGGATAGACCTCGGCGCGCTGCAGCAGGTCATCGGCGCCGGAGGCGCGCGCCGTGGCTTTGGGATCGGGAAAGCTGTCCGGCGCCACCAGACGCAGGCTGGACAGCCCCATGGTCTTCAGCGCACGCGCTGCGGCACCAATGTTGCCGGGATCGCTGGTCTTGACCAGCACCACATGTAGATCGGTAGACAACTGCACGATTCAGCCTCGGTTGGCCGCTCGAAGGCGGCGGATGCTAGCCTTCACGCCCTTTTTTGAAAGCCGGACGCCTGTCCATGCGCCTCCCCGCAGTGAACATCGCCGTACAGGCTGCGCGCAAGGGCGCAGCCGTGATCCTGCGTCATTACCATCGACCGGAGGCGCTGACGGTCAGCGACAAGGGCCAATACGACTTCGTCACCGAGGTCGATCGCGCCACCGAGGCCGAGATCGTGCGTGAACTCAAGCGCGCCTACCCGGACCACGCCATCCTCGGCGAAGAGTCCGGGGTCAGCGGCAAGCCTTCACGCTACCAGTGGGTGATCGATCCCATCGACGGCACCAGCAATTTCCTGCGCGGCCTGCCGCACTTTGCGATCTCCATCGCACTGCTGGAAGACGGCGTGGCCCAGCACGGTCTGGTCTACGATCCGGTACGCGACGAGATGTTCATCGCTTCGCGCGGCCGCGGCGCCACATTGAATGACCGCAAGATCCGTTGCAGCCAGCGCAACGGGCTGCCCGGCGCCCTGCTCTGCACCGGCTTCCCCTTCCGTCAGCGTGCGCGCCTCGCCGGCCAGCTGCGCATGACCAAGTCGCTGCTGGAAGAAGCCGAGGACATCCGCCGCACGGGCTCGGCGGCGCTGGATCTGGCCTATGTGGCCGCGGGACGGCTGGATGGCTACTTCGAGTACGCGCTCAAGCCCTGGGACATGGCGGCCGGCGCCCTGCTGGTGCGCGAAGCCGGCGGCGTGATGCTGGACTTCGACGGCAGCGAGAACTGGTACGAGTCGGGCAATGTCATCGCCGGCAACCTGAAGGTGGCTGCGGCGATGCTGGCCCGCATCAAGCCGCATCTGTCCAAGCGCAAGGCCGAGGCGGACAGCGAAGACGGCGCCGAGGGCTGATCCACGCGCGCATTGCCACGCCGGCTCCCGCGCTTGCATGCTAGCTGCGCAGCAGGGGGAGACCGGGATGAGCATCGAGCGGCATTGGATGAAGCAGTACCACGCGGTGATTGCCTTCACCGCGATGCTGATCCTGATGGTCAGCAACGGCATGATCCTGTCGGGCCTGGGGCCCTTCCGCAATCCGCTGATTGCCGAATTCGGCTGGACCGCCAAGGATGTGGCGCTGGGCGACAGCATCACCTTCTTCATGCTCGGTGCCATCGCGCCCTTCATGGGCGTGTTGATCGATCGCTTCGGTACACGTGTGCTGATGCAGGCGGGCATGCTGGCACTGGCCGGCGGCTACTACCTCTACGGCAATATCGACACACTGGCTGAGCTGTACGCCATCCATGTGCTCTTCGCGATCGTGCTGGCTCTGGCGGGCCTGGTGCCCACGGTCGCCCTGGTCTCACGCTGGTTCGAGGCATCGCGCGGCACCGCCATCGGCATTGCGCTGGTCGGATCCAGCCTGGCGTCCTTCGTGTTTCCGCCGCTCGCCGAGAAGTGGCTGATTCCCACCTACGGCTGGCGGCTGGCCTTCCAGTACGAAGCATTGGCCGCGCTGCTGGGTTTCGTGCTGGTGGTGCTGCTGGTGCGTTCAACGCCGGGCGATCGCGGTCTCAAGCCCTATGGCTCGCGTGACGCCGCCCCGCCGCGCGCGGAAGATCTGCCCGGACTGAGCGTGGCCGAAACCGTGCGCACCGCCAACTTCTGGATTCTGGGCGGCTGCGCCTTCCTGACCTTTTTTGCCATGTTGGGCACGCTGTACCAGTTGCCCATCTACCTCAAGTCCATCGGCGTGCCGGCGGTGTCCAGCGGCTACATGGCGATGCTCGGTGCGGCACTGATCGGCAAGTTCCTGTTCGGCTGGCTGGCTGACAAACTCGGGCCGAAGCGGGTGTTCATCGCCAATATGACGGTGATGGCGCTGGGCGCGGCCTGGCTGGCTCTGGCGTCCGGCCCCTCCGTGCTGCCGGCGCTGGCGCTGTATGGGATCGGCTGGGGCGGGCTCTACACCATGCTGCAGCTGTTGACGGTGCAGAGCTTCGGCTTGCGCAGCACGGGCAAGATCATGGGGCTGATCGCCGTCTTCGATTGCGTCGGCGGCGGCGCGGGCAGTTTCGCGATGGCGGCGATCTTCGATGCCACCGCCAGCTATGCGCCGGCCTTCTGGCTGCTCAGCGGGATGATCGTGGTGGCCACGCTGGCGGCAACCCAGCTGCGCCCGCACTTTGCCGCAGCGCCGCGCTGAGCCCATTGATGCGGCAAGGATGAAGAGCCCTTTGCTTTGCGCCCCTTTGCATCAACCATCGGCAACGTCACCCCGCCGATTCAATCGGCCGCCCCGGCTTCGCGATACACGGCCCTGACGTAGAGCAATTCGCAGGCACCCGCGCCGGTGTCCTCGCGGGTCATCGAGGAACGCCAACGCCAGCCGTCATCGCGGCGCGCCTCCACCAGCCAGCCCTCCAGTCCCACCACCTCGCCAACCGGGACGGCACTAAGCAGCCGGGCGATGCTGTCGTCGGCTGGAATCAGATGCACATTGGCGATCGAGCGGTCGATCTCCTGATGCGGGATCGGCGGCTGTTCGTAGCGGTAGGTGAAAAAGCGCGAGGATTGGTCGTAGTCCAGCCGCGCCAGAACCGCACTGTCGGACATGCGCCCCCAGCCCAGCGCGAAATCGAAGGGCGAGAGCTTCGCCTCCTCGTCCATGCGATAACGCATCCGCGACAGCAAACGCGCCTCGGTGCTGAAGCTGGCCAGCGGCTGCAACTGGAACTCACCGTGCCGGATCGGCGGCGGCTCTTGCGCGAAGGCGCGCTGCACCGGCGGCGAGGGTGCGACAACGCCGGGCGGCCGGACTCGCTCAGCAGGCGGGCGATTGGCCCAGTGCCAAAGCCCGCCTGCCAGGGCGATGGTCAAGGCCACTTTCTGCCAGTGCTGCATCGTCCGCGACACTCCTCATCAGGCCGAACGGAGCTTGAGTGAGCGGCGTCCGCGCGCGGGTTCCAAGGCATTGCCCAACACTTCTTTGCCAACCCGCCGCAAGACGGCGGCCAGCCCCTGCATCAGGATGGTGCGCGCATCGCTGCGACGCCAGCACAGTCCCAGCGTCCGCTTTGGCGCCGGCGACTCGAACTCATACAAGCGAATCGCTGGATTGGGGGCCACTGGCGGAAGTACCGAGAGCTGCGGCAGCAAGGTGATGCCGGAGCCCGCAGCCACCATCTGGCGCAGGGTCTCCAGACTGGTTGCACGAAAGCCCTGTCGCTCGCCCGCGCCCGCCAGACCGCACACACTCAAGGCCTGATCGCGCATGCAATGGCCCTCCTGCAGCAGCAGCATCTCGCGGCCATGCAGTTCGCCGAGATCAATGGGTCCGTGGAACTCCTCGGCGCGCCCTTCCGGCACCGCCAGCACGAAGGGCTCCTCGAACAAGGGCACCACGTCGAACACTTCTTCCGGCACCGGCAGGGCCAGCACCGCCACATCGATCCGCCCCTGATCCAGCTGACTCAGCAGCTCTTCGGTCTTCTCCTCGATCAGCAGCAGTTCCAACTTGGGAAAGCGCTCGCGCAGCGCCGGCACCGCATGCGGCAAGAGGTAGGGCCCCAGGGTCGGGAACAGGCCCAGCTTGCAGGCGCCGGACTCGGGATCCTTGGCCAGCCGCGCCAGATCGCGCACGGCGTCGGCGGCACGCAGGGCCAGGCGAGCGCGCTCGACGATCTGCTCGCCGACGCGCGTCATCAGCACGCCCTTGTGCGTGCGCTCGATCAACTGCACGCCAAGCTCTTCTTCGAGCTTCTTGATCTGCGTCGACAAGGTGGGCTGGGCCACGAAAGAGGCCTCGGCGGCGCGTCCGAAATGGCGGTGGTCCGCCACTGCCACGAGGTATCGCAGATCACGCAGGTTCATGGCCTCACCTCATCAACGAAATCTATCGAAGTCTTCGAATCAATCGATTGGATCAATGATCGCACGCCGCCTAGCCTGCTCCTCAAGGCAACACCCTTGTCTTCTTCCAAACATCCACAGGAGCTCTCCACATGTTGACCGTTGGCGATCGTTTTCCCGCATTCAAGCTCAAGGCCACCGTTTCCAGCGACCTCAAGAACGCCTTTGTCGAACTGACCGAGCGCAGCCACGCCGGCAAGTGGCTGTGCGTGTTCTTCTACCCCAAGGACTTCACCTTCGTGTGCCCCACCGAGATCGTCGGCTTCGCCCAGTTGAACCAGCAGTTCCTGGATCGCGATTGCCAGATCCTGGCGGCCAGCATCGACAGTGAATTCGTGCACCTGGCCTGGCGCAAGGATCACAAGGATCTCAATCAACTGCCCTTCCCGATGTTGGCCGACATCAAACGCGAGCTGAGCCAGGCGCTGGGCATCCTGCATCCGGAAGAAGGCGTCTCGCTGCGTGCCACCTTCCTGGTCGACCCCAACGGGATCATCCGCTTCGTCGACGTGACCGATCTCAACGTCGGCCGCAACCCGCAGGAAGTGCTGCGCGTGCTCGACGCCCTGCAGACCGACGAGCTTTGCCCGTGCAACTGGAAGCAAGGTCAGGACACGCTGAAGCTGGCCGCCTGACGCTGGACGGGCTCGCGGGACGCCCGCGAGCCCGCAGCCACCCTCAGCGCTTCATCTGGCAGCGCGAGGCATCTGTCTCGCGCTGCCTTGGCTCAAGAACACGCGGGCACATGGCCGCGACCTCGACCAAGGTCAGGGCCGCGCCCCGAAGGAGATTTCGATGCTGCAAGAACTACGCAATGCCTTGCCGGACTACGCCAAGGACATCCGCACCAACCTCGACGCCGTGCTCAGCGAAGCCGGCGCACCGGGCCTGAGCGGCAAGCAGATCCTGGCCATTGCGCTGGCCAGCGCCATCGCCAGTCGCGAAACGCGCCTGATCGCCGCCCTGGGCAGCGAGGCGGTGCGCGTGCTGAGTGCCGAGGAACTGCGCGGCACCCGTGCTGCGGCCACGATCATGGCGATGAACAACATCTACTACCGCTACACGCATCTGGTCAGCGATCCGGCCTACCAGCAGATGCCCGCACGGCTGCGCATGACCGTGATCGCCAATCCGGGCCTGGACAAGACCAGCTTCGAGTTGTGCTCGATCGCAGTCTCGGCGATCAATGGCTGCGGCATGTGCATGGATTCGCACGAGAAAGTGCTGCGCCAGCACGGCGTCACGCCTGAAGCCATCCACAGCGCGGTGCGCATCGCCGCAGTGATCCACGCGGCGGCGGTGAGTCTGGTTGCTGCCAGTGCCGGCTCGGAGGAGACGCTGGCGCAGGCGGCTTGATGCTCGGGGTTCAGGGGCTGGGGATTGGGGGCTGGGGCGCAGATTCACGGCGCTTCCGCTCTGCGCAGCCGCTGCCTCCCGCGCGAAGAGTCCGCGAGTCCGGCGCCAGGCCGGACTCGCGCTGCGTGTTGCGACACCAGCGACTCGGCGGGAGCGGCTACTCGCGCGGCTGCCAGCGATCGTTGGGCAAGCGCGCCAGTTCGACGCGCACCACGCTGGCCGGCGCCTGCCGCTCCAGCGCCACCGTGGCGCCCAGACCGTCCTGCGTCAGACCGCGAAAGCGCAGTTCCTCGCCAGCCTTGGGCAGATAGCGGGTTTCCCACACCACCGGATCCACCTCGTTGTGCGCGCGCAGCCACACGCCATCGTCCACCGCGCTGCCGCTGGAGCGGGTCGGCGCCGCCACGACCAGCAGGCCGCCCGCCGTCCACAAGGGGCTGGCCCAGCGCGCGGCTGAAGCCGGCAAGTTCCACTGGCGCACGCTGGCGCCATCGCGCCGATTGTAGATCTGCAAGCTGGCGGAAGCGCCCTGCAGGATGGCGATGCGCGACTCGATCGGCTGCGCCGGCGTTTCGAAATCGGCATCCGCATTGGCGATGCTGCGCGACCAGCCGCCACTCTGCGCCAGCAAGCCCAGCTGCAGCCGGCAGCTGTCGGCCGCGCAGATGCTGCGCGCATGCGCAAGCCCAAGGCCATCCACACCTGCCAGCCGCAGACGACGCGGCGCCTCTGCACCACTGACCGACACATCTTCCTGCGCCAGCAGCTGGCCCTCGGCATCGAACCAGGCCAGGCGCAAGCGTGACTCCGCCACCGACTGGGTGAGCCAGCCGCTGTGGCCTTCGCGACCCAGTTGCACCTCGATCACGCGTTCGCCTGCCGCCAGACGCAGCGCGCGTTGCGACTGCACCACGCCCTGGCTGTCGAGGCGGATCAACTCGGCGCCGCCTTGCGGAGTCTCGCGCAACAGGTGCACGCCGCCGCGCGGATCGACCCGCAAGCGCGCCGAACCCGCCAGCCAACTGGCACCCAGGCTCAATGGGTATTCGGCCGCTACGGCACCGGCGCGATCCAGGCGCCGCAGCACATGGCTGGGCCCTTCTGCTGCACGCCGCTGCCCCAGGATCCAGACTTCACCACTCCGATCCGGCTCGATCAGCTCGACGCGCGCCAGACTCTGGCCGCTGGCACCACTGGGCACGTCGATCTGGCCATCAAGGGCGGCGCGCGCCAGCGGCATGGAGTCCACCGAGGTGGCCACGTCACTGTCCAAGCTCACCAGATTGCGCGGCACCAGATCGCGGGTGAACGCGGCGGCGAAGGTGCTCAGCGCATGCGCCGTCACCGCATCTTCCGCCAGCGCACCTCCGGTATTCGGATCCAGCCGTTGCGCCCGTGCGCCACGTGGTCCATTCAGACCCACCCACAACTCGTGCTCGGCAGCGAGACGCGCCGGCCTGCCCAGGGCTGCCGGCACGCTCCAGATCTCGCGCAGACCTTGGTCGTAGCGCAACAAGCGACCGCCAGACTCGGCTGCAGTCGCCAGCAGGATGCCGCCGCCCGGCGCCGAGTCCAGATCGACGATATCGGTGCCGATCGGCAACTCGCGACGCGCACGCACCACGCCCGCAGCATCCAGACGCAGCAGCACCGGCACGTTGCGCGTGCCATCGTCGATCGGCGTCGCAACCAGCAGGTAGATGCCGTCGGCGGCGCTCAGGCTGTCGCGCAAGGACGCGTTGTTGAGCGTGCGTCGCTCCAGGCTCCAGCGCGTGGCGCCGCTGCGCCCATCGATGCGGCGCAGCAGCGTGGCGCCGTCGGCGAAAGTCAGCAGCAGATCGCCGCCGGATGTCAGTTCCTGCACGCCGCTGGGGGTGGCCGAAATGCTCCACCAGCGCTGCCCGTCGGCGCCGTAGCGCTCCAGGCGCGGCTGGCCCTCACGCGTGGCATCGGCCGCGCCGCCGCTCACTACCACAGCGCCGCCATCGCCCAGTGCCCACGGGCCCAGTGTGAGGGCCAGCGGATCGAAGAAGGCCGCGGTCACGGCGCGCGGCGCGCGGCCGGCATCCCGAAGCTCCAGGCGCAATCGGCTGGGGTCGGCCGCATCGGCGATCAGCGCCGCGATGCGCGTCGACTGAATATCGATTGCACGCAACTGGCGCGTGACGCCGTCCTCGCCGAGGACGCGCCCGGAATCATCCAGACTGAGCAAGCGCTGGCTGGCACCCGGCACCTGCTCCAGGCGCAGCAGAAAGCCATCGCCCACCCATTCGGCATCCGCAACGAAGGCGCTGCTGCCGATCCCGGGCTGGCGCCGGCGATCGGCGTAGCTGTGCTGCCACAACACGCGGCCACTGGCATCCAGCCGGGCGAAGGCGGGCCAGCCATCCAGGTTCACACTGAGCAGCGCGCCGCCATCCGGCAGGCTCAGCACAGGCGACTGGACGCGGCCCAGGTCCGCACTGGACAGACTGAAGCTGCGCTGCCAGCTGGGCTCCGCCGCAGACAGGGCCGCCGCGCCGATCAGCCCGGCAGCGAGCAAGGCGCTGCGCCAGGGCCATCGCGCGTCGCGCAGGGAAAACTTGCATGGATGCATGAGGGGAAGCTCCATCACTGGACTTGAGCGCATTCGACCACAGCCGCAAAAGACGTGTGTAGCCACAAGATGAAGCGCTGTGAACAGGATCAAGAAGTGCGTGCCCCGTCATCGCGGTTCCGGGCTGGCTACAATCCCGGCGCAGCCCCGAGTGCGAAATCTCCCATGAGCGAATCCACTTCTCCCGCCAGCATCCCCGGCCGATCGCATCTCGGCGACCGCGAGCCCTTCTACGGCATCCTCGGTCGCAACACCGCCGACTACTCGATCATGGCCGCGCAGCGCCATCACGTGATGCTGAGCCACATGGCGGATACCAAGGCCAACATCATCATCACGGTGTCGTCGATCGTGCTGACCATCGCGCTGGGTCGGATGAACGATCCGGAGTTGCGCGTATCGATGCTGACGCTGGCCGGCTTCACCCTGGTGGCGCTGCTGCTGGCGATCCTGGCCGTGTTGCCCAAGTACCGGCCGATGCGACTGAAAGACCCGACGCAGCTGCCGCCGCACTTCAACATCATGTTTTTCGGGCACTTTTCCGAGGTCTCGCGCGAACAGTTCAACCGCTTGTGGGCAGACGCGCTGCGCACCGACGCGGCGGTGTATGAGAACCTCTGCAACGACCTCTATTCGATCGGCCTGTACCTGGCGCGGCACAAGTACCGCTACCTGCGCTGGAGCTACCTGTTCTTTTTGGGTGGCTTCCTGGTTGCTGCCACCGAGCAGGCGATTGCCATGTTGAGCAAGTGAGCCGCCGGCTATCCCTGGCCGCGCGACTTGCGCCAGCCTAGGTACAACATCACCACGCCGATGGCGACGGTGAGTCCGATGACTCCGAAAGCGAATTGACCTTCGGCGCTGGTCAGCAACTCTTCGATGATGCGCATGGCAAGTTCTCCGCAGGGGGCAGATGGGCGCCACTTGTCCCACAGGCTGGCGCACGCTGGGGCGCAAGTTAGGGCCGCAGCGCTCGGCGCGACTTGCGTTTGGTCAAGACCAGGCACTGCCAAGCGCGCGCCGATCGGCGATAGTTGCGGTTTTCCTTGAGGGCGATGCAATGCAAACCAACCACCAGGCTTTTGTCGATGCGCAGAGCGTGATCCCGGGCGGTGTGAACTCGCCGGTGCGCGCGTTTCGTCAGGTCGGTGGCGAGCCCTTTTTCGTGGCCCGCGCAGAAGGCGCCTATCTCTACGATGTCGAGGGCAAGCGCTACATCGACTACATCGGATCCTGGGGACCGGCCATCGCCGGCCACGCCCATCCCGCCATCACGGCGGCCGTGCAGGATGCTGCCACTCGCGGCCTCAGCTTTGGCTGCCCGAATCCGCTGGAAACCGAGCTGGCGCGCGAGATCATCAAGCTGGTGCCGAGCGTCGACTTGCTGCGCTTCGTGTCCTCGGGCACCGAAGCCTGCCTGAGTGCCATCCGCCTGGCACGCGGTTACACCGGGCGTGACCGCATCCTGAAGTTTGCCGGCTGTTACCACGGTCACGCCGACTCCTTCCTGGTGAAGGCCGGCTCCGGCGTCCTGACCTTGGGATTGCCGAACTCGCCCGGCGTGCCACGTTCGCTGGCCGACCTGACCATCACTGCCGAGTTCAACGATCTCGATCAGGTGCGCGCGATCTTTGCCGAAGTGGGCGCGGAGCTGGCCGCTGTGATCGTCGAGCCGGTGGCCGGAAACATGAATTGCATCCTGCCCGAGCCCGGCTTCCTGGAAGGCTTGCGCGAGCTTTGCGATGAGTACGGCAGCGTGCTGATCTTCGATGAGGTGATGACCGGCTTTCGCGTGGCGCTGGGCGGGGCGCAGGCACTCTTCGATGTGCGCCCGGATCTGTCGACTTTCGGCAAGGTGATCGGCGCGGGCATGCCGGTGGGCGCCTACGGCGGCCGGCGCGAGATCATGGAGAAGATTGCCCCGCTGGGCCCGGTGTATCAGGCTGGCACGCTGAGTGGAAACCCGGTGGCGATGGCGGCCGGCCTGGCCAATCTGCAGCTGATCCAGGCTTCCGGCTTCTTCGACAAGGTGACGCGCGCCACTCAGGCGCTGTGCTTTGGTCTGGAAGCCGAAGCCCGCGCTGCGGGCGTGGCGCTGCATACGGTACAGGTCGGCGCAATGTTCGGCTTCTTCTTCTCCGCCGAACCGGTGCGCTCCTTTGCCCAAGCGCAGGCGTGCGACATCGAGCGCTTCAAGCGCTTCTTCCATGCCTGTCTGGAGCGCGGCGTGTACTTTGCACCCAGCGCCTATGAAGCGGGTTTTGTTTCGGCCGCACACGACGACGCGGTGATCGCCGAGACGCTGGCCGTGGTCCGCGCTGCCTTGGTCGCCAGCGCCTGATCTGGATTTATGGAACCCGCGGTGGCCACGGCTCAGACGCTGTGGGCCACCAGGGTGCCGATGGCTTCGCCGCGCACGATGCGCATCAGATTGCCCTCGGTGTTCATGTCGTAGACGCGGATCGGCATCCGGTAGTCGCGGCACAGGGCAAAGGCCGTGGTGTCCATCACCGCCAGCTTGCGCTCGATGGCCTCGTCATAACTGATTCGCTCGAAACGCTGCGCGTTCGGATCCTTCTTCGGATCAGCCGAGTACAAGCCGTCGACCTTGGTGGCCTTCAGCATCACTTCGGCATTGATCTCGATGGCGCGCAGGGCGGCCGCCGAGTCGGTGGTGAAGAAGGGATTACCGGTGCCGGCGGCGAAGACCACGATGCGACCCTTTTCCAGGTGTCGGATGGCACGGCGGCGGATGTAGTCCTCGCAAACCTCGTTGATCTTGATCGCGCTCATCACTCGACAGGGCGCACCGAGTTTCTCGATTGCATCCTGCAGGGCCAGCGCATTCATCACCGTGGCCAGCATGCCCATGTGATCGCCGGTGGCGCGATCCATGCCGCTGGCCGCCAGGCCAGCACCGCGGAAGATGTTCCCGCCGCCCACCACCAGACCAACCTGCACGCCCGAGCGCGCCACTTCGATGATCTCGGTGCCCAGCTGATTCAGCACCTTGGGGTCGATGCCGTAATCCTCGCTGCCCAACAGAGCTTCGCCGCTGAGCTTGAGCAGGATGCGCCGATACTTGAGGTTGTCCGTCATGGCGATCTCCAAGGCAGTAAGCAGTCGAGCAGTGGGCGCCGCAGGCGGGCGCCAGCGGGCACCATGCGGGATTGAAGCGCTTCGGCCTCAAGCCCAGCCTGGTGCCGCGCGCGGCAGCGCCGCCAGCCTCGTCGGCCGGCGGCAGTACTGCTGGCCGCAGGTGGCGGCCAGCAGCGGGCCGATCCTTAGTTCAGGATCTCGAGCAACTCGACTTCGAAAATCAACACAGCGTTCGGCGCAATGCCGCCAGCCGGCTGGCCCTGTTCACCGTAGGCCAGGGCCGAGGGAATGAACAGCTTGTACTTGCTGCCCACCGGCATCAGCTGCAGGGCTTCGGTCCAACCCGCGATCACGCCGTTCAGCGGGAAGGTGGCCGGCTGGCCGCGATCGACGCTGGAGTCGAACTTCGTGCCATCGATCAGCGTGCCGACGTAGTGCACCTTGACCTGGTCATTGAGCTTCGGCTTGGGGCCGGTGCCCTGCTTGATCACCTGGTACTGCAGGCCACTCTCGGTGACCTTGATGCCGGGCTTGCTCTTGTTCGCGGCGAGGAAGGCTTCGCCCTCGGTCTTGTTGGATTCACCCTGCTTGGCGCGCTCGGCTTCCATGCGCTGCTGGATCTTGGTGCGGAAATCCATGCTGAGCTGCTGGGCTTCTTCTTCGGTCAGCAGCATCTTGCCGCCGGCAAAGCTGTCGGCCAGCGCCTTCTGCACGATGGCGATGTCCACATCGCCCTTCACATCCTGCAGCTGCTTGCCCCACAGCATGCCGATCATGTAGCTGTGCTTGTCTTTTTCCGTCTTCAACGAGGGATCGGCCGCCAGGGCCGGCTGCATGACGAGGGCCAAACCGAGGGCGGCGGCGAGGGTGCCGCGGACCAGCGCGAGCTTCATGAACGAGATTCCTTGAGATCGAGGGAGAAATAAGCTGCTGCCGACACTGGCCGGCTGCGGGCCGCGTATTCTGCGCGGCTCGCATGAATTTGGGCAAACCTCGACGCGATCTGGCGGCGGAACTTCCTCGCGTCGCCGCGGTCGCCCTCGACTCGAACACATGATCAGGGCCGAACACCTCGAACTCAGACGTGGATCGCGAGCGCTGATCCATGACGCCAGCTTCACCATCCACCCCGGCCAGCGCGTGGGCGTGATCGGCCGCAATGGCACGGGCAAATCCAGCCTCTTCGCGGCCTTGCAGGGCGAGATCGGCATCGACGCCGGCGAGCTGTACCGGCCGGAGCGCTGGGTGCTGGCCGCGGTGGCGCAGCATCTGCCGGCCACACGCCAGCCGTCGCTGGCCTTCGCCCTGGACGGCGACACCCAGCTCAAGGCGCTGCGCGAACAATGGTCGGAGGCTGAAGCCCGGCATGACGGCGAGGCGCTGGCCCAGCTCACCGGCGCGATCGAGGACATCGGCGGCTTCGAGGCCGAGTCGCGCGCGGCGCGACTGTTGCGCGGCCTGGGCTTCAGCGACGCCGACCTGAAGCGGCCCGTGGACGACTTCTCCGGTGGCTGGAAGATGCGCCTGATGCTGGCGCAGGCGCTGATGCAGCGTTCGGATCTGCTGCTGCTCGACGAGCCGACCAATCACCTGGACCTCGACACCGTGTTGTGGCTGGAGCGTTGGCTGGTCGCCTATCGCGGCACGCTGCTGGTGATTTCGCATGACCGCGAATTCCTTGATGCGGTGTGCACGCACAGCCTGCACCTGGACGGCGAGAGCGCACGCTTGTACAGCGGTGGTTACTCGGAGTTCGCCCGGCAACGCGCCAATGAACTGGTCGAGGCACGCCGCATGGCCGCCGAAGTGGCGGACAAGCGCGCCCATCTGATGCGCTTCGTCGAACGCTTCCGCGCCAAGGCCAGCAAGGCGCGCCAGGCGCAAAGCCGGCTCAAGGCCCTGCAAAGACTGGAAGAAGCGCCGGTGCCGCCGGATGAAGCCGACATCGTGTGGCAGGTGCCACAGCCGCCGAAGCTGCCCGATCCCCTGCTGCGCCTGCGCGAACTCGCTGCCGGTTATGGCGAGCGCCGCGTCTTGAGTGATGTGCGGGTCGAACTGGCGCCCGGTGATCGCGTGGGCCTGCTCGGGCGCAATGGCGCCGGCAAGTCCACCTTGATGAAGCTGCTCGCCGGCGTGCTGCAGCCACAGGCGGGCGAGCGCCTGCCGGCGCGCGATCTGTCAATCGGATACTTCGCGCAAAGCCAGGTGGAAGAACTGGATGGCGCGCTGAGTCCCATCGAACTCTTGCGCGACGCGGTGCCGAGTTTCAACGAACAACAGGCGCGCGACTATCTGGGCGGCTTTGGCTATTCGGGCGAGATGGCCACCACGCCGCTGGCGCCGCGCTCAGGCGGCGAAAAGGCACGCCTGGCGCTGGCCATGCTGCTGGTGCACAAGCCCAACCTGATCCTGCTCGATGAACCCACCAACCACCTGGATCTGGCGGCGCGCGAGGCGCTGATCCGCGCCTTGCAGGAATTCCCCGGCGCGGTGGTGCTGGTCTCGCATGACCGCGCCTTGCTGGAGGCGAGCTGCGAACGCTATCTGCGGGTCGTCCAGGGGCGCGTGCAGGAATACAGCGAGGACCTGGACAGTTACGCCGAGCTGTTGCGTCGCGAAGTGGCCGAGACACCCGTCGGCAAGCCCTCGGACGCGCCCGCAAGCAGCGCCGTCGCGCGCTCGGGCGTCGATCATCGTGAGCGGCGCGCCTTGCAGAACCGGCTCAAGCGCGTGGAGGAGCAACTCGCGCAGGCGCAGCAGACGCTGGGACGGATCGAAACAGATTTGGCTACCGCCAGTGCCGCTGCAAGCCAGGATGCCGCCAAGCTGACGCAGCTGATTGCGGCGCGCAGCGATGCTGCCGCGAAGGTGGAAGCGCTGGAAAACGAGTGGCTGGAGCTCGCGGCCTCGCTGGAGGCCTGAGACGGATCAGGCGTGCATCCAGCGTGGGTGCGCGCAGCTCGCATCCTGCGCGTGCTGCTGCCGCCACTGGCTGAGCACCCGCAGATTCACCACATGCGCCAGCGCCAAGGCCAAGCCGCCCAGGACCTGCACCAGTACATGCACCCAGCCGCTCTGCAGGACTTCGGCCAGCATGCCGGCGGCGAAGAACAGCACCGCGACGAGGAACCATGCCGCCGGCTTCAGCGAACGATGACGACGCCAGGCGCTCGCCAGCACGATGGCGGCGAAGGCCAGCACGGTGGAAATGAAGGCCACCTCCACCTCATGGGTCCATAGCAGCCACTGCGCCAGGCCGTGCCACTCATGCTGGAAGGAGCGCAGCGCAAGATTGAGATTGGGCATCAGGGCGAAAGCCAGCGGCAGCAGCGCACAATGCACCGCGCACCCCACCGAGAGCGTGGCGCCCAGTCCATCCCAGCTGACCCAACCTTGACTACGCAGCCGACTCATGTCGATCAGGCATTCACAACGCGACGCGTTACATTATAACAACCAAGTTCGCCTGATCGTCCATCGAGGACTCGTGATGAAAAAGCCGACCGCCCTGCCCCTGCGCTCATCCCTCGCCGTGTGCGTGGGCCTTTGTCTCACCAGTGCTGCCTGGACGCATGAATCCGGCCACACCGCCCTGGGCAGTCATGTCCACGGTGCGGGCTTGCTGCAACTGGCTCAATCTGGCGCCGAAGTCCAGATCTCCATGGTCTATGCGATGGCGGATGTGGTGGGTTTTGAGCGCGCTCCCCGCGATGACGCCGAGCGCCAGCGCCTCAGCGAGGCACAGAGCCGCTTGCAGGCCCTGGGCGGCGAACTGAGGCTTGAGGGCGGCGAATGCACGCTCGGCCAGGCCACGGTGACGTTGCCCAAGTTCGATCACGACCACGACCACGACCACGATCACGACCATGATCACGGCGATGAGTCGGCGCACCATGATGTGCGGGTGGATTACAGCTACCGTTGTGCGCGGGGCGCCGAGCTGTTGGCGCTGGTGGTGGCGCCGTGGACCGCGCTGCCCAGCCTGGAGCGCCTGCGCGTGGAATGGGTCACCGATGCCGGCCAGGGCAGCGTGGATCTGGCCGCTGGCAGCAGCCGGGTCGAGTTGAAGAGCGGGCTGTGAGTTCGCCGCTGCTGCACATTGAAGGGCTGCGCTTTGCCTGGACACCGGGCCGGCCGGTGCTCGACATCCCAGAGCTGCGACTGGAACGCGGCGAGCATCTGTTCTTGCGCGGGCCCAGCGGCTCGGGCAAGAGCACTCTGCTGAACCTGATCGGCGGCGTGATGGTGGCGCAAGGCGGCAGCATCGTGATCGATGGCGAGAATCTAGGCCGCATGAGCGCCGCCGCGCGCGACCGCTTTCGCGCCGAACGGATCGGCTTCGTGTTTCAGATGTTCAATCTGCTGCCCTACCTCAACGCCATCGAAAACGTGATGCTGGCCTTGGACTTTGCCCCACAGCGTCGCCGTCGCGCGGCGCTTGAGGGCGATCTGGCGGCGCAAGCCCGAGCCTTGCTGGAACGGCTGCAACTGGCGCCCGAGGCCTTGAGCAGTCGTGGCGCGGGAGCCTTGTCGGTGGGCCAGCAGCAGCGTGTGGCGGCTGCTCGCGCATTGTTCGGCGGGCCCTCGCTGGTGATCGCCGATGAGCCCACCTCGGCGCTGGACAGCGATGCGCGCAAGGCCTTCCTCGATCTCTTGTTCGCCGAGTGCCGGCGTGCACACAGCGCGCTGCTCTTCGTCAGTCACGATCGCAGCCTGGAAACCTCCTTCGATCGCAGTCTGGATCTGTCCAGCATCAACCAGGTGGTGCACTGATGACGTGGTGGCGCTTGAGCTGGAAAAGTCTGTGGAATCGACGCTTTGCAGCCTTGCTGACGGTGGCGACCATCGCCGTGAGTGTGGCGCTGCTGCTTGGCGTGGAACGCTTGCGCGTGGAGACCCGCAACAGTTTCGCCAGCACCGTGTCGGGCACTGATCTGATCGTCGGTGCGCGCACCGGGCCGGTGCAATTGCTGCTCTACAGCGTGTTTCGCATCGGCGATGCC
>ERZ1066138.257-NODE-257-length-18191-cov-7.692049_pt1 | contig 18191 bp, 20 predicted proteins | sample MGYA00382785_ERZ1066138 | MGnify/ENA primary metagenome ERZ1066138 (study PRJEB33369, sample SAMEA5778368) | biofilm metagenome | biome: Industrial cooling water; feature: Water cooling tower basin; material: Biofilm | place: United Arab Emirates | collected... | reverse complement strand
GCCGCTGCAACGGCGAGGACGACAACAAGTACTGCTCTTTGCGTTACCCGCATTTATTCAATCCCAGGTTTGCCGAACTCAATCACCGAGGGCCGAGGGCGTTTCCATGCCCTTGAAAGGCGGCACGCGACCGAAGTCCGGCTTGAAAGGCGGTTCGACCCCGCGTAAGTCATCGCTACCTCAATTTGGCTGGTTCCAGGCGCCTTAGCGGCGCGAGTTCCCGCAAGCAGATCAAGGATTTCGCCTTATGGGCTACAGAATTGCCGTTGTCGGCGCCACCGGGAATGTGGGCCGGGAGATGATGAATGTGCTGCTGGAGCGGCGGTTTCCGGTGAGCGAAGTGTTCGCGCTCGCCTCTCGGCGGTCGGTCGGCACGGAAGTTTCGTTCGGTGAGCGGACCATCAAATGCCAGGATCTGGAACAGTTTGATTTTACCAAGGCGGACATCTGCCTGATGTCGGCCGGGTCGAGCGTCGCCAAGGAGTGGGCTCCGAAGATCGGCGCGAAAGGCTGCGTCGTCATCGATAATTCGTCGTGCTGGCGTTACGACCAGGACGTGCCGCTCATCGTCCCCGAGGTCAATGCCGAGGCCATCCGCGGCTACACGAAAAAGAACATCATCGCCAACCCGAACTGTTCAACCGCGCAAATGGTCGTGGCGCTGAAGCCGCTGCATGACGCGGCGAAGATCAAGCGCGTCGTTGTTTCCACCTATCAGTCGGTTTCGGGGGCGGGCAAAGACGCGATGGACGAGCTTTGGCAGCAGACCAAGGCCAAGTACGTGCCGGGGACGGAGGTCGAACCGAAGAAGTTTCCAAAGCAGATTGCATTCAACTGCATTCCTCAGATCGACGTCTTCATGGAAGACGGCTACACGAAGGAAGAGTGGAAGATGCTGGCGGAAACCAAGAAGATCCTCGACCCCAAGATCAGAGTGACCGCGACGTGCGTGCGCGTGCCGGTCTTCGTCGGGCATTCCGAATCGCTCAACATCGAATTCGAGAACCCGATCAGCGCCGAGGAGGCTCGTGAAATCCTGCGCAACGCGCCGGGCATACTCGTCGTGGACAAGCGCGAACCGGGTGGCTACGCAACGCCCGTCGAGGCGGCTGGCGAGTTCGCGACGTTTGTGTCGCGCATTCGCGAAGATGCAACTGTCGAGAACGGTCTGGCCATGTGGATCGTGTCTGACAACCTCCTCAAGGGCGCGGCTCTCAACACGGTGCAGATTGCCGAAGCCATGATCGAACAAAACCTGTTGAAGTCGGCAGCATAGGCGCGCTCGCCGCGAACGCAAATTCAGAGGCCGCTGGCCGTGATGGCTGGCGGCTTGCGTTATTCCCTGGGTTTGACGGAGCGGATTAACTTGCGGGCGGGTTGTCCCGGAACTTGCCGAGTGCCGTGACGATGGCTCCGAGGTCGGCCAGAAAGCGGTCGCGTTGGGCAGCGGGAAGCGCCGACAAGATGCGCTCATCAACGCGCCGTGCCACGGGATCGGCGGTGCGCAATGACTTCCAGCCGTCGTCGGTCAAGCGCACTGCGTAGGCCCGCGCGTCCTCGCGCGTCCGGCGGCGGGTCAATAGTCCCTTTTTGAGCATTCGGCGAACGATGTCTGCGAGCGTCGAGCGGTCTATGCCCGTCTTGTCAACGAGTTGCGTTTGGCTCAGGCCTTCATTTTGAGAGACTGTGAGCAGCACGGCGTACTGCCGCGGCGTCAGGTCATCCAGCCCCATCTCGGCTTGGAAGATGTCGGCCGCACATTGGCCGGCGCGGTGCAGCAGATGAATCGGCGATTGATCAAGTTGGTTCGCCGCCGTCGGCCGCAGCCCTGCTTCTTTCCCCATCGCTTGCATGGTCACTGGATTTTTTGAACTGATCGCCGAAGATGTTGGTTGCTAGATTAGCAACATACTGTCCACGATTTGTAGAAAATAGCAGTTCGACGGGGTCGTCCACCAAAAAGACGTCAAAGGTCAACAAACTCCGAACGTCGGTCCGGGTTTGGAACGCCCTTACGCAGTGTTGCGGAGCGCCGTCAGCCGGCTTTTTGCTCGTGGGTCTTTAGTAGGCCCATCTGGGCAATACCGAATATCATCGTAAGTGGCAAAATTCCGAAGACCTTGAAGCTGACCCAAGCGTCGGTCGAGAAGTTGCGCCAGACGACTTCGTTCAGGACCGCCAGTGCGACGAAGAATAGTCCCCATCGAAGCGTCAGTTTGCGCCAGCCTTCGTCCGTCAATTTGAAGACGTCCCCGAACAAATGGCGCAGCAGCGACTGACCGAACGCCAAACCGCCAAGCAAGATCGTCGCGAAGATGAGGTTGACGATGGTGGGCTTCAACTTAATGAAAAGTTCGTCTGACAGCCACAACGTCAGCCCTCCGAACACCACCACGAAGAATGCCGATACGAGCGGCATGATCGCCAGCTTGCCGAACATGATCCGTGAAGCGACGATTGAAATAGCCGTTGCGACGATCAACACGCCCGTGCCCCAGAAGATGCCGGCGCGGGAATTGACGATGAAGAAGACCAGCAGCGGCCCCAATTCGACGAGCAACTTCCAAAGCTGCTGCGGATCGACGTCTGGCTCCGCAGACTTGGGCGGTTGTTCCTTGGCCAGCGGCGGCTCCGTCATTTTCCGTCTCTCTCTTTGCGCTCACCGCGCCTTCGTCGATTGTCGCATGACATGACAGCCGGAACCAGCGCGTCAGGACGGCAGATCAGATCCCTGGCGTGCGGACGGCTTGATATGCTCAGCTATGGGTTGTGCCGTTGCTGCCGCCGCGGCCAAGGTGGCGGTGCCGCCCTCCTCGTCTGCCTCCGGCAGGTGATGACGCTGCATCCAGCGCGTCAACAACCAAGCATAGAGCCCGCTCATCGGCATAATGATCGCAATCTTGAAGGCGATCCAAATGTTCACACCGCTCATCTCGTGGCCAAGCACGTTGTAGATCGCTGTGTCGTGAAACGTCAGCCGGACGACTTCGTTGAGCACGGCCGTCATGACGAAGAACCAGGCAAAGCTGCGCGTGAATGTATTCCAGCCTTCCTTGGTGTAGTGGAAGGTTTTGCCAAAGACGTACTCAAAAAAGTTCTGGTTGAACCATAGGCCCGCGAACAGGAACAAGGCAAACATGGCATTGAAGATCGTGACTTTGATCTGAACCCACATGGGGTCGCCCGTCACGATGGTGAGGGCGCCGAAGACGATCGTAACCGTGGATGCGATCAGCGGAAAAATCGGCGGGCGGCCGAACATGTAGAACATGACCGCGATTGCCAGGATCGTCGAGAGGATCAGGGCCCAGGTGCCGGTGTTGATATCGTAGAGCGCGTTGACGATGAACATCGTCGCGAGCGGGCCGAACTCGCTCAGGATGTTGATCGTCTGTTCGGCGTTGAACGGGAAAAAGCGCCGCTTGCGCTTCACGTTCGACACATGCGGTTGTGGCGTGCTGATCATGTGATGCTTAGGATCCGGCAATGGCATCGGCAAAGTCGCGCGCCTTGAAAGATTGGAGATCGTCGATCCCCTCTCCGACGCCGATCGCGTGAACGGGCAGTTTGTGCTTGGCGGCAATGGCGACAAGGATGCCACCACGTGCCGTTCCGTCGAGTTTGGTCATGACAAGCCCCGTGACGCCTGCCCGCTTGCCGAATATATCGACCTGCTGCAAGGCGTTTTGCCCCGTGGTCGCGTCAAGAACGAGGAGAACATCGTGCGGAGCCTTGGTATCGAGCTTTTTTAGCACCCGCGTGACTTTTTCAAGCTCTTCCATCAGGGCCTGCTTGTTCTGCAGACGGCCGGCGGTATCGACGATCAGAACGTCGGCGCCGGTTTCCTTGGCCTTCTTCAGTGCCTCGAACGCCAGACCCGAAGCATCGGAGCCGACCGCCGAGGCCACCACGTCACAGCCCGTTCGTTCGCCCCAGACTTTCAACTGGTCGATGGCGGCTGCGCGGAAGGTGTCGCCGGCGGCCAACAGGACGGCTTTCCCTTCGCCTTTGAAGCGCGCTGCCAACTTGCCGATCGTGGTCGTCTTGCCGCCTCCGTTTACACCGACAACCAGAATGACGTGCGGGCGATTCTCGTTCGAGACGGTCAGGGGCTTGGCGACGGGCGCGAGGACGGCTTCGACTTCCGACGCGAGAATATCGCGAACCTCATCGGCCGAGATGCCTTTTTCAAAACGGCCCTTGGCAATGCGGTCGACGATGCGGCTCGAGGTTTCCACGCCGAGATCGGCCTGGATCAGCAAGTCTTCGAGGTCTTCGAGTGTCGCGCCATCCAGTTTGCGTTTGGTGAAGAGCCCGGTAATCCCGTCGGTGAGCTTGGAGGATGTTCGCGTCAGTCCTGACTTCAGTCGCTGGAACCAGCTCTTGGGAGGTTCGGGCGCAGGAGCAGGCTCATCGACTTCAACAACTTCAACTTGCTGTTCAACAGCCGCGGGTTGGGCAGTCTCGGGGTGATCCGCATCACCTGTTGCCAGTGCTTCGGATTCAACCGAAGCCGATGACATGTCCGGCTGTGGTTCTGACGGCGCCTGTTCGATAGCGCCGAACAACCGTCCAAGCAGTCCCGGCTTTTTCTTCTGGGCTTCGTTTGTCACGCCCTGTCCTCAATTTCCGGGCGGCGCGAGGCCGAAACCAGACTGGCGTCGATACCGGTCAGCGGCTGGCCGATCAGCCTGCGGCCGTCATGCCGAACGACCTTCACTCTTACGATGGAACCTGCCCGGGCCGGTCCTTCGATGACGACCTCGGCGAACTGCGGCGTACGTCCCGTGCCACCGCGTTCGGTGAGCACGTCGTGTTCCTCACCTACCTGGGATGCGAGAAAGTCCGCGAGGCGTTCGCGACCTTCCTGACGCAAACCCGCCGCCCGCGCCACGACGATCTTTTGCGGAAGCTGCGGCATTCGGGCTGCGGGCGTACCCGGGCGCGCGGAATAGGGGAAAATGTGCAGGTAAGTCAAACCACAGGCTCGGATCGTCGCCTGCGTGTTGGCAAACATTTCGTCGCTTTCCGTCGGGAAGCCGGCGATGAGGTCCGCGCCAAAGGCGACGTCCGGCCGGACGGAGCGGACGCGGTCGGTGAAACGGATCGCATCGGCGCTGGTATGGCGGCGCTTCATGCGCTTCAGGATCATGTCGTCGCCGGACTGAAGCGACAAGTGGAGATGCGGCATCAGGCGAGGCTCGTGCTGAAGGCAATCGAGTAGTTCGGCATCCACCTCCGCGGGATCGATGGAGGAGAGGCGCAATCGGGGAAGATCTGGAACGCCGCGCAGGATGGCACGCACGAGGCGGCCCAGCGCCGGAGGTTTGCCCATTTCCGTTCCGTAGGACGTGAGATCGACTCCGGTGAGTACGACTTCGCCATGTCCCGCAGCCACGAGACGCCTGACGTTCGCTACCGCGTCGGGGATCGGCATCGATCGCGCCGGACCGCGGGCAAACGGAATGATGCAGAACGTGCAGCGGTGATCGCAGCCGTTCTGGACCGCGAGGATGGCGCGGGTGCGTGGCGCGGCGTCCGGCGACGGCGGCGTAACGCTGCGTGCCAACGCGGCCGCCCCGGTCTTGACCACCTTGCCGTTCGCACGTGCTATGTGTGCGTACGTTTCCGGATCCAATTTTTCACTGTTGCCGATCACGGCATCGACTTCCGGCAGTCCCGCAAAGCGCTCCGGCTCAAGTTCGGCCGCGCAGCCGGTGACGATCACACGCGCGTCGGGACGGTCGCGCTTTATGCGGCGGATCGTTTGGGCGGCCTGGCGCACGGATTCGGCCGTGACAGCGCAAGTGTTGACGATGACTGCATCTGGAATGGCGGCAGCTCGCGCGTGGGCAGCAGCAGTTTCTCCTTCATGCGCGTTCAGGCGGCAGCCCAAGGTGATGATCGCCGGTTCGCTCATTTTGTGGTGTGCGCTCAATTGAGAATTGCCTATCAGGCACCGGCTGCAAGGGGCGCGCGGGTCCAGGCGTCTTCGTATTCGTATTCGACGGGTCCGGTCATGAGGATACGGTTGCGTTCGGTCCAAGCGACGACAAGCGGGCCTCCCGGCAGGTGCACGGTGACGGTTCGATTGACCAGCTTTTTGCGCATGGCGGCGACCGCGGCAGCGCAGGCGGCCGTGCCGCAGGCCTTCGTGATGCCGGTTCCGCGTTCCCACACGCGCAGCTTGATGCCGTCCCTGGAGAGGACTTGCGCCAAAGAAATGTTGGCGCGCTCGGGGAAGATCGGATGATTCTCAAGCAGAGGGCCGAAACGCGCGAGGTCGTGTGCATCAACATCATCGACCCAGAAGATCGCATGCGGATTGCCGACGTTGACTACGGATGGCGAGTGGAGAACCGGCGCTTCGATCGGACCGATCTGGAGTTCGATGGCGCGCGTATCGTGAAATGGTTCGGCGAGCGGAATTTCGTTCCAATCGAAACGCGGTTCGCCCATATCGACGGTGACGCGATCAAGGTCTTCCACGGTCACCTCGAGATGGCCGGCCTTGGTTTCAAAGCTCAATTGTGGGCGGCCCGTGTTGCGGCTCTCAAGCCAGCCGATACAGCGGGTTCCGTTGCCGCAGGCGGAGCTTTCGGAGCCGTCGGAATTGAAGATGGTAACGAAGGCTTCCGTGCCTGGACTGCGCGGCGGATGCAGCACCATCAACTGATCGAAGTGTGACCGCGGGGCGGCGGCCATTGCTCGGACGTCGGCCGAGGTCAGTTGCTTTGCAGATCTGCGCAGATCCACGATGACGATCTCGTTGCCGAGGCCGTTCATTTTGTGAAATTGGAGCCTTGCAGGCGCGGTGGTGGAAGAGTCCGTCATGCCGGTTATATGGCCGAGACAGCCCAAAAATACAAATGCGGCGGGCAGTTGCAGGGCAGACAGGGCCGCCATTGCAGCTGGCGCACGCGAGTCCTATCTGAAAGCGATCCGTCCGCCGATCCAGCCCGGAGAAAATCATGAGCAATTTGCGCCGTTCGCTATCCTTCTCCGTGGTCCTTGCCATATCGGGAGGTGCGGCGAATGCGGCGCAGACCGATGCGCCGAAACCCGCGATACCGAGCAGCGTGAAGGCCGAAACGGTTGTGGGTGGACTGGCCAATCCGTGGGGGATGCAATTTTTGCCGGACGGACGAATTCTCCTCACTGAGAAGCCAGGGCGACTGCGGATCGCCACGAAGGAGGGGACAATAGGGCCGGCCATTGATGGCGTGCCCGAGGTCTATGCCAAGGGGCAGGGCGGATTGCTCGACGTCCTTCTCGCGCCGGATTTCGGTGATAAAGGCGGTGATATCTTTGTGTCCTTCGCTCAGCCGCGAGAAGGCGGCGCGGCAGCGACGGCGGTGGCCAGAGGACGCCTTGTTCTGGATGAGAACGGCGGCGGGAAATTGGACAATGTCACGACCATTTTTCAGCAACAGCCGGCCATCGCGGGCTCGTCAAACCATTTCGGATCGCGGCTGATCTGGGCACCGGACGGTTCCCTTTTCGTGACGACAGGTGATCGCGGAGATGCGCGCGACGAAGTGCAAAAACCAAATTCGCTCATCGGCAAGGTGATCAACCTGAAGCCCGACGGCACGGCCGCGCAGACCGACCCGGCGCAAACCGGATGGGATGCGAAAATCTGGTCGATGGGACATCGAAACATACAGGGTGCGGCCATCGACCCCGCGACAGGGCAACTTTGGACAGTGGAGCACGGTGCAAGAGGCGGCGACGAGTTGAACGCGCCGCAACGCGGGCGCAATTACGGTTGGCCCACAATCAGCTACTCGAACGAGTATTTCGGCGGCCCAGTCGGCGAGACTGCAAAAGACGGACTCGAACAGCCGGTCTATTACTGGGTTCCCTCAATCGCAACGTCGGGGCTGGCCGTTTATACGGGCGATCTCTTTCCGGCCTGGAAGGGCAATATCTTCGTTGGTGGGTTGAGGGGTGCGCAACTGGCGCGGCTCGTTATGAAGGAAGGCGTCGTCGTCGTCGAAGAGACGCTTTTGAGCGACCTCGATCAGCGCATCCGCGACGTCCGGCAGGGACCCGATGGCGCGTTGTGGCTGCTGACAGATGACGCACGCGACGGTCAGATCGTGCGGCTGACGCCCGGCTCCTGATCAATACCCACCGCCGCCACCGCCGCCTCTGCCGGGCACTTGCTGGTCGGTGTTCGGCGCCGTCGACGGCTTCGGTCCATCGACGGGGAGTACGCGAACGGATTCGTTGCGATCGAGACGGCAATCGCCGTTCTTGTCCAAGGCCTTAAAGGCGGGATTGGGTTTGGAGGTGAGTTCTTCGACGGTGACTTTGCCGTCGCCGTTGGCGTCGAAGTAGGCGCGGTCGGCCACGCTAAATAGCTGATCTGTCTTAGACATTTTCTGGAATTCGGCGTCGGTCAGGGCGCCGTCGCCGTCAGCGTCGGCTTCGCGGTGGAGCGTCGCGACGTAGTTTTTCCATTCGTCGCAGGTGACGGTGCCGTCTTTGTCGAAATCCCAGGTCTGCGCCGCGCTGATGAACGTGCGGTCGACGCCGGAGGCGGACCCGAAGGGCGATCCACCGCCGGTCAGCGACGGCATCGAACTGCAGCCGCCGGCAGCGGCGGCTAGCCCGAGGATCAGACACAGTGGCTGCCTTGCCGCCGGCCGAAACCGTTCCGTCATCGTTTTCCCCCGAACCGTGCGCTGCCGGCACTAGCCGCCGCGCATCTCATTGTGTGCCGCCCGTTGCCCCGCTTGCTACCCTACCCGGCGAACGCGGAGCAACCACCTCTCCCGGCGACACGTCAGTTCATAACCGCAGAATTGCGGCGGGGGCGTGGGTTCAAAGCGTTCGGCCACATTCGAGCTTATGACTCACGTGAAACCACTGACCTTTCGTTGCCGCTGCAATTACCGGCAACCTGCATCCCGCGGCGCGCATCGGGTTGACATAATGGGCCGCTTCCCCGATTGTCCGGCGCGAAATCCGGCCCTGAAACCCAGTGCCGCCGACCGGTCCGCGCCTCTGCTTGAGGTGCTAGTCCGGAGGTCAACATCCGAAAGCGCGTCGCGCTCTCGGGTGCTAATGTCTTTTGTTCGTTGGGATATTTGATGTTCCAGAGCCTCTCGGACCGGTTGTCCGGCGTCCTCGACAAGCTCCGCGGCCGCGGCGCGCTGACCGACAGCGATGTCGCGGAGGCGATGCGCGAGGTGCGCCGCGCGCTGATCGAGGCGGACGTGGCGCTCGACGTGGTCAAGGACTTCACCGAGGCGGTGAAGGCGAAGGCGGTCGGGGCGGATGTCGTCAAGTCGGTAACGCCCGGCCAGATGGTCGTGAAGATCGTCAACGACGAACTCGTGCGCGTGCTGGGATCGGACGCGGAGCCGATCAACCTCGCAGCCGTTCCGCCCGTTGCAATCCTGATGGTCGGCCTGCAGGGATCGGGCAAGACGACGACCAGTGCCAAGATTGGCTACCGGCTGACAAACCGGGACCGCAAGAAAGTGCTGATGGCGTCGCTCGACACGCGGCGGCCGGCGGCACAAGAGCAGTTGCGCGTGCTTGGCGAGCAGACAGGCGTGGCGACGCTGCCGATCATCGCAGGCCAAACGCCGCTGCAAATTGCCGATCGCGCCATCACGGCGGCGAAGCTCGGCGGCTACGACGTGGTCATTCTCGATACCGCAGGCCGTATCACGCTCGACGAAGACCTCATGCAGGAAGTGGCCGAGGTCAAGGCGGCCACCAATCCGCATGAAGTGCTGCTCGTCGTCGACAGCCTGACCGGCCAGGATGCGGTTAATACCGCGAAGGCCTTCGACGAGCGCCTTTCGATCACCGGCACGGTCCTGACGCGCGCGGACGGCGACGGCCGGGGCGGCGCGGCACTGTCCATGCGGGCGGTGACGGGCAAGCCCATCAAGCTCATCGGCGTCGGCGAAAAATGGGACGCGCTCGAAGACTTCGATCCCAAGCGAATCGCCGGCCGCATTCTCGGCATGGGCGATATCGTCGGCCTCGTCGAAAAAGCCGCGCAGACGATCGACATCGAAAAGGCGACCAAGATCGCCCAGAAGATGAAGAAGGGCGAGTTCGACCTCGACGACTTGTCCGAGCAGTTAAAGCAGATGGAAAAGCTCGGCGGCGCCGGCGGGATCATGGGCATGTTGCCCGGCATCGGAAAGCTCAAGAACCAGATCAACGAGAGCGGTTTCAACAAGGACATCGTGCGTCAGCGCGCGATCATCTCGTCGATGACGCCGAAGGAGCGGCGGCTGCCGAAGGTGCTCGACGCCAAGCGCAAGCGGCGCATCGCGGCGGGCTCGGGCACGCGCGTGGAAGACATCAACAAGCTCTTGAAGATGCACCGCCAGATGGCGGACATGATGAAGTCGATGGGCCGCAACCCCGGCATGATGGCGAAAATGGCGGGTGCGATGGGCATTTCGCCGATGGGCGGCATGGGCAAGGGCGGGCCCAGCGAAGCCGAACTGATGAAAATGCAGGAAGAGCTGGCGTCGCTCGATCCGAAAGCGCTGGAACAATTGCCGGCCGAACTGAGGGCATCTTTGCCGAAAGGATTGCCGGGGCTTGGCGGCGGCGCACCGGCCAAAGGCCTGCCGGGACTCGGCGGTGGAGCGCTTCCGGGATTGGGCGGCGCGCCGCGCTTCCCCGGACTGCCAGGCAAGAAGAAGTAACGCCATGTACCCTGATCAATTGGCCGACATCTGGAAGATCGCAATTCCGCTTTCGACGCTGATGATGGCGTTTGCCTCCGCGCTGTTCGGCTTTCTGGCGTGGCGCGGCGAAGGCGCGCGGCGGCGGGCGGAAGCGCGGCGGCAACGGCTGGAATCGACCGTCGACGATCTCGCCGAACTCTTTGCCGCGATCCCGCACAGCCCGGCGAAATGGGATCAAGCCTTTACGGAATCGTTCATCGAGAAGGTCTGCAAGGTGGACTTCAAGATCAACGACGACAACCCGCACTCGGACGCACTCGTCCGCGCGATTCAGAACATCCTCCCGCGGAACGCATCGAGCCGCGATGAGGAGCACATGACGAAGTACAACGCGGCCCGCATCGTGGCGAAGCAGTACCTCGACGTGGAGTGGAAGCGATTCAATACCGAAACCGGAATCAAGAGCTAGATTAGAAAGGACCTGAAGACCATGGCAGCAAAGATCCGTCTCTCGCGCGGCGGCGCGAAGAAGCGTCCGTACTATTACATCGTCGTTGCGCACACGACCTCGCCGCGCGACGGGCGTTACATCGAACAGATCGGCACGTTCGACCCGATGCTCAAGAAGGACAACCCGGAGCGCGTGAAGCTGAACGCCGACCGGGCCAAACATTGGCTCAGCGTCGGCGCGCAGCCGACCGACCGCGTGGCCCGCTTTCTCGACGCGGCAGGCCTGATGAAGCGGACGCCGGTGAAGAGCGTGCAGAAGGCGCTGCCGAAGAAGAAGGCGCAGGAGCGCGCGGCTGCTGCGGCGGAGAAGGCCGCGAAGGCGGCAGAGGCCCCCGCGGGCTGAGGTTTTAGCGCCACATCGCTGCGGCGACAGAGAAGGGAGCCCTCAGGCTCCCTTTTTTCTTGGCCGAACGGCAGCGAAACTTCAGTGTTCGCAGATCGATTTTCCGGAGCTTCAGCATGATCTTTGCGCTCGACATCATCGCCATGGTCGCCGCGTTCGCGTCCTCTATCCTATGGTTCATGGCCAGCGGAAAATCGCTGCGGCGGTTGCAGAGGGGCGAAGAGATCGACGAGCACGACATCAACCGCATCGTGACGGCCTTCAACCGCAACCAAATCCTGAATGGCCGAGCGGCTCTGGCGACGGCGGCTTCGGCCACCGCCGTCGGCCTGCGGTTTCTCGTCCAGTTGCTGGGCTACGCGTGACGGCAACTCAGGGCGGCCAGGCAACTGTGGCCCGGCTCTTGCTGAACGGCGATCATGGGCGGATTGAAGCGCATTTTGGATCGTCTGGGACTGAAACAGGCCGAATTCGCCAAGTTGTTGGGCGTGAGCCCCCGCACCGTCAGTCTCTGGGCGACCGGTGAAATCGCCTTGCCGGGACCGGTAAAAGCGTACCTTAGAATGTTGCAGTTCGCCGATGAGTCCCGGCGGACGCTGGAATTCGCCAGGCTTTCTGCGCGCACGCCGACAATCCCCGAAGGTCTCTACAGCCTTCGGTATGCCCCGCCCGGCGCCGCCGATGCGGACGCCGGCGATGCCGTCGCGCTTCTTAAGGGCGGGCGGATTGTCGGCACCGATGCGTGGGGAGGAAAATTCGAAGGACGGTATCAATTTGACAGCGCGCGCCGGACCTATCAATTCAGCGTGTGGCTGCGCGTGCCGCCGCAAGGACAGCTTGTGACCGGTTTGGCGACAGGGGATACGGGAGGACTGGTCGAAGTGGTGGCCAATCTGGACCGTCCGGAGCCCATCGCTTCGACGATCGCGCACGTTAACGGGCAGCCGCTCGGGCTGACACTGGCCTATCTTGGACCGGTCGGCACCTGACCGGCCTTCACATGCGGCGCGACAACGCCTTGACAAGACCCATGATCGATCCTGACCGGCTCATACTCCTCGGTGAAATCGGCTCCGCGCATGGAATTCGCGGGGAGGTGAGCATTCGCACCTTTACCGAGGTTCCAGCCGACATCGCAGCCTATGGCCCGCTGAAGGACAAGACGGGCAAACGGACCTTCGAGATCACGGGGCTGCGCGTTTCCGGCAACGCCGTGATCGCACGGCTCAGCGGCATCGAAGATCGAACGGCGGCGGAGAAGCTGCGCAACACCGGGCTCTACGTAAAGCGCAGCCAGCTCCCCGAACCCGAGCCGGGGAGCTTTTATCACGAAGATCTGGCTGGACTGACGGCGGTCGATCCTGTGGGATCGCCGATCGGCACCGTGGTGGGCGTTGTCAATTTCGGCGCGGGCGATCTGGTTGAAATCCGAAGGCCGGGGGAACGCGAGACACTTCTCATACCTTTCACGAACGATACGGTTCCCTCCGTCGATCTCATGGCTGGGCGTGTCAGCATCGTCGCTCCGGTCTATACCGCCGACGACACGAATGCCGGACCCGACGACAAGGATAGCGAACAGGAGTAGCGCATGACGCACGCTGCATACTTCGGGATTGTCTTGGCTGCCGCCGTCGCCGCCACGTGGCCCGCGACTTTCGCGAATGCGGAACAGGCGTCGCCGCTCGCTGCCGTCGAAGCCGACATGCGCAAGGCATATCCGAATGTCGCCAACATGCGGCCGGCGGAACTTGTGGACTTGGAAGCGTCCGGCAAGCCGGTGGTTTTGCTCGATGCGCGCACGCACGCGGAGTTCGGCGTGAGCCGGATTGCGGGCGCGCAGCATGTCGATCCACGCATCTCGGCGACGGAGTTCCAGTCGCGGTTCGGCGCGGATCTCGCCGGCAAGACGGTGGTGATCTATTGCGCCGTTGGCGGGCGGAGTTCCGATCTGGCAAACCGCATCGATAAGGTGGCGCGACAGGCGGGCGCGGCGGGCGTCTATAACATGGAAGGCGGGATTTTCCGCTGGCACAACGAGAAGCGGCCGCTCACGGGTCCATCGGGTGCGACGGACGAGGTGCATCCGTTCAGCGCGAACGCGGCGCGGCTGATCGAGCGGCAAGAGGGTGTCGCGTACCGGCCGGGCACGTCGAAGTCCGCCAAGGGGCAGTAACCTTCGCGATTAAATGGCGTCGCCGCGCAAGAGGCGCGGAAGATCACCGGAGAGGCCTGCTGCTTCAGTCACGAACATCTGCTTGATGACCGGCAAGCGGTCGACGATGCCGAGACCCGCATCGCGAACGGCGCGCAGGACGGCGTCATCATAGGAAAACAGGCGATTGAGGCCATCGAAGGCGGCGGTAGAGACGGCGCTGTCGAAGCGGCGCCAGCGTTCGTAGCGGGTGAGGATTTCCGCATTGCCGATGTCGAGGCCGAGGCGCGCGGCATCGATGACCACTTCCGCCAGGGCGGCGGCATCGCGCAGCGCAAGGTTCAGGCCCTGGCCGGCAATGGGGTGCACGCCGTGGGCGGCGTCGCCGATCAGGGCGAAGCGGTGGGCGACGTAGGATCGCGCGAGGTGCATGGACAGCGGCCAGGACTGGCGCGCGCCGGCGAGTTCGATGGCGCCGAGCCGCCCGCCGAAACGTTTCTCGACTTCGGCCAGGAACGGCGCGTCGTCGAGAGCCAGAATCCGGCGCGCTTCGTCGCTGCGTTCGCTCCAGGTGATGCACGAGCGGTTGCCGGTGAGCGGCAGGATGGCAAACGGGCCGGCGGGGAGGAAATGCTGGACGGCGGTTTCTTCGTGAGGGCGTTCGTGCGCCACCCAGGTGACGATACCGATCTGATCGTAGGGCCAGGTGATGATCTTGATGCCGGCTTCGTCGCGCAGCGGCGACTGGCGGCCTTCGGCGGAGACGAGAAGACGGGTTTGCAGTGCGCGGCCATCGGCGAGGGTGAGGGCGAGGCCCGCGTGTTCGCCGCCAAAGCTCGCAATGCTCGCGGGCATGAAGCGGTCGACGGACGTGTGTTCATCGAGGCGGCCGGCCAATGCCGACACGATCACCGACCCGGGCACGATGTGGGTCGCCGGTTCGCCGCCGTCGATGACGTTGTCATAGGTGAGGACGACCGGGCGAACGCCGTCGTCGAGGCGGCTGTCGGTGATGTCGATGCGACGCACCGGCTGGGCGTGAGGCGCGACCGTTTGCCAGCATCCCAGGGCCGCAAGCATGTGGCGGGAGGCGGCCGAAAATGCGTAGGCGCGCACGTCGCCCGCGATTGACGGCGGGGGCCAGACGCGGTCGAGGAGGGCAACGCGCAGATCGCCGCCGCCGGCTTCGGCGAGGGCTAACGCCAACGACAGGCCGGCGGCACTCGCGCCCGAGATCACCACGTCATAATGCGAAACGCCGGAGGACAGTTCGTCTCGATTGCTTGACACGCTGCGGGACCCGTTCGCCTATGGTGATGCCGCCCCAGTCGTAGCATTCCAGACATCAGCCGTCATGCCAGAGCCCTCGCCGCATCCGTCCGCCCTCCAGTCGCTGCTATCGATCCTGGACCTCGAGACGCTCGATTTGAACCTGTTCCGGGGGCGGAGTCCGTCCGACGGGTGGCAGCGGGTGTTCGGCGGGCAGGTGCTCGGCCAGGCGCTCGTGGCGGCGTCGCGGACGGTGGAGGAAGGCCGGGTGGCGCATTCGCTGCACGGCTATTTCCTGCTCGCCGGCGATCCCAAGCACCCGCTGATTTATGAGGTGGAGCGGACGCGGGATGGCGGCAGTTTCGCGACGCGGCGGGTGAAGGCAACCCAGCACGGCCGGGTGATCTTTACCATGAGCGTGTCGTTTCACCGGCCGGAGGCGGGGTTCGAGCACGCGGCCGCCATGCCGGATGTGCCGCCACCGGAAACGCTGCCCAGTGCGCAGGAACTGATCGCGCGGTTCGTGGACAAGTTGCCCGAGAACATGCGCAGCTACTGGAGTCGCGAGCGGCCCATCGAAATGCGGCCGGTGGACGTGCGCCGCTATCTCTCCAGCGAACCTGGCGAGCCGCAGCAGGCGATCTGGATGCGGGCGGCGGGGGCGTTGCCGGACAGTCTGGCGCTGCACCAGTGCGTGCTGGCGTACGCGTCGGACTTCACGCTGCTCGACACGGCGCTGATCGCGCACGGGAAGGTGCTGTTCGATCCGGAGATCCAACTGGCGAGCCTCGATCACGCGATGTGGCTGCACCGGCCGTTCCGGGCGGACGACTGGCTGCTCTACGCCCAGGATAGCCCGAGCACGCACGCGGCGCGCGGCTTCTGCCGGGGGTCGTTTTTCGACCGGCAGGGGCGGCTGATCGCGTCGGTGGCGCAGGAGGGGCTGATCCGGCGGCGGTCGACGGCGTTCGTGGTCAAATAATAGGCTGATCGTTTATTGTGCACAAATATTGTGCGTTGACGGGTGGGCCGCGGTGCTGCGATCGCCGCCTGCACAAGATTAAGTCACACGATATCAGAGAGTTATCGTCCGGCCCGTGATTTGGCACAGGACTTGACTCTCCTATCCCTGGCTTACGGGTCTTAGCGGCCCGGACGCATATGCGGCCGTGCGCGAGTTGAAGCGGGCGGTGGACGCTCAGGACCTAAAAGGGGGTGCTCAGATGAAGCTCATCACTGCGATTATCAAACCATTCAAGCTCGAGGAGGTCCGCGCGGCGCTGACCGAGCTTGGCCTGCAGGGCATGACCGTGACCGAGGTCAAAGGTTACGGCCGCCAGAAGGGCCACACGGAAATCTACCGCGGCGCGGAATACGCGGTGAGTTTCCTGCCGAAGGTGAAGATCGAGACCGTGGTTCCGTCCGCTCTGGCCGCAAAGGCCGTCGAAGCAATCACGAAAGCCGCCAAGACCGGCCAGATCGGCGACGGCAAGATTTTCGTCTCGCCCATCGAAAACACGGTTCGCATCCGCACCGGCGAGGCGGACGACGAAGCGCTCTGACCTCACCTTCCATCCTCATACCCATACCATCCAGAAACTGGGGAGTTACCAAATGAAGCTTGCTCTACCTAGCTGCACCGGACGCCTTGCAGGCGCCGCGGCAGCGCTTGCCATGATGGCGCTGCCTGCGCTTGCGCAGGACGCGGCGCCGCCGACGCCCGACAAGGGCGACATCGCGTTCATGTATGTCGCGACAATCCTCGTGCTGCTGATGACCGTCCCGGGCTTGGCCCTTTTCTACGGCGGCCTCGTCAGAACGAAGAACATGCTCTCCATGTGCATGCAGGTCTTCGCCACCATGTGCCTCGTCATGCTGCTGTGGGTGACCTACGGCTACTCGATGGCGTTCACCAACGGCGGCGCGCTGAACGACTTCGTCGGCGGCTTCGGCAAGGCCTTCCTCTCAGGTGTCGACTCTACGACGCTGGCCGCCACGTTCTCGAACGGCGTCTATATTCCCGAGTACCTGTACATCATCTTCCAGATGACGTTCGCGGCCATCACGCCGGCCCTGATCCTCGGCGCGGTTGCCGAGCGCATCAAGTTCTCGGCCGTCATGCTGTTCATGGCGCTGTGGGTGACGTTCATCTACTTCCCGATGGCCCACATGGTCTGGTACTGGGGCGGCCCGGATACGTTCGGCAACGCCGCCAAGGCCGTCGCCGCCGCAGCGGAAGGCGAAGCCAAGGTCGCGGCCCAAGCCACGCTCGACAGCGCGCTGGCGGATGCCGGCCTCATCTTCAAGTGGGGCGCGCTCGACTTTGCCGGCGGCACCGTGGTGCACATCAATGCCGGTATCGCGGGTCTCGTCGCCTGCATCGTGCTCGGCAAGCGCATCGGCTACGGCAAAGAGGCCATGCCGCCACACTCGCTCGTCATGTGCATGATCGGCGCAGCGCTCCTGTGGGTCGGCTGGTTCGGCTTCAACGTCGGTTCGAACCTCGAATCCAACGCCTGGATCGGCGTCGTCGCGATCAACACGTTCGTCGCTACGGCCGCCGCCGCCCTCTCGTGGATGGTGGTCGAATGGCTGGCCAAGGGTAAGCCGTCGCTGCTCGGCCTCGTGTCGGGCGTGATCGCGGGTCTCGTGGCCATCACCCCGGCCTGCGGCTTCGCGGGCGTGTTCGGCTCGATCATCCTCGGTCTCGTCGCCGGCATCGTGTGCTTCATCTTCTGCTCGGCTGTGAAGCATGCCTTCGGCTACGACGACAGCCTGGACGTGTTCGGCATCCACGGCGTCGGCGGCATCGTCGGCGCGTTGGCCACGGGCCTCCTCGTCAACCCCGACTTCGGCGGCTCGGGCATCCCCGACTACCTCTCGAAGCCGGGTGAGCTGACCACGGCTCCCTACGACATGATGTTCCAGCTTACCGCTCAAGCGAAGGCAGTCGGCTTCACGATCCTGTTCTCGGGTCTAGGAACGCTCATCATCCTTCTGCTGGTGAAGCTCGTCGTCGGGCTGCGTCCGTCGGAAGAGAAGGAGCGCGAAGGCCTCGACATCACGGATCACGGCGAACGCGCCTACAACTACTAAGCGTGACAGCGGCCCGCGGGCAGATGCTCGCGGGCCGGCCATTCACATTTCTCCCGGGCACGGACTTCCCCTAGACGTGCTCCTCCCTGGCTCCGGTCGCTTTAAGCGTTCCGGAGCCATTTTTTTGCGGGCTTTTCAGACGGTGTGGAGG
>ERZ1066138.255-NODE-255-length-18251-cov-9.299516_pt1 | contig 18251 bp, 17 predicted proteins | sample MGYA00382785_ERZ1066138 | MGnify/ENA primary metagenome ERZ1066138 (study PRJEB33369, sample SAMEA5778368) | biofilm metagenome | biome: Industrial cooling water; feature: Water cooling tower basin; material: Biofilm | place: United Arab Emirates | collected... | reverse complement strand
CCAAAGAGGAACTGGTTCAGCGCAGCGCCGGCGTCGTCGCTGCCCGCGAGATCGAAAAGCTCAAGGTCGCCGTTGAGGCGCGCAAAGGCCAAGTGGCCGCTGCGGATGCTGCATTGCAGGCGGCCGAAACGCGGATGACGACCTTGCTACCGGCCGAGAAGGAAAGTGCAAAGGCGGCCCTCGCCCAAGCGCAAGTCGATCTCGATAAAACGGTCGTTTACGCCGGGATCGACGGCCATATCGAGCAATTCGTGCTGAAGCGCGGCGACTTCGTCAGTCCCGTCATGCGTCCCGCAGGCATTCTCATTCCTGCCAGAACGGCCCAGCGGCAACTCCATGCCGGCTTCGGCCAGATTGAAGCGCAAATCATGAAGGTGGGGATGGTGGCAGAGGCGACCTGCTACTCCAAGCCGCTTTCGATCATTCCACTGGTCATCACGGATGTGCAGGATTTCATTGCAGCAGGTCAGTTCCGCGCCGGGGAACAACTTGTGGACCTGCAGCAGACCCGCGCACCCGGCTCGATCACTGTTTACCTGGAACCGTTGTATGATGGCGGCCTCGAAGGCGTGACACCGGGATCCAGCTGCATCGTCAATGCCTACTCCAGCAACCACGACGCCATCGCAAAGGAGGGGAACTTCTTTCGCCGGCTCTGGCTCCACGCGGTCGACGCCGTCGGCATCGTCCATGCCATCATCATTCGCGCTCAAGCTCTGCTGATACCGATAAAAACGCTGGTCCTCGGCGGTCACTGAGCGCTGTCGTTGCGCGGCTCCAACCGGCGAAAAACGAGCCAGCCCAAGCAGGCCCAAGCGGCACCCAGCGCCCACCCGGCCAGCACGTCGGAGGGCCAGTGCACGCCGAGGTACACGCGGCTCGAGCCCACGAGAAGTGTCAGCATGATCGCAAAGCAAAGAACGTACAATTTTGTCCGTCGGTCGTGTTGCGCCGTGGCGATCATCGCGCCGAGCGTCAAATAGATCACCGCCGACAACATGGCGTGACCGCTGGGAAACGACGGAGTAAACACCTCGGCCGCATGCGGCACCAGGTCAGGCCGCGGCCGCGCGAAGCCGAGCTTGCTGAGATGGCTGAGCGCCGTGCCGGCTGCGCTCCACACCAGCACGCCGACCGCTTTGCGCGTTCGACCGGTGAGGTAGAGGAACCCGGATACCGCGATCACCAGAAGCGTGAGGACCGCGGTTGAACCCAACGCCGTCATATCGCGCACGAGTTCTTCGAACCACACAGGCCCCACGGGATCGGACACATCTGCCGGATTGCGCAGGGCGAGCAGCAAAGCCTCGTCGAGGCCGTGCAACCCGCCATTGATGACCGTGCCGCCAATCAGCAGAAACGCCAGAACGCCAGCCGCCGTCGCGGACAGCGCCAACAGGACCTCGGCCTCCACCGGCCAGCGTTCTAGCCATCTTCGGAGCTGACCCGCCTCAGCGGAGGACTGCGGCTTCTCTGGTTTGTCCGACATCGGCTCGCGAAGCGTTGGCTGGGACCAGCACTTTAAGGGCACCGGGGCGGATGCGATACTGTAATGGCAATTCGACGATCTCCGGTTCTCCATCGTTGGAGAGCCGGACACGAGACGGCCGCGCAGAAATATCTATTTCGTTAGCTTCGAATTGGACGATATGCGGATCCGACTTGAACCGTCCGAGCATGGCGCGCACCACAGCTCGTGCCATTCTCCAACCGGAGGGATGCTGCGAGACATAGGCGGCAAGCACCCCGTGATGCAGACCGTCCTTCTCTAGCATCAGGCTCGCTTTCTCGACGTAGCGGTTGTTCGACACGGCCATGGAGAGGACCCGCAAGCGCATGCGCGACTGACCGTGATCGATATCCAGTTCCATGCGCCGCCGGCTCTGCAGCATTTCCTTCACTGCCGAGAGATAACCCTTCAACCGGTCCCACGCCGGCTTGCCCCGAAGGGACTGTCGGTGAGCCGAGAATAGCGCGAAGAGTCCGAACGTCGAGTTGCACAGGAATATTCGGCCGTTGACCTCCGCGACATCAATCCTGGCGATATCGCCGCCTGCCAATGTCGCCGCCGCCTCGTGGAGCGTGAGCGGGATTTTAAGATCGCGCGCGAGCCGGTTGAGCGTTCCGAGCGGCAAGATGCCGAGGGGAACGTCGGAATGGAGCAACGCCCCCGCGGCGGCGCGTACAGTGCCGTCGCCACCCCCGACGATCAGGGCCTGGCACCCCTCCGCAAGCACCTTGGCGATCGTACCGAGCACAGCCTCTGGCGGCACGACGTGTAATGTCACGTTATGGCCATGGGCTCGAAACGCCGACAAAATCTCATCGCGCAGCGGACCGGTCTCCCAGTCCAGCACTGTCCCGGCGCGCTCATTGACGACGACATGAATTTTCATGGGTCCCAAACGCAGCCTTTACCGCGCGGGTTCCCCATAGCGGCATCCACTTCTTCCCACCTGGGGAACGCCGTTTCAGAAGACAACCCCTTGAAAACTGAAGGTTGAGCGTGCATAGCCCAAGAAAAGCTCTAAAGGACGTTGCTCATGCCGATGTCGGCCGCTGAAATCGAACGCAGGATCAAAGCCAAGCTGCCGGATGCCGAGGTCCGCCTGACGGATCTGGCCGGCGATAACGACCATTGGGCCGCCCACGTGGTGTCATCGGCCTTCAAGGGCCTGCCACGTGTCCGCCAGCACCAGCTTGTGTATGATGCCTTCGGCGGGCAAATGGGCAACGCGCTGCATGCCTTGCAGTTGACCACGGCAGCCCCCGCAGAATAACCGGCTTGGCCACGAAAGTGGCCATACGGCGCCATTGACTTTCTCTGCGCGCGTCCCCCATCTAACCCCAATTGCAGACGAATACGGCGGCAGAACACGTCGCTTGCGATACCACGAGGAGACATCACCATGAGCGAACAAGACGTCCACGCCCGGATCAAGGAAGTGATCGACAGCAACGACGTCGTGCTCTTCATGAAAGGTAACGCGCGGTTCCCCCAGTGCGGGTTCTCCGCCACCGCCACCAAGATCCTCCAGCACCTGGGCGTCCCATTCAAGGACGTGAACGTGCTCGATGACCAGGCTATCCGCGAAGGCATCAAGAGCTATTCGAACTGGCCGACGATCCCCCAACTCTATGTTAAGGGCGAGTTCATCGGCGGTTGCGACATCATGCGGGAAATGTTCGAGGCGGGCGAACTGCACGACTTGGTCTGCGAGAAGGGCATTCCGCACCAGCATCATCACGGGTGATTCAGCCCCGTTTTCGCCACGAGTTGGAACGATACCGGAACCCGGTCGCCCTTTGCGCGGCCGGGTTTTTCATGTCTCAATGATCGCGTAGGCGGGATATGCGGCTGGGCGGACGGCGCTTCCTGTTGAGCTTCGCCATCATCGGAGCTGCCGTGTGCCTCGCGCTGGGCATTTCGCTCCCGATCATCCGTCTCACCAAATATGTATTCTGGTCGACGGAACACTCACTGCTGTCGACAGTGCAGGTACTGATCCACGATGGCCAGATGTTCCTCGGGCTCACCGTGCTGATCTTTTCGATCGTCCTACCGATTCTGAAACTTCTCTATTTGCTTTTGATCTCGACACTACCCACCGCAGAACTCGTCCGCCAACACCGTCGATTGAAGGCGCTCGAATGGCTCGGCAAGTGGTCGATGCATGATGTGCTCGTGCTCGCGTTGACCATCTTCTTCATCAAGGCGCAGGGCTTGTACGATGCCGCGAGCCTCGCCGGCGTCTACTTCTTCACGGCAGCCGTGATGCTGATGATCCTGTCCTACGCCTGGCTCAGAACCGAGGGTCTTGCAGCCTCGCCCGTCCAGGAACCGGAACCAACGGGCCCCGTGCCGGCCTTCCGCAACTTCGTCCTCTCGTTTCTCATCATCGTCGCGACGGTCTCTTTTGCGCTGGGTATCATCCTCCCCAGTATTCGCTTCACGACCATCTACGTCTGGACCAATGAGCATTCGATCGGAACCATCATCTGGGCCCTATGGGACAGCGAGGAATTCTTCCTCTGCACCGTCCTGTTTCTGTTCTCCGTGCTGTTTCCTTTCCTGAAGTTGCTCTACCTGCTGACACTCGTCGCCTCGCCTGACATCCCGCCGGAATTTCGCAAGAAATCGATCGCGACGATGGAATGGCTTGGCCGCTATTCGATGACGGACGTGATGGTGCTCGCGCTCATGATCTTCTACGTCAACTCGTCCGGCTATACGGAGGCGCGCGTTCTGCCCGGCATCTATTTCTTCGCCGCAAGCGCGCTGATCACCATGCTGGCTTACGGCTGGGCCAACACGGTGCCGGCGCGACGTCCTTCGATCGGCCCCAAAGCTGTGCCCCATTCCGCGCCAAAGCCCATTGCTGGCGAACCCGTCGCGCTACCGACGCATCCCGCCCGCCGCTGGCGCAACTGAGGTCTCACGTCCACCAGAACGCGATTGCGATCAGCACGGCACCGACCGCGATCAAGATCAGTCCCGCGATGTTGACGAAGCGGGCGATGAAAAATCGCCAACCGTGCTTGATCGCCGTGCGCGTATGTCCGATCCGCGCGGTATCGGCCCTGATGTCGGTCAGCTGTTCCTCGATGACCCGTCCCAGTTCATCCCGAGCACCTGTCGTGCTGCCGGTCTTCGCCATGCGCCAAGCGGCATCGACTGCGATCCCGGCAGCATCGTAGCGGCCGGCCCACCGCATCAACAGCACTCCGATCAGAACGAACAGACCGCCCGCGGCCAGCCACACCGGATTCTGCATTTTGGGTCCGTTTGAAACAAAAACGGCCGGACTTGGGCGTCCGGCCGTTTAGAGATATCAGAGCTGTGCCGCTTAGCGCGAGTAGAACTCGACCACGAGGTTCGGTTCCATCACCACCGGATACGGCACATCGGCCAGCGCCGGAATGCGCGACAGCTTGGCTGTCATCTTCGAGTGATCGACGTCGACGTAGTCAGGAACGTCACGTTCCGAACTCTTGATAGCTTCGAGCAGCAAGGGCATCTGGCGCGAGGCTTCCTTGACCTCGACCACATCACCGACGCGCAGGCGCATGGACGGGATAGTGACACGGCGGCCGTTGACCGACACATGACCGTGGCTGACAAACTGGCGAGCGGCGAACGGAGTCGGCACAAACTTCGCGCGATAGACGACAGCGTCTAGTCGGCGCTCGAGCAGGCCGATCAGCTGTTCGGAGGTCGAACCCTTGAGTCGCGACGCTTCCTTGAAGAGTCGGAGGAACTGACGTTCGGAAATGTTGCCATAGTAACCGCGCAGCTTCTGCTTGGCCTTGAGCTGCTGGCCGAAGTCCGAAAGCTTCGAGACGCGGCGCTCGCCATGTTGGCCGGGACGGCTCTCGCGCTTGTTCAAGGGGCTCTTGGGACGGCCCCAGATGTTTTCGCCCAGACGGCGGTCGATCTTATGCTTAGCGCTGTGGCGCTTGGTCATGGTCTAGCACTCCATTGTATGTTGCAGACACAGCGCGACTGGCGTGGTGTCCGATTGGAGCGCCCCCTCCTCTGTTCGAGCCTGATATTGCAAGGCTTTGAACTGACAGGTCTCCGGCGTGACAGCCGAAAACCGCGGGTGCGCAAAACGAACGCGGGCCCAAGAGGCCCGCGCTGCACGTGGTCACTATAGCCAATCGGCCCTCCCGTCAACTGCGACGGATGCCGGGCTGGCGTTGATTATTTTGACTTCGGCACCGTGGTGGAGCCGGTCGCCGTCGGCGCAGCAGGAGCAACGGCCGCGGCTGGTGCCGTAGCGGCTCCACCCGGAGCAGCAGGTGCCCCAGCAATGGGAGCCACGTTCACCTTAAAGTTTGGACCGCTCTCGACATAGGCAATAATCGTATCGCGAACCCTTGTGCGCTCCTCGTCGGTGCAGGTCTTCTGAGCGGCTTTGCCGTCATCGACGACGACTTCCTTGTCGCCTTCCTTCTCGACCACCCTGATCCGGCCGGTCAGCAGCATCACCGTCGTGAGGTGCAACTGATTGATGTAGACCAGCTGCTGATCGGTCCACGTCTTTTTCTCTTCCTCGCGCTTCATCAGGGAGCGGTGATTGATGATCTGGTGATCGGCGAGATTGCAGATCTGCGCGTGGGCCGAAAGCCGGCCGACGCGGATGACTTCGCGTGCCACATCCATCGGCACCATCACCGCGTCTTTCTTCTTCTTGTCGATAACGATGACCTTGCCGTCCTGCTTGGAGAACTGCTGCGGCGTCAACGACCAGGCATAATCCATGAAGGAGCGCACCGACTTCTCGCTCAACTCCTGCGCCGCGGCCGGATGCGCCGCGCCTGCCAGCATCCCCGCTGCCGCGCACACCCCGATCACCCCCGCCCAGACCGTCATTCGCATTTGAATCGCCCCTTTGTTCGATTGATCTGTTCGGGCCCGTTTCAAGGTCGGGAGCGCCAGGAATGGCTGGCACGCCCGGGTTTCTCACCATGAAACTTCTCAAGCGCCGGCCGGTCCCCGCAAGACCCGCATCCGGCGCCATTTTGGACTGACGACCAGTGACGTTTTCACAGGCATCGCTCGGCTCAAAACTTGGCCAGAACAAGGCAGGCTTTGTGGATCACTTTGAGCCTCCGCCCTTGCCTCTAACGAGAGTGGCAACAATGCCACGCAGTGTCTTTACCTCCTGGCCGGTCGGCTCCGCGCGCAGGAACATAGTGCGCAGATTATTGACCACCGAAGGGCGCTTGTCGGGCGACGAAAAGAAACCTTGGCGCTCCAGCTCGCGCTCCAAATGTTCAAAGAAACCCGTAAGTTCCTCGCGCGTCGCGGGCACCTGATCACCTAGATAAAGGCCAGGACGTAGCGCCTGCTCGAAGGTCGTCACCCGTCCTAGCGTCGCCTGCTCAGAATTTCGCATCCACTCGTAACCCAGGATCAACACGGCCTGCGCCAGATTGAGAGAGGCGAAGCGGCTGTTAACCGGAATCATGACGATGGCATCCGCCCGCGCCACCTCGTGAGTTTCCAGCCCGTTTCGTTCCCGGCCAAAGATAACCCCGCACCTTTGGCCCGCCCCGATTCGCTTGCGCATCTCCGCCACCGCCTCCTCAGGCGTCAGCACGGGCTTGCGCAAATCCCGTTGCCGGGCGGTTGTCGCGCACACCCAGTTGAGGTCGGAGAGCGCCGCATCGAAGGTGTCGTACGCCGCCGCATCGTCGATGACGTAATTCGCCCCCGAGGCAGCGATGCGCGCCTTCTCGTTGGGCCAACCGTCCCGTGGATCGACGAGCCGCAGATCATCCAGTCCGAAATTCGCGCACGCCCGCGCCACCATTCCGATGTTATCGGGAAGCTGGGGTTCGATGAGGATCACCGATGGCGTCGTGCCCGGCGGCGCGATCGCATTGCCCCTAATGTGAGCCCGCCTGATCCCATGTCTCAGCTTGCGCAGCACGCGACGGGCCCAGAACCAGTAGTTCTCGCCAGACCAAGTTTTTTCCAATGCTGCGAGCGCCGGCGTCGTCAGCCGCCCCGTGCCCACCCCCTTCAGCCGCACCGATCCGTCACCAACGATGATTTCTTCATGCTGGGCAATGAAGTCGTCGAGGGTTGTTATGCCTTGCGCTTCCGTGCGCCGCTTGCAGCCCGGACACGTGACGGCATCGGCCTCGCATCTGAGTTCTGCGCAGTAGGTGAGGACGGGTTCGAGCGTTTCCCGATCGAGCCCCGGCAATGCCAGCGCCGTAAGGCCCGCATCCACTGTCTTCTCATGGCATGCGTGCACGATCACGCTCAGCGGAACGTTCCGGAAGCGCGGCTCGCCTTCAATGGTCTCGATTTGCATAGTCGCCCTTCGACTGCCCTGGCGGTCATGCGGCCGGGCTGTGCCCGCCTATAGCGAAGCGCTGGCCGCCAGCCAACCCACGTCCTTTAGTCTCATGCCGGGTGCGGCCGGTCGGCGCTTGGCGAAGGCGGTGCCGCGTCCTATGGTGCGCCGCATCATCCCTGCCCGCGCTAACCGAATAGGCCCATTCGTATGACGAAGATCAAGGTGACCGGCACCGTCGTGGAACTCGACGGCGATGAGATGACTCGCATCATCTGGCAACTCATCAAGGACAAGCTGATCCACCCCTATCTCGACGTGAACCTCGACTACTACGACCTCTCTGTCGAGAACCGGGACAAGACTTCCGATCAGGTCACCATCGACAGCGCGCACGCGATCAAGAAGCACGGCGTCGGCGTCAAGTGCGCCACCATCACGCCCGACGAAGCCCGCGTGAAGGAATTCAACCTCAAAGAAATGTGGAAGAGCCCCAACGGCACGATCCGCAACATTCTCGGCGGCGTCATCTTCCGCGAGCCCATCATCTGCAAGAACGTGCCGCGCCTCGTGCCCGGCTGGACGCAGCCCATTATCGTCGGCCGCCATGCGTTCGGCGACCAGTATAAGGCGACCGATTTCAAGTTCCCAGGCAAAGGCACGCTGTCGATCAAGTTCGTTGGCGACGACGGAAAGGTGATCGAAAAGGAAGTTTTCAAGGCGCCCGACGCCGGCGTCGCGATGGCGATGTATAACCTCGACGAAAGCATTCGCGAATTTGCCCGCGCCTCACTCAACTACGGCCTCAACCGCAACTATCCCGTTTATCTCTCCACCAAGAACACCATCCTCAAAGCCTATGACGGCCGCTTCAAGGACATCTTCCAGGACGTCTACGACGCCGAGTTCAAGGACGAATTCCAGAAGCGCAAGCTGACCTACGAACACCGCCTGATCGATGACATGGTCGCCTCGGCGCTCAAGTGGTCAGGCGGCTATATCTGGGCCTGCAAGAACTATGACGGCGACGTGCAGTCGGACACCGTAGCCCAGGGCTTCGGTTCGCTCGGCCTGATGACGTCCGTTCTGATGACCCCGGATGGCAAAACGGTCGAAGCCGAAGCCGCACACGGCACCGTCACGCGTCATTACCGCGAACACCAGAAGGGCAAGGAAACCTCGACCAACGCCATCGCGTCCATCTTCGCATGGACGCGCGGCCTCGCCCATCGCGCCAAGCTCGATGACAATGCCGACCTGAAGCGCTTCGCCGATACGCTAGAAAAAGTCTGCGTCGATACGGTCGAGTCCGGCTTCATGACCAAGGATCTCGCCCTCCTCGTCGGACCCGATCAGAAGTGGCTCTCCACCACCGGCTTCCTCGACAAGATCGACGAGAACCTGAAGCAGGCTATGGTCTGATCGAGGATCAGAGCGAGGTTTGGATCACGCGATCTGGCACACGAAACGATCACAATAATTTTCACGCCAAGATCCGGTTTTTCGCGAAGCGCAGGAATGACGCCTATAGACGCTGGGCATTCAGTATGTGAATGTACTGACGAGTTGGAACATGGCGCGCGCGGTGACGATCGCGCGCGACCATTCTAGCTATCAAAAATAGAAGGATTGTTCAGCTTCGCGCGACCCAGTCACGCGAATGAAGCTGACTTGCGCTCAATGGGAACCGCTCATGAATGTAGGCCTCCGTCGCTTATCGTCCTGTGCTCTGCTAGGTACGATCGCCTTCTCACACGCAGGTGCGGCCGAAACAGCACCTGACGTGCCTGTCCTTACGCACACAGTCGTGCTGTCAAAACTTGAAAATCCATGGGACATGGCGCTGCTGCCGGATGGGACCATGTTCTTTACCGAGAAATGCAAAGGACTCTCAGTCAGGACAGCCGATGGTAAAGTCAATCCGCTGCTCGGAATGAAAGACACCAATGGCTATGCCGATACCGCTGCCGATCTCTTCTGCGAAGGCCAGGCCGGCATGCAGGGCGTGGTCGCTGATCCGGACTTTGCCAAGAACCGCCTGATCTACGTCTACTCCACGTCGTCCAAGACAGCCCCCGGCACCAACCGCGTCATGCGCCTAAAGGTGAGCGACGATTTCAGCAAGGTCTCGGACCGCAAAGATATCGTCGACGACATTCCCTACAAGCCCATGGCCACCGATCATCCATTTGGCGGTCCCGGCGCACACAACGGAGGCCGTCTGCGCTTCAATCCGGGCGACGGTTTTCTCTATGTGACGACGGGGGACACGCATAACGGCGAGGTTCCGCAGTCACCAACGAAGATAGGCGGTAAGGTGCTGCGCATTGACCGCGACGGCAAGGCCGCCGCCGACAACAAGGCGCCGGAAGGCTTCGACAAGCGGATCTACACATACGGCCACCGCAATCCGCAGGGCATCGCCTTCCGTCCCGGCACGAACCAGCCCTACACAGCTGAGAATGGGCCTTGGCACTCCGACGAAGTGACGGCCCTTGTTAATGGCGGCAATGCCGGCTGGGATCCGCGTCCCAACATGGCGGGTCGTGGCGAATGTCCCGACCAGTACTGCGGTTACTCGCCCAATCAGATGGGGGCCGTTGACCCCAAGGAGAGGGCAGCCTTCATGCCCATGACCGATACGAAAACATACCCCGACGCCATGAAGCCGGCTTGGAACAACGACAGCCTTTCGCAGGGCTTATCGTCGGGCGTCTTCCTGGACGGCCCGCAGTGGAAGTCGTGGAATGGCCGCATGGTCGTCGGGTTGATGGGCATTGGCGTGCATGGAACGCCCGTGGGCAATCGCCTTGATGTTCTCGACATCACCTCTGACGGCTCATCGGCGACGCGGACGATGGTCAACCTGCCGATGCCGGCCGGCCGTTTCCGTTCGGTCGTTCAGGGTCCTGACGGCAATCTCTATGTGGCCACGGACGAGGGTAGCATCATTTCGCTGAAGCCGAACTGACGCTGGAGCCACCAGCGCGGCACCTTTCCGTCACATAACGATCCGCGCGATGGCATAGCCGAAGGCGATGCCATCGCGACCGTTCATCAGTGCAGCACAAACAGCAGGCACACTCGACTATGCAGAAATCTGTGGCATGCGGTCTGGCGATCCTCTCGGCAGTCACTATGGTCGCGATAATTGCGCCATTGCCACTTGGCGCTGCGGACGACGCAAAGATGTCGGCTATTGAGAGGGTCAACGCGACGGAAAAGGGCACGCTGAAAAATCCGCTCCCCATAACGCCAGAAATCGTGGCAGAAGGCAAAGAACTCTATCAGACGAAAACGTGCGGGGCTTGCCATGGAGCCAATGGTGGCGGCATTCATTGTCCGTCGTTGATAAATGAAAATTGGATCTACGGCAGCGATGACGACACGCTCTTCCGCCTCGTTGCAATCGGGAGCGAAGGCGTTGCGAAAGCTGGCTACAGCCGCGGCGACAAAGAAAAACATGCCGGCCCCATGCCGCCATTTGGCGAGGCAATCTCCAACGAGCAGGACCTTTGGAAGATCATCGCCTACATTCGCTCCCTAAAAGCCGGAGCTGCGGCGAAGTAATTTACCCACTCCCACTTCTCTTTTGTGAAGAGCTATGGCTGCTCGTTGCCGGGAACCCGCGGCCTCGCCGGGCGTTCCAGCCGTATGGCCGAGCCTCAGATCGCCCCTGATATGTCCCTCCCCGTTGATTATGTCGAGCGGCTGGCGTTCAAGGCAAGCGGCGTGCAGGGACGTGAAGCGGTCACTGATCCCGATAGCGGCTCAAACGCCACCGACGACGACATGATCGACGCTTTGCAAGACACCCCCGGTGACCTGAGCCGCCAGGAGATCGCCAAAGAGATCGCCGGCCTCGACGATCGCCAGCAAGCCGAGCTGGTGGCCCTCTTCTGGATTGGCCGTGGCGACTTCGAACCGGAAGAGTGGGAGGAGGCGATCGGAGAGGCGTTGGCACGTCGTGAGGTGCCGACGCCCGTTTATCTCATGGGGCAGCCGCTCTTGGGCACGATGCTCGTCGAGGGCCTCGAGCGCCTGGGCCTTGCCTCGGACCTCCCCTCCGCCACCGTCTGAGATTTCCCTGAAGTTGCACAGTCACACCGGTTGTCGAATTGACGCTGTCAGTCGGCTCTCCATGAATGCGCGCTAGCGCTGTGCTAGGTGAGACGGCAATCTCAATCACCATCAATTTCCCATGCGCACCTTCATCCAATCACTCATGGCGGCCATCTTTGTCGCGACAGCGCCTGGCGCGGCTCCACTTCTCGCCCAGGAACCCCTCCACTCTACCTTTTTCACGCGTGTCTTTTCGCCCGACTTCATCGCCACCGCCGACGACAGTCTTCCCGGTGAAAAGCCGCGACCCGTGAAGATCTACTTTCGCGTCACCGAACTCGCGAAGCTGAAAGTCACCTCCGGCAAAGTGATCGCCGCCGATCCCTTCGTCAGCACTGATCAGCAGCCACTCGCCCTCGATGTCCCGAAAGGCGAACACCCCGTCAACCTCGCTATTCTCCAAGGTGCGATGGGGCGCGGCCGGATCGCATTCGCGCGCGTTGAGATCACCGACCGGCCCGTCGTGCGCTGGGAGATGGCCAAGCCTGAAGATATGATGCGCGACGCAGAAAACCCGGAAGGGACGTGGGGAATCAGCGTCGACAGCGGCGTCGCTGCGTTCTTCGATCAGGATGCGGGCCGCGCCACGTCCGAGGCGGTGAAGGCGGATGAAACGTTCTTCGACAGCTGGCTCGAAAACGGCCAGAACGCAGGAATTCGCGCCAAGGGCGCAGCGGGCGCATTCAGGCTTGCCGTCGATATCGGCCCGGCCAACGTGATCGCGTTCGATGCAGGGTGGGGTGAGGGCGTATACTCCGTCTATGCCGGTATCGACGCCGATGGCAATCTCGCCGCGCTTCTCGCCGACTTCGACATCCTCGATTGGTCGCGCGTGACAGAATAGGGCCGCCCGACGCGCGGATCAGGCCCCGGCCCGATCTCGCGCCTTGGATCGAACGGCATGCGTTGTCTTTCGGCCAGCCTTGCCGGCCGCCGATTGCAATGCGGCCCGGAACTCGTCGCGTTTCTCATGGATCGACGCGATCACAGGACCCGTAGGAACGCCAAGATCGACGAGCGCTGCTTCCGACAACTGTAGACTGGCTTCGATCGTCTCCGGCACTGCGTCTGACACGCCCAGTTCATAAAGATAGCGCGCATGATCCGCGTCGCGGGCACGGGCGACAATCGTGATCTCAGGACTCAGCGACCGCACGGTCTTGACGATGTTGTCTGTCGCTTCCCAGTCGTGAATGGTGATGATCACAGCCTTCGCCCGGATCAGCCCACAGTGTTGCAGAAAGCTCGTATTGAGCGCATCGCCGTAATAGATAGGCCGCTTTTCCGTCCGTGCGCTGGAGACGAGATCGGGTCTTTTCTCTGTGATGATGTGGCTGACCTTGTGCACGTTCAGCATGTCGGCCACGAGCGCACCCACGCGGCCAAAACCGATGATGATTGCGGTCACGGACTCCTCGCTACCCGGCAGATCCTTCAGTGCAGGGTCCGAGGGAACCGAGATAGGAATGGGAAAGAGGGCTTGTGCGGCTTTGTCGAGGAGCGGGATCAATGCCATCGAGAGCGACGTCAATGCCAGCACGTATGCTGCAACATCCGGTGTTATGATTTTGGCAGTGAGCGCCAGCCCAAGCACGATGAACGCGAACTCACCGCCCGGTCCAAGCAGCGCCGCCGTGCGACCGGCCACCGCCGTGCTGAACCCGAACAGCTTCACGAGACCGCCGACGATCGCCGATTTGATGGCGAGAAACACCGCAACGCCCAGCAAGACCTTGCCGGGGTTGTCCGCGATGACGCTGAGGTCGAGGCCGGCACCGACTGTGAAAAAGAAGCAGCCCAGTAGCAGTCCTTTCACCGGCTCGATCGTCGCTTCTATGGCTCGTCGGAATTCTGTTTCCGCAAGCAGCAGGCCGGCGACGAATGCGCCCAGGGCCATCGACAGACCAGCCGCCGCCGTCATGATCCCGCTTCCCGCTGCCACCAGCATGACAGCTGCGACGAACAAATCGCTGCTTTCCGTATTGGCCACCAACCGAAATAGCGGCCGCAACACCAGATACCCGACGACAACGATCAATCCTACCGCTAGGCCAGCCTGCCCGAGCGCCAAAGCGATGCCCGTGACAAGAGATTCGCTGTTTCCCGGCGCCAGAGCAGGAACCAGCATCAGCAGCGGAATGACGGCGAGATCCTGCATCAGCAGGATGGAAAAACTCGTACGTCCCGTTCCAAGCGAGAGGCGGTTCTGCTGCGCCAGCAGTTCCACCACGATCGCCGTCGAAGAAAGCGCCAGCGACGATCCGATGATCAAGGCTGCTGCCGGCTCCTGACCAAGCAGGGCTGCGAGTGAACCAATGACGATTGCACTCACAAAAATTTGCAGCGATCCCAACCCGAAGACCAGTCGCCGCATGATCCATAATCGTTGCGGCGCCAGCTCGAGTCCGATGATGAACAGAAGAAAAGCGACACCCAATTCACCGACGAGTGCAAGGTTGTCGGGATTGGAAATCGTGAACCATTCGGCCGCCGGCATGAAGCGCGTGAGGGCGCCGATCATATGCGGGCCAAGCAGCATGCCCATGAGGAGATAGCCGAGCACCGGACTGATGCGCAGACGCTGCAGCAACGGAACCGCAATGGCCGCCGTGGCGAGGATGACGATGCCATCCTTATAGGCCCCAATGTCCTGCGCTCCCGACATTCACCGCTCCGGCATCACTTAAATCGAGACTTAAGCGATCCCACTGTCGGGCCCAGGACTTAGAAGTGCAAGCCACGATACGGCGCGAAATGTTGCAGCCGGGTATGCGGGTCCCATCAACCGCCAGCTTCGACTTTGTCGAGACGCTGAGTCGCCTGGTCCCGGAACGAAGCGCATGCCTTCTCCCCGGCGCTGCACAGAACCGAGAGCTCTTTGGTCTTGCTGCGGCAGGCGACAGCCGGATGTGCGGTTGTGTTCGGCAGGGCGATGACCCAGAGAGACCCGTCACGGCTGTCGCGCTTGACGAACATCTTGTTGTCTCCCGCAACCTTCTCCACGCCGTCTTCGTACATGCGCAGCATGATGCCGACCATGTCGGGCTTTGAGCCGCAGATGGTGTCGGGCTGCTCAGCGTGCGCCGGCAGCGCGGACACAAGGACAGGGCCAATAGCCAACAGTGTTCCGATCAGGCGCATCACGGGCTCACTCCCAGGTCGAATTTTGTCATTTTGGCCTCAAGGGCCATGCACGTCGTCACGTTACGCGGCAACCTTATGCTCCGATCATGGCCTCGATGGCCGCCAGAGCATCATCCGCTTTGCGACCGTCCGGACCGCCCGCCTGCGCCATGTCGGGACGCCCGCCACCCCCCTTCCCGCCGGACTTTTCCGAGGCGGCCCGGACCAGGTCCACGGCGTTGAAGCGGCCGGTAAGATCCGGGGTGACGGCCACGACGATACCAAGCTTTCCGTCGGCGGATGCGTTGGCGATCGCCACCACACCCGAGCCGACCTTCGCGCGGCCCTCGTCGGCCATGGCCTTCAAGTCCTTCATGTCGACGCCGGCGACAGATAAGCGGAAGAAATTGGTGTCGCCGACCTTCGCGACCGCGGGTGCGCCGGCCCCCGTTCCGCCGCCGCCGCCCCCGAGCGCGATCTGCTTTTTGGCGTCAGCCAGCTGCTTTTCGAGCGCTTTGCGTTCCTCGACGACGACCTTCAGCCGTTCGACCACATCCTCCGGACGCGTCTTCAGGATCGCTGCGGCCTCCTTCAAGCGCTCGTCGGCCTCGGCCAGATAGCCGCGCGCGCCGTCCGCCGTCAGCGCCTCAATGCGGCGCACACCGGCGGAACTGGCGCTTTCCCCGACGATCTTCACAAGACCGATATCGCCGGTCCGTTTCACATGCGTGCCGCCGCACAGTTCAACCGACCACGCCTTGTTTGCCCCAGGCGCCGGCTCACCCATCGAGACGACCCGCACTTCGTCGCCGTACTTCTCGCCAAACAGGGCCATGGCACCGGATGCCTTGGCGTCGTCAAGCGCCATCAGGCGCGTTTCAACGGCCGAGTTCTGCAACACGAGCGCGTTGGCGATCGCCTCGACCTGGCGCACTTCGTCAGGGCTCATCGGCTTCTGGTGCACGAAATCGAATCGCAGGCGATCGGGCGAAACGAGCGAGCCCTTCTGCGCCACATGTTCCCCGAGCACCTGGCGCAAGGCCTCGTGCAGCAGATGCGTCGCGGAATGGTTGGCGCGCGTGGCCGTGCGGCGCTGATGATCGACATCCAATTCGACGGCATCACCCGCCTTGAACGATCCCGCCTCGACCTTGCCGATGTGGATGAAAAGATCGCCAAATTTTTTCTGGGTATCGCTCACGCGGAACAGCGCACCCTTCGGCCCCCGGATCACCCCGCGATCACCCACCTGACCACCGCTCTCTCCATAGAATGGTGTTTGATTGAGAATGAGAGCACCTTCCTCTCCAGCCTTCAGCGAAGTCGCCTCCCGGCCGCCGGACACGATGGCGGTTACGACGCCCTCTGCTGTCTCGGTGTCGTAGCCGAGGAATTCCGTGGCGCCCGTCTTCTCCTTGATCTCGAACCAGATGCTTTCGGTCGCCGCTTCGCCGGATCCCTTCCAGGCTTTGCGCGCATCCTCCTTCTGCTTCTCCATCGACGTGTTGAAGGCCGCGGTATCGACCGCAATACCGCGCGGCTTAAGGGCATCTTCGGTGAGGTCCAGCGGAAAGCCGTACGTGTCGTAGAGTTTGAACGCGACGTCACCGGGGAACACCGCCCCCTGCGTCAGCTTGGATGACGCATCGCCAAGCAGTTTCAGACCATTTTCGAGGGTCTTGCGGAATCGCGTTTCTTCCAACTTCAACGTTTCGGTGATGAGCGCTTGCGCTCGCGACAATTCCGGGTAGGCATCGCTCATCTGACGCACGAGCGCCGGCACGAGTCGATACATCAGCGGATCTTTCGCACCTAAAAGATGCGCGTGACGCATGGCGCGACGCATGATGCGCCGTAGGACATACCCCCGCCCTTCGTTCGACGGCAGCACACCGTCCGCGATGAGAAAGCTCGTCGAGCGCAAGTGGTCGGCGATGACGCGATGCGAGAACCGCGCTTCGCCTTCCGGCTTCACGCCGGTCGCATCGACGGAAGCGGCAATCAACGCCTTGAAGAGATCCGTATCGTAGTTGTCGTGCACGCCTTGCAGAACGGCGGAAATGCGTTCGAGCCCCATGCCGGTGTCGATCGACGGCTTCGGCAGCGGCACACGATCGCCCGCAGCGCGCTGCTCGAACTGCATGAACACAAGGTTCCAGACTTCGATGAAGCGATCCCCGTCAGCATCCGCAGAACCGGGCGGCCCTCCGGGAATGCCCTTCTTCCCATCCGGATCATGGTCGTAGAAAATTTCGGAACATGGACCACATGGACCCGTATCCCCCATGGCCCAGAAGTTGTCGGCGGTCGCGATGCGAATGATCTTGGAGTCAGGAAACCCCGTGAGTTTTTTCCAAATCCGAAACGCATCTTCGTCGTCGTGATAGACTGTCACCATCAGGCGCGATGTATCGAGACCATAATCCTTGGTGATGAGGTTCCAGGCGAGCTCGATCGCGCGCTCTTTGAAGTAGTCGCCGAAAGAGAAATTCCCCAGCATCTCGAAAAACGTGTGATGCCGCGCCGTGTAGCCGACGTTGTCGAGGTCGTTGTGCTTTCCGCCTGCCCGCACGCATTTCTGCGACGACGCCGCCGTCGAGTAGGGACGCGTTTCCTGCCCCGTAAACACGTTCTTGAATTGCACCATGCCGGCATTGGTGAACATCAAGGTCGGATCATTGCGCGGCACAAGCGGCGACGACGCGACGACCTCGTGGCCATTCCGCTTGAAGTAGTCAAGAAACGCCGTTCTGATCTCGTTGACGCCCGCCATGGTCCCGTGCTTTCCGAATGATCTCTGGGCTGGAGGAGAGCCGGAAGATGGGACGCCAGCACAAGGTTCCCTGATCTCCCAGGCGTCTCGTCCGCCGGTCCACCGGCCTGCTAGCCATACCGATGCGATGGCCAGCCGACTGAAGAGCCCGATGAAGTGTGCGCGGTTCTACCCGCCGCCCGCGGGATTTGTCCAGAAACCCCGCCGCCGCAACGGCGCATTTCGACGGCAGATGATGCTGACCGGCGCCAAAACGCAAAAACGGGGGCATCGGCCCCCGTCCCTGCGTGCGACGCGCACCCCTCAGCGCTTGGCTTTGGTGCCCTTCCTCGGGGTCTCGTCGACGTCCGGCAGCACGCCATCCTCGTCCGGCGTCTCGCCATCCGCGTCCGCTTCCGGCTCCGCCAGCATCTTGTCCACGA
>ERZ1066138.254-NODE-254-length-18310-cov-11.171898_pt1 | contig 18310 bp, 21 predicted proteins | sample MGYA00382785_ERZ1066138 | MGnify/ENA primary metagenome ERZ1066138 (study PRJEB33369, sample SAMEA5778368) | biofilm metagenome | biome: Industrial cooling water; feature: Water cooling tower basin; material: Biofilm | place: United Arab Emirates | collected... | reverse complement strand
ACCGACCTGCGTTTCGGCTTCGAGATCACGATGTACATCTCGGCCCGCTGAGCGAACCGTCTCCGTAGGAAAAGCCCGCCTCGGCGGGCTTTTTTGCGTTCGGCGGCTCCCCTACCATCGGCGCGACGATGCTCAAGCGCTGGTCGATGCTCCTGATACGGCTGATGATGGTCGCCATCACGCTGTGGGAAGCGGTTCACTGGCTGCAGTGGCCGGCCCGGCTGCGGGCCGAGCAGACGCTCTGGGTCGACGGTCGGGGCATGGTGGCCACCGACTTCGGCCTCCGCGCGCGCGGCGAGAACCTCTGGACACCCGAGGAGGGCTACAGCCCCCGCGACATCGCCGTTGTCATCGCGGCCGACGGCGCACGCCACGAGTTGCGCTGCCGCGATGCCGAGGCGCTGTGCGACCGCCTGGCCCGTTATGTGTCCACACCGGTACAGGTCCGGCTGTTGCCGCTGCCCGGCCGGGGCTACGTGTGGCTGGCCGAGGCACGCCAGGGCAGCCGACCGATCGGCAACCTCCAGGCGCAGGCTGAACGCTACCTCGCGATGCGACGCGAGCGGTTGTGGCTGATCGCCGGTCTGCTGGCGCTGACCGGGGTCATGTTCCTGCGCACGGGTTGGCTCAGCCCCAGCCGCGACTGAACTCGCCGGTCAGCCTACGGCGCCGAGCAGGCGGTCGGCCAGGGCCCGCGCCGCGGCGGCGTCCTCCAGGCGAATGCCGAGGTCGATCGCACCGGCGCGCGCCAGCAGCACCGGCCCGCCCTCGGGCTGGGGGCGCACCTCGAGCGCCTGCACCGGCACACGCACCGGCAGCGTCAGGTCGATCTCGGCCAGCGCGGCGCGCGGCGCCTGCGCAGCACCAAGCGCCTCGGCCGAGCCGAGCAACACACGGCTGAGCAGCTCGACGCCGCCGGCCTGCAGTTCCAGCGGAAAGATCTGGCCGTTGGCCATCATCAGCTCGAGCAGCACGGCCTGGCCGTCGTCGGACAGCACGGCCTGCTTCAGGCCGATGCAGCGCAGGGGTTCCATCGTCGCCATGTCGGGATGTCGATTCGTTGCAAACCGCGATGCTGCCACGACCGGCGCCGCCGCGGCAGCCGGGGCAGTACCGAGTCTCGCGTGCCGCTCAGCCGCGCCGCAGGCTCCAGAGCAGCTCCTGGCCGTACGGCAGCCGGACCTCGTCGGTGCGGCAGGCGCCCTGCACGCGGTGCTCGGCCTCCTCGGTGCGGCGCAGGCGCGGCACCGCAAGCGGCTGACGGCGCTCGTCGGCAACGCCAGCCACCAGCGGCTGGTCGGCCCGCGCGCCTCGCTCCAGCGCGACGCCGAACTCGCCGTTGGCCAGCCTGACCCAGGTGCCCGGCGGGTAGAAGCCGACGACGCGCAGGATCGCCGCGCCGACCGTGTCGGGGCGGCCGTCGGGCCCGACGCAGGCCTCGCGCGCCGCCGCCGGCGACAGCAGGCCCTTGCGACCGGCGCGCGGGCTGAGCTTGGCCAGGAACACGTCGACACGCTGCAGCACATGGGCCAGGCGTTCGGCGGGTTCGAGCGTCGCCAGCGTCAGCCCCCAGCCGCCGCTGCCGTGATGTCGCTCGACCACCGCCAGCCACAGCGCATCGGCCACGCCACCGGCGCGCAGCATGCCGGCGCTGCGCGCCGCGTGCGTCTGCACCGCCTCGCGCTGATCGGGCGTCAGCGGCCGGTCGCGGTGGGCGAGGTCGTTCTGCAGCGCGGTCATGCTGAGGTTCATCGACAGCGCGGCGGCCGCCAGCACCCGCCGCTCGTCGACCGGCCAGCCGAGCTGCTGCGCCGTCAGGTCGCCGACCAGCGCACAGGCGAGCGCATGCCCGACGCTGTAGCGCTCCGAAAGGCGCGTGGCGCGCTGGAACAGCGCGAACAGCGCCTCGTCGACGTCATCGGGGGGTACCGCCAGCACCTGCCCGGCCAGGGCCTGCAGGCGGTGAAAGCGCAGGGGATCCTCATCCGCCTCGGTCAGCACGACGGCCAGCAGGCGCTCGAGCTGGGCGAAGGGCACGCTCGCCGCGGCGGGCGGGTTGGTCGGTTCGGTCATCGTCGCGGCGGATCATAGCGGCCGGCATGGCGGCCGCAGCCGGTGCTCAGGGCACGAGCGCCAGGAACAGGAAGGCGGCGAACAGCACCAGGTGCACGGCCCCCTGCATGACGGTCGTGCGGCCGGTGCTCAGGGTGATCGCGCTGACCAGGAAGGCCAGCGCCAGCATCACGATGTCCTTCGGCTCGAGGCCGAGCACGAGCGGCAGGTCGAGCCACACCGAGGCCACGACCACGGCCGGGATCGTCAGCCCGATGCTGGCGAGCGCCGAGCCCAGCGCCAGGTTCATGCTGGTCTGCAGTCGGTCGGCCTGCGCGGCCCGCACGGCCGCCCAGGTCTCGGGCAGCAGCACGAGCATGGCGATCGCGATGCCGATCACGGCCTTGGGCGCCCCGGCCGCCGTGACGGCGGCCTCGATCGTCGGCGAAAGCTGCTTGGCCAGGCCCACCACCGCCACCAGCGAGACCAGCAGCAGCGCGAAGCTCGCCGAGGCCTGGGCGGCGGAGGGCGGCGCGGCGTGGATGTCCTCGTTCGCGGCGTTGACCGGCGGCAGGAAATAGTCGCGGTGCCGCACCGTCTGCACGAACACGAAGGCCGCCCACAAGGCCAGCGACGAGATCGCCACGAAGGCCAGCTGGGGCACGGTGTAGGTGCCACCGCCCGAGCTGGTGGTGAAGGCCGGCATCACCAGCGACAGCCCCGCCAGCGCCACCAGCGCGGCGAGCGCGGCGTTGGCGCCCTCGAGGTGGAAGCTTTGCTCGTGGTGGTGCAGGCCGCCGACCAGCATGCAGATGCCGACCACGCCGGTGGTGATGATCATCACGGCCGAGAAGATCGTGTCGCGCGGCAGCGCGGCCTTGTCGGGGCCGCCGGCAAGCATCACGGAGACGATCAGCGCCACCTCGATGACCGTGATCGCCACCGCCAGCACCAGCGTGCCGAAGGGCTCGCCGACGCGGTGCGCGACGACCTCCGCATGATGGACCGCGGCGACGACGGCGGCGATCAATGCCACCGCGCAGACCGCGACGAGAACGCCGTTCAGCGTCGTGAACACCGCGCCCGCCAGCAGCGCGGCGGCGGTCAGCGGGGTGAGCGAAGTCCAGAGCGGCATCGGCGATTCCTCGGCGTCGGATGGTGATTCAGCGTCTCGGGGCCGACCCTGCGGCGCGACTCGATGTCGTCGATGCTTCGCCACCCACGAAAAACGGGCCAACTCAAGGCGAGCTGACCCGTGGTCCACGAAGAGTTTAATGCCGGTCGGGACGCTCATCTGCCGCCCCGCACGACGCCGTCAACTCAGCAAGCCCTCCGCCGCCAGCGGCGATTCGCTGCCGGCCGGCGGCGTACGCCGGGCTTCGATCTGCTCGGCCAGGTACAGCGCATCGCGCGCCACGCCCGAGAAGCGGCCGGAGCCCCAGGTGTGCAGCCACGGCAGACCGATGAAGTACAGGCCCGGCACGGCGGTCACGCCGCGCACATGGCTCGGCTGGCCGCGGCCGTTGAAGGCCGGCGCGTCGAGCCAGCGGAAGTCGGGCTGGAAGCCGATGCACCAGATCACGCTGCGGACGCCGGCGGCCCGCAGGTCCAGCGTCGTGCGCTCGGCGGCCGGCTCCCACACCGGCTCGTAGCGGGAGGCCGGCGGCGCCGCGATGCCGTGCTGCTCGATGTGCTTGTCGATGCTGGCATTGATGCCGTTGTAGATGCGGTCGGCATGGTCGAGGTTGCTGCGCAGGTCCGGCGCGAACTGCAGCGTCGTGCCGTCGGCAGCCAAGCCGGTCAGCAGGCCGTAGAGCTCCATGCCTTCCCTGGCGAAGGCGCGCAGATCGATGTCGCGCCCGCCGTCGCGGCCGGTGACGTAATGGTTGGTGTTGTCGCGCACGCCCTCACGCAGCGGGTGCTCGTGCACCGGCATGTCGTAGTAGTTCATCTCCGCGAGCCAGGTGACGACATCCTTGCCGCGGTAGAAGCGCGCGCAGCGCGGCGCGTCGCCGGTGGCCAGCACCACCCGGCGGCCCGCCCGGTGCAGGTCCTCGGCGATCTGCGATCCGCTCTGGCCGTTGCCCACCACCAGCACCGCGCCCGGCGGCAGTGCCTGCGGGTTGCGGTACTGCTCCGAGTGCAGCTGCACGATGTCGGCCGGCAGGCGCTCGGCCAGGCGCGGGATGATCGGCTGGTGGTAGCCGCCGCTGGCCACGACGACCTGGTCTGCCGTGTGGCTGCCGTGGCTGGTGTGGACCTCGAAGCCCCCCTGTGACCGCGGCGCCACGCGCTGCACCGTCACGCCGGTCCGCGTCGGCGCGCCGACATGGCGCACGAAGCCTTCCAGGTACTCGAGGATCTGGCTTTTGACCATGAAGCCGTGCGGATCGTCGCCGCGGTAGGGCCAGCCGGGCAGCTGGCACTGCCAGTTCGGCGTGACGAGACAGAAGCTGTCCCAGCGCTGGGTGCGCCAGGTGTGCACCGGCTCGTGCTTTTCGATCAGCAGATGCCCGATGCCGCGCTGCTTCAGCTGCCAGGCCACCGAGAGGCCGGATTGGCCGGCGCCGACGATCAGGACTTCGTGGTGTTCGTGGCTCATGGATCTATTCCTCGAAGCGGGTGACGGCGACCTGCGCGTCGGGCTGGCCGGCGAAGGGCATGGCATCGCGCTCGATCCGTGCCAGCTGGTCCATCGCCATCGAACAGGCAAAGCCGTACTTGGCGCGCACGCGCTCGCTGGCGATGTGCAGCGCTTCGCTGACGCGCCGCATGAAGTCGGGCAGCGGGTAGCTGGCACCCGGCTCGAAGCATTCCTTGATGACCAGCGACGGCGAGTAGCAGCGCGACTGACTTCCGTCGGGCCAGCGCAGGTGGAAGTGCATCGCGGGCATGGCTCGCTCCTTCAGATGGGCACCGGCTCACGCCGTGCGATCAGCGCGGCGTAGACCTCGGCATGCCGCGCGGCGCTGCGCGACCAGCTGTAGCACCGGCAGACGGGCGGCACGGCGGCGGCCAGCGCAGTGCGGCGCGCGGGCTCGATGGCCTGCCGCATCGCCTGCGCGATCGACGCCTCGTCCAGCGGGTCCGCATAGACGGCGTGGCCGGCGGCGACGGTGTCGCCCAGGTACTCGGTGAAAGGCGCTCGCTCGCTCACCAGCACCGGTGTCCCGCAGGCCAGCGCCTCCAGCACCACCAGGCCGAAGCCTTCCGTCAGCGAGGGCATGGCCAAGGCGCCGGCCTGGCGGAACAGGGCCGGCATCAGCGCGTCGGGCAGCGGGCCGGTCAGCACCACGTCGCGGCCCGGGCCGGGCTGCAGGCCGGCGGCATCGAGTTCGGCCTGGAAGGCGCGCGCCGCCGCGTCGTGGTTCAGCAGGCTGGCGCCGCCGGCCACCACCAGCTGCGCGCCGGGGTGGTCGAGGCGCAGCCGCAGGAAAGCCCGCAGCACGCGCAGGCTGTTCTTGCGCTCCTCGACGCCGCCCACCAGCAGCCAGCGCGGCACGCCCGGGCGCAGGCCGAGCCGCTGCGCGAGCGTGGGGTCGCTGGCGTCGGGCGTGCGCGCGTAGCGCTGCAGGTCCACGCCGTTGTCGACGCGCAGCGCCTCGCGGCCGTACCCCTCGCGCAGCCGCTCGCGCCAGGTCTCGCTGACGCACAGCAGCGCGGTGGCCGCCGCCACCGAACGCCGCTGCCAGGCGGCCACTCGCGGGTCGGCGAAGTCGTCCAGGTGGTGCACGGTGCGGACGAAGCCGTCGATGACGCCGGCCTCGGCCAGGTCGGCCAGCGCGTTGGCGCCGATGCCGTCGTGGGCGTGGAAGACGTCGAAGCGCTCGCGCTGCAGCCGCTCGCCCAGGTGGCTGCGGAAGGCGGCGATGCGGTCGCCGACCATGTCGCCCAGGTCGGGCGGGGCCGGGCCCACCGGCGCCAGGCTGACCGCATGTGGCACGGCGCGGAAGAAGCGCTGGCCGGCCTGCGCGGGCGCGAACACGGTGACCGCGTGGCCCTGCTCGTGCAAGGCGCGCGCCAGCTCCAGCGTATGCACGACGCCGCCGCGCGGGTTGACCGAGTGCGTCAGCAGGCCGATCTTCATGGGCTCAGGCAAGGGCGGCCTCGGATGCCGGCGCGCGCGCGGTGATGAAGGGCTCGGCCGCGACGTCCCACAGCAGCGCGCGCTGATCGGCCTGGCGCAACCACACCTGCGGCATGGTGGTGACGCTGCCGACGTCGGCGCAGGCGATCCCGCGGCCCGCGAAGCGCTGGATGACCGCTTCGACACGGTCGGGCCTCACGCTGAGCACGTAGCCGTAGCTCGGGAAGCCGTGCAGCCAGCGCCACAGCGGCACCTCGCCGCGGGCGACACAGGCTGGTCGCGGCAGGGCGTCGAGGTCGATCTCGCCACCGGCCTTCGAGCATTCCAGCAGCATCAGCAGGCTGCCCAGGGCGCCGGCGTTGCTGATGTCCTTGGCCGCGTCGGCCAGGCCGGCCTCGGCGATTTGCGGCAGCAGCTCGAGGTCGCCGCGCAGCCGTGCCGGCGGGGCGCCAGCGGTGGCGTTCCAGAACGGGTGCGGGTCCTCGAAGCGGCCGCGCAGATCGACGGCCATCAGCAGGCGGTCGCCGGGGCGGGCGTCGAAGCTGGTCAGCAGCCGATTCGCACGGCCCAGCACGGCCACGGCCAGGCCGTCGCGGGCGCTGCGGGCGTTGGTGTGGCCGCCGACCAGCGGCACGCCGTAGGCCGCCGAGGCCGCGGCCAGACCTTGCAGCACCGGCTCGGCCGCCGCGCCGTCGCGCGCCCAGAGCGCATCGACGACGGCGATCGGCCGCCCGCCCATGGCCGCGATGTCGCTAAGGTTGACCATGACGCCCGACCAGCCGGCGAACCAGGGCAGCGCCTGCACGAAGTCGTCGAGAAAGCCTTCGATGGCGAACAGCAGCCAGCCGCTGCCGGCGGGGTCCGGGATGGCTGCGCAGTCGTCGCCAACGGCCACCGCCTGCGCCATGGCGCCCTCGCCGCCGGGCAGCGCGCGCGCCAGGACGGACATCGCCTGCCCGATGTCTCGCTTGTGCGCGAAGCCGCGGCCGCTGCGCAGTTGGTGGACGATGGCGGCGAGCTCGGACATCGCTCAGCGAGCGGCGCGCGCGAGGAAGCCGGTGACGGGATCGTGGCAGGGCGGGTAGGCGGCCAGGTCGGCCTGCATCAGCGCATGCGGCCGGCCGTGCAGCGTCTCGTCCTTCAGCCGCTGCCAGCGCAGCTTCTCGAACAACGGCACGTTCTGCGCCTGCACATGCGCCAGGAAGACGCGGCTGCCGCGGGCGTGCGCGCTCCCGACGGCCAGGCGGATCAGCGTCGCGCCGAGCTGGCCATGACGGCGGAAGGCCGCGTGCACCGCGAGGCGCGAGCCCCACCACAGGCCGGCTTCCTGTTCGTGGATGCGCACCGTGCCCACCACCTGGTCGGGCATGCCGCCGACCTGCGACACCGCCACCAGCGTCTGCGCGTGGCCGTCGATGGCGTCGAGGTCGTCGCCGACGAACACGCCCTGCTCGATACAGAACACCGCGCGGCGCAGCGCGTGCGCCTGCGCCAGCTCCCAGGCACTGTCGACCCACTTCACGCGGAAGCTGCAGGGCGCGTAGGCCGGCGGGGCATCGACGATGCTGTCTTCGATGACCATGGCGTGCTCCTTTCAGCTTTCGTAGACCGCCAGCGACGAGCAGGCGCCGCACTTGCCGCAGCCGGCCTTGATGTCGGCCGAGCGCAGGCCGGCCGCCGCCGTCATGCGACCCAGCGGTTCAAGGATCGACTGCATCCAGGCCGCGTCGGGCGCCGGGTGGTCTTCCAGCGGCGTGCCGGTGATGGGCACGAAGGGCACGACGAAGGGGTAGACGCCCAGCTGCAACAAGCGCTCGCTCGTCGACAGGATGGTTTCGCGGCTGTCGCCGAGGCCGGCCAGCACGTAGGTGCTGACCTGGCCGCGGCCGAAGACCTTGACCGCCGCCTCGAAGGCGCTCAGGTAGCGCGAGACCGGCACGCCGGCCTTGCCCGGCATCAGCTTCTCGCGCAGCTCGGGCGTGATGACTTCGAGGTGCATGCCCAGCGTGTCGATGCCGGCATCGGCCATGCGCTGGAACCAGGCGTCGTCGTCGGGCGGCTCGCACTGGCCCTGGATCGGCAGGGCCCGTGACGGGGGCAGGGCCGCCTTGATGGCGAAGGCGCTCTCGGCCAGCACCGCCGCGCCGCGGTCGCTGCCCGGCGGCGTGCCGGTCGTCATCACCATGTGCCTGACGCCGTCCAGCAGCACGGCCGCGCGCGCCACCTCGGTCAGCTGCTCGGGCGTCTTGTGCGCGATCGTGCGTCCGGCCGCCAGGCTCTGGCCGATCGCGCAGAACTTGCAGGTCTTCCTGCGGCTCTCGTAGCGTATGCAGGTCTGCAGGATCGTCGTGGCCAGCACGTCGGCGCCGTGCAGCGTCGCGATGTGCGAGTAGGGCACGCCGTCGAAGGTCTGCAGCTTGTAGAAGCGCGGCGCCTTCGGGAACTCGATCTGCGCGATCGCGATGCGGTTCTTCAGCACCGTGCTGCGGCCGGCGGCGTCCGGCGCCTGCAGCTCGAACGGTGAACCGAAGGCGCTGCCGGTGTGCACCGGCACCATGATCACGTGGCCGTCGACGCGGACCGCCTTGTGGTCCGAGGGCCCCGCGCCACCGCGGCGGCTGGCGACGCCGGTGTCCCGGGCCGTCGCCGCATCAGCCAGCCGCAAGCCGTGGCTTTGCAGCTCCGTCATCAGTTGCTTCGACAGGCTCGACAGCGCTGGCGTGGGACTCATGGGCATCGCTCCAGGCGGTGAAAGTCTTGGCCGGCCGGTCGTTGACGACCAGGCTCAGCAGCTCCGGCCGGGCGTAGTGCCCGACCGAATCCATCATGCGTTTGCGCTTGGCGATCAGCGCCAGGTCGAGATCGGCGACCACCAGACCCTCGCCCTCGCGCAACGGTGGTGCGAGCAGCACGCCCTCGGGCGAGACGATGGCGCTGCAGCAGCCGCCGCGCAGCGCCTTCTGCAGGCCGGCGTCGGGCGTGATCGAGGTGATCTGCTCGTCGCTCAGCCAGCCGGTCGCGTTGACCACGAAGCAGCCCGACTCCAGCGCGTGGTGGCGGATCGTCACCTCCATCTGGTCGGCGAAGATCTGCCCGACCATCGAGCCGGGGAACTGCGCGCAGTGGATGTCCTCGTGCTGCGCCATCAGCGCATAGCGGGCCAGGGGGTTGTAGTGCTCCCAGCAGGCGAGTGCACCGATGCGGCCGACGCGGGTCTCGACGACCTTCAGCCCGGCGGCGTCGCCCTGGCCCCAGACCATGCGCTCGTGGTAGGTCGGCGTGATCTTGCGGCGCTTCAGCGCGATGCGGCCATCGGCGTCGAAGACGACCTGGGTGTTGTACAGGCTGCCGTGGTCGCGCTCGTTGACGCCCAGCACCACGACCATGCCGTGGCGGCGCGCCTCGGCCGCGACCGCGTCGGTGGCCGGGCCGGGCACGGTCGGGCACAGATCCATCAGCCGCAGGTGCTCGGGCCCCTGCTGCACCGGCGGTTTGACGAAGCTGAAGTAGGGGTAGAAAGGGACCAGGGTTTCCGGAAAGACGATCAGCTGCACGCCCCGGCTCGCGGCGGCAGCGATCGTCTCCAGCACCTTGCCCAGCGTGCCGTCGGCCGTCGTCAGATCGGGGGCGATCTGGGCCGCGGCGGCACGGACGACACGGCTGTTCATTTCAGTACCGCCCGGCCGTTTCGAAGGTACCGAGCGCCCCCTCGGGGGGCAGCGAACCAAGTGAGCTCGGCGGCTTCATGTCAGAGGGTCCAGGTGTTCAGGATGAAGGCGCCGGCCTTGCGGTGCGTCAGGATGCAGTCCAGCACGTCCAGCGGGCTGATCGGCGTCACACCCTCGATCAGGCTCGGCTCGCCATGACCGTACAGGGCCTGCAGCGCGAAGCGGCATGCGTAGACCTTGCCGCCTTCCGCGATGAACTTCTTGATCTGGTTGTTGAAGTTCAGGTGGCCCGGGAAGGCCTCGTCGCCGAGCGTGGGAAAGCCGCGCTGCACGCCCAGCGTCACGCCGGGGCCGTACAGCAGGATGCTGGTCTCGAATCCCTTGCGCTGCAGCCGGGTGGCCTGCAGCAGGTTGACGAAGCCGATCGAGCCTTCGAACGCGACGGTGTGAAAGGTCACCAGGGCCTTCTCGCCCGGCGCGGCCTTGACGTCCTCGAAGACCTTGTCCTCGTAGTCGACGAAGAAGTCGCCCTTCTGGTGGGCGGGTTGGGTGACTTTCGGCATGGGGCTGCTCCTTGGGAATCAGGGTGGGGGGGTGGATCATGTGCCCGGCATTCGTTGCATCGGCCGTGCCAGCGAGCGGCGCTCGGGATGCGATCAAGCCGCGATCAAGCCCGCGCGGTGCGGGGCCGATCGATGCCGACTTTTTTCGCGCTGCTGATGCCGTCTCGAAACGACGTCCCGATGGGTCGAGGCGTGCACCGCAAGGGCGCCCCGTCATGCGATCAATGCGCGCGATCATTCGACGGCGACGCACCGACCCTGGGCGAGACCGGTCGATCAAGCAGGCATGGAACCTGCGGAGTCGGCCTCCGGCACCCGTCCCGATGCGATCAACATTCCCGACCCACGCATCCCATGCCCTCGCTGATCGCCCACTGGCGCCGCCGCCTGGAAGCCAGCACGCAGCCGGCCTACACGCTGATCGCCGACCTCATCGCCGAGGACCTGAAGAGCGGCCGCCTGGCGCCGCGCGACCCGCTGCCGACGCTGCGTGAACTGGCGGCGGCGCTGGCGCTGAACTACACGACGGTGGCGCGCGCCTACGCCGAGGCGCGCAAGCGCGGACTGGTCGATTCGCGCCCCGGCACCGGCACGCATGTGCGCGGCCACAGGCCTGCGCTGCCGCTGCGCGATGGCAGCGGCGCCGAGATGACGATGAACATGCCGCCCGAGCCCGACGACCCGGCGCTGATCGCGCGGCTGCGCGACAGCGCGGCCGACGTGATGGCGCAGGCTGACCTGTACGGCATGCTGCGCTACCAGGACTTCGGCGGCACCCCGGCCGACCGCGCGGCCGGCGCCGCCTGGCTGGGGCGCGTGCTGCCCGGTGCCCGTGCCGAGTGCTCGTTGGTCTGCCCCGGCATCCACAGCGTGCTGGCGGCGCTGCTGTCGCAGCTGGCGCGGCCGGGCGAGCTGGTCTGCGTCGAGGCGCTGACCTACCCCGGCCTGAAAGCCATCGCCACCCAAATCGGCGTGCTGCTGCACGCGCTGCCGCTGGACGACGAGGGCCCGAGCGCGACCGCGCTGGAGCAAGCCTGCCGCACGCTCAAGCCGAAGGCGCTGGTCATCAACCCGACGCTCGCCAACCCGACCACCGTGACGACCTCGATGGCACGGCGCGAGGCGCTCGCCGACGTGGCGCTGCGCTACGCCCTGCCCATCGTCGAGGACGACGCCTACGGGATGCTGCCGCGCGAACCCCTGCCGCCGCTGGCCGCGCTGGCGCCCGAGCTGACCTACTACATCACCGGCTTCTCGAAGTGCCTCGGCGCCGGCCTGCGCACGGCCTATGTGCATGCGCCGGGCGAACGCCAGGCGCAACGCCTGGCCGGCGCGCTGCGCGCCACCACCGTGATGGCCAGCCCGGTGACGAACGCGCTGGCCACGCGCTGGGTGACGGATGGCACGGCCGAGGCCATGCTGCACGCCGTGCGCAGTGCATCGATGGCACGCCAGGCACTGGCCGCCCAACACCTGGCCAAGCACGGCATGGTGGCGCAGGCCGAGGGCTTCCACCTCTGGCTGCCGCTGGTATCGAGTTGGAGCGTCGTGGAGTTTGCGAGCTACCTTCGCACGCGCGGCGTCGGCGTCGTCGCCAGCGCCGCCTTCGCCACCGACGGCGACCCGCCCGACGCCGTGCGCGTCTGCCTGGGCGGGCCGATGTCCCTGGCCGACTGCGACGCCGGGCTGCGACTGATCGCCGACACGCTCGAGCACCCCAGGCACCCGCACGCGACGGTCATGTGAAGCTCGGCTGACGGAAAATAGCGCGAGAGAGCTGATCATCAAGCCAATCGTGGACTCCCCGACGCATGTCGCCATGGCCACCGTTCCAGCGCTCGCGCTGCTCGCAATAGGCTGCACATGGCCTCGCTGGCCGATCGGCTGGCGGGAGGTGCCTGTCACTTCCCTCTGTGTCGGCATTGCGTTATCGATGCTGCTGGTTCTCGTTGCAGCGACCTACGGCGCAAAGATGGAGATCTTCCAGAGTCTGGACCCTCATGTGCTGATCGTTGCTCCGGTCTTGTCGTATGTGTGCGGCCTGCTTTTGTTCTTGCGCAGCACCGGCGTCAGTGCAAAGCGCTTGGTGCTGTCGGCGCTCATCTGGCTTGCACCCGGCTACCAGCTTTTGGGGTTCACTCTCGTCGGTTCAGCTTGTGGATTTCAATCGGCGGGGTGCTGAGGTGATGCTGCCCAACGCGTCGCTCAACCCCCGACCGGCTGCGGCGGCCAGGGCGGGCTTGGCCTGGCCGAGGACAAGCTCATCGACTCGCACCGCGTCGTCCACGGTTCGCCGCAGAACATCGTCACCGCCGTACCGGTCGACCGCAGCACGCCGATTCCCGTCCGCTGGCCGGGCCCCGACCGGTGGCTGCGCATGAAGACCCTCCACGACCTCCACAAGCCGCCCCATATCGCTGGGCGGGTCGACGTCATCATTGTTCGGGGCTCGCCGCGCGAGGTCGCGCGTCGCGTCGCCGACACGGTCGCGCTGGCCGGCATCGGCCTGGCAGACGATCGCTTGGGACAGCGGGGCGAGGCGGAACTGTCCACGCGGCAGGTGACGCTGATCCAGGCCGAGCACCTGCCCGTGATCTCTGGGTTGGCGCGAGTGGGCAGCGTCGATCCGGTTGGACTGCGCCGCAACCTGGTGGTCTCCGGCATCAATCTGCTCGCGCTGAAGAATGCCCGGCTGCGCGTGGGTGATGCGGTGCTGGAAATCGTGGGGCCTTGCCAGCCCTGCTCCCGCATGGAGGAGACCATCGGCCCGGGTGCTTATGCCGCGATGCGTGGTCACGGCGGCATGACGGCGCGCGTCCTGATCGGTGGCCCGATCCGAGTCGGCGACTGCGTACGAATCGAGGCCTAGGCCTTCCGTTTACGTTGATATCAACTATCATGCGGCCATGCGCATCAAGTTGCCCGTCCCGCCGGAGGTCATCGCCGCGCAGTGCATCTGCCTCGGCCTCCAGCGCGCCGCGCGGGCGGTCGCTCGACGCTACGACGAGGCCTTGCGGTCTGTCGACTTGAGCAGCGGCCAGTTCTCGCTGCTTGCGAGCATCGCCGGCTTGCAGCCGACGGGCATGCAGGCACTGGCCGATCACCTCGCCATGGACCGCACCACCGTCACCGCCGCACTCAAGCCGCTCACGCGCCGGCGGCTGGTGACCGTCGAGGTGGCCCGCCATGACCTGCGATCACGCGAGGTGAGCCTCTCGGCCGACGGGCTCGATCTCCTGAGGCGCGCCACGGTGCTGTGGACGCAGGCGCAGCAGGACGCGTCGAAGCGCTTCGGGCCAGCGTCGTCGGCTCCGGTGCTGGCCGCCCTTCACCGCCTCAGGTGAGCCGACAGCGTCAACGTCACCCGAGGCGGTGCTTGCTCTTTTACGTTGATATCAACCATCCAAGGCCGGTGACCGCACCGAAGGACGTGCCATGCCAAACATCCCCTCCCAGGCTGATGCCATCGAGCCCCGTCCCATCTCCGCCGCGTGGCTGTGGGCCGTTGCGGCGGTCTGGGCCATGGCGGTTGTCGCCGCCGCGCTGTCCGACGCGCTCGGCGCGATCGGCCGCGAATTCATGCCGGTATACGCCCTGCTCGTCGCGCTGGGCATCGCGCTGCCAGCGGCGGCGTACTTCACCGTCGCGCCCGTGCGCGCGGCGATCGACCGCATCGGCCTGCATCGCCTGACCTTGATGCACGCCTGGCGCATTCCGGCCGCCCTGCTCTTCTTCTACTACGGGCTGCAGGGTCAGCTGCCGACACTCTTCTGGGCGCTGGCCGGCGTCGGCGACCTTCTGGCCGGTGCGTACGCCCTGACCGTGATCGGGCAGCGCCGGTCCGACGACCACTACCGGCGCATCCACCACTTCGGCTTCGCCGACTTCGTGCTGGCCGTGGGGACCGGTCTGGTCTTCACGCTGCTGGGCGACCCCAAGATGGCGCTGCTGACCACGCTGCCGATGGCGTTGATCCCGCTGTTTGGCGTCGGCCTGTCGGGCGCCTCGCACATCATCGCCCTGTACACGCTGCGCCGCCGCGCCTGCGCCCGCTGACCGGTCGGATGCTCAGGCCGATCCTCGATCCTCGGCGGTCGGGCCGACCGACGCCGCGGCCATCGCCAGGGACAGCATGTGCATCGCATGCGGCACCATCTGCCGGCCGGCCTGCGGCACCAGGCCGAGATGGTCCATCACATTGGCCTGCGTGATCGAGGCCAGGCCGTGCATCTGCGACCAGATGAACATCGCGTCCAGATCGACGCGCGTGCGCTGAGCGCGGCCTGCACCGTGGATGCGTCGCAGCACCGCGCGCAGCACGTCCAGTGCATGGCGGGCGTCCTCCACCAGACCGAGCTGCTCGGCCGGCGCCGGCCAGGGCGTGCCGAACATCAGCCGGTACTCCAGCGGGTGCTCGGCCGCGAAGGACAGGTAACGGCGCCCCAGCGCGCCCAGGTCTTCGCGCGGGTCAGCGTGTTCACCCCGGTCGTCGAGGTAGTCGGCGAACTGCCGGAAGCAGCGTCGGATCACCTCGGCCAGCAGATGGTCGCGGCTCGGGTAGTGCTTGTACGGCGCCTGGTGCGACACGCCCAGACGCCGTGCCACCTCGCGCAGGCTCAGCCGCTCGAGCCCATGCTCGGCGATGAACTCGTGCGCCGCGCGGACGCACGCCTCCTTCAGTTCGACAGGGGCATCGGCGGCGGGCTCGGTCGTGGGCGGGGTCACGGTGCGCGGCATGCCTGATTGTCATGCGACGCTCCCCGGCCGCCCTGCCATGCCGCGCATGATGCGTCCCATGATCGCCACACGCAGTGGCCGAGGCGCCGCCGCAAGGCTCCAGCCGAGCAGCTTCGACAAGGCGCCGGGTCTCACCGTGCCTTGCCGCCCCAGGGCCGCGAGTGTCTGTCGGGCCACCACCTCGGGCCGTACCGTCTGCGCCATCGTCATGCCGGCGCGCTGCGCGAAGCCGCTGGCGACGGGGCCCGGTGCGCAGGCGATCACGTCGACGCCGTGGCCCGCCCACTCCCTACGCAAACCTTCGGCCAAGGACTGCACGTAAGCCTTGCTGGCGGCGTAGTTGGCCGACCACGGCGTGCCATGGAAGGCCACCACCGAGCTGAGCAGCACCACGCCGCCACGCCGCCGCGGCGCCATGCGCGCGCCGAAATGCAGGCATTGCTCCAGCACCGCCGTGCAGTTGACGGCCACCATGCCCACTTCGTCGTCGGGACTCTGCTCGAGCAAAGGGCCCGCGCTGCCGAATCCGGCGGCGGCGACCAGCAATCCCACCTCGAGATCGGCTGTTGCAGCCGCCAGCCTCGGCATCGCGTCCGGACGGCCGAGATCCAGCGGCACGACCTGGCAGCGGATGCCGTGGCACCGTTGCAGATCCGCAGCCAGTGCGTCCAGCGGCCCGGCACGCCGGGCGACGAGCACGAGGTTCAACCCGCCGGCGGCCGCCTCGACGGCCAACGCGCGGCCGATGCCATCGGAGGCGCCCGTGATCACGGCCCAGGGGCCGAAGCGCTGCAGTCGAGAGATCGATGTGCCGCTCACGAAGCCACCCGAATCGTGACAGCCCATGCCGCCGCATCGGCGGGGATCGTGAACACCGCCTCCTCGAAACGCGGCGCGCGCAGCCTCGGCCGGACGTTGTTGGAGACGCCCCACTGCTCGGTGGGCAGACCGAGGAGGTTGGTATCGACGCGCTGGTTGCCGTTGCGATCGTGGCCGATCGACACCGCGTAGCGGCCGGGGGGCAGGCCTTCGAAGCGGCAGACCACGCCGTCGGCCCGCGCAGGCTGCCACTGCTGCTGCGCCCGGCTGTTGTCCATCGGGAAGCCGGCGTCGCTGCCGAACAGCGAGCAGCCCACGCGGCCGAGCGGCGCGGCCACGCCCTCGACGCGCACCTCGAGGTCGACCGCGCCTGCGGGCGCTGTGGCAACGAGGATCAGCGCGACCCCCACGACGAGCCGCGCCGGAACCCGGCGTGGCGAAGGCGATGACTGAAATGCGGACAAGGTCATGGCAAGCCTCCGAAAGAAAGGTGGATGAAGTGCGGATCGCGAAACCCGCCGGCTGAAGCCTCGAGCGGCGCCCGGCGAGTTCAGATGCGGCACAGTTGACGCCGTCAACCATGATCCGGTACATTGTTGACACTGTCAACTCATCTGGCAATGCACGATGCATCCGACCCCGATCGAGCGCCCGCCTGCGGGCATGGGGCGCCGTACCGCGGTGATCGCGCTGCTCACGCCGCTGGCGGCCCTGCTGGGTGGCTGCGCGGCCTTCGACTACACCGGCGCCGACGCGCCCTTGGCGCTGCCGACGCCGCCGCAGCTCAGTCCTGTGCCGCGCATCGCCTTGGTGCTGGGCAGCGGCGGGCCGCGCGGTTATGCCCACATCGGCGTGCTGCGTGTGCTGGAAGAAGCCGGCATCACACCCGACGTGGTGGTGGGCAGCAGCGTCGGGGCCTTGATCGGCGCCTTCTGGGCCAGCGGCCTGAGTGCGGCCGAGATCGAGCGGCGTTCGTTCGAGGGCGGGCCGCTGACCTTGTTCGATCCCTCCCCCTTCGCCGACCGCGGCTGGATCCACGGCCAGAAGCTGCAGGACTACGTCAACCGCGGCGTGGGCGGCCGAAGGATCGAAGATCTGCCGCGCCGGCTGATCGTCACCGCCGCGCGGCGCGCCGACAAGGCCGGTCGCTTCTTCGTCACCGGCAACACCGGCGTGGCGGTGCGCGCTTCCGGTGCGATGCCGGGGATCATCTCGCCGGTGGGCATCGGCGGCGTCGAGTACGAAGACGGCGACGAGGCCTATCCGGTGCCGGTGTCGGCAGCCAAGGCCACCGGCGCGCAGTTCGTCATCGCCGTCGATGTCAGTGCGCGGCCCGGCAGCACGCCGGCCGAGGCGTCGACCACGATGCGCGAGCGCGATCAACGCCGCCGTGCCCGTATCGACCCGGAGGTGGCGCGGGCCGACTTCCTGCTCCACCCCGACCTCGACTACTGGGCCGGACCTCGCCACAGCTACTTTGTCGCCGCCCGAGACCGCGGGGAGGCGCATGCGCGTGAGCGGCTGCAGGCGCTGCAGGCGGCGCTGGACGCTCGCTTCGGCACCAGCGTCCAGGCACGCCGCTGACATGCCCGTGATGACCCCAGCGTGGCCGGCGCGGTGCGGCCGCTACGTGTTCAAACGAGCGGAGCCGGCTCTCTCATCGGCAGGCAGGCCAAGCAAAACGGGCTAGCCCTTGTGAGGCTAACCCGTTGATCTGAAATACGAATTTGGCGCGGCTGGCAGGATTCGAACCCACGACCCCTTGGTTCGTAGCCAAGTACTCTATCCAACTGAGCTACAGCCGCGCGAGCCGCGCAGTATAGCAGGCTGCTTCAGAGCTTCGCGGCAGCCCGGAACGCCGCGGTCGCGCGGGGCTCGTCGCCATCGCGCTGCGCGAGCACGGCGAGGTCCAGCCAGGCCTCGCGGCGCGATGCGGCGGCCAGCGTCGTGTCGGCCGCCGCCTGTTCCAGGCAGGCGCGGGCCTTGCCCCAGAGCTGGCTCGCGACGAAGGCACGGCCGGCCGCGTAGGCCAGCGCGCCCTCGCCCGGGCAGGCCTGGAGCGCGCCCTCGATGCGCGCGAGCCAGTCGGCGCCGATGCCGTCGGCCGCGTCGGCGAGCGCCAGGGCCACGGCGTCGCGTTCCTCGCGGCCGAGCTGGGCGAGGCGGTCCCAGAACGGCCGCAGCCAGCCGCGTGCGTCGTCGGGGGCGCCGTAGGCCGCCAGTGCGCGCGCCGCGTGCGCGGCGACATGCACGTCGCGGCGGTCGGCGGCATCGAGTTCGCGCCAGGCGCGGCGCAGCTGGTCGGCGTCGCGCGCCCGGTCGAGCGACTCGATGGCGAGCGAGCGGATCAGCCCGGCCGCGGCCGCCGGCGAGAAGCCCTGGTG
>ERZ1066138.253-NODE-253-length-18319-cov-9.247974_pt1 | contig 18319 bp, 18 predicted proteins | sample MGYA00382785_ERZ1066138 | MGnify/ENA primary metagenome ERZ1066138 (study PRJEB33369, sample SAMEA5778368) | biofilm metagenome | biome: Industrial cooling water; feature: Water cooling tower basin; material: Biofilm | place: United Arab Emirates | collected... | reverse complement strand
TGTCGTGGTCGATTTCGGCGATCGAGCCTTCCTGGGCGCGGACGCAGCCGGCGAAATAGCGAAAGTGATCGATGGCGAGCGGAACGTCGGCTGCCGTCGTCTCGCGGATCGGCTTGCCGTTGTCGAGGGTTTCGGCGAGCGCGAGCAGCTTCAGGTTCTGCTCCATGCGGTCGGCGATCTTGAGAAGGACGCCGGCGCGGTCGGCTGGAGACGTGCGGGCCCACTTGTCCTTGACGACGTGGGCGGCGTCGAGTGCGGTTTCGATATCCTCCGCCGTGGAGCGGGCGATCTCGCACAGCGGGTTGCCGGTGATCGGCGTGATGTTGGTGAAGTACTGGCCCTTACGCGGAGGCACCCAGGTGCCGCCGATGAAGTTGTCGTATTTGGCGCGGATGCGGATCTGCTGCGCGAGTTCGTTCAGAGCTTTCTGAAGCATGGGGTTCCTCCTCGGCGGATTATGAGAATTGACCGCGTCCGCTCCGCTGCAGCCGGACGGGTTTATGATCGTGCTGGCGTTGCTATATCCATTTGAATAGAGCCCTACCAGCTGTGCTTTGGTCGATGCGCGTTCACAAATGCGTTGATGCTTTCCGACGTTCACGTCGTGACAGGCCGTTGCAGGTCCGGTCGCCGCCCGCGAGCGGGGAGCAGACGGGACCGGACCTGCGGCCTTCTGCCAACGGCGCGTGCGGGATTGTGCCGTGGTCAGATGGATTAGCGGACGGCTTCCGCAGCTACCGCCGTCACGATCCATTCGAAGAGACGATCGAGGTCCAGGATGAGGCGCGTCGCAAGGTCGTCGTCTATGGGGCCCGGTCGCGTTTTGGAATCAGGAGTCATGGGTAGCTCCAGGGGTTGGCTCAATGACGGGTTGCCCCTTCGCAGAGGGTGAGGTCGGCGAAGGCTTCCAACATGAGGTCGCGCTGGGATTGCGGTGAGGCGGCCACGGCCGCAGCAATCGCCTTCGCGGCGGAGATGAGGCGGTTCGATGAGGCTCCGCGAGCCAGTTCCGCGGACGAGGCTTCCATGAGCAGGGGATCCCGGGTACGGCAGGCACGTAGAAGAGCGATCAGGTCCGCCTCATCCGGGCCGACGACGAGGCAGCATGGTGGGAGAAAGCCGAAGGGACCTGCGCGTTCCTTGCGCATGGCCTGCATCATGGCCCCGACCGAAATGATGAGCCGTGGTGCTGCGGCTTGTCCCAATCGTGCGGCCGCCAGTTGATGAGCAGCGACCAGCGCCTGGCGGTCGTGAGTGGCAATGGCCATGCATTGGAAACGGATGACATCGAGCAGCAATTCTTCCGTTGCGGTCAGTCTCAGAGAGGAGCGCTGTGCGAGATTTTGACAGGTGCAGCCGTCGTGTTGGGGCTGTGCGTCGGCGAGCGGCGTGCTCGGCTTTTTCCACTTGGTCATCTGTTGTCCGTGAGTGACGGCGCGGCCGCGAAGAGGCAGTGAGGGCGCGTTCCGGGGAAATTCGCTGACGATGCGCCTGGCGCAGCGTGTCCTCGCCTCAGCGGGACAAGGGTCTGCCGGATCGGATCGGAACGGTGGAAAAGCGGACGGCGAGGCCGTCCAACGCCGCAGTGCCGAATGCCATCAAGGCATTCTGAGGCCATGCGCGTGTGTGTCGCCCTCGGGGCGATGCGATCGCAGTCAACATGTGGTCCACTCCCAATACGCGAAGTTCAAAGCCTCGCAATCGGCGCACGGATGTCATCCGAATGTTTTCGAAGGTGACCGAGCGTCTGGAAGCGGTCAAGTTATTTCTTCGTGAAATCAGTAAGTTAGAAATTGTCTAATTCTACAGTCAAGAATCTCATAGACTTACTCTGCCGCAGCGTTTGTCTCGGAGTTGCCAAGCCAGACTGCAAGGTCGGCCAGAGCACGGCGCGACTGGAGTTTCTTTTTCGCCAGGCCTCGTTCTGGCCCCTTGAGGCGCTTGCCGCCGGCGTCGATTAGCGGAGCGTCTTCGAGCGGGGGCAGGAGGCCGTAGTTGATGTTCATCGGCTGGAATGACCGCGGGCGCGGGCTGTCGGCTAGCTGGTCGGCATCGTCATCGGTCACGATGTGTCCGCCGGTGATGTGATCGAGGAGAGCCCCAAGCGCGGTGGTCGAAGGTGGAGCGTTCGCTGCGAGGCCGAGGTGCTCGGCGGCGGCGAACCGGCCTGCGAGCAGGCCAATGGCGGCGCTCTCCACATAGCCTTCGACGCCGGTGATCTGACCGGCGAAACGGAGGCGCGGCATCGCTTTCAAGCGGAGCGAACGATCGAGCACCCGCGGTGAGTTGAGATAGGTGTTGCGGTGAAGGCCGCCGAGGCGCGCGAACTCGGCATTCTGCAAGCCGGGGATCATCCGAAACACGCGCACCTGTTCGGCGTGCTTCATCTTGGTCTGGAAGCCAACCATGTTCCACAACGTGCCGAGCGCGTTGTCCTGGCGAAGTTGGACGACGGCATAGGGCCAGCGGCCCGTGCGCGGATCGTCGAGGCCGACGGGCTTCATCGGACCGAAACGCAGTGTTTCGCGGCCACGTTCGGCCATCACTTCGACGGGCAGGCAGCCATCGAAGTAGGGCGTATTGGCTTCCCACTCCTTGAAGACGGTTTTCTCGGCCGACAAAAGCGCGTCAATAAAGGCTTCGTACTCGGCCTTCGTCATCGGGCAGTTGAGGTAGTCAGCTCCAGTGCCCGCAGGGCCCATCTTGCCGTAGCGCGATGCGCGCCAGACGATCGATGTATCGATCGAGTCGACGTGGATGACGGGGGCGATGGCGTCGAAGAAGGCGAGTTCGGTTTCGCCGGTAAGACCGGCAATTGCCGCGCTGAGATCGGGCGAGGTCAGCGGACCCGTGGCGACAATGACGCTGTCCCAATCGCTGGGCGGGAGACCCGCGACTTCGCCCCGTGAGATGGTGATCAGCGGATGTGCTTCGAGGCGTCGGGTGACGTCGGCTGAAAAGGCATCGCGATCAACGGCGAGCGCGCCGCCTGCGGGGAGCTTTGTTTTGTCGCCGGCTGCCATGATGACAGAGTTGGCGCGGCGCATTTCTTCGTGCAGCAGGCCGACCGCGTTTGTTTCCCATTCGTCTGAGCGGAACGAATTGGAGCAGACAAGTTCAGCGAGACCTTCGGTTTTGTGGGCTTCCGTCATGCGCTGGGGGCGCATTTCGTGAAGCACGACGGGTATGCCGGCGGAGGCGATCTGAAACGCGGCTTCAGAGCCCGCGAGACCGCCGCCGATGACGTGAACTGGAGAAACGTTAGACATGCGGCAAGCCTATCCCATGGGCGAGGGCAGGGGTCAATTGTGCGCGCCCCGAGGAGCACCCGGGAACAAAGTGATAGATCCGCCGTTGTCGCAGCGAGGGCCAAGTTAACCTGCCATGGAGCGCTCGGCATGATGCACCACGTGGTCTTTCTCTCCAACGTTTCTCCGGGACCCGCCTGTACCATCCCGGAGGACAAGAAGATTTTCCGCGTCACTCGCGAAAATACAGCAGCCGTCCCATTCACTGGCCAATCGCAGGCGGCCGGCTGTTCTGAGGAGGCAGCGAACGAGAATCTGCCGCTTCCCGTTCCGCATATGTATTCCGCCTGACAAAGCGGCCATCGCATGAAGTAAGCCCGGCGAGTTCAGTGATAACCCTCGCCGGGTTTTACTTTGCCTCGAAACGTCCAATAGACGAACGCGGTGTACCCGAGAATGAGGGGCAGGAAGGCTGCTGTCCCGATCAACATGAAGAGTTGCGAAGAAGGATGAGCGGCCGCATCCCAGATCGTCACTGTGGGCGGGACGAGATAGGGCAGCGTCGAGATTGCAAGCCCGGCGAAGCCGAGCAGGAACAGTGCGACTGTACTGAAAAAGGGAGCGTTGTCGTGGCCGTTGACGAGACCGCGCCAAACGGTGAGCGCGCAGATGGCCGTGAGGATCGGGATCGGCGACAGATAAATGAAATTCGGCAGAGTGAACCAGCGCTCCCAGATGCGATCTGACGAGAGGGGTGTCCAGAGGCTGACGATCACCATGGCCGCAAGGACGACGAACAACAGCCCGCGCGCTTGCTCGCGAGCCTGGGCCGCGACCTCGCCGGTGGTGCGCATTACGAGCCATGTGGCTCCGAGCAGAGCGTAACCGGCGACGGTGGCAAATCCGACGAAAAGCGGAAACGGCTGTAACCAATCAAGCATGCCGCCGTCGAAGTGACCGTCCTTGACAGGAAGACCATGCAGAAGTCCGCCGAGGATCACGCCCTGCATAAAGGCGGCGGTTATCGATCCACCGGCAAAGGCGATATCCCATGAACTGTGACTGGGCTTTGCCACCCAGCGATACTCGAACGCCACGCCGCGGAAGACGAGGGCGAGCAACATAACGATTATGGGCAGGTAGAAGCCCGACATGATGATGCCGTAGGCGAGAGGAAAGGCCACGAACAATCCGCCGCCGCCGAGAATGAGCCAAGTTTCATTGCCGTCCCAGAAGGGGGCGACGGAGTTCATCATCACGTCGCGATCGTCTTCTTCCGGCGAGAACGGAAACAGGATACCGATTCCAAGGTCGAAGCCGTCGAGTACGACATATAGAGCGACGGCGGTTCCCAACAATCCGATCCAGATGATCGGCAGCCAAGTCGCCATTGCTTCGCCGCTTGCCATTTCAACCATGTCAGCGGGCTCCAATGATGGCTTCGCGCGTGGCGTCTTCGGCAGCGGAGAGCGGGCGCGTCGGCTGGCCGTGTGGCGGCTCTTCGGCGGCGCCACTTGGGCCTTTGTTGATAAGGCGGTTGATGTAGTAGGTGCCCATCGAGAAGACTGCGGTATAGACGACGACGAAGAGGATGAGTGTTGTCAGCACAGCGTTGAAGGTGATGGCGGGTGAGACGGCGTCGTACGTTCGCAGAATGCCCGTTGCGAGCCAGGGCTGGCGTCCGCTCTCGGTGACCCACCAGCCAGCGAGAATGGCAATGAAACCCATCGGCCAGGAATGCTGCACGAGTTGGAAGTACGTGCGCGACTGGAAGAGCGTGCCGCGGAACCAAAGGTAGGCGCCCACGGTGCCCATCAAGATCATCAACAAGCCAAGTCCTACCATGACCCGAAATGCGAAGAAGACCGGCGCTACGGGTGGGCGATCTTCAGGCTTGAACTCGTTTAGGCCGGGGAAGGTGCCGGCAAAATCGTGCGTGAGGATGTAGCTCGCAAGGCCGGGGAAGGGAAACTTCACTTCGACAGCGTTGCCGGTGCCTTCCTGATTGGGCCAACCGAAAAGGATGAAATCGGCAGGCTTACTGCCATCCCAGTGGCCTTCGATGGCGGCGATCTTCGCAGGTTGGTATTCTTTCGTGTTGAGGCCATGCATGTCGCCGATCACGAGCTGGAGTGGCGCCAGTATGGCGACCATACCGAGCCCCATTCGGACCATGGTCTTTGCTTCCTCGATAAAGCGGTTCTGTACGATGTAGCGCGCGCCGACGGCGAGGACGACGATCGATGTCGTCAGGTAGGCGGCGGTGAACATGTGCGAGAAGCGATAGGGGAAACTCGGGTTGAATATGATCGCGAGCCAATCGACCGGGTAGGCGATGCCGTCGCGAATTTCGTGTCCGGCCGGTGTGTGCATCCAACTGTTGGCCGCGAGGATCCAGAACGCCGAAAGCGATGTCCCGACAGCGACAAGCACGGCCGAGAGAACATGCAGGTTGGGCGAGACCCGGTTCCAGCCAAACAACATGATGCCGAGGAAGGAAGCTTCGAGAAAGAAAGCGGTCAGCACCTCGTAGCCGATAAGAGGACCAAGGACGTTGCCGGTGACTTTGGAGAACCCGGCCCAGTTGGTGCCGAACTGGTAGGAGAGCACGATGCCGGAGACGACGCCCATCGCAAAACTGACAGCGAAGATCTTTGTCCAGAAGCGCGCGAGTCGCTGGAAACGGTCCTCGCCAGTGATGCGCCAACGCACAAGCAATGTCGCGATAAATGCCGCAAGCCCAATCGTGAAGCTTGGAAAAATGATGTGAAACGAGACCGTGAATGCAAACTGGATGCGGGCCAGAAGTACGGCATCGAGATCCATGAGTGGTGCAGCTCCGTCGCTCGTTTTCGTTGGAAGGTGAAGTATGAGCCTGTTCGATGTCCGCCGTCGAGGTCCGAGCACGAATATTGCGGTTGCGAAACGCGGTCATGCTCAAGCTCTGGCCAAGGTCGTTCAGATCACATAAGACTGCGGCGTGACATCTTTCCTCGAAGCCACGAACCGTATTGGAGACGACGATGGGCAAAGCCCTCACACTCATTCTTCTGGCGGCAGCGGCCGCAGTTCTCGCCTATGTTCTGGTCCTCCCACCGGCAACTCCGCCCAGTTCGGAAGCTCCGGCGCCTGCTGCGGCTCCTGCCGCGGAACCCGCGCCCGCCCCCGCCGCTGAGCCGGCCCCGGCTCCTGCTGCCGAACCGGCTCCGGCCCCGGCTGCCGAACCCGCTCCGGCTCCGGCCGCAGAACCGGCACCGGCTGCTCCGGCTGAACCTGCTCCGGCACCGACGCCCTGAGCGTAGTAAATTCTAATTCCTGAGAAGGGCGTGGCACCGGTCGCCACGCCCTTTTTCTATGGACCGCTGCAAAGATGAATCAGATTACCACGTTGAACATAGTTCATTCATAATTGGCCGGTAGAGGTGGGAGACGTAAGAATCGGTATCAGGAACTCGCCATGTGGGGCTACCAGCACCGGCTAAAGAAGGACGTGGAGCGATGGCGGGCTGCCGGCTGGATCGATGCCGACGGTGAGCGCGCCATCAGGGCCGATATTGCGTCTCGTGGGCGCGGGATCGGCTTGCCCGGTGCTCTGGCGATCCTAGCGGCGGTGCTGATCGGGTTTGCGGTCATGAGTTTCGTTGCTGCGAATTGGCAAGAGATGTCGCGCGTGTTCCGGCTGGGATTGCTGATTGCTTCCCTCTGGGCCAGCTACCTGTTGGCGGGAGCTTTGTTCCGGCGCGGCATGGGGACATTCGGCCATGCTGCGGTGCTTGCAGGCTGCGCCATTTTCGGGGCCAGCCTCATGCTCGTATCTCAGATGTATCATATGGACGGCAACGCGCCCGACGTTGTGCTGGTCTGGGCGGCGGGGACTTTGCTAGCGGGTGTGTTGTTGCGATCCAATCCGGCGTTGGCTTTCGCACTGGTGTTGTTCTCGATTTGGGGGATCTGGGAGACTGCGCAGCGCGAGGCGTTGCATTGGCCATATCTCGCGCCTTGGGCGCTCGTGGCCGCGGCGTACTATTGGCAGCGCTGGGAACCGGGCGTGCATCTTGCCGGACTTGCACTGGCTGGCTTCATTGTCACCTACGGTTACATCCATCACACAAACGGCGGACATGAGGTGGTCGTTCTGGTGGGCACCGTGATTGGCGCACTGGCGGCCATTGGTTTTGCAAAGCTGCCGAAGCTGGAGCCGGTTTGGCGGGGCGGAATCGTCTATGCGCTGATCGTGATGTTTTCCGGACTGTTTGCGCTTCAGTTCATAAAATCCCCGGGCGCGGGCGAATTCATCCTGCTGGCCGTGTTCGCCTTGGCTCTCACTCTCACGGCCATCTGGTGGGGACTTGCTTCATCCGACCGCTCCGCCTTATGGCTCGGCTATCTCGCGTTTTCGATCGAGGTGCTCGGCATCTACGGCAAAACCGTCGGCACGCTCCTCGGCTCGTCAGTCTTTTTCCTCACGGCAGGGTTCGTCGTGGCGGGACTTGCGTATTTTGCCTACCGGCTACATGCACGACGTGAAGCCCAGGAGGCCGTATCATGAAGCACGCACTCACTTCACCGATGCGGTTGTCGCTCATGGCGGTGGCCTTACTCCAGAGTCTGGTGCTTGGATGGATGGTCTTCGATCGCGTGTCGCTCTTGTCGAACGGGCGCGAGATCAAGGCTGCCGTCGTGCCGGTGGATCCGCGCGACATCTTCCGCGGCGATTACGTTACGCTCGGCTACGGTTTCAGCACGGGGGCCGAGCTGGCCTTGCCGGAGGGCGTGCGGCAGGGCGATGCGGTTTATGTGTTGTTGAAGAGCACTGGCCCGACGGACTGGTCGCTTGTGGCGGTATCCAAAGCAGAGCCCGAGGTGTCAGGCGAGGGGAACGTCGTGCTGAGGGCGCTCGTCGACTACGTGCGGCGAAGTCCATTGCCGGGTGCCACAACGGTCGGCCGGCTTCGCTACGGAATCGAGCGGTTCTACGTGCCGGAGGGCACCGGTCGGGATTTAGAAGCGCAAGTTCGCGAGAAGCGCATAGTCGCCGTCCTTGCCGTGGGATCGGACGGCAAGGTTGCGATCAAGGGCCTTGAAGCTGACGGCCAGCGGATCGTCGAAGAACCGCTCTTGTAATGGCGAGGCCGCATCATCTGGCTCTTCGCGTGGGTGCCTGCTAAGAGACCGCGCGGACGGGTCCGGCGCAGGGGCGCCGGGCCTCTTTTTTACGCCAGGAGCCCACCATCCATGCAGATCGTTCGTCACGATGCCAACGCCGTTTACTCGAAGGCTGTCGAGGCCAATGGCTTTGTCTTCACCGCCGGGATCGTTCCCTCCAAGCTCGACGCGGATGCCAGGGCTCAAGCCGTTGAGGTTCTGGCTGAAATCGACCGTCTTCTGGCACTTGCCGGGACGTCGAAGTCGAAGGTTGTGTTCGCGAATTTGTGGCTGGCCGATGTGCGCCACCGCGAGGCCGTCAATGAAGCGTGGTCTAACTGGATGGGTGGCAAGGACGCTCCGGCGCGGGCGACCGTAGAAGCGAAACTCGTCGACCCGCGGATGCTGGTCGAAATCGGGGTAATCGCCGTCAAGTAAGCTTCGGCAGGCGATGGCCTATGCAACTCGTGTTGCTCCTTTGCAGCGCAGAGGCCATTTTTAAGATTTGTCGTCCACAAGGCTCGAAGGTTCGCGATGAATCTGTCACGTTCACTCCAGAACAGTGGTTTTCCACCGTTATCGAGGGGGTGATCCCAACATGCTGAAACTTAGGCGGATTATTTCCTCGGTCTGTGGATTTCTCGTCGTCGCCAGTGCGCCGGTTGCGGCGGACGATAACGGTTTGGCGGGAACGATCCACGATCTGCGCCGCGAAAGCGGTCGGTTGTGCCAAGTTGACCATTGGCACTACGGCAGCGGAGTCGGTGCGACCAAGAAGTTGGCCATGGCTGATGCTGTTGGCTCTTGGCAGAGCTTCACGGCACTCGAGTATGGTTCGGATTGGGCACGTTTTCAAAAGGCTGCAAGCCGGAACGTGTCCTGTTCGAAATCGAGCGACGGCGTGAGTTGTTCTATCGAGGGTCGGCCCTGCCGGTAAGCATTTCCGTCGTCTTCGCGTTCACTTTTCCGTCTCGTCTCTGTCTCTTACTTCTCTCTCTCTCTCTCTCTCTCGCAAGTGCCTACTGCACACACCCACTGAAGCCGAAAGGCGGATGCAAAAACGGAAGAGCCGGAGCGCTGCCCACGCTCCGGCTCTTTTATCTTAGTGCGCGGCGACACGCCTGAGGCGCTTGCGGCCGAGCAGAAATCAACGGCGCGTGAGGAGGCGGCGGAGGATGGATTGAACGAAATTCCAGCCCCAGCGGACAAGAATGAAGCGAATGATCCAGCCGATCACGCTCTTGCTCTGAAACCCGACGACGCCGCCCAATACATCGCGGATAATATTATCGAGGCTGCCGCCGCTTTGCGGGAGGTTGGTCCCGCCGCCCCTGCCGGGTCCTGCGGGAGCGCGGCTCGTGCCTCCGCCGGGTATGCGGGTGCCGCCACGGCGAATGATGTCAGGAAGATCGCCGTAAGGGCTGCCGCTGCGGCCAAGCCCGGGACGTTCGCCGGGGATCGGTAGGGGACGTTGATCGCCAACTCCAATATCGGCGGCTTTTGCAACGGGTGCGGCTCCCAGTTCACTTGCGATCGACGACAGCGTTCCGCCGGCCTTTGACGCGATGCCCCCCATGACGATGGCAGCAATCGACGGCAGCATCTGCCTCACTAGAGTTTCGTCGACGCCTGATACGCGAGCCGCACGATGGGCGACGGTTCGGCTGCGATCCTTTGACCACAGGAGAGTATCAAGCGCTTGGATGCCGGCATCCGTCACGCCGGGAGATGTGAGTGGGGCGCCAGGGGCGAGGGCCTTGGAGTAGTCGGCCTGCCCAAGGACTGAGACAAGGTCAGCAAGGCCACCGCGGTTGAAAGACTGACGTTCCATATTGTAGGCGAGCTCAGGCACAACTGCGGTCAGAACGTCGGCGGCCTGCTTGCGATCGATGCCGAAGCTCTGGGCGAGATTGGCGACGACCTGGCCGCCTTGACCCGCGGTCAATACTTCGAGAATGTTCACCGTCGTCTCCCTGATAGCCAGTGACCAGCGTTGCCTGCCGTTAACGGACGATCTGGCGGTCGCCTTGTCCTATACCAGCCGGGCCAGCCTTTCTATGGCGCGGCGGTGCGGAACCAGCGAAAAACCAGCGAGAATTACGACTTAAGTCGGCAGATTGACACCTGTGCCCGTGTTGCCACGGCGCGGCTCTTTTGGCATGGTCCGGCCGCGACTCGGGGGCGGACCCGCCCCACGGATTCGCGTTCGGCTGCGTTGTAGCCGGCCGCGCCCAGACAATTTCGGGTTCTATCGGCCTCGATGCCGAAGGGGAGGAAAGAGTAATGACGGAGATTCTTTGGGCGATCATCGCCTGCGGACTTCTGGCGTGCGTCTACGCCGCCGTAACGATCCGCAACGTGATGGCGGCCGACGCGGGCAACGCTCGCATGCAGGAAATCGCCAGCGCGGTGCGCGAGGGTGCGCAAGCCTATCTCGATCGCCAGTATCGCACCATCGGCATGGTGGGCGTCGTGATTTTCGCCATCGCCTGGGGCCTGCTCGGGCCGACAGTCGCTTTCGGGTTTCTTATCGGTGCGGTGCTCTCGGGGCTTGCCGGCTACATCGGCATGAACGTCTCGGTGCGCGCGAACGTGCGGACCGCGCAGGCAGCGACACAGTCTCTGGCCGCCGGTCTCGACATCGCGTTCAAAGCCGGTGCCGTGACAGGCATGTTGGTTGCCGGTCTCGCCCTGCTTGGAGTGGTCGTCTACTTCTTCATTCTGACGGTGTACCTCGGCTATGAGCCGGGGAGCCGCAGCGTCATCGACGCACTCGTGGCATTGGGCTTCGGCGCGTCGCTGATCTCCATCTTTGCTCGTCTTGGCGGCGGCATCTTCACCAAGGGTGCGGATGTCGGCGGCGATCTCGTCGGCAAAGTGGAGGCCGGTATTCCGGAAGACGATCCGCGCAACCCGGCCACCATCGCCGACAACGTGGGCGATAACGTCGGTGATTGCGCCGGCATGGCGGCAGACCTGTTCGAGACCTACGCCGTGACTGTCGTCGCGACGATGGTTCTTGCGGCGATCCTGTTTGCTGGCCAGCCGAACCTGCTGGCACTGATGGTCTATCCGCTCGCGATCTGCGCAGCGTGCATCGTGACCTCGATCATCGGCACGTACTTCGTGAAACTGGGCCAGAACGGCTCGATCATGGGGGCGCTGTACAAAGGGTTTATCGCGTCCGCGGTGTTGTCGATCGGCGGGTTGTGGGTTGCGACGCAATACGTTCTCGGCGGGTATGAGTCCGTCGGCAATGCGAGGGGCGTCGAAATCACGGGCATGAACCTGATGCTTTGCGGTCTCGTCGGACTTGGCGTCACGGGACTGATCATTTGGATCACCGAGTACTACACGGGCATCGGCTATCGTCCGGTCCGGTCGATCAGCCAGGCGTCGGTCACGGGGCATGGCACGAACGTAATCCAGGGTCTCGCCGTCTCGCTGGAAGCCTGCGCGCTGCCGACACTGGTGATCGTCGCCGGTATCCTCATGACGTATAATCTTGCCGGTCTCTTCGGCACGGCGATCGCTACGACGACCATGCTTGGTCTGGCCGGCGTGGTCGTAGCGCTCGACGCGTTCGGTCCGGTGACGGATAATGCGGGCGGTATTGCGGAAATGGCCGGTTTGCCAAAGGAAGTTCGGCGCTCGACCGACGCGCTCGACGCGGTCGGCAACACGACGAAAGCGGTGACCAAGGGCTACGCGATCGGCTCGGCGGGTCTTGGCGCGTTGGTGCTATTCGCAGCGTATAACTACGACCTGCAGTACTTCATTTCGGAAGCGAACAAAGACGGCGCGACGGCCTATCAATTCTTCAAGGGTGTCGAGATCAACTTCGGGCTCGACAATCCGTATGTCGTCGTCGGCCTGCTGCTGGGTGGTCTGATCCCGTATCTCTTCGGTGGCATTGCCATGACGGCTGTCGGCCGTGCGGCGGGCTCCATCGTCGAAGAGGTTCGCCGTCAGTTCAAAGCCAAGCCCGGGATCATGAAGGGCACCGAGAAGCCCGACTATGCAACCGCCGTCGATATCCTGACCAAGGCGGCGATCAAGGAAATGATCGTGCCGTCGCTGCTGCCCGTGCTGTCACCGATCGTGCTGTTCTTCGTGATCAGCGCCATTGGCGGCAAAGGCGCGGCCTTCTCAGCGGTCGGCGCGATGCTGCTCGGCGTGATCGTCACGGGCCTTTTCGTCGCCATCTCAATGACATCGGGCGGCGGCGCGTGGGACAACGCCAAGAAGAGCTTTGAAGATGGCTTCGTCGACAAGGACGGTGTCAAGCATCTGAAGGGCACGGAAGCGCACAAGGCTTCTGTCACGGGTGACACGGTCGGCGATCCTTACAAGGACACCGCTGGTCCGGCCGTGAACCCGGCCATCAAGATCACCAACATTGTGGCACTCCTGCTGCTCGCCGTGTTGGCGCATGGGTAACGCGTCGGGCGGGCGGCTCTTCGTCCAGACAAAAGAAGGCCCCGGGAGCGATCCCGGGGCTTTTTTCTTCCGACTTCGCCTGCCCGGAGTGGCCGGCAGGCGCGGATTCTATCCGATGCCTTCGACGATCTTACCGGTGCCGTCGCACCGTTCACACGCCTCCTTTGTCACTTGGCCCGTGTTGTCCGTCCGCTTCCCACTGCCATGACAGTCGGGGCAAACGTCCTCGCCCGTGCCAATGGTTCCTGGGTCAGGATCGTCATCTGGCGTGTGATGGCGTTTTGGGTCCTTCGACATCATCCGGAGGTTCCTTTCCAGCATTTCTTCTTGAACTTACTTCTGGTCATCGCGCGCGATCGTTGGCCACAAGCCCTTGAGGTCATCGGGCAGTTGCCCAATGACGTCGTTGATTTCACCTGGGTCGCAATGATGGGTCATGAGATCGAAGACCGCGCTGACGGCCCAATCGACGGGATAAGTGTGTGGCAGGAGCTGGTCGGAAAGCTCATCGAGGAAGGCTTGCCGCGAGCGAAGTTTTCGCGGCACCTTGTGGGGGCGCCAACCTTCGAAATATACGCCGCGCACCATGACAGGCAGTTGTGCGCCGAGATCGACGGCCTCCTCCACGGTCAATCGATCGCGAAGCTGATGGAGGACGGCGCGAAGAACCGCATAAGCTGATCCTTCGTCGGCAAGCTCAGCTCTATAGCGCAACTCCTTCAGCCAGAGCTGCATGGTTTCAACGGCATGAGCAACGGGGGCAGACAGCGACATCGAGCCCTCCAACACGAATACCTTCTTGATTTCTGCAGCGCTTCGTCTGGGCTGCATTGATCGTCATCAAAAAAAGTAGTCGGAGGGTTTGCTCAGCTTCGTGAAGATCTTCGGCTAGCCGCGGCTAGGATGGCGTCGGCGGTCTCGCGCGAACCCTGGATCACTTCGGTGGCGCCGTAGGTCTTGAGATAGGCCTCTTCTGCGTCGGAATGGGCGCGCGCGATGATCGTCAAGGCGACATTGATCTTGCGCGCCTGTTCAACGATTTGTCCGGCTTCGAAGCAGTCGGGAATGGCGACGATCAGCGCCTTTGCCTCCTTTAGATTGGCTGCTGCGAGGCCGGTCACCGCGTTGGCCGCCACCGCCTCGACGCCGCGCTCGCGCAGTTTGCCAACGGTCTCATCGCGATCGTCGATGACGACGAGCGGCACGTCCTGCTCCATAAGCGCATCTCCCACCACTTTTCCCACGCGCCCAAAGCCGACGAGCACTGTGTGGCCGGTCTTCTCCGTGACATAGGCCGGAGGGCGGTCTTCCGGGAATCGAGCCTCGGCAGGCTCTTTGCGAAGTACGGGCCCGAAGCGGTCGAGGAGGTAGAAGAGGAGTGGGTTCAGCATGATCGAAACGATCGCGCCGGCAAGGATCAGTTCGCGGCCCTCCTGCGGCAGGATGTTGAGCGTGACACCGAGGCCGGCGAGGATGAAGGAGAATTCGCCGATTTGCGCGAGGCTGGCGGCGATCAGCAGGCCGGTGCGCAGGGGATGGCCGAATGCCATGACGATCGCGAGCGCGGCCAGCGACTTGCCAAACACAATGATGGCGACGGTGGCGATGATCGCGCCGAAGTTATCATCGAGGCTCAGCGGATCGACAAGCATGCCGACCGAGACGAAAAAGAGCACGGCGAAAGCGTCGCGCAGGGGCAGGCTTTCGTTGGCGGCCTGCTGACTGAGTGGGCTTTCACTCAGGATCATGCCGGCGAAAAAGGCGCCGAGCGCGAATGAGACGCCGAACAACTTTGCCGATGCGAATGCAACCCCGAGGGCAATTGTGAGGACACCAAGCCGGAAAAGCTCACGCGACCCGGTGTGGGCGATGTAGTGAAGGATCCACGGGATGAGGCGGCGGCCCACGACCATCATCAGGGCGAAGAACGCAATGACCTTGGCGAGCGTTATGCCCAGGGTAAGGGCGATGTTGCTTCCGCGCGCCATGCCGTTGAAGTTTTCCGGTGCCAATAGAGGGGCCAGAGCGGGAAGGGCGACAAGCGTCAGGACCATGACAAGGTCTTCGACGATCAGCCAGCCGACGGCGATGCGGCCTTGTTCAGTCGTGATCAGGTGGCGTTCCTGCAGAGCGCGCAGCAGGACCACGGTGCTCGCCACGGAAAGTGCGAGGCCGAAAACGATGCCAGCGCCGAGCGACCATCCAACGGCATAGCTCAGTCCGATTCCGAGCAGCGTAGCGCTAACGATCTGGACAACGGCGCCAGGGACGGCGATGGCTTTGACCGACAGAAGATCCGAGAGCGAGAAGTGCAGTCCCACTCCGAACATCAGAAGGATGATGCCGATTTCTGCCAGCTCCGTGGCGAGTTCCTGATCGGCGACAAACCCAGGCGTGAAGGGCCCGACCGCCACACCGGCCAGCAGATAGCCGACGATCGGCGAGATGCGCAGCCGTTGAGCTAGGGTGCCAAAGACGAAGGCAAGAGACAGGCCGACGACTATGGTGGCGATCAACGGTGTATCGTGCGGCATCGGGAGGCAAACCTCCGGTCGGTCGAAAAAAGGACGGCGGTGCAAACGGAGAGAGGCTCAGTCGAATGTGCCCCATCCTGTCGATCGTTGCAAAAATCGCGCCTTCAATACACTGAGCAATTCTGGACTGCGGCACGAGCATCGCACGTCGGCGCGCACTGTTTGTGGGCGTGCACGGATCGTCGGATGATTTTCTCTTTGTCAGTTATTCCCGAAGAGCTGCTGCTGTCCAAGATTGCGGAACAGCTGTTTGAGGATGCCTTCCTCATTACCGCCGGGTGCCGGGGTCGTGCGCGAGATGAAGTCGAAGATCTTACCGTCCTTCAGACCGTAATTGGCGATACGTTCGACCATGCCCGTCTGGTTGAAGTAGACCGCGACGACCTTGCGATCGACTTCGGTAGGCTCGAAAAAGGCCTTCTGCGACATCGTGCTCGAGATATAATAATAAACCTGCCCGGAGCCGGTGGTGGTGGTCGAGGTCGGCGTCCCCAGGGCCAGCTTCACCTGCTCTTGCATCATGCCGGGCTGGATCTGCTGAAGATCGCTGTCGCGGAAGAGTTGCCCGTGCTTGGTGATCGTTTCCGAGCAGCCACCCATGAAAAGCAGACCGCTGGCAAGGAGCGCTCCCGAGATGATCCGAGGAAACCGGCTCTGTCGCGACTTTGAAATTTTTCGGGTCACGGCAATCCTGGATGTGATCTTTGGAATCATCTGGTTGAGCTATCGCCCGTTGCGCATATCTGGGGAGGTCGAGACTGGCAACGCAGGGCGGTGATGGTTTACACGGCTATTTCACCTGCGCCTTGCCTGCCCGGTACCGCCTTCACAGCTCCCCCGGACGGCGGCAAACGCGAACTGGAAGCGACTAACCCCCATGCTTGACTGGTTTTTCAATCGTGCCGAGAGCCGCCGTAAAGCATCCGAGCTTTATGGCGCCGTCGTGACCTTCGCTCGCAGACCTGTCCTTTACGAAGCGATCGGTGTGGCGGATACACCTGAAGGTCGCTACGAAATGCTTGTTCTGCATCTCTTTCTGGTGATGGAGCGGCTTCGGGCTGCCGGCGAGGTGGCGGCTCAACAGTCACAATCGTTGCTGGAAGCCTTTGTCACCGACCTCGACGACAATATGCGCGAAATGGGGATCGGTGATCTCACCGTTCCCAAGAAGGTCAAAAAGGCGGCGGCTGCATTCTATGACCGGGCGGAGGTTTACCGTGCGGCAATGGCGGGCGGCGATACGGAACTCGCGGACCTTTTGGCGCGTCTCATTCCGGCAGCGGCCGGTCGAACGCTTGATGCCGCCGCGCTTGCGGCTGATATTCGTAGCCAGGCTGTTAAGCTCAAGGCGCAGCCGCTCGATAGCGTCCTGGCCGGCAATCTTCCCGAGTAAGCCCGATCCTGGACGTGTCTTCCTTCAATTGCTTTGCCATGAACGAGGCTTTGCATGACCGAACTCGCCGGACCGTTACCGCTCGACTGGTCGCACGAGATCACGGAGATCCCCGAGCGTGCGCTGAAGCGATCGCGGACCGCAAGTGACTCGGAGCGGATCGCGCTGTCTAGGGCGCTTGACCTCCTCTCGTGCGATGCACTCGAAGCCACTTATCAAATCACGCTTGTTGCCGGTGGGGGCTATCGTTTGGAGGGTGGTATCGATGCCGCCGTTACTCAGGCGTGTGTCGTCTCCCTGGAGCCTGTGGCCGGACGCATCGCGGAGAGCTTCAGCGTAGAATTTCAGCGCGAGGTTCAGGAGGACGTCGCCACCGGCGACGTGCCAATTCTCGCCGCGGTGGAGGTGGAGCCGCTCGAGAACGAGCGTATCGACGTGGGCCGGATCGTCTATGAGACGCTTTCAGCCGGACTCGATCCTTACCCGCGCAAGGACGGCGTCGCCTTTGGCTGGACCGATACGAAGGCGGCGGAAGGCGCGGCCAACCCGTTCGCCGTCTTGAAGAAACTCAAGGATCCTGGCTGAATCGGCTATTTCAGGGGATCAGCCAAGCCGCGACCGAATTAGCGGTTGTCAGAGGACACGCTGCGGTTATTTTCCGCGGTTGTTCCGTCACCGCCAGGGGGATGCAGGAGCCGTTCGGGTTCCAGCGCAGCGGTGGACGGCCTTGAGACCAGAAAAGCGACTTGAAAGCCATGGTGGAACCTCGGACGCTGGCGCTCGACGCCATGGGCGGTGACCATGGTCCGGAAGTTGTAATCCCTGGGGCTGCGATATCCCTCGTGCGGCACCCGCAACTCTCCTTCATCTTCTTCGGTGACGAAGCACGCATAGCACCGATCCTCGATCAACATTCAGCCCTTAAGGCACGGTCTCGCGTCGTGCACACCGCACTTACAGTCAGCATGAACGATAAACCGAGCCAGGCGCTCCGCCGCGGCAAGGGATCGAGCATGTGGCTCGCGCTGGAAGCGGTGAAAACCGGCGAGGCGCAGGCGGCCGTTTCCGCCGGGAATACGGGGGCGTTGATGGCTATGGCACGGCTCATCCTGCGGCCCATGGCCGGGATCGAGAGACCGGCGATTGCGGCACTGTGGCCGACGGTGAAATCCGAATGCATCGTGCTCGATGTCGGCGCCAACATTGGAGCATCGGGGCAGCAGCTCTCGGAATTCGCGCTGATGGGCGCTGCGATGGCGCGGGCGCTGTTCCATGTCGAGCGCCCAAGTGTGGGCCTGCTCAACGTTGGCGTCGAGGAGATCAAGGGCGGTGAGGAGGTCAAGGACGCGCATGCGATCCTGAAGGGAACAGACCTGCCGCTTGACTACCGCGGTTACATCGAAGGCGACGAGATCGGCCAAGGCAAGGTCGACGTGGTGGTGGTGGAAGGCTTTGCCGGAAACATCGCTTTGAAGACCGCCGAGGGAACAGCCAGGCAGATAGGACAGTATCTCAAGGACGCCATGACGCGGTCCTGGGCATCGAAGCTTGGTGCCTAC
>ERZ1066138.252-NODE-252-length-18340-cov-9.782171_pt1 | contig 18340 bp, 17 predicted proteins | sample MGYA00382785_ERZ1066138 | MGnify/ENA primary metagenome ERZ1066138 (study PRJEB33369, sample SAMEA5778368) | biofilm metagenome | biome: Industrial cooling water; feature: Water cooling tower basin; material: Biofilm | place: United Arab Emirates | collected... | reverse complement strand
CGCGCACACCGTTCCTTGTGCAATTGGCGCCCGGAATGGGTCGCCCGCAACTCGGTCCGATGCAGTTTGCCCGCCTCAAGAACGAAAACCTGCGCGCCATCGGCACACAATACCTCGATATCGATCTGATCCGCGTCTTTTCGGTCGATGATAACGACAAGACCTTTCATGCCGAATTCTATCTCTCCATGCGTGACGACGGTCTGGAGAATTCCATCGACTTAGTTGAGTTCTCAAACGCGGTGATCAACCCGCAGACCAACGATCGGCAGATCACGGTGCGCACCCTTGCCAATGGCGAGAAGAGCGACGCCTATCCCGACGGCATGAAAATCTATCATGTGTCCGGGCGCTTTCTGTTCCAGCCCGAGCTCCAAACCTATCCCTTCGATACGCAGCGGTTCGCGATCAACATCCGCCCCAAGCGCGGCGACAAACCCTTCATCGTCCAGCCACCGCCGATCGATCTGCGCGATTCCGCCGTCGATGCGGTTGGATGGGAGCCGAAGGAGCAGTATGTCGGCTACGACGAAGATTTCGTGACGACGATCGACGCCAAGACCCACCAGCCGAGCATCGTACCCTTCTATAAGGGATCATTCGTGTGGATCATGTCGCGCGAGACCACCGATTACTTCCTGCGCGTTGTGGTGCCGCTCTTGTTCATCATGGCCGTCGCCTACCTTTCGATCTTCATTCCCCTCACCCACTTCGAAGCGATCGTAACGATCCAGGTGACGGCGCTCTTGTCCGCCGTGGCGCTCTATCTCGCGTTGCCCGCCATCGACAGCGACGGCACCACGCTCTCCGACCGCATCTTTCTGTTCGCCTATCTGGCGGTCACGGTCATGATCGCGATTTCGGTTCTCCGCATAAACCCTTATTTCGAGGAACGTCCAAAGGCGCTGATGGGACTGACGATTACCCACGTCGTCCTCGTACCGCTCCTCGCCTTAGGCATGGCGATCTACGTCCACCGCGCGAGCATGGGGCTGGGGTGAGCACTTGGGTTCAGCGCGGGGCCGCAGTCCTCCATCAAGGGAGGCGCAGCCCCCTGCGCGGCTGACCCCTACGCATCATTCCGTGGCGATACAATGCGCGCAACTTTCCGGTCACGCATGCGTTCTCCATGCGCAACAAGTGGAGGACTGACGATGAACTGGAAGCTTGCCGCGCTCGCACTCGGCCTCAGCACCCTCATGGCTTCGCCGGCGCTGGCCGATGACGATCGGCCCCCCACCGCCGAAGAGCGTACCAAGATCGAAGAGGTTCTGAAGGCGGAAGGCTTTACCGCCTGGAAGGAGATCGAGTTCGACGACAATCGGTGGGAAGTCGACGACGCCACCCATAGTGACGGTAAGGTCTACGACCTCTATCTCAGCGGCAAAGACATGTCGGTTGTGTTCAAGACGCTCGACGACTGAGCCACGCCGCCCGAAGAGCGCAAAAAGGCGGCCTGACGGGCCGCCTTTTTTGCCTTCAATTCTCATCCATCTTGAGAGCGGCGATGAAGGCTTCCTGCGGGATTTCGACCTTGCCGAACTCGCGCATCTTCTTCTTGCCCGCCTTCTGCTTGTCGAGCAGCTTGCGCTTGCGTGAGATATCGCCGCCGTAGCATTTCGCCAGAACGTCCTTGCGCAGCGCCTTGATCGTCTCGCGGGCAATCACCTTGGCGCCGATCGCAGCCTGAATGGGAATCTGGAACAGATGCGGCGGGATCAGTTCCTTCAGCTTCTCGCACATCGATCGGCCGCGGCTCTCCGCTCGTGCGCGGTGCACGATGATCGACAGGGCATCCACAGGCTCACTGTTGACCAGGATCGACAGTTTGACGAGGTCGCCCTCTTCGTAGCCCTGGATGTGATAGTCGAACGACGCATATCCGCGCGACACGCTTTTAAGGCGGTCATAAAAGTCAAAAACCACTTCGTTCAGCGGCAGTTCGTAGACGAGCATCGCGCGTGAGCCGACGTACGTGAGAGTCTTCTGCCGCCCACGACGGTCCTGGCAAAGTTTCAGGACCGCACCAAGGTAATCGTCGGGCACAAGGATCGTTGCCTCGATCCACGGCTCTTCGATGTGATCGATCTTCATGACCTCTGGCATATCAGCCGGGTTATGCATTTCGATGACCGTGCCGTCCTTCATGTGCAGATGATAGATGACCGACGGTGCCGTGGTGATGAGATCGAGATTGAACTCGCGCACCAGCCGTTCCGTGATGATTTCGAGGTGCAACAGCCCGAGGAAGCCACAGCGGAAGCCGAACCCGAGTGCCGCAGAGCTTTCGGTCTCGAACGAAAAACTCGCATCGTTGAGCCGCAGCTTCGCCATTGCCTCGCGCAGATCTTCGAAATCCGCGGCATCGACGGGAAACAGACCGCAGAACACCACCGGTTGCGCCGGCTTGAAGCCGGGCAGCGCCTCTGCTGTCGGGTTCTTTTCGTCGGTGATCGTGTCGCCCACGCGCGTATCGGCCACTTCCTTGATCGCGCCCGTGAAGAACCCGATCTCACCCGGACCCAGCTCCGCGAGCATCTCCTGCTTGGGGCGAAAAATGCCGACGCGCTCGACCGGATACGTGCCATCGGTCGACATCATTTTGATGCGCTGACCTTTTTTGAGCGTGCCCTCGATGACTCGCACCAGAACCACGACCCCGAGATAGGCGTCATACCAGCTGTCGATCAGCATTGCCTTCAACGGCTTGTTGCGATCACCTTTCGGCGGTGGCAGCCGATCGACAATGGCCTCCAGTACGGCTTCGACGTTGAGGCCGGTTTTGGCCGATACGCCGATCGCATCCGAGGCATCGATGCCGATGACGTCCTCGATCTGCTGTTTGACGCGATCGGCATCTGCCGACGGCAAGTCGATCTTGTTCAGCACCGGCAGGATTTCGAGATTATTGTCGAGAGCCTGGTAAACGTTGGCGAGCGTCTGCGCTTCCACGCCCTGGCTCGCATCCACGACCAGGATTGCGCCTTCGCATGCGGCAAGTGATCGCGAGACCTCATAGGCAAAGTCCACGTGGCCGGGTGTGTCCATCAGATTGAGCTGATAGACCTTTCCGTTCTTCGCCTTGTAATCGAGGCGTACGGTCTGCGCCTTGATGGTGATGCCGCGCTCCCGCTCGATGTCCATGCTGTCGAGGATCTGCGCCTTCATCTCACGATCTGAGACGTTGCCGCACAGCTGTATTAACCGGTCCGACAGCGTCGACTTGCCGTGGTCGATGTGGGCGATGATGGAGAAGTTTCGGATTAATGAGATATCTGTCATGCGCGGCTGATAGCACTTGGGTTTCCCCGGCAAAAGGGGCGTTGTCCAGTCATCGTCGAACCGCCGCAGTACGGATCAGGCAGAAGGCGGATCACCGCCGAGACTGGCCACCTGATATCGTGTATGCCACAATGCCGGAAACCGATAATTTAACTGGAGGAAATGACATGGCAGGATCTGCGAGTTCCCGCGGCAAAGGTTTCAAGGACGCACTGAGCGCGGCTGGAGTGAGCGAAGAGGTTCAGTCCGCGCTGACGTCCGCCTTTGAAGCCATGTGCGACTGGCGCCAGGATGCGGCCAATCAGGCCGAACGGCACGGCAATAAGGTTTTCGACAAAATGGGCGCTGCCGCTAAGGCTATGGGCTGGCCGGCCGAGTTGGTCGACATGACCCGTCAACAGATGCAGCAGGCGTCCAAGATGCAGATCCAGGTGCTCGATCAGGTCATGGATGCCTGGGAGCAGCAGGTGAAGAATCCGGGTGCCGGACTGCAGATGGTACCGAGCGGGAATGGCTCACCGTTCCAGTTTCCCAACTTCGGTAACATGCCGGGAATGTCAGGAATGCCGGGGCTGGACATGAAGAACATGCCTGACTTTGGCACTCTGCCCACCGCGCCTCTGCAGTTCTGGATGCAGGCAGCCGAGATGTGGCAGAAGAGCTGGCAGCAGGCCCTCTCGTCCTGGATGGAAGCGCAATCGAGCATGATGGGCGGCGAAGACAAAGGTCGCGGCAAACGGTGACCGTCGTTACGTACGCGCGATTTGCGAGGCCGGCTGCTTCTATGCGGCCGGTTTCGTCGTTTAACCTACTGCTCGACATGGGATTTGCACATCGTTCCACCTGTTACTGCGAGGGAGCGTCGCCACGGCACACCTTCCGCGGAGCCTGCCGGATCGCCACGCGCCCAGGATTTTTAAGTTAGCTCGGTCTTGACGTCGCCATACCCGTCGGGATGAGTGACCGCATTCGGTTATTCAGAGGACCACGAATGTCTTTCCCACGTCTCGTCGCCGCAGTCGCGTCCGGCATTGGAATGCTGGTCGCCCCGGCTGCATACATGGAACGGGCCCTCGCCCAAGGCATCGAATTCGGCCCACCAACTGTCAAGTCGGCGCCGGTGAAGCCGAAGTCCCCCGCAGTGCAGCATCTTGAACCCGGCGCCTCTGTCCGAACCACTGCCGCTGCCGGCAACAATGCCGCCCTCGCGCGCCAGGTCCCCGGCCCCGGCACGCCGAACCCACTTGCCGAAAAGTATGCCACCTCGGGCCTGCCGCCGAAGGCCAAGCCCGCCAACTGCAAGAACGAGGTCGGTTTCGAAACCTGGCTCGCGCGCTTCCGCAAGGATGCTGCCGCCGCCGGCATCTCCGCACGCACGATCTCGCTTGCCCTCAATGGCCGCACGCTCGACACCGGCGTCATCTCGCGCGATCGCAAACAGGGCTTCTTCGCCCAGAGTTTTACTGATTTCTCAGCCAAACTGGCGACCAACAATCGCGTCACCAACGGCCGCGCCCAGATCAAGAAGAATGCTGACGCGTTCGCCCGTGCCGCCAAGGACTATGGCGTTCCGGCCTCCGTCATCACCGGTTTTTGGGCGCTCGAAAGCGACTTCGGCGCGGGGATGGGCAAGCTGCCGATCCTGAATTCTCTGACGACGCTGGCGTACGACTGCCGCCGCGGAGAGATGTTCCGCACCGAACTGATGGCCGCACTCGAGATCATAGATCGCGGCGATATGACCCCGGACACGATGATCGGCTCCTGGGCTGGCGAAATCGGGCAGACGCAATTCCTGCCGACACGCTACCTCGCCCACGCGATCGATTACGACGGCGACAACGACATCAACCTGTTCGCCAACCCCACGGACATCATCGGCTCCACCGCCAACTACATGACCCATCTCGGCTGGCGCCGCGACGAGCCCTGGCTCGAAGAGGTCGTGCTGACCGGCGACTTGCCCTGGGATAAAGCCGATCTCGCGATCAAACTGCCGCGTTCGCAGTGGGCTGCCTGGGGTGTCACGCGTGTCGATGGCTCGCCACTGCCCGACGACACGATGCCGGCGTCCCTCATGCTGCCGATGGGCCGGTTTGGCCCGGCCTTCCTCGCTTATGAGAATTTCAACGTCTATTTGCAGTGGAACCAGTCACTGAACTACGCGATCACCGCTGCCTGGTTGGCGACGCGCATCGACGGGGCGCCGCTCATGAAGAAGCCGAAGCGTGAGATCGCCGTGCTTGCGCCGGACGAAGCCAAGGAACTCCAGCGACAGCTCAAGAAACGAGGCTTCGACGTCGGCGAAGTCGACGGTAAGATCGGTGCTGCCACACGCGCTGCCGTGAAGACGATGCAGATCAAGCTCGGCTTGCCAGCTGACAGCTATCCGACACCCGAACTGCTCTCCGCCCTGCGCGCCGAAAGCTGATTCACCTTTTACACAAAAACAGAACGGCCACCGTTTGGGCACGACGGCGGCCGTTCGAACATGTCGATCGCGTGCGATCAGAGCTTGCAGATCGTCGCTGCACCGCGGCAAGTCCAGCCCCAAGAGCCGCCCTTGCTGCAGCTGTACTTGCGCGGGCCAAATGAATAGCCAGGCGTCGTGCCGTTCGCCATCCAGGCAGCCCAGGCGCCCCAGTCCACCGCTTGCAAGAGAGCCTCATCCACCTGGAACTTCGCGTCCTTTTCCGAGCCGGCCTCACCGACGGCGCCCTTGCGGACGCACTCTTTTGCCTCCGCCGATGCGACAGCCCCCAGCATGATGCCGGCGACGGCGATTGCCCCCGTCATAGCGCGTACGATTTTGATCATGTCTCAGGCCTCCCGACCTTGTTTCATAGAATCAACAGGAGAAACTCTGCCTCCATCAATCGGCGCTGCCTACCGCGACAGATGAAAAACGTGGGGACGAACCGGTGCCGTCGTTCAATCAAAATCAGATGCGCACGTTGGCCAAGCCGCGATAGGTTTTGCTCGATGTTGAAAAACAAGATTCAGAATGGGCGGTTCGGCCGGCCGAAGGCTCTGCTCCTCGCCGTTGCCGGCATCACTGCCTTTTCTGCCGTTGCCGCCTCCCAGACCAAGCAGCCGGGGCTCATTGGAAACGATGATCGCAAACCTGTCGCCGCCACCGGCCAGCCTTGGGATGCGGTTGGCCAAGTCAACATCGGCGGCTACCGCTCACTTGGCCAATGCACGGGCACGCTGGTGGGGCCAGATCTCGTCATCACGGCCGCCCACTGCGTCATGGACGATGCGCAAGCGAAGCCCTACCCGACGCACAACATTCATTTTCTCGCGGGCGTCAGAGGAGAAAACCACATTGCCCATGCGAAGGCGAAGTGCCTGCGGTTTCTGAAAGGCTATGCTTACGTGCCGGTCCGCAACTCCAATGGAGTTCCATTGACTGCGCTCTACCAGGACGCAGCTGCCATCGTTCTGACAACGAAGCTGGCAATCGAGCCCGCGGCCGTCGCGGACCTGCGCCCCCGGGACCCGGGCGAGTCTCTCATCCACGCCGCCTACCCCTCAGACCGCCGCTATCAGCTGCTCGCCCACATCGGCTGCCGCCTTCTGCGCCCCAATCGGCCGGTCCCCATCTGGCTCAACGACTGTGACACCCATCCGGCGAGTTCTGGCGGCCCGGTCTTCGTCGAAGAGAGTGGTCAGTTGCGCATCGCCGCCGTCATGGTCGGCGCCGGCCGCCGCAACAACACGGCTCTTCCCATCGCCGTCTGGCAGGAACTCCTCGACGGCAAGGGGTGCGAGTGAGTTGCGCTTCAAGCCTTCTCGTCGCCAGTGAGCACCTTGCCCATCCAATCCTCGATGGTGATCTGCCCCACTTTTTCGACCACCGCCGTCTCGTGCGGACGCAGCACGTCCTGAATGCCGTCAATTCGCTTCCACTCGCAGAACGGCGTCTCCACATTATCCGCTGGGGCATAACGTGACGTTTGTACCTTCTGATATCGGTGCACGTAACGAGGGCAGTTCATCCAGAGTTCGCTCACACTCACGACCACCGCAAGCTCCGCCTCCTTGAACATTGCCAAAGCCTTGGGATCGCGCGAAAGCGCGGCGCGGCCTTGCAGGCGCAAACGGAATGGCTTTTCGAAATCGATGAACAGCAGACCTACCTCTGGGTTGCCCGCGATATTGCCCATCGACAAATACATCCCGTTGCCGTCGTAGCTTGGGAACGCAATCGTCTTGGCATCGAGGACGCGCACGAAACCCGGCGTGCCGCCTTTGTACGAGACAGTCGGCCGGCCGCGGTCGTCGACGGACGACAGGAAAAACATGTCCCGCCCCTCGAGGAACTCCTTTTCCATGTCCGTGATCTCGGTCTTCATGGCGATCGCTTCGATGCGATCGGCCATTGGACGGCTGTCGAACTGGTCCTGCAGGGCGCGGTGCTCGGGTCCGTACAGTCGGCTCATGGCGTTTTCCTTCTCGTCTTTTTGTGGTTGTGGTCCGAAGCGGCTTATAGCATTGCCCGCCCATGGTGGCGCGGGAAGGGCCGCCTCATCACCTGATGTTATGAGGCTGCATTGCCCCGTTCCGCGAAGTCGTTCGGTTCCATCGGCATCCCCACTCCGCCCGCCCCGCGCGGACGGCGCGTCGGTGTCATGGGCGGATCGTTCAACCCTCCGCACGAAGGCCACCGGCTGGCGGCGGAGGTCGCGCTGCAACGTCTCGGCCTCGATGAGGTGTGGTGGATCGTGACGCCCGGCAATCCGCTCAAGTCGCGCGGTGCGCTGAAGCCGCTGCGCGATCGCCTCGACGCGGTGCGCGCGCTGGCACGCCACCCCCGGATGCGCGTCACAGGATTCGAAGAGGCGTTGGGCTCACCCTTCACCGCGGTCACGCTCCAGTTTCTCGCGCGCCGCTATAGCGGAGTGCGGTTTGTCTGGATCATGGGAGCCGACAACCTCGTCACATTCAACCGCTGGCAAGACTGGCGATGCATTGCCGCAACCATGCCGATGGTCATCGTGGACCGGCCGGGGTATCGGTGGAAGGCCTTGTCCTCACCGGCCGCTCAAGCCCTTGCCCCTTACCGCGTGCCCGAAGCCGAGGCGCGCCACCTTGCGAGTCGTGCTCCCCCGGCCTGGGCGTTCTTGTCTAACGAACTTGCCCCGCACTCATCCACCGCATTGCGCCAAGTAACTGATGAAAAAGAAGAATAGTCAGTCGTTGCGCATCCGCATCGAAGCTTCCCATGGCATCAGTTGCCGAGCGGGCCCCCGCGCCTTATCTTCTATAATGTTGGTGCTGGACCAACCCGAAGACCGCCGCCCCGCCGGCAGCATTCGCGACGGCAACAGAAAGGACCATAGACCCCCACATGCCAACATCCACCGGAGCAGCCCCTAAGGGTGCTTCTACCGCCGCCAGGGCACCTGAGAGCCCGGCAGCGGCCGCCTCGGCCGAGCTTCTGAAGGGCGTCGTCGAGTGGCTCGATGAAGCCAAGGCCGAAGAGATCGTCACCGTCGATCTCGCAGGTAAATCCTCTATCGGCGACTATATGGTCATCGCCTCCGGCCGGTCCGACCGGCACGTCGGCGCCATTGCTGATCAGCTCCGCAAAAAGCTCAAGGACAGCGGATGCCCCACCGTGCGGGTGGAGGGTTTGGAAACCTGTGACTGGGTGCTCGTCGACAGCGGCGATATCATCATTCACGTCTTCCGGCCCGAGGTACGCGATTTCTACAACCTCGAGAAAATGTGGTCCGTGGACCGTCCGGTTGACGCCGCCCATTGAGGAGGGCGCAGGCGCGATTACGATAAGCTAAAGGCGCGGCTGCGCGCACGGGTAGGGTATGCGCATCGAAATCCTGGCGATCGGCCGTCTCAAGGACGAAGCCGAAGCGGCCATCATTGCGCGCTACCATAAGCGCTTCGACCAGACCGGCCGCCCATGCGGGCTGGGCCCCTTGACCATTACGGACTTTGCCGAAAGCCGCGCCGCCGGCTCCGCCGAGCGAAAGGCTGAAGAGGCATCTCGCCTCCTCAAGGCAGCGGCGACCGCGTCCCTTGTTGTCCTCGAGGTGACCGGCAAGCCGCTCACGAGTGAAGCCTTCGCGGCCCATTTGCGCTCCCTTGCCGATGCCGGCACAAAAGCATGTGCGTTTCTGATCGGTGGTCCCGACGGGCACGGCCCCCTGGTCCTCTCCGCCCCCGCCCTCAAACTGTCGCTGGGAGCGCTCACGCTGCCCCATGGTTTGGCGAGGGTTGTGCTCACTGAGCAGCTCTATCGCGCCGCTACGATTCTGACGGGACACCCTTATCATCGCCCTTGAGAGCCGTTTGTCGCTTGGCGTGGCCGCGCTGTCCGGCTATTGCCTTTTCCCAACGGGCGAAGGCCCGGAAAGCGAAGCCTGAGACGAGACGGGGGAGCCGGGGGGTTCCGACTGAGCCCGGGCGTCACTGGGAACGAGCGCTCACCAAGTCGGTCAATCGTTGCGTCAGTTGAGGAGAACGTCCATGTCGACCAGTGTCATCGAGATCCTGAAAGGCCTTGTCACGCCCAGCCTGCTCAATTCCGTGGCACCAGTCATTGGTTTGAATGGAGATCTCGCGGGCCGAGGCCTCAACGACATGATCGGACAGTACCTGGGCGCACTCGTTCAGCAGTCCGGCGACCGCGATGCCATGGCCAATATCGCCGATATGGCAAACGCCGTTGCCCGCGACAGCTCGGGCATCACGGATATCAAGGGCCTTCTCGCGGGCGGCATTCCGAGCACCATGGCCATGCTCTCGGGCAACCGCCTCATGGGTTCGCTGTTCGGCGTATGGCAGGCTTCGATCGTTCATAAAGTGGCCGCAGCGCTCGGCATCAAGCCCGAGGCCTCGTCCTCGCTGTTCAACCTCGCCGCCCCGCTCGTGTTGTCAGCGATTTCCAAGCGCTTCGGCGGCGGCGCTGTGACGGGCGCCGCGCTCGCCGGTCTGATTGGCCAGGAACAGGGTGCGCTGCTCAGTGGTCTAGGCTCGGCCGTAGCCGGCCTTACCTCCTCCGCCAAGGCAGCAGCTCCGGCTACCACTGCCGCAACGCCTGTCACAACCGCGTCCGTCGCGCGTGCGCCAACGCCGGCTGCCGCTCCGGCACCCGCAGCCTACGCAGGTCGCGACAATGGCCTCTTCACCTCGTTCCTCTGGCTGCTGCTACCCCTCGCCTTCATCGGCTGGCTGGCATGGCAGAAGATGAACGAACCACTAGCCGAACCGCCAGCTCCGACGGCGGCGGCCTCGACGGCCCAGGCCCCTGCCGCAGCCCCGGAGCCTGCCGCGGCACCGGAGCCTGCGGCTGCACCGGCACCCGCCGCCGCACCGGCTGCGCCGAGCATGGCGCGGGTCGCGCTCGCGGGCGGATCCGAGATTGAAGGGGCTGCCGACGGCGTCGAAATCAAGATCGTCAACTTCATCAACGATCCGAACGCGACGATCGACAAAAACGTCTGGTTCAACTTCGATCGCCTGACCTTCGAGACCGGTTCGGCGACGCTGACATCTGAATCGAAAGCTCAGATCGACAATATCGTCGCCATCCTCAATGCCTATCCGGCTGTGAAGATGAAAATCGGCGGCTACACCGACAACACTGGCGATCCGCAGAACAACCTGGATCTTTCAGGCAAGCGCGCCACAAAAGTGATGGAAGCGATCGTCGCCGCCGGGATTAGCGCCGACCGCGTCGAAGCGGAAGGATATGGCGATCAGTTCCCAATTGCCGACAATGAAACAGACGAGGGACGTGCCCAGAATCGCCGCACAGCCGTGAGCATCCGCGCCAAGTGAGCCGCATCTCGGCCAGATGAGATTTATGAGAGCGGGGTCGAAAGCCCCGCTCTTCTCACATCTTCTGTACGAACCAGTCGATCGTGCTCTGCGGAGCAACGCGTTTCAGCGCAGCGGCGAAGTAGGTCGGCTTGGTGACGTAGTAGCGCTTCTTGGGACGGGGGCTCTCCACCGCGTGCACCAGTTTCTCAGCCACCGCCTCGGGCTCGAGTTTGAAGATTTCATTCCGGCCGAGCTTCATGCGCTCCACGCGCGCTTCATAAGCGGCGCGATGAACCGACCCATTGATGTCGATCGTCTTGAGGAAGTTCGACAGCGCGTTCTCGACAAAGCGCGTGCGGATCGGCCCCGGCTCTATCAATGAGATATGGACCCCGCTCCCCGCCAGTTCTATTCTCATGCTGTCGGTCAGCCCTTCCATTGCGAATTTTGAGGCGCAGTAGGCGCCGCGCATCGGTGCTGCAACCAGTCCCAGCACAGATGAGCACTGCACGATTCGCCCATGACCCTGTCGCCGCATGACGGGCAGGAGCCGCCGGATCAGTTCGTGCTGTGCAAACAGATTGACCTCGAACTGCCGCCGCAACAGATTGACGCCGAGATCCTCGACCGCCCCGGCCTGTCCATAGGCAGCATTGTTGAACAGCGCATCGATCCGCCCGCCCGAGAGCGAAAGGGCTCTGTCCGCGCATGCCGCAACCGACGTCGGATCGGCCAATTCCAGATGCACGGCGTCGACCTTCAGATCGGCCCGCAGCATGGCAAGATCAGTGTCTTTTCGGGCGGTGGCGATCACGTGCCAACCCCGCGCGCTCATCATTCGCGCCGAGGTGAGCCCGATCCCAGACGAGCAGCCAGTGATGAGGATGGTCCGCGAGGCCATTCAATTCTCCTGCCCTCGGGCGAATAGCCCACTCACGTCGGCCAAACGACATAGGCCTCCCCCAGATGCCCGTAGGTGGACACATCGGGATGCATGATTTCTGCGAGGATTTCCGTACTCTCGACAATGCGCGGCCCCGGCCGGTTGAAAAACGCATTCCCATCGGCGACGAAAATTCGTCCTTCCCGCACCGCCCGCAGTGTCTTGAAAACGGCGTGGGACCGCAAACCCTCCAGTTCCGGCAGCGATGTGGCGATGTCATACCCGCACGGTGCCACGAGGAGAATGTCGGGGTCCGCCGCCGCCATGTCGTCCCAACTCACCCATGGCGAGTTCTGACCGCTCACGCCGAACGGTGAGATCCCGCCCGCGATCGAGATGATTTCCGGCATCCAGTGCCCGCCGGACATGGGCGGCTCGATCCACTCGACGAACCCGAGCTTGGGCCGCGAGCGCCCTTCGACAGTCGCTGCAATCTCGGCCATTCGACTTTGCATCGATCGAACAAGATCCCGACCTGCTTGGGCCCGTCCAATGGCATCGGCTACGGTTTCGATATCGGCATAGACATCGGCGAGCGTATGCGGACGCAACGACACGATCCGCGCCGCGCTGCCGGTCCAAGTGCACAGTGCCCGCTCCACGTCGGCGAGCGACACCGCGCACACCTCGCATTGGTCCTGCGTCAGGATGACATCCGGCTCGAGTGCGCGCATACGGTCCGCATCGACCTCGTACACCGCAAGCCCCTGCTCCAGGAGACCCTTCACTGACCGATCGATCTCCGCACTCGTCGCGCCATGCACCTTGAACTTGGCCCGCGTCAGCTGCGGCAGATCGAGAATGAGCGGGGGATAGTCGCACTCGTGCGACCGGGCCACCTGCATGTTGCCCGCCCCCAACCCGTGGAGGATTTCGGTAGCGCTGGCAATCAGAGAGATGACGCGCGGCTGGGTCTGGGATTCGCTGCTCATGCCAGCGTCATGGCATCACCCGAAGGCGAGCACAAGACGCCTCGCCTCGATCATTGCAGCCGGTCAGCCATGACGGCGATCGTCCGGGCATAAACCTCGGCTCTGTTCCAGTCTTTGATCACGCTATAGTTCGCCGATCCCGGTTGCCACGAGCCCCCGGGTTGCCATCCGTGACCTTTCATGAAGTTCGCCGTTGACGCCAAGATATCGGGCACCGAATGCACGAGATCGCGACGTCCGTCCCCATCGAAGTCGACGGCATATTTGTCATACGATCCGGGAAGGAACTGCACCTGCCCGATCTCACCGGCCCATCCCCCGCGCATTTCCGCCGGGGTCATGTCGCCCTTCTGCACGATCCGAAGCGCAGCCATCAAGTGACCGGTGAAGAATTCAGATCGCCGGCAGTCATAAGCCAGTGTCGCGATCGAACGGATGATCGAATACTTGCCCGCACCATCGCGTCCAAAATTCGTCTCCAGTCCCCAGATGGACACCAGGATTTCCTTCGGCACGCCGTACCGCTTCTCGATACGTGCCAGCACGCCCGCGTGTGCCTTCATTTTCGCGCGGGCGCTGCCGATCAGGCTCGACCCGACCCGGCGCGCGTAAAACTCATCGAAGCTGAGCTTGAAAGATTTCTGCGACCGGTCGCGGCGAATGACATTGCGGTCGTAAGTCACGTTCGACAAAGCGCGAGACAGCGTCGCCTGCGAGATACCGGCTGAGCGTGCGCGATCCTCAAAATCAGATAGCCACGACGAAAACCCGTTGCCGTCACTGCCACACGATTTGGCGTCGGCTGAACTTGATCCAGCGGCCGCGATGGTGAGGCAAGCCGCAACGGTCATGATAGCCCGCATTTGCCGTCTCCAAAAAGAAGTCACGCCGGTTTGAGCGGTTCTCGCGCCAAACTATGGCGACATCCAGAGATGCGAAGCAGCTATAGGGTCGCAGCAAAATGAAAAGGCGGCGGCCTTTCAGCCGCCGCCGGTACTCAACGTACGCACATGCACTTAAGCGTTAACGGCTGCAGAACCAGACCGGGCCTACTGCCACACAGCCGCGCGAGCGGTAGTTGTACGGACGGTAGTTATAGCGGTTCCAATTGCGATAGCGGTAGTACCGGCGATCGTGACGCCAATCCCGACGGGCATTGCGGCGATGCCAACGATCGTCGCGGCGATCCCAACGGTCGCGAACCTGCTCAACGGCCGACGGTGCAGCCTTGCTGGTAACGACCGCAGCCGAGGTTAAGGGCGCTGCATTTGCTTGCGACCCCATCAGACCAGCGAAGGCCAGAGCGGCCAAAGTCATTGTTGATTTTCTCACGTGTCTCTCCTTGCTCATGATCTTCTTACTCTCGAAAGCAGTCCCCGGCGTGACCCTGAGGTGTGCAGCTCTCGAATGAACCAGACACATGAGAAACAACGTCCAGCAGCACCAGTTCCGTCGCAAAAAGTGCATAAAAATTCGATGAGAGCGGGAACTTAGCCGGCACTGGGAGAAGCTAATGGCAGGGCGCTATTTCGCCCGAATAAGTTCAATAAACACATCACCGTCGTGCATCAGCATCTTGAGCGTTTCACCGTTGATGACATAGCTCTCAACGGTCTCCAGCGATGCCAGATAGGCACGTTCGATACTCATTGCGCCCATGCAGTAAAGGCGTTTGCTCTGCGGGGCACCGATGTCGATCGCCGGAGGCACGGGATAATCGACGGGAGCCCAAAACTTGTTACAGCCCGTGCTCCCCGTCACGCGATCGGCCGCAAACGTCAACGTCAGCCCGGCCGGAACCGCGACGCCCTGCACCTTCGCCACGTTCCAACTGGTGCCTTCTAGCGGATGCACCTGAGCAGGAGCGGCGCCGCTGATGATCAGCGGCGCCGCCAGAAGCAGACCAAAAAGATAGCTCCGACTCACGTTCAGTTGGCGCCTTCAAGAAGACGACGCGCGATCACCTGGGCCTGGATTTCAGCGGCTCCCTCGAAGATGTTGAGAATGCGTGCATCGCAAAGAACGCGCGACACCGGGTACTCGAGCGCAAAGCCGTTGCCGCCGTGGATCTGGAGCGCGTTGTCTGCGTTCGCCCAGGCGACACGCGCTCCGAGCAGCTTCGCCATGCCGGCCTCGAGATCACAACGGCGGCCCTGATCCTTCTCGCGCGCCGCGAAGTAGGTGAGCTGGCGCGCAATCTGCGTTTCCACCGCCATCATCACGATCTTGTTCGAAACGCGCGGGAACTTGTAGATCGGGCTGCCGAACTGCACGCGGTCGAGCGCATACTTCAGCGCTAAGTCCATCGCGCACTGCGCCACGCCCACGGCCCGCGCGGCTGTCTGAATGCGGGCCCCTTCAAAGGTCGCCATCAGCTGCTTGAAGCCCTGCCCCTCAACGCCGCCAAGCAGGTTCTCGGCCGGAACCTCGAAGGCGTCGAAAGAGATGTCATATCCCTTCATGCCGCGATAGCCGAGCACTTCGATTTCGCCGCCCGTCATGCCCTTCGCAGGGAAGGGGTTCTCGTCAGTCCCGCGCGGCTTCTCCGCCAGAAACATCGAAAGGCCCTTGTAGCCCTTCTCGTTCGGGTTCGTGCGCGCCAGCACCGTCATGACGTCGGCGCGCACCGGATGCGTGATCCAAGTCTTCTGGCCGGTGATCTTCCAGGTGTCGCCTTCCTTCACGGCGCGCGTCTTTAGCGACGCCAGATCCGATCCGGTGTTCGGCTCGGTAAACACAGCCGTCGGCAGCATGTCGCCGGCGGCAATGGCCGGCAGATACTTCGCCTTCTGTTCGGGCGTGCCGTTGTGGAGGATCAGTTCGCCGGCAATTTCGGCACGCGTGCCCAGTGAGCCCACGCCAATGTAGCCTCGTGACAGCTCTTCCGAGACGACGCACATGGCGAGCTTACCGAGACCCATCCCGCCGTATTCCTCCGGCAGCGAGATCGAGAATACGCCCAGATCCGCAAGGTTCTTGTAGGTTTCGAGCGGGATGTATTCGTTTTTGAGGTGCCACTCGTGGGCGTGCGGCACGACTTCCGCATCCGAAAACGTCTTCATCTGCTCGGCGATCTCGGCGTGCGTCTCGTCGAGCCCGCTGGCCCCATAGGTCGTCGCGCCCTGCGCGGCCTCGATCAGATTGGCGAGCCGTTGCTTCACATATTCGGAGGTACCCTCTGCAACCACATCCGCGACGGCATCTTCGTACTTGCGAATGTCGGCGCGAGGAATGCCGAGCGCCTCCGGGCGGATGATCTCCACTTGGCTCATCGGAATACCGCCCGCGATCTGAGCAGCGTATTCACCGAAGGCCGCCAGGAGGATCAGTTGCTCGATTTCACCGAACTTGCCTTCACTCTGGAGATTGGATGCCCACACATTCATTTGCCGCAAAGATTCGACCGTGGTGGCAAACCAGGCGAGGCCGTGCGCCGCATGCTGAGCGGCATCGATGCCGCCCGCATCCTGGATGCGTTGGCGCACGCCACTCTTGGCGAGGGCGAGAACACGGTCAGCCGCGCTTACAACTTCCGCCGTCCGCTCGATCAGTCGTTTCGGATCTGTGGTCAGGCTGTCGGTCTTGGGCTTCAACTGAGCGATGGTCATGTCGTCGTCCTCCAGAAATCAGTTGGCATCGGGCCAGTGGCGGCAGCCACGGCAGCGGCCATTTCGAGCGTCACATTTATCTGTACTGCCGGGACTGGCAATCGTAACTTTGCGCGACACGCGGGCGCGGATCGCAATTGCCTGGAAGCGCTGAAGAGAAACAAACCCAAAGGCTTGGAGTTTCCCTCACCCCCGAAATTGCACTTCCCAGAGACGGCACATCCCGCCTCACCGATCGCCGACCGTGCGCGCTGCTCTGCCGCCACTGAGTTACATCGGAGGCATACGTCTGAGCCTCTTCGGCGGATTGGCGCCCGGCCCGTCCAGTTGCGGCGGCCGACATCGACTTTGCGCCGTACCGGTGAGAGGACAAGAAAGCGTCACGGTTAATGCTGATGGTCCGGCTTGAAGCCCGCACCGAATTGATGACGCCATAGGTTAATTAGATTTTCCCGCGCGCGGTTCGCCGCATCCAGAATGTCGAACATCCGTGCAAGATGCCCGCACTTTCGCCGGAGGCGTTGCCGATCAGCCCTCGACCGGGCGCGACCTCAGGGCTAGCCTCCTGGCATTTCCGCAAAGATTGCTCGACAGCAGAATGAATCGCTACCGCACACTCCTCGGCGCCATCTACCGGCTTTATGAGCATTCCGGCTTCTCACTCGCCGGCGCCGTGGCGTTTTCTTTCGTGGTGTCGCTGTTCCCATTCTGCATTTTTGTCGGTGCGCTGTCGGGCATCTTCGGCGGACGCGAACTTGCCACCCGCGCCGTGGCGCAACTTTTCGACATTCTGCCCGAGGCGGTCGCATCCGCGCTCGCTCCTCAGGTGGAATCGATCATGGGCTCGAGCCGCATCGATCTGCTGACCGTGTCTGGATTTCTGGCCCTGTTCTTCGCCACGAGCGCCATTGAGACAATGCGTGCCGCTCTGAATGGCGCCTATCGGGTGCGAGAGACGCGGCCATATCCGGTCTGCCTTTTGATCAGCATGTGTTTTGTGTTCGTCAGTGCCGTTTCGATGCTGGTGCTCACGTGGGCGGTGGTTTTCGGCCCAGCGATCGCCGCCAAGCTCGCCGAATTCGAACCCGATTGGGCAAAGCAGATCCTGGAATCCACCTGGGTCGATACGATCCAACGCTATGCCCTGGCAATCGCCGTGATTACATCCCTATTGTTGGCGTTCCACCTCTGGCTGGCCGCAGGAACACGCCGTCTCGCCGACGTCTGGCCGGGCGTTCTCGTTTCGGTGGTGCTCTGGATCTTGGTCGCTTCGCTTTACTCTTATTATCTCGATCTCAGCGACTACACGCGCTTCTATGCGGGCCTCTCGCAACTCATGATTGCGCTGATTTTCTTCCAGTTCACAGCCATGATCATTATCCTCGGCGCCGAGGTCAATCGCGGCATCATGGAACTGAAGAAGCTTGGAAATGGCCACACGATCGAGACCCGCGCACCCGCCAGCGTCTGATTAAGCCCGGGCAAATCCAACAAAATAGAGCGGCCCTTATGAGGACCGCTCTTTTGACTTGTGCCGGTCGTCGAAGGATATCAGGCGCGACGCTGCTGACTCGCCTCGATCGTATCCTCCAGCGTCTTCAGACCGGTCGTCGGAGCCGACACCAGCACGGCCATGTTGCCGGGCTTGTGCTCGTTGCGCATCATCACCATGTGCGCCTTCGGAATATGCTCCCATGAGAACACCTCCGACATGCACGGATCGATGCGCCGCTCCACCACCAGCTTATTCGCCTGCGACGCCTGCTGCAGGTTGGCGAAGTGCGAAC
>ERZ1066138.251-NODE-251-length-18374-cov-10.345434_pt1 | contig 18374 bp, 10 predicted proteins | sample MGYA00382785_ERZ1066138 | MGnify/ENA primary metagenome ERZ1066138 (study PRJEB33369, sample SAMEA5778368) | biofilm metagenome | biome: Industrial cooling water; feature: Water cooling tower basin; material: Biofilm | place: United Arab Emirates | collected... | reverse complement strand
CCCGGGGCCCGCGCCCGCGCCGCGGCCGGCCTGGTGCGCGACGCCGTCCGCCGGGCCCTGCGGGCCAACGTGACCGACGCGGCGGCCGCGCTCGCCTACTACGCGTTCCTCGCCATCCCCGCGGCGCTGCTGGTGGCCGTCGGGGTGTTCGGCGCCGTCGCGGGACCGGGCGCGATCGCCGACATCCTGGACCGCCTCGACGGCGTCGCCCCCGACGAGGCGCTCAGCCTGATCGACGACACGCTGACCCGGGTGACCGAGAGCTCCGGCGGCGGCCTGGGGCTGGCGGTCCTCGGGCTCGTGCTCGCGCTGTGGACCTCCAGCGGCGCGATGACCGCGCTCATGCGCGGCCTCAACGACGCGGAGGGGCGGCGCGAGGACCGGAACTTCGTGCGCCAGCGGCTGACCGCCCTCGCCCTGCTGGGCTGGGCGCTCCTGGCGGTGCTGCTCTCGTTCGGGCTGCTGGTGCTGGGCGCCCCGCTCTCGCGGGCCGTCGGCGACGCGGTCGGCGCCGAGTCGGCGGTCGCCTGGCTCTGGTGGGTCGCCCAGTGGCCGATCCTGGTGCTCGGGCTCCTCGCGGCGGTGGCGGGCATCCTGCGCGCCGGGCCGGCGGGGCCGCCGCCGCCCTCCCGGCCGGTGAGCCCCGGGGCCGTCGTGGCCGTCGTGGTCTGGCTCGTCGCATCCGGGCTCTTCGCCTTCTACGTGGCGAACTTCGGGAACTACGGCGCCGCCTGGGGCTCCCTGTCGGCGGTGATCGTCATGCTCACCTGGCTCTGGCTCACGAGCCTGGCGATCCTGATCGGCGCCCACGTGGACGCGGAGGCCCGCGCGCGGGAGGGGGAGGCCCGGACCCGCTGAGCGGCCCCGCCGGGGGGCCGGACCGCTACCCTCCGTGGCCGGGATGCGGGTGACGGACGGGAGGAGAGGCGCCGTTGGACCCCGGTGACGGGCGCGGGCCCACGAGCCCATGGTCGCTGTCCGAGCGACTGGTGCCGCGACGTCTGCTGCGCCCGCTGCAGGACTTCCTCCACCTGGAGGCGTCGGGCGGCATCGTGCTGCTCGTCGCCTCGGTGGCGGCGCTGATCTGGGCCAACGCGAGCCCGGAGTCGTACGCGGACCTCTGGGACGCGCCGCTCCAGCTCCGGATCGGCGACTGGGAGCTCGAGGAGACCGTCCGGTACATGGTCAACGACGGGCTGATGGCCCTGTTCTTCCTCGTCATCGGCCTGGAGGTGAAGCGGGAGCTCACGATCGGCGAGCTCAGCGACCGGCGCGCCGCGCTGCTGCCGCTGTTCGCCGCGGTGGGCGGGATGGTCCTGCCCGCGGGGATCTTCCTGGCGGTCATGGGGGGCGCGGACGGCAGCAACGGCTGGGGGATCCCGATGGCGACCGACGTCGCCTTCGCCCTGGGCGCGCTGGCGGCGCTGGGCAGCCGCGTGCCGCCCGCCCTGGTGGCGTTCCTGCTGGGCGTCGCCGTGATCGACGACATCGGCGCCATCCTCGTGGTGGCGCTCTTCTACTCCGACGCGCTCAACTACGGCTGGCTGGCGCTGGCGGTGGGAGGGCTCGCGCTGATCTGGCTCCTTCAGCGGATCGGGGTGCGCTACATGGGCACGTACGTCGTGCTCGGGCTGGTCGTCTGGTTCGCCACCTTCGAGTCGGGCGTCCACGCGACCATCGCCGGCGTGGCGCTGGGCCTGCTGACGCCGGTGCGCCCCTTCGAGCCGGCCTCGGTGGTGAGCCGAGAGGCCTACGCCATCGCCGACGCCACCGCCGACGAGCCGGCCAACCCGGACGAGGACGCCAACCAGTGGCGGCGGCTCTCCTGGCTGGCGCGGGAGGCGATCTCGCCGCTCAACCGCGTGCAGCACGGTCTGCACCAGTGGTCGAGCTTCGTCGTCCTGCCCATCTTCGCGCTCGCGAACGCGGGCATCGTGCTCGACCAGGCGGCGCTCGACGCCGCCACCGAGACCAACGTCGCGCTCGCGATCGCGCTCGGCCTGGTGCTCGGCAAGACGCTCGGGCTCACCGCTGGTGCCGCCCTCGCCATCCGGCTCGGGCTGAGCCGGCTGCCGCGCGGGGTCGGATGGATGCAGATCGTGGGGGTGGGCGCCGTGGCCGGCATCGGGTTCACGGTCGCCCTCTTCATCTCCGGCCTGGCCTACGGCGACTCCCCGCTGCTCGCGGCGGCCAAGATCGGGGTCTTCGGCGGCTCGATCGTCGCCGCGATCCTGGGCATCGCCCTGCTGCTCGCCGCCGGGCGAAGGGCGGCGCCCGCCCCGCCCGTGCCCGCGGGCGAGCGCGCGGCCGAGCCGATCCGGTAGAGCCCGCCGCCGCGGGCGACGGCCCACGCCGACCCCTCGCCCACGGCGATCGCCTCGGGCCGGACGGGCAGGCGCACCCGGCGCGGCGGCCCGGCGCACGCCGAGCCGCAGCACGACGGAGGCCCCCGGAGCGCCGCCCGAGCGATCGGGCGCGAGCACCCACACCGATCCGTGCGCGCGCGCGAGCGCCACCGCGTCGCCGAGGGGACGGCGCCCGTCCCGCCCCGCGCCCCGGGGCCCGACGGGAACGCCGGGCACCCGCACCACCCGGCGGGGTCCCCGGCCGTCGCGCGGCAGGCGCACCAGGAGGCCGGCGCCGTCCCGGCGCAGCGCGACCCAGACCCCCGACCCGGTCGTGTCGAGGTCGGCGGCCAGGTCGCCGGAGGCGCCCACGCGCGCGGGCGGGCCGAGCGGGGCGCCGGGCCCCGCGCGCGGGCCGCGCTCCTCTCCACGAGGGCGCGCCACCCCGGGCCGGGGCGTGCGGAGACCGCTACCGCGCCTCCGGCAGCCGGGCGCCCCCCTGGCGCTCGACGACGTCGAGGAACGCCTGGTAGCTCGGCTTCTCCGACAGGTCCTCGCGCAGCAGGCCCGCGGGCCAGTTGGGGTTGTCCTGCAGGTTGAACCAGACGACCACCGGCACCCGGTCGGTGCGCAGCTGGGGAAGATCGAACAACTGGCGGAGGTACTCGGCCTGCTGCTCCTCGGTGACCGCCACATCCCGGAAGGGGGTCTCGGCCGTCGTGTAGCCGGCCTCGGTGATGTACAGGGGCAGGCCCGGGCGGAAGCCGTCGAGCTCCTCGAGCAGCCGGTCGACGCTGCTCCACGAGGGCAGCGCGTTCGTCGCCACCGTCGGCGCGGCGGCCGGATAGATGTGCTGCGAGTAGGCGTCGAGCGGGATCTCGCGCTCGCGCAGCCCCCGCAGCCAGTCGATCGCGCCGATGCCGGTCTCCCCCGTGCTGCCGCGCGGGCCGCCCACGCCGGCGATCACCACCGCGTCGGGGTTGGCGTCCTTGATCGCGGGGTAGGCCGCCTTCACCATCGCCGCGTAGGCGTCGAGCGAGACCGGTTGGCCGCCCTCGAACTGCGGCGTGAGGAAGCCCGAGAGGTTGGGCTCGTTCCACAGCTCCCAGTGGCGCACCTCGGGGAGCGGGTCGCCGCCGGCCGAGGAGCCGCCGCCGGCGTAGCGGGTCGCGATGGCGGCCATGAAGTCGGCGTAGTCGCCGGGGTCCGGCGTCGCGGTGTTGACCGCGGCGCCCACCGGCTCGTAGCGGCCGCCGGTCGCCCAGTCGGGCGGGTTGAAGATCGAGACGATCGGGGTGATGCCGCGCTCGGCCAGCCCCAGCAGGATGAGGTCGGCGCGGGCCCAGTCATAGGCGGGGTCGCCCGGATCGCGCGGGTCGTCCGGACGGCTCGGCGCGATGTCCTTCCAGAAGAGGTCGACCCGCGTGGTCGTCACGCCGGTGGCGGCGATCAGGTCGAGCCGGGCGGGGATCGTCTCGATCGGGTCGACGGGCAGGTGGTCGTCCTGCACCGCCGCCACCGGCCCGCGCGGCGTGGCGGCCCCGTCGTCGCCCGAGACGAGCACCAGGCCCACCACGACCGCGATCGCGGCGGCCACCGCCCCGATGCCGGCGAGCGCGCGTCCCCGTCGTCCCATGACCCTCCATCGGCTCTCGGGGGACCCGGGCAGCCCCCCTCCCGGACGGGGAGCCTAGGGCATGGCCGTGCGCGGACGGGCCGCGCCGGGCACGCGGCTCCCACCCCGCCCGGGCGGGACGGCTCACACGTTTCTTACGACGTGTGAGCCCGTTCACCGGGCCGGTTCGCCGCGCGGCGCGGGGGCCTCAGGGTGGGTCGGGTGCGCCCGACGGTCCCCCTCGCGGCGGCGCTCGCCGCGCTCGCCACGGCCGCGGCCGCGCCGGCCGCCGAGGCCAGGGAGGTGCTCGCGCCCGGGGTGGTCTACGAGCGGCAGGTGCGCCCGGGCCCGGTGATCGCGCACGTGGTGCGCGCCACGCGCTACCCCGACCGGCGCGGCCCCGAGGTCCGGCCGCGGATGGACGTGCGCGCCGTGGTCGGGCGGCCCTTCGCCACGGGCCGGACGCCGCTGTCGACGATCGTGCGCCGGCACCTGGGCGCGGGGGCGCTCGCGGGCCTGAACGGGGACTACTTCAGCTGGTCCGGGGTGCCGAGCGGGCTCCTGCTGGACGGCGCCGGGCTGGGGCGCGACCCCGCCGCCTCGCGCTCCTCCGCGGTCTTCGACGCCGGCGGGGCCCTCCACGTCGTGCGGCTCGGCCTGGAGGGCGCCTACCGCGCGAGCACGGGGACGGGGCGGCTCCACGCGATCAACCGCCTGCCGCGCGAGGATCGCCCCGAGGCCATCCTGTACGACCACCGCTTCGGCCCGCGCACCCCGCCCCTGCGCGCGGGGGCGTCGGTCCTGCTGGAGCGCACGGCGCCCGGACCGCTCATCGGGACGCTGGAGGCCCGCGTGGTGGCCGTCGGGAGCGGCGGCGGCGTCTCGACGGCCGGGGGGCGCCTGGTGCTCGTGGAGCACGAGCCGGGGCGGGCGGCGGCCCTCGCCGCCCTGCGGCGGGGGGAGGTCGTGACCCTCGACCTCGGCGTGCCCGGGCTGCCGGAGGCGGCGACGGCGGGCATCGGGGGCGGGCCCCTGCTCGTGCGCGACGGCGTGCCGACCGTGGCGCCGGAGGGCTTCACCCTGTACCAGACGGCTGCGCGGACGGCGCGCAGCGCGGTGGGGCAGCGCGCGGACGGGACGGTGCTTATGGTGAGCGTGGAGGACGGGCGCTCGGGGCCGAGCCGGGGCGTGACGACCGCCGAGCTGGCGCGGCTGATGGCCGACCTCGGCGCCCGGACGGCCATGGGGCTGGACTCCGGCGGCAGCGCCGGGCTCTCGCTGCGCGGCGCCGCGCCGCCGACGGCGGGGCCGGAGGGCGAGCGGGCCATCTCGACGGCGCTGATCCTGACCTACCGCGGCGTCCAGCTGAACGCGCCCCGCCCGCAGCGGCTCTCGCCGAATGGCGACGCCGTGGCCGAGCGGGGCGGCGTGCGGTTCCGCCTCACCGACCGCGCCGCCGTGCGGGTGGAGCTCCTCGACCGGCGCAACCGGCGCGTCGAGGGCATGGGGGCGGGCTGGCGGCGGCCGGGCGTGCACGCGGTCCGGGTCCCGCGGGGCCTGCGCGACGGGCGCTACCGGGTGCGCGTGACCGCGCGAGCCGAGGACGAGCGGGCCGCCACCCGCATGACGCGCAACCTGGTCGTGGACCGCACGCTGGGGCACCTGCGCCTGGGCGGGCGCGCGGGCGCGGCCGTGGTCGCGTTCCGGCTGGCCCGGCCCGCGCGCGTGTCGGTGATCGTGCGCGACGCGAGCGGGCGCGCCCGCCGGGCGGTCGCCGGGCGGCGGCTCGGCCCGGGGGGCCACGGCCTGCGGGTGGCCGCGCGCCCGGGCGTCGCCGAGGTGCGCGTGCTCGCGACCGGTCGCCTCGGCGCGTCGGAGCTGTCGGGACGGGTGCGGATCCGAAGGTGATCGTCACGAGGAGGTGCGCATGAGGAAGGTCCCCGGGGTCGCCCTGGCCGCAGCCACCGGACTGGCCGCGGCCGCGCTGTGGCCCGCCGCGCCCGCCGCCGCGCGGGCGCCGATCGGCGTGCAGGACGACCGGCTGACGTCCGGCCCGGTCGAGCAGGTGCCCGAGCGCCTGCGCCTGCTCAGCGCCTCGCGCGCGAAGGTGACGCGCGTGGACGTCCTCTGGTCGCTTGTCGCGCCGCGCCGCCCGGCGCGGCCCGCCAGCCCGGCCGATCCCGCCTACGACTTCACCCGGCTCGACGCCGTGGTCCGCGGCCTGGCCGAGCGCGGGATCGTGCCCATCGTGGTCGTGTACAGCGCCCCGCCGTGGGCGGCCGGGGGCCGCCCGATCCCCGAGGGCACCGAGGTGAACTCGCGCGCGCCCTCGCCGCCCCAGTTCGCCGCCTTCATGCGGGCGCTCGCGACGCGGTACTCGGGCCGGTTCCGGCCGCCCGGCGAGACGCGGGCGCTGCCCGAGGTGCGCCACTGGGAGCTGTGGAACGAGCCGAACCTGGGGGCGTTCCTGTCGCCGCAGCGCGCCGGGGGCCGCCTGGTGGGGCTGCAGCGATACCTCCAGATGGTGCGCCGGGCGTACCCGGTCATCAAGCGCGCCAACCGGGACGCCGTGGTCATCGCCGGGGTCGGCGGGCCGCGGAGCAGCACCGGCCGCACGGGGATCGGCGCCGAGACCTGGGCGCGCGGCGTCGCGCGCAGCACGGCGCCCTTCGACGCGTACTCCCAGCACGTCTACCCATCGGCCGCCCCCAACGCGAACACCCGGGCGAACCGCCTGGCGTTCCCGTCGTGGCGGACGCTGCCGCGCCTGCTCGACATCCTCGACGCGGTGCCGCGCCGGCGCGGGACCCCCGTCTACATCACGGAGGCGGGTTACACGACGGCCCGCACCACGTTCCGCGACGTCCGCGTGACCCCGCGGCAGCAGGCCGCGTACATGCGCCAGATCATGCGGCTGCCCATCATCCGCAACCCGCGGATCAAGGTGGTCATGTGGTTCAACCTCCAGGACAACGCGAACTGGCCCGGCGGCCTGCGGTACCTGGGCGGCAGGCAAAAGCCGAGCCACGCGGCGTTCGTGCGGCTGGCGCGCGCGAGCCGCCTGCCGGCCGACCTGCGCCGGCGCGGGCCCCGCGTGCGGCTGTCGCGGCGCCAGCTGCTGATCAACCAGCGCATCAGCCAGGCGGCCGTGCGGCGGCTGAACCTGGTGCAGCGGCGCCTCGACGAGGGCCTCGGCCGCGACGACATCCGCCCCGGCGGCATCGCGCCCGAGAGCCTCGGGCCCGGCGTCTCCTTCGAGGTCGCCCCCGGCGGCCTGGCCGCCGCCCCGCCGCCGCTGCGCCGCCGAGCGGAGACTCCCCCAACGCCCCCGCGCCGCCCCGGCGCCGCGGCCGGCGTGCGGCTGGCGCGGGGTCAGCTCCTGATCAACCAGCGCATCTCGCAGGCGGCCATCCTGCGCACCAACGGCCTGCAGGGACGGCTGGACGCCGGCCTGACCGGCGGCGACCTGAGGGAGGGCGCCGTGGGCCCGGCGCAGATCCGGGGCGGGGTGACGATCACGGGGGCCACCCCGCAGCCCGACCCGCCCGCCGCCACCGTCACCCGGCTGGCGACCGCCGACCGCTCCGGCGGGGGCGGCGTCCGCCTGAGCGCCGAGCAGCTCCTCATCAACCAGCGCATCTCCCAGGCCGCGGTGCGCCGGGCGAACGCCCTGGCCGTGGCGCTGGCCGAGGGCCTGACCAGCGAGGACTTCCGGCCGGCCGGCATCACCGCCCGGGCCCTGGACCCGGCGCTGCGCTCGTAGGGGCTTCGGTCGCCGTCCGGCCCACCGCGCCGGGCGGCGGCCCACCCCGGACACACCTTCGACGCAGGTCGGCCGGGGGGCGTCACCGATCCGCCCCGGCAGCCCACCGCTCCGCACCGGATGAGGCACGTCCCCGTGCCGGCCGGCGCCGCGGTCGGAGCGTCCCGGCCGCCCTCGGCGGCCCCGCCGCCCTGAAGGCCGTGGGGGCCCCAGGAGACAGTGCCAATTGGCCGACGCGGCGAGTGCCAATTGGCCAATCGCCGGACGGCGCCCGCGTGGCGATGCCCTCCGACGGGCCCCGCGTTCACCTCAGGATCGATACCGGCCCTCCGGGCCGGTCGAGGCCGGCCGGCCGCCGCTCATGGGGCGCGGCAGCTGGCTTCGAAGATCCTCATGTCCTCCGCTGCGCCTCCATGAGCCGGGTGGTTCAGGCGCCGGGGGTGCCATTGGCCGACGCGGCGAGTGCCAATTGGCCGCGGCGCCCGAGCCGAGGCCATCCGCGGCGACGGCCGAGCGGACCGAGGGACTCAGCCCTCGCGGGGCGGGGGCCGGTCGCCCCCGGGAGGCGGCTCCTCGGCCTCGGGCACCTCGGGCGGAAGCCCGGTGCCGCGATAGACGTGGCCCCGCATCGTCACCGTGTACCACGCGCGCCGAAGCGCGTCGCCCGGCATTCCGGCGACGCCCGGCAGCGCGGCGGCGGCGGCCCCGACCACGATGAACGCGGCCACCGCCACGAGCGCCCAGGCCCACACCGGCACCGGCTACGCCTCGGGTCGCCGGGCGGCCTCGGAGGGCAGGCTGCCCGCCACCACCCGCTCGGCGCCCGCGCGGCGAGCGCGCTCGTAGGCGAGGGCGGCGGCCGGGTTGCGGCTGCGGTGGAGGATCCAGCCGCGCATCAGGTAGGTCAGCGGCACGCTCCAGGCGTGCACGAGGCGGCTGAACGGCCACGCCGCCAGCAGCACCCAGGCCGCGACGGTGTGGAGCTGGAAGACGAACGGCGCCTGCGTCATGAGGTCCGCGTCGGGGCTGAAGGCGAACACGCCGCGGAACCACGGGCTCACGGTCTCGCGGTACTGGTGCTCGTCGATCGCGTTGGAGATCGTCGTCGCCATCCCGGTGAGGGTGACCACCGCCAGCAGCGGATACATCAGGAGGTCCGAGCGCAGGGTGGTCACGCGCACCGGCCGGAACGACCCGCGCCGGTAGAGCAGGATCAGGAGCCCCGCGGTCATCGCGAGCCCGGCGGGCAGGCCCGCGGCGATCGCGATGACGTGGTAGGCGTCCTCGTCGATGCCGACCGCGCCGGTCCACGAGGCCGGCACCAGGATGCCGAGGATGTGGCCTCCAATCACGGCCAGCACCCCAAAGTGGAACAGCAGGCTGCCCCACTTCAGCATCCGCCGCTCGATGAGCTGGGTGGAGCGGGCCGTCCAGCCGAGCTGGTCGCGCCGGTAGCGCCAGACGTGGCCCACCACGAAGATCGCGATCGCCAGGTACGGCAGCGCGACCCACAGGAAGAGGTCGGCGCGGCTCACCGCGGCGCCCCCGGCATCATCGGCACCGCCGCCGCCCCCGCCGGGGGGTCCAGGCCGACCAGCTCGGTGGGCGGGGCCGCCTCGGCCAGCTCGCGCACACGCGCCTGCTGGCGCGAGGTGAGCCGCGGCAGCCGGCGCGCCACCGCCTCCAGCAGAAGGGCGTGCGACCGCTCGCGCTCGGCGAGCCGCGCGCGGACCAGCTCCAGCGGCTCTCGGAGCTCGCCCAGCAGGCGCGCGCCCGCGCCGCGGGGCGCGAGCGCGGCGAACTCGAGCATGGCCGGCAGGAAGTCCGGCAGCTCTCCGGGGGTGAGCTCCAGCCCCGCCTCGGCGTAGCGGCGCTTCAGCGCCACGAGGGCCTCCCCGCGCCGGCGCTGGTCGCCGTAGAGGTGGTAGGTCAGGTAGAGGCTGGCGCGCGGGTCGAAGTCGAACGTCTCCACGTAGTGGCGCTCCAGCTCGTCGCGCGGCACGCCCGCCACCGCCTCGCAGAACCCGCGCACGGCCGCCGCCGCGGGGCCGCGCTCCCGGCCGGCCGCGCGCAGCGCCTCCTCGCGCACGGCCTCCCAGTCGGGCCCCGGATAGCAGAGGAGCGGGGCGATCTCGCCGGCGAGCCTCATCCGCCCTCCCGCCGCCGGACCCGGTCGAGCGGCACCCGCACCGCGCCGCTGCCGAACGGCCGCGCGCCCATCGGGTCGGTCCGCGCGGGCGCCGCCCCGCAGCTCCCCGGCCCGCCGGGGAATTCGAGTCCGCAGTGGCCCTGGTGGGCGGCCAGCTCCCCCGCGGCCTCGGGGTGCGACTGCGGGATCACGTATCGCTCCTCGTAGCGGGCGATCGCGAGAAGCCGGTACATCGCCTCGATCTCGCCCGGCTCCATGCCCACCGAGCGCGCCACCGCGGGATCGGGCTCGCCGCCCAGGTTGCGCTCGCGCACGTGGGCGCGCATGGCCGCCAGGCGCTTGAGCGCCACGCGCACCGGCTCCTCGGCGCCCGCGCTCAGCATGTTGGCGAGATAGCGGATCGGGATGCGGAGGTCGTCGATGGCGGGGAAGACGTCGTCCGGCCGCGCTGCGCTGCCCGGGCCCTCGACCAGGCTCATCACGGGCGACAGCGGCGGCACGTACCAGACCATCGGGAGCGTCCGGTACTCGGGGTGCAGCGGCAGGGCGACCCGGTGGCGCACGGCCAGGGCCCACACCGGCGACCGCTCGGCGGCGTCCACCCAGTCGGCCGGCACGCCGTCGCGCAGCGCCTGCGCCCGCACCCCGGGGTCGGCCGGGTCGAGGAAGATGCCGAGCTGCGCCTCCAGCAGGTCGCGCTCGTCGGGCGTCGAGGCCGCCTCGCGCACGCGGTCGGCGTCGTAGAGGACGACGCCGATGTAGCGGATGCGCCCCACGCACGTCTCGCTGCACACCGTGGGCTGCCCCGCCTCGATGCGCGGGTAGCAGAGCGTGCACTTCTCGGCCTTGCCGGTGTGCCAGTTGAAGTAGACCTTCTTGTAGGGGCACCCCGAGACGCAGAAGCGCCAGCTGCGACAGCGGTCCTGATCGACCAGGACGATGCCGTCCTCCTCGCGCTTGTACATCGCCCCCGACGGGCACGAGGCGACGCACGACGGGTTGAGGCAGTGCTCGCAGATGCGCGGCAGGTAGAACATGAACGCCTGCTCGTACTCCATGCGCACCTGCTCCTCGACCCCGTCGCGCAGGTTGGGATCGAGCCGGGCGCGCTCTGGGGCGCCCGCCAGGTCGTCCTCCCAGTTGGGGCCCCAGGAGACGCTCATCGGCTCGCCGCTCACCTGCGAGTGGGGGCGCGCGACCGGCTGGTGCTCGGAGGGCGGCGCCGAGGTGAGCCGCTCGTAGTCGTAGGTCCACGGCTCGTAGTAGTCGTCGAGCGTCGGCAGGTCGGGGTTGTAGAAGATGCTCGCGAGCTTGCGCAGCTTGCCGCCGGCCTTCAGGCGCAGGCGCCCCTTGCGGTCGACCTCCCAGCCGCCGCGCCAGCGCCCCTGGTCCTCCCAGCGCTTCGGGTAGCCGACGCCCGGCTTGGTCTCGACGTCGTTCCACCACGCGTACTCCATGCCGCGCCGGTTGGTCCAGACGTTCTTGCAGGTCACCGAGCAGGTGTGACAGCCGATGCACTTGTCCAGGTTCATGACCATGGACACCTGGGCGCGCACGCGCATCAGTAGACGACCTCCCCTCGCATCCTGCGCACCACCACCACCTCGTCGCGCTGCGGCCCGGTGGGACCGTAGTAGTTGAAACCCCACGACAGCTGGGCGTAGCCGCCGATGAGGTGCGTCGGCTTGATCGAGATCCGGGTGACCGAGTTGTCCGTGCCGCCCCGCGTTCCCGACAGCTCGGTGCGCGGCACGTTCACGTGGCGGTCCTGCGAGTGGTACATCAGCGCCACGCCCGGCGGGATGCGGTGGGAGACGACCGCCCGGCACGCGATGACGCCGTTGCGGTTGAACACCTCGACCCAGTCGTTGTCGGCCACCTCCGCCCGCTCGGCGTCCTGCGGGGCCAGCCACACGGTGGGGCCGCCCCGGAAGAGCGTGAGCATCGTCAGGTTGTCCTGGAACTCCGAGTGGATGCTCCACTTGGAGTGGGGCGACAGGAACCGCAGGTGGACCTCGGCCCGCCCGGGCTGGCCGGACCCCTGCTCGCCGACGTGGCGCAGCACGTCGATCGGCGGGCGGTAGACGGGCAGGCCCTCACCGAACTCCAGCATCCAGCGGTGGTCGAGGTAGAGGTGCTGGCGCCCGGTCAGCGTGCGCCACGGCAGCCGCCGCTCGACGTTGACCGTGAACGGCGAGTACCGGCGCTCGCGCGCCTCGGTGCCCGACCACTCCGGCGAGGCGAACACCTTCCGCGGCTGCACCCGTGCGTCGCCGAACGTGATGCGCGCGTCGGCGTGGTCGTCGGCGATGTCGGCCAGCGGCACCCCGGCCCGCGCCTCCAGGGCGGCGAAGCCCTCCCGCGCCAGGCGCCCGTTGCTCACCCCCGACAGGGCCAGGATCACCTCGCACATGTCCCGGTCCTGGTCGAGTCGCGGGCGCCCGGCGGCCACGCCGTCCGCCACCGCCCCCAGGCGCTCGCGCAGCTCGGCCACCTCGGCGTCCGGCCGCCACGAGACGCCCTTCACCCCCACCCCCAGGCGCTCGACGAGCGGCCCGAGCGCGGACCACTTCTCGTACACGGCGCCGTAATCGCGCTCGACCGCGACGATGCGCGGCATCGTGAGGCCGGGCACGGGCTCGCACTCCCCCGCGCGCCAGTCGCGCACCTCGCCCATGGGCTGGGCCAGCTCGTCCGGGGTGTCGTGCAGGAGCGGCGGGGCCACCACGTCGGTCCGCACGCCCAGATGGCGGGCGGCCAGCTCGCTGAACCGCTCGGCCAGCCGCCGGAAGATCTCGAAGTCCGTGCGCGTCTCCCACGGCGGCGCCACCGCCGGGTTGAACGTGTGCACGAACGGGTGCAGGTCGGTGCTGGAGAGGTCGTGCTTCTCGTACCAGGTGGCCGCCGGCAGCACGACGTCCGAGTAGAGCGCCGACCCGTTCATGCGGAAGTCGATCGTGGTGAAGAGGTCGAGCTTTCCGGTGGGCGACTCCACGCGCCAGACGACGTCGCGCGAGCGCAGCTCCGGCGGTGCCTCCTCGTTGCGGATGGCCGCGTTCTCGACGCCCAGGACGTTCTGGAGGAAGTACTCGTGGCCCTTGCTCGAGGAGCCCAGGAGGTTCGCGCGCCAGAGCGTGAGCACCCTGGGATGGTTGCCGGGGCCGTCCGGGTCCTCGGCGGCGAAGCGCAGGCGCCCCTCGCGCAGCTCGCGCACGACGTACTCCTCCACCGGCAGGCCCTCGGCGGCCGCGGCGTCGGCGATCTCCAGCGGGTTGCGGTCGAAGGTGGGGTTGGACGGCGTCCACCCCAGCCGCGCCGCCATCGCGTAGCAGTCGGCCAGGTGCATGTCGCGCAGGTCGCCCTCGCCGCCCGACCACGCGAACTCGCCCGCGCGGGTGCGCTGGTATCGCCACTGGCCGCTCATCAGGAACCAGAACGGGGTGGTGGCCTGCTGGCGCGGCGGCCGCGACCAGTCGAGGCCGAAGGCCAGCGTCGCCCACCCCGTGATCGGGCGCACCTTCTCCTGACCCACGTAGTGCGCCCAGCCGCCCCCGTTGACCCCCTGGCAGCCGCACAGCAGCACCAGCGTGAGCATCGCGCGGTAGATCTGGTCCGAGTGGAACCAGTGGTTGGTCCCCGCTCCCATCATGATCATCGAGCGCCCGCCCGAGCGCTCGGCGTTGCGGGCGAACTCCCGCGCGACCCGCGCCGCCATCCCGGCGTCGACGCCGGTGATCGCCTCCTGCCAGGCGGGCGTGCAGGGCGCCGGGTCGTCGTCGCCGGCCGGCCAGTCGCCGGGGAGGTCGCCCCGGCGCACCCCGAGCTGCGCGGCGAGCAGCTCGAACACCGTCGTCACCAGGGCGTCGCCCACCCGCACCGCGGCGACCCCGCGCCGCAGCACGCCGCCGCCCTCGGTGCCCGCGACGTCGAACCGGGGGAGGTCCACGGCCACCAGCTCGTCGTGGCGTCCCAGCACCTCCAGGGCCGGCCGCAGGTCGGCGAGCTCCAGGTTCCAGCGGCCCTCCCCCTCCGCACCCCAGCGGAAGCCGATCGAGCCGTTCGGCACGGCGGCCGCCCCGGTGGCCTCGTCGAGCACCACCGTTTTCCAGTCGTCGTTCTCGCCGCCCCCCGCGCCGGGGAGGTCGGAGGCGCGCAGGAAGCGGCCGGGCACGTACGCGTCGCCCCGGGGGCGCAGCGTCACCAGGAACGGGAGGTCCGTGTAGGCGCGCGCGTACCCGTCGAAGTGCGGCGTGCGCCGCTCGACGTAGAACTCGCGCAGGATGACGTGCGCCATCGCCAGGGCCAGAGCGGCGTCGGTCCCGGGCGCGGCCGGGAGCCAGTGGTCGGCGAACTTGGTGTGCCCCGCGAAGTCGGGCGACACCACCACGACCTTCTGCCCCCGGTAGCGCGCCTCCACCATGAAGTGCGCGTCCGGGGTGCGCGTCTGGGGGATGTTCGTGCCCCAGATGATCAGGTAGCTCGCGTCCCACCAGTCGGCCGACTCCGGCACGTCGGTCTGGTCGCCCCAGATCTGCGGCGAGGCCGGCGGCAGGTCGGCGTACCAGTCGTAGAACGACAGGCACACGCCTCCGATGAGCGACAGGAACCGGGTCCCGGCCGAGTAGGAGACCATCGACATCGCCGGGATGGGCGTGAAGCCCGCGATGCGGTCGGGGCCGTCGCGGCGGATCGTGTGGACGTGGGCCGCCGCCATGATGTCGAGCACCTCGTCCCACGAGGCGCGCACGAATCCGCCCCTGCCGCGCCGCGACTTGTAGGCGCGAGCGCGCTCGGGGTCCTCGACCACCTCGGCCCACGCCTCCACGGGGTCGCCCGTGCGCGCGAGCGCCTCGCGGTAGAGCGCGAGCAGCGCGCCGCGCACGTAGGGGTACTTCACGCGCAGCGGCGAGTACTGGTACCAGCTGAACGACGCCCCGCGCGGGCATCCCCGGGGCTCGTACTCCGGCATCGCGGGGCCGTTGGAGGGGTAGTCCACCGCCTGCGTCTCCCAGGCGACGATGCCGTCCTTCACGTGGACCAGCCACGAGCAGGACCCGGTGCAGTTCACGCCGTGGGTCGAGCGCACGACGGCGGTGTGGGACCAGCGGTCGCGGTAGGCCGACTCCCAGCGGCGGTCCGCGGGCGACAGCTCGCTCCACCCGTCGGGGTCGCCGGGGCGGCGGAAGAAGCGCGGGCGGCGGGCGGCGGGCGCGCTCACGCGGTCGCCGCCTGCGCCGGCCGGCCCGAGCGGGCGCGGCGCATCCGCTCCAGCACCACCAGGCACCCGCACGCCGCCAGCGCGAGCAGCAGGAACCCGATCAGGTAGCTCCCGGTGATGCCGTTGACCGCCGCCATGACCAGCGGCGGGAAGAAGCCCCCCAGGCCGCCGGCCGCTCCGACCAGCCCGGTCACGGCGCCCACCCGGTCCGAGAAGTCCTGGGCCACGAGCTTGAAGACCGCTCCGGTGCCCAGGCCGAAGGCGGCCGCCAGGCTCAGCGCCAGGATCGTCAGCGGCACCATCCGCTCGTACAGCGGCCCCAGCAGGGCCGCGAGCGCCGCCGTGGCGACGAACGAGGCGCGCAGCACCCGGTCGGCGCCGACGCGGTCGGCAATCCAGCCGCCCGCGGGACGGGCGATGACGGCGACCAGCGCGAAGCCCGCCGCCCGGGCCCCCGCGTCGGTCTTGGCGAGGTCGTGGACGCTGGTGAGGAGCCTCGGCAGGTAGGCGAACATCGCGACGAACCCCCCGAAGGCGACGAAGTAGTACAGCGTCGGCGCCCACGCCGCGGGCCGCTCGCGGAACACCCGGAGCGGCGCCAGGAGCCCGCCCTCAGCGGCCGGCGGACGGCCGGGCGCGTCGCGCGCCAGCAGCCAGAAGGCCCCGCCCACCACCGCCAGCAGCGCGATCGCCACCAGGAACGGCGCGCGCAGCCCCCAGGCGTCGGCGAGCCGGGGCGCGGTGAGCCCCGCCAGCACCGTCCCGCCCATGCCGGCGCCGTAGATCCCGAGCGCCGCCCCCTGGCGCTCGCGCGGGAACCACCTGCTGACGAACGGCACCCCGACCGCGAAGGAGGCCCCGGCGAAGCCGAGCAGGAAGCCGAACGCCAGCAGGGCCCACAGCGACGAGTGGACCGCCGCGAGGGCGGCGAGCGGCAGGAGCGTGAAGGCCATGAGCCCCACGAAGACCGGCCGGCCGCCCAGGCGGTCGGTGAGGATCCCGAGCGGCACGCGCATCAGCGATCCCATCAGCACCGGCACGGCGATCACGATCGCCAGCTCGAGCTCGGAGAGCCCCACCTCCTCCTGCAGGTCGGGGCCGAGGGGGCCCAGCATGCTCCACGCGAAGAAGCAGGCCGTGAACGCGGCCGTGCCGAGTACGAGGGCCCGGTTCGCGGGCCTCGTGTCCGCGGGACTCATGACGTGCGCCCACGTCCCGACCCGGCGCAGGGGGTGCCCGCGTGGGCCGGGGCAACGAGGACTCGGGCGGCGGGCGGCGTGGGAGACTCCTGGTCGGACGGCTCGGTCCATCCAAGTGGCGGGAGCCGGAGCCGCCATCAGTGGAGGCCGCCATCGCGGCTGCGGCTCGCCCGCAGGCCGCTAGCCCGTGAGGCCCTCCCTGGCCGCCTCGGGCGGCACGGCGTCCTCCCAGGGCAGGCGCTGCGGGTCCGGGTCGCCGGGGATGCGCCACGACCACGCCGGGTGGTCCACCACCCCGCCCGCCCAGGCGTGGACGTCGCGGACGAAGCGGGCGAGGTCCATCGGGTCGTCGAGGACACCCGGGGCCATCGGGTCGGAGGCGAAGGCCAGGACCCGGCCGGCGCCCACCGGACGCAGGATGCCCGCCGGGGCGCCGTCGATGAACCGCGCCACGACCGTCGCGCCCGCGGGGACCCCCGCGAAGGCGCGGCGCACCGGGCCGTCGATCGGGAACGCCAGGTCGTCGGACGGCCGCCCGGGCCCGAGCGCCCCGGCGGGGACCTCGAGCACCGAGCCCTCGCGGCGCGGGCCGAGGGGCGCCCCGACCAGCGCGTCGCGAACCGCGGCGAGGCTCCGGCCGCGCGGGTCGCGGGTGAACGCCTCGGGGTCGGTGACGACGAGCGTCCCGCCCGCGCGCACCCAGGCGAGCACCGCCTCGGCGAAGCCCCGGTCGAGCGTCTCGCCGCGCGGGAGCCACAGCGTCCGTGCGCGGGCCAGCCGGGCGGGCTCCCGCGCCAGCCGCGTGTCGGCGTCGAAAGTGAAGGCGCCGCCCGCCAGCTCGCCCAGGAGCGCGTACGTCGTGTACAGCTCGTCCCCGGCCGTGCGGTAGCGCCGGCCGCCGCGGAGGTGCGGCTGCGCCTGTCCCTCGCTGGCGGTGGCGTAGACCACGAGGTGCTCGGGATCGGCCGGCGGCGCGGGCAGGCGCGCGCCGCGCAGCGCCCGCGCGACCGCCAGCATCGCGCGATAGCGCGGCGCGTCGGTGAAGCGCGGGTTGTCGGAGCCGAAGAAGCTGACGTCCGTGGCCCCGGCGCGCAGCGCCTGCGCGGTCCAGGTCCAGATGTCGCCGGGCTCCGGGGTGTAGCGCGAGTAGTCGAAGGCCTGCACCACGATCCGCGTCCGCAGCCCGGTCAGGTCGGACATCAGCTTCGCCCCGAACCCCGGGTTGTAGCGGCCGCGGCCGGGCCGGTCGCGCTCGGGGAAGCTGACGTAGGGATCCGCCTCGGCGACGTCGGCGAAGCCGGCCAGGCGCGTGTAGTCCCAGGGGATGAAGCCGTCGATGAAGCCGTAGTTGTTGGGGCTCACGACGGCGCCGCGGTCGAGCCGCCGGATCAGCCGCGCCTGCTCGGCCTTCATCCGGAAGAAGCGGTCGCCCGAGAAGCGCGTCCACGCCAGCCAGCGCAAACCCTCGCGCACGTTCCGCGACGGCCGCGCCACCGGGTCCGCCAGCGGGAATCCCGTCGCCCGGCGGAAGTCGCGCGCCAGCCGGCGCCCGAACGGGGTCCGGCGGGCCTTGCCGCGCGGGATCACCGTCACCGGCTCGTCGCTGCCCGCGTAGAGGTTCACGTAGGGACGGCCGCGGAGCCCGGGCACGATGCGCCGGATCTCGCGCAGCGCCCAGCGCCGGTAGGCCGGGTCGAGCAGCGAGAGGCGCCGGGTGTGCGCCTCGGTCGTCGGGTCCGACACCACCGCCTGCCCGCTCGAGAGCGCCCGGCGCGCCGCCCAGACCTCGACCGCGACGTCCCACCGGAGCCCGGTCGCCCGGTACTCGGCCAGGAAGGTCCGGTGCGTCCGCCAGCCCGTCGTCTCCTTCGGATGGAGCGGCAGCGGCGGGAACGGCAGCGCGCTGACCCCCCCGAACCAGAGCCCGTTGCGCCCCGAGCGGCGCATCGTGCCGCGCACGATCCGCGACCACCGGGCGGCCGTGAACGCAGGCGCCCGCCGGGGGCTCCAGCGCGGGTGCTCGTTCTGGTTGAGCTCGTGGCTCCAGGTCACCACCGTCCCGGCCGGCCGGTCCCCGGCCGGCGG